>Ga0207866_1000008_pt1 | contig 320415 bp, 296 predicted proteins | sample HigsolmetaAR203D_FD_184835 | JGI IMG/M metagenome (GOLD analysis project Ga0207866, IMG submission 184835) | Ionic liquid and high solid enriched microbial communities from the Joint BioEnergy Institute, USA - AR20-3-D (SPAdes) (version 2) ... | reverse complement strand
ACGGTGGCGGGCAATCCGGGCGGCCTGACGAAGGAAGGCCACACGTTTGTTGGCTGGAACACGGAGCCGGACGGTACCGGCACGCTGTACAAGGAAGGCGACAAGATTTTGCTCGGAGCGTCGGACGTGCAGCTGTATGCCCAGTGGAAGGTGAATCAGTACAAGGTCCACTACATCAGCACGGATCACGATGGAGGAGACGTGCCCGACAGCGTGGAGGCGGATTACAACACCGAAGTGACGGTGGCGGGCAATCCGGGCGGCCTGACGAAGGAAGGCCACACGTTTGTTGGCTGGAACACGGAGCCGGACGGTACCGGCACGCTGTACAAGGAAGGCGACAAGATTTTGCTCGGAGCGTCGGACGCGCAGCTGTATGCCCAATGGAAGGTGAATCAGTACAAAGTCCACTATATCAGCACGGATCACGATGGAGGAGACGTGCCCGACAGCGTGGAGGCGGATTACAACACCGAAGTGACGGTGGCGGGCAATCCGGGCGGTCTGACGAAGGAAGGCCACACGTTTGTTGGCTGGAACACGGCGCAGGACGGTACCGGCACGCTGTACAAGGAAGGCGACAAGATTTTGCTCGGAGCGTCGGATGTGCAGTTGTATGCCCAATGGAGAGTGAATCAATACGAAGTCCGCTACCACGGCAATGGCCACGACGGAGGAACGGTGCCTCCCGCCGGCCATGCGGATTTTGGCGGAATCGTGCTGGCGGCGGACCCGGGCAGCCTGACTAAGACAGACCACGCCTTCGACGGCTGGAACACGAAACCGGACGGAAGCGGGACGGCTTACGCTCCCGGCGATCCGATCGTCCTTGGAGCGGAGGACATCACCCTGTTTGCCCAGTGGCGAACCGTTCCTCCGGCTTCGCCGCTGAACCTGAGCGCGACGGCAGGCAACGGACAGGTGACCCTGCAATGGAACACGGTGACGGGAGCGGTTTACTACAATGTTTACACGGGACTCGAACCGGGGTTATACGACGCAAGCCTGAAAGCATCCACGACCGAAACGACCTACAACGTCACCGGACTGACGAACGGCATCACCTATTATTTTGCCGTGACGGCCGTCAATACCGTGACCGAAAGCGTGTATTCGAACGAGGTCAGCGCCACTCCCATCTCGCCGGTATTTCCTCCTTCCGGAAGCTCCGGAAGCGCGGATGTTGAGACTTACTTGATCCGGGTCGTCGTCTATGGGGACGAGGGTGAGAAGCTCGTCACAAACATCGCGATGCAGCGCACAACCGATCCGGACGGATTCAAAATTGACGAACTGACACTTTCACTGAATGATGCGGAACAGATCGCGGAGAAGCTGCGGTCATTCGGCTCCGGCACCGCAATCATGGCCATCCCGGATCCGCAGGACGACATCGGGGAATGGAAGATCGCAATATCGTCCGCTTCGGTGAAACGGTTGGCCGATGGAGGAGTGAATCTGGAATTCCGCTTCCCGCATGCAAGCCTGACCATCCCGTCCACATCCTTGCAAGGATGGCAGGGGGAGCTAAGGTTCCGCTTCGTGCCGGTAAGGCAGGAGGAAGACCGGCGGGACATCGAGCGAAGGATCGTGTCGGAACTGGAGCAAACGGCCGATATGGAAGCGGGCAATCCGGGCGTTGAAATGCTCGGCCGTCCGGCAATCATTGAATCCAACATCCAGGGGCAACCGGTCCTCCTCGTGCTGCCTCTCGGAAACACGGATTCTGCGATACAGCCTGATGAATTGCTCATCTATGTGGAACATGACGACGGCACAACGGAGCTGATCCCGGGAGAACTAGTCCCTTATGGAACCAGCGGGCAATCGGGCCTTCGTTTCTCCGTCAGCAGGTTCAGCACCTTTGCCATCGTACGGGTCGAAGGATGGGGAGTTTCCGGGCAGGAGGAATCCGAAACGGCTCCCTTCCACCATGCGTATATCCACGGGTATGACGACGGCAGCTTCCGTCCGGACAAACCGCTGACCCGGGCGGAAATGGCCGCGATGATGGCCCGCGTGTTCGAGGCGGAAACCAGACGGGTCTTGAAAACCTATCCAGACGTGCCTGCGGCGCATTGGGCGAAGGAAGCGGTCGACAAGGCGACGGCGGCCGGCTGGATGAACGGGTATGAAGACGGCAGCTTCCGACCGGACAAGGAGCTGACCCGGGCGGAAATGGCCAGCATCGTTGCAAGACTGCTTGAAAACATGCCGGGCGCTGGCAACGGATCAAACGCTTATGGGGGATATCTCGACACGTCCGGCCATTGGGCAAAGGACGCCATTGAGAAAGCGGCGGCCGCAGGCATCATGAACGGATACGGGGACGGAACGTTCCGGCCGGATCGAACGCTGACCCGGGCGGAAGCCGTGGTCATCATCAACCGTTTGCTGGGCAGGGGCCCGTTGTACGGCGCGGAGCTGCAATGGAGCGACGTTCCGGAAAACCATTGGGCGTTCCCGCACATCCAGGAAGCCGCCATCGATCACGGGTATCGGACAGAGTCCGATGGGAGAGAAATTTATGATGCTGCCCCGTAAAAAGGTCAAGGTCTCTGCTCACTTGTTGATGCCAATATATGGTGATATGCTATACTGGACTCAAAGGGCGCTGTAAGGGGAGCGGCAAATGGAGAAATTGCGCATTCTGATTGCCGACGACCAGACATTGCTGAGGGACGGATTGAAAACGATTCTGGAGCTGGAACCGGACATGGAGGTTGTCGGTTCAGCCAGGAACGGGGCGGAAGCAGTGGAAATGGCGGCTGCCCGGATGCCGCACGTCGTGTTGATGGATATCCGGATGCCGCTGATGGACGGCATTGAAAGCCTGAAACAGATCAAACGCGAGTTTCCGGATATGCCTGTGCTGATGCTGACGACCTTTGATGAAGACGATTATATCATCGAAGCGCTGGCCAGCGGAGCCAACGGTTTTCTGCTGAAAGACATGCCCAGCGACAAACTGATCGAGGCGGTGCGCGACGGGGCCAAAGGGCAGACGTTGCTTCCTTCCCGCGTGGCCGCCAAATTGGCTTCGAGACTCGCGGTATGGAAAAAAACGGAGAAGCCGAGAAGCGTCATGCCCGCATTTTACGGCCATTTCGATCCATTGTCCGGGATTCGCTTCACCGAACGGGAACGGGAAATCATCTATTACATGGTCCGAAATCTGAACAATCGAAAAATTGCCGAGCGGCTCGGAATTTCCGAAGGAACGTTGAAAAACTACATCACGTCCATTTACGACAAAATTGGCACGAACGACCGGCTGGAAGCGATCGAATACTTTAAAAGAACGCTGTTTGAGAATCAGGAAGATGGGTCATGATCGGCCGTTACGGACAATTGGATCTGCTTTATGAAGGAGTATATCTTCGCACCTATTCCGCGCTGGATGCGAGCGCACGGAAACTTGTCTGGCTGAAGACGGCAACCAGCGCGCATCCGGGAGAAGCGGACCGGCTCCGGCTGCGGCAGGAATGCGAGTTGTCCGCCATGTTTGGCCATGACGGATTTCCCGTTTTTGCGCTGCAAGGGGAAAACGGAACGAGTGACGCGGCCGTGGCGGAAAACGTCCATGAAGGCCAAACCCTGCGACAATGGATGAGTGGTCGACAGGCGGCGATATCGCTGGAGGCGGCGCTGGAATGCATGATCGCCATTGTGCGCATGCTGGAACAGTTTCATGAACGGCGCTATGTCTATCATCAACTGGCTCCGGAAGCGTTATGGATCGTTCCGGATACATCGCAAATCGTTCCGCTCGATTACGGGTTCGTCCGCAAAACCGGGGCCCGTTTTTCCGATGTCTTTTCCTCCCCCGGCGAGATCAGGCATTTTCCCTACCTGTCTCCGGAATTGACGGGCAGACTGCAGGGCGGGATCGATGGCCGTTCCGATCTTTATTCCTTCGGCTGCATCATGTACGAATGTTTGACGGGAGAACCGCCGTTTTGCGCAAACGGACCGATGGAATGGCTGCACGCGCATCTGGCGAGGGAGGCGTCGCCGCCAACGCGGATCAATCCGCAAGTCCCCGAACCGGTCAGCGCCATCGTCATGAAATGCCTCGCCAAAAGCCCCGATGAACGCTACCAGAGCGCTTACGGCCTGCGCCTCGACCTGCAGGAATGCCTCGCACGGGTGCGTTCGCCGCGGAGGATCAGCAGTTTTCATCCGGCCAAACAGGACACGCCATCCGATCTGCATATTTCCTCCCGGCTTGTCGGCCGTGACAGCGAACTGCGCCGGCTTCGCGAGTTTATTGCGCAAAGCGAACACATTCCGGGCTCATTCATGCTCCTCAGCGGCGAGCCCGGGATCGGGAAAACCCGCCTTGTCCGGGAACTGCAGCGTGAGCAGGCGGCGGAAGGGCGAATGGTGTTTTACGGAAAGTTTGACCAGTATCATCGCGACTTGCCTTTAAGACCATGGATGGATGTGTTCGACTCGTTCATCCGTTTCGTCATGGCGCAGGAAGCCGGGGAGTTTTCCGCCTGGCGGCAGGCAATGCTGGAAGCGCTGGGGCCCCATGCGGATGTGTTGATCCGTATCAGTCCGCAGTTGGAACACGTTCTCGGCAAGCATCCCCGGAAAGAGATACCATCCGCCGTGGAGCGGCAGCACCGTTTGGAAATGGCGATTGTCCGCCTGCTTCAGGTGTTCAGGAAAAGGGGAGCCCGCGCCGTGATCGTGCTCGACGACCTGCAGTGGGCCGACCCGGCTTCGCTTCGGATGCTGGAACTGATCCTGAAACAAAGGGATCTTACACATGTGTGCGTCATCTGCACCTCCCGGATTGGACATTCGGACAACCGGTCCGACGGGGAAACGGCCATGAGACGGGTGATCGGCACAAACGAGCGTGTGCGGGAGATGCGGCTCAAGGCCATCTCCGTCGGCGACATTGCCGAATGGCTGGGAGAGACGCTGCGCACTGCTTCGCCCGGCACCCTGGAGCTGGCGAAGTTGCTGCATGCCAAAACGGAGGGCAACCCTTTGTTCATCAGCGAATATTTGCGTTTGATGCACGAGGGGGGACAGCTTCGCTTTTCCTCCGAAAGCGGCCAATGGATCTGGCAGTTGGAATCAACGGCCTTCAAGCCTTCCCATGTCAGCGTCGTCGACCTGCTCATTGCCCGGCTGGGGCGGGTCCCGCCAGACAGGATGCGTCTATTGTCCCTGGCTTCCTGCGCCGGCAACCGTTTCGAGGTTCAGATGGCCGCGGAACTGGCGGGGGAAACCGTCGACCGGGTCCGGACGATGGCGGAGGAGCTGGAAAAAACCGGACTGCTGCTGGCCGATTCACCGGACTGCTATGTATTTGCCCATGACCGCGTCCGCAAGGCGGTGTACTCATTGATGGCGGAAGAGGAGAAACTGGATGCGCACAGCCGCCTGGGATGGTACTGGTTGAAGATGTACGAAACGGATCCGGACGCGAACGGCGACCTGCTGTTTGACATTGTGAATCATTTGAACCGCGTAAAAAGCCGCTTGACCGACAGCGAGAAAAAACGAGCGGCCGGTTTGAATTTGCTGGCGGGAAACCGGGCCAGGGAAACCAATGCCTTTGACCATTCCATCCGGTTTTATCAGGAAGGCATCGGGCTTTTGGGCGAACAGGCCTGGACGGAAGATTACTTCCTGACGTACGAGCTGAAGCGCGGTTATTTGGAAAGCCTCTTGATGGCCGGGGAAAGCGGCGATGCCGAAATGCTGTTTCGTGAATTGCTCCTGCATGCGGCCAGCCGAACCGACCGGACGAAAGCATACCTGATGAAAATCATGCTCGCTTCCCGTCTGGATCGCCACGAAGAAGCGATTGCGCTCGGATTGGAGGCGCTCCGCCATTACGGGTGGAACATTCCATGGCATCCCGGCAAAGCGCGCTTGCTGCGGGAATGGCTCATGGTCAAATATTATGAAAGCGCCGGAAAACTGCGGAAGCTCCGGACGATGGCGCCGCAGACGTCCGACAAAGAGCGGGAAGAAATCATGGAAATCCTGTTTTCGCTTGGGCCTTCCTGTTACGTGGTCAATCCCGAACTGATGGCTTGCCTTGCCCTGATTTCCTGCCGCTATTCGTATCAGTCGGGAATTTTCCACAATACGGGGATCGGTTTTGCCGCCTACGGATTCATTACCGCCTTCGTGCTGGGCGACATTCGCAAGGCGCTGAAACTGGGGGACATCGCCTGGGAACTGACGCAGAAATACGGAACGATCGCCGATCAATATTACGTGGCTTTTTTGTACGGTGCCTTTATCCACCATTGGGGACATCCGCCGGAGGGGAGCGAGCGGCTCCTGGCGACTTCCAGGGATTTGAGCGTGCAGTCGGGCAATCTGCAATTTGCCGTTTACGCCATCACCCATTTGTTGTCCCATCGCCATGCGCGCGGAGTTTCGCTGGAAGAACTTGCGAACGAAATCGAGCAGGCATTCCAATGGGAGGAGAGGATCAGCGACCCGTATTACAGCGAGTTTCTCGTTCTGTACCGCCAATGGGTGCGCAATCTGCAGGGCAGGACCGATAACGTTTATAGCTTTGATGAACGATATTACGCATTTCATGAAGAACAATTCCGGGAAAATCTGTCGGACCAGCGCAAATTGTTCGATTATTTCCTGTGCAAAACGCAGTCGCTGTATTTGCTCGGAAACCGGGAAGAAGCGCTCAAAACGGCGGAGGAAGCGCAAAAGCTGATCGGAAATTTTTACGGTTTGATCACTGTGCCGGAGCATGATTTTTATTACTGTTTGCTGCTGACGTGGAAAATCGGCGAGAGTTCCGGCAAGGAGAGAAAACGTCTGCTGCGCATGGTGCGAGGAAAACGGCGGCGGTTCAGGAAGTGGGCCCGATATTGCCCTGTCCATTATGAGCACAAATGTTTGTTGATCGACGCGGAACTGGCCCGCCTGTCCGGCGCCAAATCCCGGGCGGATGAACTGTACCGGCGAGCGATTGGCGCCGCGGCCGAACATGATTATTTGCAAAACGCGGCCATTGCCCACGAGCTTGCCGCCCGGTTTTATTGGGAGACAAACAACCGGAAGGCGTACGAACGGCATCTCAGCGAAGCGTATTACGGTTTTCTGGCCTGGGGGGCGACGGCCAAGGCGCATCAAATGGCTCAGCAAGCTCCGTGGCTTGCGCTTCGCGCGTCACGCGCGGCATCCAAATTGGCAGCTCAGCCGGGCCTGCCCATGCTGGATTCCCCGGAACTGTCGGCCGTATGGGAGGCTTCCCGGGCCCTGTCCAGCGAAATGGAGCTGGAACCGCTGCTGAGAAAGCTGTTATCCATCGTGCTGCATCATTCGGGCGCGGAACGGGTTGCATTGCTGCTTGTGCGAAACGGCCGTTTATCGGTGGCGGCAAGCGGGGAAAGCGCCGATGCCGATCAGGGACTCAACTGCGAGCTGCTTTCCTGGACACCTCTGACCGAATGTTCCGAATCGATGCAGTCGGTTGCGGAATATGTGGTTCGAACGCGGGACATTTATGTTTCGGACCGGGGGGAGGGGACGGTGCCACCGATTCCGATGAATTCCCTCCCGGACGCCGTGAAAGCTCGTTCGATGCTTTGTGTGCCGCTGATCAGGAAAAACGAATTGACCGGCATGATTTATCTGGAAAATGACAAGTCTTACGGCGTTTTTACGGCGCAGCGCATTGAGGTGCTGAAGTTGCTGGCCAGTCATATCGCCATTTCCATCCAGAATGCGATCATGTACAGTCATCTAAAAAAGGAAAACTTCGAACTTGCGGACACGGTTTCGGAAACCGCCGTTTCGCTGGAACACTCCAGGCGGGAGGCCGCCCAGGCGATGGTGGAAAAGGCCATTTCCGATGAGCGGAACCGAATTGCCGGGGAAATCCACGACACCATCGGCCATACGTTAACTTCGGTGCTGATGCAGATCGAAGCCGGCAAAAGATTGATTGCAAACAAAGATTTGCAGGCAGCGCTGGAAAGGCTGGATCTTTCGCAACAGCAGCTCCGTGAAGGACTGAAAAACGTGCGAACCTCGCTGTTCATGCTGAGAGAAGGAATCGACAAATCGAAAGACTTCCATTCGGAGCTGGAGTCGTTTCTTGAAAAAACGATGGCATATACGGGGATCCGGATAGAATACGACATTGACCGGAACCTTGAGCTCAATGCCGCGCAAAAATACGTGCTGTACCGGGCGCTTCAGGAAGGAATTACCAACAGCATTCGCCATGGCGAGGCGAAGAATGTTCAGTTTTGGCTGACCAGGAAATCCCGTTTTGCGGAATTTATCTTGCGGGATGATGGACGCGGAGCACAACAAATTGCATTCGGTCTCGGACTCACAGCGATGCTTGAACGCGTGCGCGAACTGAAAGGCTCGCTGGACATCCGAACGGAACCGGAAGCCGGCTGCACGCTGAACATACGGCTGCCATTGGCGGAATAGCGCAAGACTTTATAGATGGTCCACAGCAGGTCGTTGGAAGGTTGGGCTGAAATCGCGTTTCAAACAATCGGCAATTCGGCCCGATCTTTCTTTTTGTTTTCCATTATGTCCGATAATATATATTATGTAAACTAAAAGAATTAACCTTTTCTCTTTAATCTTATTTCCCTGAATGGCAATTATTGAATCTATTATTGGCCCAACAGTTGGAATTAGTTGGGTTAATGCTCTTACTATTCCATTTTCTGAATATAGCTCAGCAATTGTTTTTTCTGAAGTTAATATATTCTGAATTTCTAACAATGAGGATTCTAATTGATGTGTATCTTTCAAAAACATCTCTCTCCTATTTCCTTACTTTTCACGTTCTATGGACCAACGTTTTTTTGGTTATTGTCTACCATTTTGAAATAAATTTCGTCGCAACAAATTACGAACCTCTACTCCCAACCTAATATTAGAGGTTTCCCCGTTTAAATCCCAAAATGAATCATATGTTTGTTTTCTATTTTGGCTTGAATTATTTTGGAAGCAAGTCTTCTAAGTTGGTTGGAATTATTGAAGTGTTCCGATGAAGCGATTGCATCGTAGAATAGCGGCAAAGACTTTGGGGGAATAATCGTGATTCCATAAAGGGCCAATCCCTGTGCTGGCCGATCAAATGAATGAAAATAGGTTTCCATGTCTGATAATTTTTCAGCAAGGCTGCTGACAAGATCATCATGAACAGCAACACAATCGTATTTCCATGGGGCATAGTCATTGTACCTGTATTGATGATCAAAATGATCAAGGATCCCGAATTCGTGCTCCATCGCCATAAAATCACCTTTTGAGCAAAACAGTTGTATGTGCGGGATTGATTTTCAATTGACTCCTCCCTCCCGTTTGTGCCCTCCTTTCTCTCTCCCAAGCTTGACTACCTCTTTTTTCTCCATGATAGTATCTTTCAGCGAGAATAATATGCTAAATAAAACACCCTAAACAAAGTATAATCGGGATCAATCTGGCTCATCAACCATTTTGTGAAGATTTTCACTGAAAACTCTCTCTCATGCAATATACAATGGGTTCAACTACAGCTGATACTGGAACAAAGGCAAACCTGTCGAAAGGCAGGGACGCAAAGCCACGGGTCTACCTTCCGTCCATGGAACATGACAGCCGGGCCGCCCAAGTGTTGGCTGTTTATTTTTTAAAAAGAAACATGAATACTAGAACTTGAATGCAAGAAAGGGTCGAACCATCGATGAAAAAAACGTGCCTTCCATTGCTGATCGTCCTTGCCGCCGCGTTGTTTCTGTTCTCGGCGGGACCGGACAACCGGGCGCATTCTGCCGTGAACGTCACATATACCGATACGGACGCCAATTTCGTTTCCCCCTCCCAACCGGTGTACATTCACGGGAATGAAATGGTCTGGATTGGTTTGGATGCGCAGAAAAAGTCCCAGGTCCATTACCGCAACCTGGACACGGGCGAGCAGAAGATTTTGTCGGATTCCGACACCGTCAAGACAACTGCGGTCTTGGGCGGGGATTACGCCGTATGGCTCCAATATGAGGGCAAGACTCCCTACATGGCCATGTTTCATTTGCGCTCAGGCGAGCTCGCCACAGCCAAACTGGAGCCGGGATCATACAAGGTCGTCTCGACCGATGGACAATATGTTGCCTATACGGACGAGACCTTCAGGAACATTTACGTCTACGATATGGCCCGGCAATCGGCAACGACGGTCGGTCCCGGACAGATTCCTGTGCTGGCCAAAGGCAGGCTTCTGTATCTGGACAGCGACGGTTCCCTTGCGCTGTACGATGCCGCAACCGGCGATCGCCGCGTCCTGTTGAACAAACCTGCAGATGGATGGATTGATGCATTCACGGGCATTGCTTTCAACGGTCATACGGCCGTTTACCTGCAAAATTTGAATCAGGGCGGAGCGCAGCAGGTGCGAATGCTGAAGGTGGACGATCCGGATCCCGTGCCTCTTCTCCTCTACTCCGCTCCCGAGAGGAAAACCAACACGCAGCCGATCCATCTCGGGGAGCGATTGGCAGTCTGGCCGCAGCGAATCAACGGCCAGGATCACCTTGTCGTGGCCGATGTGGAGACGAGACTGTCCCATCTGTTTGCTGACGGTCCAAACCGGCAAATCCTCGGCATCTACAAGGAACAAATCGTTCTGAAGGATCCCGATGGCCGGGTCATATACCGTTCTGTCGCGATGACCGGAGAACCGGATCCGAGACTGTTTGAGCCGCTTGTGACCGCCGTTCCCTATCGGGATCCGCTGCCTCCGTCCGCGTCCATGTCCGCATACGAATTCAAAGAAAAGGGAGAACTTGTTGCGCCGGACGGTTCCGCCAGGCTGACGGCTTACGGAGACCCGTTTGATTCCTTCGGGGATCTTCGCCTCGGCGTGGAACGGGACGATCAGTTTCGTCTGACAAAAGCGCTGCAGCAGGGTCAAAAGTTTGTGAGCATGCCCTGGCGCGTCCACTTTCCGACCCCGTATGCGGGCCTGGATCTCACCCTTCGCTATGATGCCGGCGGACTGACGGAGGAACAGAAAAACAGGCTGGGAATCTACCGGCTGGAAGATTCGTCCTGGGTTTATATGGGCGGTTTGCTGAGCGGAGAAGACGAGGTGTATGCGACGATTATCAAGCAGGGCGTCTTTGCGGTGCTTTATTTCGACGTGCCGGATGATTCCGTGCGGGATTACTGGATCAGCCGGCGCATTGCCCAATACAATGCGGATTTGCCGATTCGCGTCTTTCTGGATGGAAATGAACTGGAGTTTGCAGAATTGCCTCAGCTGAAAAACGGCTCCACCACCGTCCAGTTCCGGCCCGTTTTTGAAGTGCTCGGATTTGCCATCCAATGGGATGGCTCGACCCGAACGATTACAGGAACGAAAGAAGGCACGGTCATTCAACTTCAGATCGGAAATCCGACGGCCAAAATCAACGGAAAAGATGTGAACATTCCCGCGGCTCCCTATATGCACAACAATCACACCTTTGTGCCGCTTCGCTTTGTCGGGGAAGCGGCGGGATACAAGGTGGAATGGGACAGCAATCTGAAGGCCGTGTTCCTGTACGATCCTTCAACGGAAGGCAAGCTGTATTATCCGGATGGGACTTTGATGTACGAAGGGCAGCTGAAAAACGGGAACATGCACGGGAAAGGAAAGCTGTACCGGCCCGACGGGACTCTGTGGTATGACGCGCAGTTCGTTGACAACGAGGTGATCGGCTGGGGCACCATCTACTTCCAGGGCTTCAGCCGCGGTCGCGACCGCACCGGGGAACTTGGCATCGGGCAGTTTGCATATGGGTACCCGGACGGATATTTTCGCTATTTCGACGACAGCGGATATCTCGCGTATGAAGGCACCGTGAACATGGGCCTGTTCCACGGATATGGCAGATACTTTGTCGAGAATCAACTGATTTACGAAGGCGAGTTCCAGAACGAGTCGTATCGTGGATATGGGAAATATTACATCGGCGGGAAGCTGGATTACGAAGGAGACTTCGTGCAAAACGTTCGCGAAGGCTGGGGCAGGCTGTATTCCGAAAAAGGCTATGTCATGCTGGAGGGAGAGTTCAGGGATCATTTCCTGAACGGCAGAGGCATCGCCTACTATCCGTCAGGCGCCGTCAGATTCGAAGGAAATTATGTCTACGGATCGGTGGAGGGCTACGGCAAGGGTTATTACGAAAACGGCGACATCCGGGTGGAAGGCGAGTACCGGCGCGGGAATCTGGTAAAGGGAACGATGTATTATGAGAACGGGGATCGCTATACCGGCGAATTCCGCAATGAGGTTCCCCATGGCGAAGGCACCCTGTATGACAAAGACGGAAATATCAAGCACAGGGGCAAGTTCGAGAACGGCAACCCGGTGCAATGATTCCGGCACAATGAGATGAGGCAAGCGATCTGGAGCTTGCCTCATTTTCGTTATGGGACAATCACATCCCGATTCTTCCTGCAGAAATATTCCAGCAGCATGCCGCCCCGGGAAGATCTTCGTTTCACAATGTCAAAACCGGCCCTCTGCAGCGTGCCTTCCAGAATCCACGAGAAAGTGCTGTGCTCATCGCGAAAATGGGTTTCGATTTCCTCCCGGATCCGCTCTCCCGCAGTCTGGTGCAAAGGCATCGATGAACCCGTTCATTTTCGGGATATACTCCTCCGGAGCAAAATCAAACACGACATCGAAAATATAAAGAAGGCCGCCCGTTTTCAACATCCGGTTCATCCGCAATAGGGCCACCTGTTTCCAAAAATCCGGCAGATGTTGCAGCACCGACCTGGTCAGCACGATGTCCGCCGGAGCACGGGAACCATTCTCTTCTTTTTGTCGGAAGCTACTCCCTTCGATTCATCCATCCATAGATGATCATTTCAAGTCCGACAAAGAATATGATTGGAAATATCCAGATGGACAAAGTATAAACAATTTCCATAAACCTGTTTGCAGCCGGTTCCAAACCATTTGCGCCCAATACGATGATGACCAGCAACCAGCCGGTGCATATGCTAAAGACAAGTTTGAACCATCGTTTTGCGGAACTGCCGGATATTGCAGTTACATAGTCATGGATGCAGAAACCACAGCTCACGAGAGTAAACAAAATCCCGTACCCATACAAAAATGTGTAATAATGTATCCACATGACTGAACCGCCTTATCTCCCAACTCTCTACCAGGAGAACGGTTGCCCCTGATGTTTTATTGGAATTATATCACCAAACAAAAAAATGTAAATATATAGAAATTGGTCGCAGGCATCCATATTGAGATCCGTTCACTATTGTGGTATACAAAATGGAAAGGATTGGGATCCTTTCAATCCATTTGGAAATGCATTTGTTTGAGGGAGTTTCCAATGCGTATCAAGACGAGAAGGATTTTATTCATTCTTGCAGTTGACCTTGCCGTCATTTTTTTCGGACTCATGATACACTTTAAAATGAATAAAAAAAGATCCGGATCCAGGTGACGCGGGATGATGCCGCCACCATGATCCGGACTGCTGCGCTTCAGATCATCCATTGAGGATTCGGTCGCAGATCGCCTGAGTAAATTCCGTTGTCGAGGCCGATCCGCCGAGGTCCCTTGTTCTCACGCCCGCTGCCAGCGTATCCCTCACGCCCTGCTCCATCAACCGCGCCACTTCCGCCACCGCCTTGTCATGGTGCCGGGCCGCCAGCCAGTCCAGCAGCATGACGGTCGAGAACAGGATGCCGCACGGGTTCGCGATGTTTTGACCGGCAATGTCCGGAGCCGATCCGTGAGCGGCCTGCGCCATCGCCTGGCGGTCATTGCTGTTGATGGACGGCGCCATGCCCAGGCTGCCGGCGAGCTCTGCCGTGAGGTCGGACAATATGTCGCCGAACATGTTCTCCGTGACAATGACGTCGAAGTCCCGCATCCTGCGCAGCAGATGAACGGTCGCCGCGTCGATGTGATAATCGTCAACCTCGACATCCGGGTACTCCCGGGCCACTTCCCGGCACACGTTCAGGAACATTCCGCTTCCGAGCCGGATGACGTTGGCCTTGTGGACAATGGATACCTTTTTCCTGCGCTGGCGGGCCAGCCGGAACGCTTCATGGGCGATTCTTGTGATCGCCTTCCGGGTGAACACGCCGCTCGTGATGACGACGTCTTCGGTCACGTACCACTCGCCGCTGCCCAGATACATGTTCCGGTCGCTGTAAAATCCTTCGGTGTTTTCCCGGACGATGACCACATCCGCTTCTTCCGCGATGCTCGGCACCCCGGGCAGCGTCCGGGCCGGCCGGACGTTGGCAAACAGATCAAACACATGGCGCAGCTCTCCGCTCGGATTGCGCCCCTTCTGAAATTCCGGAGGATACGAGGCGGAATCGTGGGGCCCCATGATCCAGCCGTCGGTTTCCTTCAGCGCGTCCTTCGTCGACTGCGGCAGCGGGTCTCCATGGGATCGGATCGCCTCCCACCCCATGGGCAGTGTCACAAACTCAAAGGCTGTATGGCCGGATTTGCGAATGGCCGTCTCGAGCACTTCCAGCGCCGACCGGACAATTTCCGGGCCAATCCCGTCCCCGTACAAAACTCCAATGCGATAATCTGCCAATTGTTCCACGATCCTTTCGATGCAAGATTCGGTGAAAAAGATGTCTCGTTATGTGTTCATGAACCTTCTTCACCGGCATCCGGTTTCTCCTGTTTGGACCTTGCGAAATACGACCCGCCGATGAGAAAGGAACCGCTGACATAAAAAACGGAAACGAGCCCGATCCATTTCCCCACTAGGCCAAAAAACAGGGGCGCGATGAGCTGGAACAGCCGGTTGGTCGCGAGCCGCAGGCCAAGCACTTCTCCCGTCCTGTGTTGCGGCGAAACGTTGAAAATGGTCACCATGGACAGCGGCTGACCGCAGCCAAGTCCAAAACCCATCAGCGCGCTCAAAATCATCAGCACATACACCTGGTCGAAAACGGGCACAAGCAGGAAAGAGACGCCAGCAAGCACAATGGAGGCGATGAGCAGCCGATGCCTGCCCATCCATTTCGCCAGATGCGCCATATAAAGGCGAACCGGCATCATCGCCAGGCCCTGGATGGCGATGATCCAGCCGATGGTCGAATCGCTCAGCCCGATGTTCTGCCCGTACAGAGGGAAGTAAGCCACGAAAATATCGCGCGAATACAAAACGAGGCCGCTGGAAAAAAGTGCGGCTCTGAGCTGCGGCAGTTTCAGCAGGCTAACAAAACTTGTCCGTTCGCGTGAGGGAGCCGCTCCCGCGGAGTCTTCACCCGCCTGTTCCTTGAGAGCTTGTACGGATTTGCCGGCGGGCAGGAACGGCGATGCGACAATCGGTCCGAAACAGAGGACCCCGGAGATCAGAAAAACGGCCGCATAGGACAGGTGTTCGGATATATATCCGCCGATGATCGGCCCGAGAAATCCCGTCAGGGCCACCACCATGCTGAAGATCCCGAAATAATGATCCCGGTTTTCCCTCGTTGTCGCCTGGCCGAGGGCATTTTGCAGGGCAACGTTCATGATGATGTGGGAAATTCCCGCGATCACCTGCGAAAAATACAGCGACCAAAGGGAAGAAAACAAATACGGAGCGGCCATACCCAAAACAAAACAGCTCATCCCGATGAGAACGGGCAGACGATTGCCGGCGCGATCGACGAACTTGCCCGCATGCACGGCAAGCAGCAGCGGGAGAAAGGCGTAGATGGAAGTGAGCATGCCGACTTCCATCGGCCCAGCGCCGAGTTCGGCGGCATAAAGCGTGACGACCGGCCGCGTCATCCACATGACGAGATGCAGTCCGAAGGTAATGAAGAATAGTTTGATGAGCGTAATGATTCACCTCGATCATGTCGTTGAACTATTCCCGTGTCGTCAGTTTGGCTTTCATTTCAAACCGCGGCAGTGTTCCCGCCGGAACGAGAATGACTTCGCCTGTAAAAAACAGTTTGTCGCGCAGCGTCCTCTCCAGCTCCTGTTTCAGGCTGTCCAGCTCTTCGGCCGCCACCTCCGGGCCGTACTCCACACGGATCGGCAGCGGCGGATGGACGAGCGGCGGATCCTGCTTGAGCACGACCTGGATTTCCCCCGTCGTGCGCGGGTAAAAGCCGTTGACCACATCGCGGATCGCGGACGGGAACACATTGACGCCGCGCACGATCAGCATGTCGTCCGTCCGGCCGATGCAGCGCAGCCGGAACGAATGCCTCCCGCACGAGCACGGGGAAACGTCCACCGTCACGAGATCCCTTGTGCGAAACCGAAGGAGCGGCACGCATTCCCGGTCAATGGCCGTATAGACGAGCTCTCCGGTCTGATTTTCCGTCAGGGGCAGCGTCTCTCCGGTGTCCGGATCGATGATTTCGCAGATGATGTAGTCCGGAGCGAGGAAATGCATGCCGTTCTGCTCGCCGCACTCCCCGAAAATGACGGGGCACATGTCGGCATTCCCCATCGCTTCCACCACTTTGCAGCCCCAGTCCTGCTCGATCCGGCTGCGGATTTCCGGCATGCTCCCGCCCGGCTCCGCGCCGGTGGAAATCAGTTTGATGCCCAGCTCCCGCGGTTCGATGCCATATTTTTCCCGCACGTAGTTGGCCAGGTAAATCGCGTAGGAAGGCGTGCCAAACAGGACGTCTCCCTTCAGATCCCTGATGGATGTGATGACGCGGTCGGAAGCGCCCGTACCGATGGGGATAAAGGTCGCGCCGATGTTTTCGATGCCGTCCTTGGCCGCGGAACCGACGAAAAAGGACAGGCCCATGGCGAACACGACCCGGCTGTGCGGACGAATGCCGTTCGCATAGAAGACGCGCGACATGACCTCCACCCACACATTGTGGTCATGCCTCGTCACGCCCACATAGGTGGGGCGGCCGGTCGTGCCCGAGGACGAATGGATGCGGATCGTCTGTTCAATCGGCACAGCGGCGTGCGCGCCCAGGGGAGGATGCTCCAGCTGGCTCGCCCGCAGTTCATCCTTGACCGTGAAAGGTAAGCGCTTTAAATCATCCAGCGTCTGAATCTGTTCCGGGCGGATGTTCGCCTCGCGGAACTTTTTTTGATAAAAGGGAGAATGGTGATACACGTATTCGATTTGTTTGCGCAGCTTTTGTTCCTGCAGTTTCCTCAGCTCGTCCGCCGAAATGTCGTGTTCGATGTAGGGGTTGAAATACCGTTGATTCATGTTCCTTCTCCTCTCCGCATTTTCATTTGAAGCATCTCATAGTATTCCTCCGAGACCACGCCGCTCGCTCCCCGCAAAATCTCTTCCGCGTACTCTTCCGGCGGCTGCGCTTCCCGGTTTTCTTTGTGCACAACCGTAAAGGTGATGACATCGCGGAGCATCGATCCGTTGTGCTCAACGTTCACAAATGCGGGCCGGTAAGCTTTGCCCGCGACGCCTTCTCTCTTGAACAAATAGTCCAACGCTTCCCTGTTGATGGAATACAGCTTGCCTTCCACCCTGCTGCCCTGCGGTCTTGTCTCCACGATGTCCGCCCGGCCCAGTCCGTCCGCCGCCTTGCGCGCAAACTTCAATTCATAGTGGGGCAGCACGCCGCGGCCAAGCACGTGTTGAAACAGGTGGTCCACTCCATCCGTCCGGAACCGGTCCCGATCCATGCAGGAGCCATAGGCGAAATACAGCATCGGCTCCATCTTCAATCGTGTTTCCGCCTTCCAGTCGCCGGATTCCAGCAATTTGCCCTGATCGGGCGGAAAGGGATATACATAGATGCAAGCGGTGTATGTTTGTTGATCCGTATGCACCAGCTGCCTGACTCTCTCGTACTCGTTCGGACCTTCCGGGCCGCGGTAGTCTTCCAGCTCATCCAGGTTCCGCAGCATTTCCGGCTGGATGCGGTACAGTTCCCCATAGATCCGATTCGACCGATCCGGATCCGGTTCGCAAAGCACCGCGGCAGGATAGCCCCGCCCCGTATCCCACAGCCGGCCATGGACATACGCCTGTTCCGCAACGAGTTCCGCCCCGTCCAGCCAGGCGTGGTTCGGCTCACTTTGCCGCAGCGTGCCATAGACAAAAACGAGCTCACACAAGATCTTTCTTCCCTTCCCGCGCGGTTCCGTCCCTTTCCATCCCGGATTTGCCCTTTTCGATCATCCTTTGCGAGGCAAGAAAATGATGTCTCATTTTATCAAAAAATCCCTGATAAAACTCGCTCAAATATTTGTCGATCAAGTACCGGGCAAGCGTCACAACTCCGGAAACGGCAAGGATCCACATGAGAAAATACAAGGAAATTTTGATCGATTCCACTTCCCGACGCCTCCTCAGGATACCAGGATATCCATCACCCTGCCGATGCTGTCCGAAATGACGAAGTTGGCCAGGCTGTCAAAAGGGGTCGGCGACTTGTTGATCAGAATCATTTTGCCGCCCCGGTAGTATTGGACCAGACCGGCGGCGGGATACACCTGCAGCGACGTCCCTCCGACGATGAACACGTCCGCTTCGGAGATGTGCCGGATGCTTCTGCTCAGCACGTCATCGTTAAGCGTCTCCTGGTACAGCACCACATCCGGCCGCACGACACCCCCGCACTGTTCGCAATGCGGAACGCCCGGCTCATGTCCGAGCACATATGCCAAATCGTAGGTTTTGCGGCATGACATGCAGTAGTTGCGGTGGAGAGAACCGTGCAGTTCCAATACGTTCCGGCTTCCCGCCATCTGGTGCAGGCCGTCGATGTTCTGGGTGATGACGGCCTTGAGCTTCCCCCGCCTTTCCAGCTCGGCCAGCGCCCGATGGGCGGCATTTGGTTTCGCGTCCTTGAAAATTAATTTAGTGAAATAAAATTGATAGAATTCCCCCGGATGCCTCATGAAAAAATCGTGGCTCAGGATTTCCTCGGGGGCGACTTCCCGGTTTCTCTCCGTCACAAACAGTCCGTCCGCGGAGCGGAAATCCGGGATCCCGCTTTCCGTGGAAACCCCGGCCCCGCCAAAGAACACGATGTTGTCGCTCTCCTCCACCAGGCGTTTGATCGCGTCCAGTTCCACCCGGCAGTTCCCCTTTCCTTCAATCACGCATCACATATTCCCCGAGAATGAGGGAGAGGCGGGGCTTATCCGTGTCGGCGGTGAATTTCCGGATGTCTTCGAACATGAGCTGTTTGGAGTCGGGGAAGGCGTACAGTCCGTTTACGAATTGGTCCTTGCTCCGGAAGTCCAGCTGCACGATACCGTCCCACTCCGCCTTCCGGTCGGTCAGGGAATCCACAATGAGATTCTGGATGTACTGCACCGTATTGTGAATGCGCAGGGCAAGAGGACCGTGGATGTCCCGCCAGTGGGCGCTGAACTGCTCGAAGCTGATTCCCTCCTTGCGGCGAAGGAAATTGATGCGCTTGAACCAGGGGGATCGTTCCCCCTTCGGCCAGCGGGGAGGGCAGTACTGCATGATTCGCTCTTCCACCCGGTATGCCTCCACCACTTCCTTCTCCCGGTCATACAGGGCGGGCAGCGCCAGGACACCTCCGGATTCGAACCAGAGCTCATCCACCGCATCCACCCCCGGGTACGGTGTGCTGAACAGCTCCGGTGTCAGCACGTCCGATGCATCCTCCACCACATTGGCGTAGTAGCGGACCGCTCCGGATTCAGCCAGCACCCGTTTTGCATGCTCGCCCAGATACCTTTTGCGGAAATCCCCGACAGTCTCCGTCTCATGGCGGCGGAGAAAAACGATCACCTTTTCCATGGCAGCACATCCCTTCTTTGGTTTCTCATGATCGTCGCTTCATGATCAGACTTTCTGTTTCCCGGCATCAGGCCGACGCCCATTGGGCGCTTTCATCCAGCGGGATGGAAAACATCGCAGCCGTCAAAAACAGGACCGCAACAACCTGCCGCAACCGTCCGATCACCTTCATTGCTCCTTTGAAGAAAGTCTTGAAATCTGTGAATTGTACTACACTTAATATAACAAAAATGAGTGGATCTCCGACAGGAGGAGTGTGGCCGCCTGAATTTTCAGCAGCCGCTGAAGGATCGTGGTCATGCCCATTGTAAACGCATTCATTCAATGATAAAGGAAAAAAATATGCCAGGATCGAATCATCATGATTTCTGTTACCGGTTCTCCCTGTCTTTGTACACGCGGCTGCCCGTCGCCTTTCTCTGCCCCTGGTATTTTCCTTTGGAAGGATAATGGATCTGGATTCCGGCACGGAATTCCCCGGACTGGATTTGATCGTCATACCTTCGAATCCGCATGGGCCGGCGCCGGGCGCGAGGAAACGTTTCGGTTTTCCAGATGGCTCCAGATGCGGGAAACGATCAACGTCAGGATGACCGCCAGGATGAAGCGAAGAAGCAAAAGCGGCCAGACGGGAATCCCCAGCGGGACAAACACAATGGTATCCTCCACCACAGCATGGCACAGGGAAAGGAAGATGATCGCAAGATAGACATCTTTTTTCCTCACGCCATCTTCCTTGACGGCCTGGATCATCACTCCGGCTCCGTAGGTCATGCCAAACAGGAATCCGGCGGCCACTGTGACGGAAGCGTTTTTCTGCATGCCGAACAGCCGGGTAAAGGGATGGAGGAGCGATGCGAACCGGTCCAGGAGCTTCAAATCCTTCAGAGCCTGGATGACGGTCACCACCGGAATGACGATGGCCGCAAGCTGCGCCACGCCCAACGCGGCGGTTTTCAGGCCGATCCACAGAATCGTTCCCCAACGCTCCGGTTCCTCCGATGGCGATCCGGCAAGCGTGCCAAACCCCGCCTTCTGGCTGCCGCCATCCCAGAGGATATTGATGAGGGCGGCCATCGCCACGGCCGCGCCCAGCCGGATGACGACCGTCACCCACAGCTTCACCCCGACCCCTTTCGTCACGGCGGATTCCACGAACAGGTTATGGGATATCGACAGCATGACCGCGATGATACACACTTCCTTCACGGTCAAATCCAGCGACATGATGGTTCCGAGCGGGGCGTACAGGTTCAGCATGTTGCCGATCAACAGCGGAATCGCCGCTTCGCCCGGCAGGCCGATGTAGCGCATGAACGGAGACAGGCGTTCCGACAGCCATCCGATGAGCGGAGTGTACCCGAGAACGGTGGTGATCAGGGTGATCGGGAAAATGATTTTTCCCAGACTCCACGCCGTCCGCAATCCGGTGAGAAGACCGCGCTGCAAAATTCGCATAAGATGTGAACACCTGGCCTTGTTTCCTGATGTGAATTCTGTTGCGTATGAGCTGGCGATTGACGGGAAAACAGACCATTTTCCCGAATCAAATTAACTAAAACTATATCTCATGGGCAGCTGTTTGTAAATCCTTCAAAGCTCAAAATCGAAACGTTTCATCGGTGATCGGAGCCACTTTGGCCACCGCGTACGTCGAACCTTTCTGCGAGAAGAAATCGTAGGTCGAACCTTCGTTCCGGATGCCGTTCATGACGATCGGATTGATCTCTTCCTCCGGAAACATCGTGTCCAACCCGAGATTCATCAGCGCCTTGTTGGCATTGTAGCGGACAAAGCCTTTCACTTCCGGGCCGAGCCCTGTTTCCGCATAGACGTCATTCGTATATTCCAGCTCGTTGTGATACAGATCAAGCAAAAATTCATAGCCCCAGACCGTCAGCTCCTCCTTCAACGCATCCGGCAGTTGCCGGAACCGCTGCTGCGCAAAAAAGCCGACGGCAACGCCGTGGATCGATTCGTCCCTCAGGATGAGGGAAATGACCTCCGCGCTGTTTCGCAGCATCCCTTGGCCACCCAGGTAAAGCGGATAAAAGAAACCGGAATAAAACAGGAACGACTCCAGCATCACCGAAGCAAACATCGCCTTCCACAGGGAAACGGGGTCATTTTCCCGAATCGAACGATACACATCGCTGATCCGGTTTGCCTTGTATTGCAAACAATCATTCCTCTTGACCCAATCGAAAACGGCATCAATTTCGCTGTTCGTGCACAGGGTGGTGAAAATGTATGAGTACGATTTCGCATGAATCGCCTCAAAGGATGCAAACACCGTATACAACGCCTTTTCCTGCAAATCAGGCGCATGGCGGGCAATTTCGTTCATCCCGATGTTTGTCTGGATTGTATCGAGCAGCGTCAGTCCGCCCAATACCTGCTTGTACGTTTCCTGATGACCGAATTGGCTCCACTGCTTCACATCCTTGCTGACGGCGATTTCTTCGGGGAACCAGATTTGCTTCCATTGCTGGTCCCAGAACACCTTCACCAAATCCTGCCCGTTCCGGTTCCAGTTCACCGCCTCATACCGCTTCAAATCGAACATGCCACACACTCCTCAATCGTCTGCAGCCGCTGCCGCACATAATAGACCGATTTGATTCCTTTCATCCAGGCATAGATGTACAAGCGGGCCAAACGTTCCGTCGTCCATTGATCGGTCACGTACAATGTCATGGAAATGCCCTGATCCACATGCTTTTGCGCTGCCGCGTACAGATCCACCATGCGGTACGGGTCGATTTCATAGGCTTCCTGGTACAAATGAATGTTCTCATCATGCAAAAACGGCATCGGATAAATGGTGCGGCTGTCCGCGTAATCGCGGATTTCCACCCTTTCCGTGATCGGCGCAATCGAAGCGGTGCAGTTCCGGATGTAGGAGATGCTGCCGGTCGGAGCCACCGCCAGCCGGTACGCGTTGAACAGGCCGTGCTCCATGACCTGCTCTTTCAAAACCGCCCACATCTGTCTCGTAATGAGCGGAACCTTCCCCAATGCGCGCAGCACGGAATCCGGCAGTTCCCTCTCTTCCTTGTTCACATACCGTTCAAAATAGGTCCCGTCCGCATAGTCGCTTTTTTCAAACCCGCAAAAAGTCTCCTTCCGCTCACGGGCAATTCGCATCGATGCGAGGAGAGAGCAATAATTCAGCGCCTCCATGAACGCGTCCACAAACAGGATCGATTCCTCGGAACCGTATTGCAGACCTTGGGAAACCAGGTGGCCGTGCAGATTCATGACCCCGAGCCCCACGGAGTGCATCAGCCGGTTTGCCTTTCTGACGGAGGGCACATTGCGGATGTCGGTCATGAGCGAAACGTTGGTCAAAAGCCGCATGGCCGTATCCACGAGGGTTTCAAAATCCGTTTGCGTCGCCTTGTGAATGTCCAGGGATCCAAGATTGCAGGATACATCCATCCCGTATTCGTTCCCGATGCCGTGGTCATGGATGACGCTGGTCTGCTGCACCTGCAAAATTTCCGTACAAAGATTGGACATTTTCACCCGTCCCAATTTGCGCAGGGGGTGCTGGGCGTTGACGTTGTCATCAAATATTTCGAAGGGGTACCCGGATTCAAACTGGGCCTTCTTGATTTCCGTATACAATTTTCGGGCGTTGATCCGTTTCAGCTTGCGAATGTTCGGATTGTCCAGCAGTTCGTAGTACATGTCGCTCATGCCGATCTCCGACATCCGTTTGCCGTATTCCCTGTAAATATCATAGGGACTGAACAGCACGATATCCTTGTCCCGCTTCATCAGCTCGAAGAAAATGTCCGGCACAATAATGCCCGTGGACAAGGTCTTCAGGCGGATCTTTTCGTCGGCATTCGGTTTCTTGGAGGAAATGAAGTTTTCAATGTCGCCGTGAAAAATGTTCAGATAGACGACGCCCGACCCGTTTCGTTGGCCGAGCTGATTGGAATAGGAGAAGGCATCCTCCAGCAATTTGGCCACGGGCATGACGCCGCTGGCGCGGTTGTGTATGCCTTTGATCGGATCGCCGAGCGGACGGATATCCGTCAGATTGACACCCACGCCCCCTCCCAGCCGGGACAATTCGAGGCAGTAACCGATATTGGCCGCAATGCTGTTCATCGAATCGTCCATCGACAGCTTGAAGCAGCTGACCAGTTCTCCCCGGGAACGTTTGCCGCTGTTGAGCGCCGTCGGGGTGGCCGGCTGGTATGCGGTCATCATCGCATCAACCGCGCGTTCGGCAAGCTCCTTGTCACCGCGGGCCAAATAAAGGGCGGTGATGACGATGCGGTCCTCATACTTTTCCAAAATTTCCGATCCGTCTCTGCTTTTCATCGCATAGCTGTCATAAAATTTGCTCGCGCTCATGAAGGACGGAAAACGGAAATGATAGCTGTACGCCCGCCGGAAAAGCCTCTCGATAAACGCCATGTCGTACTGTTCAAGAAATTGTTTTTCGTAGTAACCTTCTTCTACGAGATAGCGGATTTTTTCTTCCAGATCGATAAAATAGCGCATTTTGACGTTCACATATTCCAGGAAGTAACGCCGGGCCGCTTCCTTGTCCTTTGCCAGATCCAGTTTGCCCGTGCGGTTGTAGTGATGCAGCACCTCGTTGTTAAGTCGCAAGTACGATTTCATGTTGGGCTGCTCTCCTTTCTTCGATCTGCTCCCGGTAAAATCGCCGGATTGCTTCATAATCGGAAGGAAATCCGCGCAGCTCGATCTTTCTCACCAGCGGAATGTTCCATTGCGCCGCCAGTTTGTCTCCGGCCATGCCGAAATTGTGGTACCCGAAATTGCGGTTGCCGCTGACCGCCACGCCTTTGCAATAGTTCCCGTTTTTGTCCATAAACCGTTGCACAATGGGGGGCACATCCCCCAAACCGTCCGTATAGGTCAGGAGCAAAAATGGGTTCTCGATCAATGTATCTTCGCCGATTTCGATCCCCGGAAGCTGCAGCCGGGAGACAATATATCGGACATTGCCCGTGCGGCTGGCATAAGCAATCATCCGTTGGCAACCCCCAGTTCCTCCAGGATGTCCTCGGCGCGAATCCGGAACTCTCCTCCGTATTCCAATACCGGCACGGTCATGATACCGGCCTGAATCAGCCGTTCCCTGGCCGCTTCGTCCTGATCGATGTTGACGATTTCCACTTGTTTTCCGGCGCGCTGCGCCTCGGATTTGATCCACAGACATTTCGGACAGACGGATTTCGTGTACAGTTTCATGCGATCAACCTCCTATGAACGTGCATGCTGCAAAAGAAAAAGCACCCTCATTTCGAGGATGCTGGTCACGACAGGCGCAAGGACAATGGATCAGGTTGAGCTGACCGCCTGTCCCATGCGTAAGAAACGCCTTGAACAGGGCTGATCATTCACAACCCGCATGCGTCGGCCGCTCCTTTGCTCACCCCCCGAAGACAAGGAAACGCGGTTTCAATCGGGCAGGTCTCCTGGCTTCGCTTCTTCCTCCCGTTCCCTTCCCATGCATGCCGCACAGTGGATGTGAACGTTCGTCCGCGTCACAGTTGCGGGGACAGCGCCGGATTTGCACCGGCTTCCCTATTAAACCGCTGAAGGCGGTACCCGATCAAAACAGTCCTATTTGGTTGGATATGCATTCATCCTAGCACATGTTTCTACAAAACACAAGATATTGTATGAAATTCACTGATAAAATACTATATGTTGGTCTCCGGTCATTCCCTACGCCCCGTTCCGGTGACGATGGTTTCTCGCCTTCACTTGAAAAAACGTGATCGACATCATGAAAAGGACCGGGAACAGACTGAACAGCAGGAATTTCCAGTTTCCGGTCAACGCCGATGCGAGACCAAAACCGATCAGAAGCACGATGCCAATCATCGTCATGAGCAGCGCCTGTGTCCTGCCGCTCTCCCGGTGATCGCCATCCACCAGTCTCGCCATCAGGATGGCCCCGGCAATGCTCCAGCTGCCCAGATGCGCCAGCAGCAGGATGCCAAGGGCCGGAATCAGGCCGAGTTCGATCTGAAACATTCCCAGGATCAGAAGCACGTAAATGGCAGCCAGCGTCACATACCAGGAGACGGAACGAGCCTTCTGCCAGATGAACTCATGCACCTCGTCCAATCCCCGGTTTTTCCTCGCTGCGCGTCTTCCGAAATACCAGCCCATCAGGCCAATGGCCATTCCCCCAAAAAGCCCGACAAATTCCATCAGCGATTCGCCTCCTCAAAAATAAACACTTCCTCGATGGACTTCCGAAACGTCTTTGCGATTTTGAATGCCAATTCCAGCGAGGGACGGTATTTCCCGTTTTCAATGGCGATGACGGACTGCCTGGACACTCCGATCGCCCGGGCCAACTGCTCCTGCGTCATCCCCTGTTCCGTCCGCAGTTCCCTGATCCGGTTTCTCATGAGCGGTTCGATCACCCCTTTGATCAGATCAAGACGGCTTCCCATGAAATGAGAAACTGTATGTAAAGCTCGCTTTACGTAAAGTTTACTTTACATATCCGGTCCATGTCAAGGGTGCTTGACAAAAAAATGGAGAGCCCGAAAGCTCTCCAACGAATGATTCGCTGCGGATTGTTCAAACAGGGACGGTCCAACCGAACTCATCGGCGATCGAACCCGTCTGGATGCCCGTGATTGCCTCATACAGCCTTCGGCTGACGGGACCCGTCGTGCCCTGTCCCGCCACGAATTCCGTGCCGTTCCAGATGAATCTGCCGATCGGGCACACCACCGCCGCCGTTCCGGTGCCGAAGGCCTCCTTCAGCCGTCCCTTGTCTGCGGCGTCCGCCAATTCGGAAATGGCTACCTTGCGCTCCTCCACGGGGATTCCCCATTTGCGCAGCAGTTGAATGGCCGTATCTCTCATGATGCCGGCGAGGATGCTGCCGTTCAGCGCGGGCGTCACCACCGCGTCGTCCAGCCTGAAAAACACGTTCATATTGCCGACTTCTTCCGCATATGTTCGTTCGACGCCGTCAAGCCAGAGCACCTGGTCGCATCTCCTTTGCCTGGCCGCTGTCTGGGCGATCATACCGGCGGCGTAGTTGCCCGGCGTTTTCGCTTCTCCGGTTCCGCCCGACACCGCCCGGACATATTGATCTTCCACATGGATAGCGATCGGCCGAAGCTCCGCCTGATCTCCAAAGTAGCCGTTCACCGGAGACAGAATGACGGCGAACCGGTAGCGCGTCGACATGCGAACCCCCAGGGAGGGCTCGGTGGCGAACACAAAGGGGCGAATGTACAAAGACGATCCGGGATGCGAAGGAACCCATTCGGCATCCGCCATCACCAACCGGCGCACCGCCTCCACAAACAGGTCCTCATCCAACGTCGGAATGCCCATTCGTTCGCAGGAACGGTTCATCCGGCGGGCATTGTCGCCGGGACGAAAAAGCCGGATCGATCCGTCCCGATGGCGAAACGCCTTCATTCCTTCAAACACGGCCTGGCCATAGTGAAACACCATCGACGCCGGATCCAGCTCGAACGGCCCATAAGGAACAATTCTCGGATCATGCCATCCCTTGCCTTCCTCATAATCCATCACAAACATATGATCGCTGAACCATTGTCCGAATCCGAGCCTCTCGCCGGGTACCGGCCTTTGTTTTGCCTTCCGGCTGAGCTCCATCCGGATTCCATCCATCCCGACGGCCATCCTCAAACCCTCCCGCTCACTGAAAAAGATTCGATAGACTTCATTGTAGTTTGATATATACTGTAAAGCACGAATAATCATTGATCAATATCGCGTTTTCCATTATGATCATAGATAATATCTATGATTTGTCGCGAGTGGATCCGCTGCGAGCGGATTTGCCGGGAAATGACAGGATGGTGCGGAAACATGGAATTTCGTTTGCTGGGCTATTTTTTGACGGTGTGCGAGGAACTGCATTTCACGCGCGCGGCCGACCGGCTGTCCATCAGCCAGCCGACGCTCAGCCACCAGATCCGGCTGCTGGAGAGTCAGATCGGCATGCCGCTGTTCCACCGGATCGGCAAAAGGGTGTATTTGACCGAGGCGGGAGAGATTTTGCGCACATACGCGCTGAATGCGTTCCACGAACTGGATCAGGCGCGGGCAGCCATCGCGGAACTGCAGGGAATGAAGCGGGGGCGGCTGCGCATCGGCTGCGCGGGAAATCATCTCGTCCTGCCGGCGATCGCTTCCTTCCGCCGGAAGTATCCGCAGATCGAAATTTCCGTCCAGGAACTGGCCACCGAAGAGGTGAAGGAGAAGCTGCTTGCCAACCAGGTCGATCTCGGCATCGTGTACCTTCCCCTGGAACACGAGCTGCTGGACAGCGTGGAATGGTTCGAGGACGAGCTGCAGCTTGCCGTCGCAAAGGACCATCCTTTGGCCGAAAGAGAATTTGTCCCTCTCGCGGAGCTAGCCGCCCATCCTCTGGCCACGATGCAGCCCAAATTTCTCGTCCGCCTATTTTTCGACCGGTACTGCGAATCCGCCGGAGTTGAGGTTCGTCCGGTCCTGGAACTTTCCACGCTGGAATCGCTCGTTTTGGCGGCAGCCGATGGCAGCGTCGCCGCCGTGCTTCCGGGATCCTACCTGCGGTCGGTCCAACTGCCGGAGATCCGCAAAATTTCTCTCACCGATCCTGTTCCGAAGCGCAAGATCGGCTTTGTAATCCGCAAGAATACCTACCTCGGGGCCGCGGCCAAAACATTCCTCGATGAAATGAAAACATTCAGGATGTCATGAGATAACGCCCTGTGACGGAATGTTCGGCATGAATGATCTGTGATGGCGTTCCTTCGAACACCACCTGTCCTCCCCCGCTCCCCCCTTCCGGCCCCATCTCGATGATCCAGTCCGCCTGGCTGATCACATCCAGGTTGTGCTCGATGACGATCACCGTGTTTCCTGCGTCCACCAGGCGGTTCATGATTCCGAGCAGCTGGCCGACATCGGACATGTGCAGACCGGTGGTCGGCTCGTCCATGACGTAAATGCTTCCCTGCTTGTGCAGCTCGCTGGCCAGCTTGATCCGCTGGCATTCGCCGCCGGACAGGGTGCTGAGCGGCTGGCCGAGGGTCATGTAGTCCAGGCCGACATCGCTCAAAGCCTGCAGCTTGCGCCTCACTTCCTTCAGGTCAAAAAATGCCAGCGCCTGCTCCACCGTCATCTCCAGAACGTCCGCGATGGACTTGCCGTTCAGCTTGTACGCCAGCACCTCTTCCTTGAACCGCCTTCCTGCGCACACTTCGCAGGGCAGCTTCACGCTGTCGAGGAAGGCAAGATCCGTATATACGACGCCAAGCCCCTGGCAGTTTTCGCATGCGCCCTTGGAATTGAAGCTGAAAAGCCCCGGACTGACCTTGTTCGCCGCGGCGAACGCCTTGCGCACATCGTCCAGGATGCCCGTGTAGGTGGCGGGATTGGAACGGGTGGAAGCTCCGACCGCCGATTGGTCGATGACGATCGCCTCCGGATGTTGGGCGAGAAAAACGTGATGAATGAGCGTGCTCTTTCCTGTCCCAGCCGTTTACCGAATAATCGGGCAGCAGGATCGCGCCTTCATTCAACGACTTGTCCATGTCCAGCGCCCTGTTCAGATCGACTCCCAGCTTGCGCCCGAGACCGCCGCATTCAGGGCACATTCCCGCCGGATCATTGAACGAAAACATGTTCACATGCCCGACATGGGGCTCGCCAATTCGGGAAAACAATAGCCTGAGCAGCGGAGCGATATCGGTCACCGTTCCCACGGTGGAATGGGAACCGCCTCCCAGCCGCTTCTGGTCCACCACGACCGCCATGTTCAGATTCTCGATGGAATCCGTATCCGGTTGGGGAAGTTTTCATAGAGCAATCTGGTCGATTCGGCGGCAATCGTATCAAAGACGATGGAAGACTTGCCGGATCCGGAAACGCCGGTGAAGATTGTGATTTTCCTTTTCGGTATGCGCAGGTTCACGTTTTTGAGGTTGTTTTCCCTTGCGCCGGTGATGACGATACATTCCTGGCCCCGTTCGCCCATGTGATGATCCCTCCTGAAAAAAATCGGAACACTACCTTATCTCACTTTTTCCGGGATGTCAAGGTACGATGGGCACATAACCGGTTTTCTCCACCAATGACTGCCCCTGTTCGGAAAGGATCCATTCAAGAAACGGCTGGACGTGGGGATTGTCGCTCCCCGCCGTGACGGCGTAAAACTGGACGGTCAGCGGATAGCTTCCGTTCCGGATGTTTTCCTTGCTCGGATAGACCCCGTCGACGGCCAGGTTGCGGATCGTTCCGTTTTGCACCATTTCCTCCGTAAAGAACCGGAAAGAAAAGCCGAGGGCATTGTTGAAGTTTTTGTATCGGGCCGTCTCCTTGATCATCATGCCCATTCCCCTCATGACCCTTTCTCTCGGCGGCTCTTCGATCGGCACATCCCCCATGAACCGCTTCAACGCCTGCTGGCTTCCGCTGTTGTCCGGCCTTTGGAAGGCGATGATTTTTCTGTTTTGTCCCCCCACTTCCTTCCAGTTTCGGATGCTGCCGGAATAGATGCCCCGCAGCTGCTCGGAGGTGAGCCCTTCCACCGGATTGCCTTCGTTGACAAAGAAAATAAAGGCTTCCCTTGCAACGGGCGTCAGCCTGAGCTCCACGTTGCGCTCCCTCGCCATCTGCAGGTGGCTTTCCGACGGCTCGGGCACGAAAATGATGTCCGCGAGGCCTTCGATCAATCGTTCATAGGCGCCCGACGTTTGCGATGACATGACTTCGCTGTTATAAACCGGGTATTCACCGGCCGGATAAACCGCCTGCGCAAACGCCGCATACAGCGGATACAGGGCGGTCGATCCGTCGAGAAACGGCAGGTTGTCGTCCCGGATGACAAAGGCGCTCGGTTCATCGAGCCTGGCGGCCATAGAACCCTCAGCAAAGGGGGCATACTGGCGAAGGTCGACATCCTGCTCCGTGACGATGGTGATGTTGTCCAAATATTTGTGATAGCCCTCGTATCCGCCCCATACCGCCGCATACAGCAACAAAAAGGCGGCGAACACTTTTGGCACAGCTTTTTTTCGGAATCCCCCATAGATTCCGATTACTGCAAAGATGTAAAATCCGATGGCGAACGAAATGAGAAACGGTCCGTAGAAATCGAATTTCCCGGAAAAAGCGGCAACGAGAAGCAGGAAAAAAAGGACCGGAATGATGGCAATGAGGACCATGATCGAAAAAATCAGTTTCACGCGGTTCACCTTTTCCGTTTGATATGTTCTATCATATTTCCATGCCCAACATTATAGCGCAATCCAAATTTTGGGACAATTGACCACAGATTTAATGAGCAAACATTCACAAAATTCGATTTTGTTGTATGATAGAAATATCCTCAGCTTTCCATACATATCATGTAGGAAGTGATCCGTATGTCGGTGCTCTTGTACGTGGCCGTCCTGCTGGGTCCTCTTTGCGGCCTGGCGCTTTTCAGGAGAAAGCTGCTTTCCACCGGTTCGGATAAAGCGCTTACAGCAGAACGGATTTCCGTCATCATCCCCGCCCGCAACGAGGAGATCAACCTGCCCCACCTGCTCGGATCCCTCGGCAGGCAGACCGTTCGTCCGGATGAGATCATTGTCGTTGACGACCATTCCGGGGACGGTACGAAATCGGTGGCCGAGAGGTACGGCGTCAAGGTGCTGTCCGCTCCGGATCTGCCCGCCGGCTGGACCGGAAAAAACTGGGCGCTGTGGAACGGGTACCTGCAGTCCACCGGCGATATTCTGGTGTTTCTGGACGCGGATATTCGCCTGGCCGATCATGCCCTCGAATCATTGGTGCATACCCGCAACCGGCATGGCGGCGTCGTTTCCGTCGTGCCCTATCACCAGGCGGAAAAGTTTCACGAAAAGTGGGCGATGATCCTCAACCTGCTCGGGGTCTTTGCCTTCACCTCTCCCTTTGAATCGTCCAATCCGCGCAAGGGCGTTTACGGCGCCTGCATCGTGGCGGACAGGCGGGATTATGAACGGATCGGCGGCCACCAGAGCGTGCGCGGAGAAATGCTGGATGATCTGACGATTGGCGCGCAGTTTCAGCGGCACGGCATTCCCGTGAACAACTTCCTTGGAGCCGGAACGGTTTCGTTCCGCATGTATCCGCTCGGCTGGAAAAGCGAGCTGGAGGGATTTGCCAAGGGGGCAATCCTGAGCACCTCATCCCTGAGCGTCCGGACACTCGTATTTGTCGTGCTGTGGATCGTCGGGCTCATTGCAGCGCAGTCGTTCCCGTTGTTTTATTCCACGAAATTGTTCGTGCCATTGCTCGTCGCCTACATCGCCTATGCGCTGGAAATTGTGTATTTCAACCGGTACGTTGGCCGGTTTGGCTGGATGCACCCCATCCTCCATGTTTTGTCCATGCTCTTTTTTCTCGTCGTCGTCGTATACTCCTTATATGAGGCCGTCATTCGGAAGAAGGTCGTCTGGAAGGGGCGCTACATCGATGTGGGGAGGAATCGGGCGGCATGATGATCCTGTATGCCATGTTCGGTTTTTTGTGCGGATCGCTCATGTTTTCCTGGTGGATCGGACTTGCGCTGAAGCACGATATTCGCAAGGTGGGCGACGGCAATCCGGGAGCGGCCAATTTGTGGAAAGCCGCCGGATCCGTCTACGGTTTGCTCGGCGTGGCGCTGGATTTCGCGAAAGGGTTTTTGCCCGTCTGGCTTTGCCTGAAATACGGTTCCCTGGACGGATACGAATGGGTTCCCGTTGCCCTGTCCCCCATCGTTGGCCATGCCTTTTCCCCGTTCCTGAAATTCCAGGGCGGCAAGGGAGTGGCCGTCACCTTCGGCGTCTGGAGCGCGCTGACGGGATTTCAGGCTTCCCTCGCCTATGCCGCGATTCTGGCCGTGCTGTGGGTCGCCATCCGGATCTGGAAAAAGGGCGAGGGCACGACGAGCGCCGAGGATGGCATGCATACGACGCTCGGATTTTTGCTCATGTCCGGATTTCTCCTCTACATGCCATATCCTCTGTATGTTTACGCCGTCTGGCTCGGCAACCTGTTGGTCATGCTCTGGAAAAACCGGTTGGAATGGCTCACCCTGCTGAAGGCAAAGGAAGAGCCGGAGGAGGAAAACGTCCGCACCTGAAGCGAACGCCCTTTCCTCTCCGGCCCTTTTTGTTTTGTCATTTCCATTCTTCAGGACTCAGTCGTCAGAGCACATCGGGCAGAGCCGGCAAAGCGTCCATGGCGCCGGATCTGGTTGTGCAGAAGGCGGCCGCCGCGCAAGCAAACCGCAGCATCTGCTGCAGCTGCTCCGCCTGCAGGCGGTTCATCGGCTCTCCCGGCTCGAGGAGGAGCGTCAACTGATACAAAAAGGCGCCCATAAACGAATCTCCCGCCCCGGTGGTGTCCACAGCGCGAACCGGAAAGGCCGGCACATTACCGCTGGACGCGCCAAAGCGATAATGGCATCCGTCTTTTCCCCTCGTCACAAGCAGCAGAGGGATGCCGCAAATTTCCTGCAGTTTCTCCGCTTTTCGTTCCAGATCCCCGCCTTCGCCGATCAGAAAATGCAGTTCTTCCTCCGAAACCTTGACCACATCCGCCAGTTCCATCATCCGAAGGATCATCCCTCTCGCTTCATCCGGGTCTTTCCAAAGCATCGGGCGCCAGTTCGGATCAAAGGTCACCAGGCAGGAACTGTCTGCGGCGGTCCTGACCGACCGGACCGTCGCCGACCGGGCCGGTTCATCCGTCAGTGACAGCGAGCCGAAGTGAAAAACCCGGCTTTGGCGGATCAGCTCGCCGATCGTCTCATTCCACTCCAGCATCGTATCCGCGCCGGGTTGTCGATAGAACTGAAAGCTGCGTTCCCCGTCCTCGGCGACCTGCACGAAGGCAAGTGTCGTTTTGCAGACACGGGTGAACTGCATTCCGGTTGTGTCGACCTGATACCCGGCCAGGATGTCCCTCAGCTCATGGCCGAAGGGATCGTCTCCCACGCAGCCGACAAAGGCGCTCGTACCGCCAAGCCGCGAAACCGCTGCGGCCACATTGGCCGGCGCTCCGCCGGCATGCAGCCGAAACGATTTCCCTTGCCTCATTGGATCCCTTTCCTGCACAAAATCGATCAGCAGCTCTCCCAGGGCAACAACATCGTGCTTTTTCCGATTCATCGTTTCCTTTTTCACGCCTCACAAAATTTTGAAATACAGCAATTTCCCTTCACCCGGATAATAGTATTCCGGCAAATGGCACATAAAGCGGAAGCCGTTGCGTTCGAACATGCTTCTGGCCTTCTCGTATTCCGGCAAATCGCAGGTGAACGTTTCGATATAGCGGCCATTGTGGGCCCGGCAGTAATAAAACATGGCTTCCAGCAGCTTGTAGCCCAACTTGCGGTTGCGGTGGTTGCGGTGCACGCCGAAATACTCCAGCCGGTATCCCCCGCTGCGGTGCTCGTTTTCCACAAAAATGATGGCGGCAATGATCTCCCCGCTGTCCTTGTCCTCCTCATACCAGCAGTTGACATGCGCTTCCTCCAGGCTGCGCATCGGGAGCCAGCGCAGCTGGAAGGTTTCGCCGGGCGTGAAGCGCTGATCGTCGAAGCATTCCTTGCCGAGCAGAAAGTCGGAGACTCTGCCGGCTTCCGTCCCGCTTTTCACCGGTTTGAGTTCGGGATACAGATCAAATGGGGCTGAAACCGAAGTGGTCTGCATAAGGAATTGATACCTCCGGATGTTTTGATCTCCCGAAACTGTCCGTCAGGATACGCGAAGCGCGTTGTTCCAGTCGGCGGACGCGCCCTGTTGGAAGTAACGGTCGCTTTCAAAGAAATACATTCTCGCCGCAAGGTCGTACTGGTTTTTCTTGACAACCGCGACGAATCCTTCCCTTGCGTCATAGAAGCGTCCTTGCCGGAAAGCTTCCACAGCGGCTTCAAACTGGGCTTTGGTCTCTTGCTTCAGCCGGCGCAGATGAACCGGATCGGCTTCAAACAGATCAAACAGCTCGATTGGCGGCTGATCCACGTCGATCTGGAAGGCACCCAGCTTGCGGTATTGGCCGGGATGCTGCCGCAGCGACTGCAGGGCGTCCGCGGTCAGCAGGATCGAGACACCCAGCTTGCCCGACAGCTTCTCCAGATCCTGCGTCAGCTGCACATGCTGGGAAACGACGCTGCCCTCCATTCTCTGCTCTTCGCCGATGATGCCGAGCATGACGTCTCCGGTGTGGATGGCGACGCCGATCTCGATCGGTTCGTACCCGCTGTTGGCGCGGTTATCATTATAGCCATTGAGCGTTGCGCGCAGTTTGAGCGCCGCCCTGACCGCCGATGCCGTGTCATTGGGGAACATCGTCAGCATTCCGGGGCCGAGATAGCGGCTGATGAATCCTCCGAACTCTCGGATGACCGGGCCGAAGGTTTTCAGGAATGAATTGATGAAACGGAAATTTTCCTCGGTCGTCAGCTTCATGGAAAATTCATGGAACCGCCGCATGTTGCAGACGAGAATGGTCATCTCCCGCTTCTGCTGTTCGCCGAGCTGAACCTGGGTCATGTTCGTCTTCCCCAGCACCTTCAGAAACTGCTGCGGCACAAAGCGGAAATACGACTGGCTCAGTTTCGTCACTTCCTGGATATAGCGGCGAATGGACTGGGCCATCATGTTGAACCGCTCGCCCAGCTCCTCGACCTCGTCCCGCGACCGGATGTTGACCCGCGCATCCCACTCCCCGTTGGCAAACAGGTTGACGTTGCGACGCAGCTTGCGGATGGAGGACAACAGCAGGAACGTCATCAGGGTGATGGCCAGCACGAGAACGGCGCCGATCCAGGCAAAGATTTTCATGACCTCGCGCATGATTTCCAGATTGCTGCGCTGCATGCCGGCCATATCCTTGCCGGTTTCGTAAATGCCGATGACTTCGCCGGCGCCGTTGTAGATGGGACCGAGGGCGTACAGCCACTCCCCGGAGGCGTCCTCCCATTCGCCCACCACGATGGCGCCGTGATCAAGCACGAGCAGGTTCTCCTCGCTCAGCGGGAACGGCTGGAACATCGTTACCGAGTCGTCATCGTCCATGATCAGATACAGGCTCCCGTTCATGTACCGGTAGATGGTGTTGTACAGCCCGTCCCGATCCTCCCCGCTGCGGGAAAATACTTCGCTGATCCGCTCCTTGATCGCGTTGTAATCTTCGCTCATATAGTCGCGGGGGGAAACAAGCTTTTCCAGATGATCACCATCGATCAGAAACTTGCCGTTGGCGGCCAGCAGCTTCAGCTGGTTGTAGGTCGATTCCTTCATCTCCTTCGAGAAGGAGGTGTATACCGTGTAGGACAGGATGATCATGGAAACGAGAACAATCGGCAGGATGGCGGCCAGCTGCTTCAGCAGCAGGTAAACCTTTCGCTGCAGCACATCGACATACAGGCTCCTGAGCGTCAGCAGCACAAAGACGGCGCTGGCCAGGATGAGCAGCCAGTAGCCGAATTTTCTGGCGATAATGGAAAACGGAATCCGGTACCCGTCGTGCATGGCCACAAAACCGCCATTGGCGTCAAACCGGATGATGCGATCGGACATGGCGATCGACAGCTTGCCGTTGGCCACATGAATGTCGGTGATGTCCGCCCAGTCGGACGCCGGATCAATCGCCAGCAGCTGATTGGCGGTCACAACCGGCACCGGGGAGGAACCCTGGCGGTTCAGATCAATCCGGTACACCGCTTCGTCATGGTAATCGATGAAATACAGCCGGTCGTGGTCCTCCGTCGTAATGTCCACGGGGAAATTGAGACTTGCTTCGGTTCCGGACGGATACAGCCGGGTGACGGACTGCTCCGTGATCATATACAGGGACCCCCGTTTGGAAGAGTAGAACATCCGGCCGGGGTCGCTGCCGGTCAGCTCCTTCAGGTAGCGGTTGGCCGGCATTTCGATGCTGGCCGCCGTTTCCGGCTGCACCGTGGCCGCCGCAGCGGAAGCCGGCAGCATCATCAGGGAAGCCTTGGCCTCATCGTTGAGGAAAAAGTACAGCTCCTCCCCCTTCACGGACAGGGACTGGATTTTGCCGACTCTCAGCAGATTTTCGGACGGATCGTACGCCGCCTCATAGATCACCTGTCTTTGCGAGCCGTCCGGGGCGATGCGCAAAATTTGCTCGCCCAGCACATGCAGGCCGTTATCATCGAGGATTGTGACGAGCGCATAGGCGTTACCGTCTCCGTCGGCGGCCACGCTGTCAAACAGGCGGATGGAACGGGCATCATTCCCGTCGCCGCTCGGAATCGCGTACACAAGCTTTCCGGAGTCATCGACTTTCCGCAAAATTTTCTTGGAGTCCGTAATGGTGTACAGGTTTTCCCGCGCGTCGGTGGCCACCTGAAAAATGTTGCTGTACGATTCGTAGTTATCATACGGCTTGAGCGACCAGAGGTCGCGCAGCGTATACAGCAGCATGCCCGCCAACGCGGTCAGCGCAATGTAAATGAAAAGCCTTGTTTTCAACCGTTTTCCTCTCCTACCAGAAAATTACGGAATGATCAACCCGAATTGCAGGTCGCTGTTCCAGTACACATCCGCATGAAGAAATTCCGAAACAAAGGACAGCGGGACATATGTATGACCCTGAATCACAAACGGAGGCCGCTCCATCGCCAACTCCTTTCCGTTGAACACCACCGTCCGGTTCCCGGCAATGATCTCCACCCGTTCATCGCCGCGGGTCAATGTGATTTTCCCGGTCCCGGCATCCCAGGCAACCTCGCAGCCGAGTGCCTCGGCAAAGGCGCGCAGAGGGACATGCGCCTCGCCGTCCCTTTCCGCCGCGGGAAGCCGCGTCCATTCCGTGCGCGCTGCCATCACGGCCAGGGAGGATGAGGGAAGAAGCCGGATTCCCTGATCCGCAGCTGACCGGATGGATTCAGCCTGCTCCGGACCGGAACCGTCGGTCCCCACGGCATCCCGATGCCAGATGTCGGCCCAATCCCGAATCAGCGACGGATCATCCCGGTGCATCTCCCAAACAAGGTCGATCCAGCGGGGCGGACCCTCGCCCGTTCCGGCCAAATGCTCAAACAGCGACTGCACATAACCATCCCTCGCATCCTCCAGCGCCAGGCTGGCCTGGCGGGCGGCCTGATGGGCGGCCAGGAGCTCCTCAATGCCCAGAATGCCTGCCTGGTGCCGGACCTCAGCGCCGATCAGGTCGCGCCCGGCGCTGGCCGCAGTCTCCATCGCCTGGCGGAGCGCCTCGTACGGTGCTCCATCCCGCTCCTTTGGCTGCGGTTCCTGTGCAGGCAGTCCGTCCCCTTCGGTTCCCTCCTGCTCGCCTGCGCCCGCCCGCAAAAATCTCTCGTAGGCGGTCATGCGGTCGAGAAGCGCCGCGCGTGCCTCCTCCCTGGCTGCGGCCAGGGATTCCAGTTCCGCCGCGGCCTTCTCGTATTCGCCCTTGAGAAGCTGGACCTGCTCCATCGATGCAAGGCCAAACTGCCAGAGGACAAAGGTGTTCCGGTACAGCTTCAGGACGGACGACGCATACTCTGCGGCGAGCTCGTGACGGCGGACGGCGGACGCATACCGGATGAACAGGTCTCCGCGGTCATCCGCCCCGAAGGTCTCATCCCCACCGGCTTCGGACACATGTTCCGGCGGCGGTTCCGCTGCGAAAGCGGTTCCCGCAATACCGGAAGCGAGCAAAACCATGCAGCAAACGGCGCGGAACGCGGCATTCCAAACGGTTATCAACAGGCGTGGCAATGATCGAACCTTTTTGTTCATTCTTTCCCGTCTTTCAAAAAGTTTCTAGGTTTTTCCGTCTATGAACAGTTTACTATAAATTGATTCTTTTGTGCGCATTCCTGACATATTTATTGCTGTGAAATGCGATACATTCCCGGACTTCTTTATTGCTGTAAATGGGTATACATAGTAGAATGAAATTGTCAATTTCCCATGGAAACGGGTGGTACCCATAGGCAACCTCGTTTGCGGAGGAGCCATGCTGCAGTGCAGTTTCGGCAACGCGCCCAGCACCCTGATGGTGCTGCCGGCCAACCGTACGCTCGGCAGCATGCCCTATGCCAATATCATGGACAACAAGCCGATGGTCAACGTCCTTCCCTTCGGGATGTGCAGTTCCCTGGCCAACCCGACCGTCGCTTCGGCGACGGCCGCCGCCGCGGGTGCCCTGACCCCGATGCCGTGCGTTCCGTTCATCGTGGCTCCGTGGGCTCCGGGTTCCCCCACCGTACTGATCGGCAACATGCCCGCCCTGAACAACACATCCAAGTGCATGTGCAACTGGGGCGGAGTGATCCAGATCAACAACCCTGGCCAAATGACGGTTCAGGTTCCCTGATATCTATTTCGCGAAGGGGTAGTTTCGGTTGATTGAAAAAATCATCAAGCCGTTTATCCAACCGATCAAACGGAAAATCATCATGCCTCTCAAGAGGCTCAAAAACTGGCCGAAGCTGCTGGCGAAATGGCTCAAGCGCAAGATCAAGGAGATCCTAGGTCAGAAGGAAATCACCAGGGAAAGCTACTGGCGGATCGGCAATATATACATTCGGAAGCGTTTTGTCGTCATCGTTCTGCTCGTCATTCTCATCCTCTACTTTTTCATCTTCATCAAGCCTCCCAAGTTCATCAACAAGCTGCTGAACCGCAAGCCCGCGGTTTCCGTCAGCGCGATCGGTCCCTCCTATTCCGGCGCGGCCAAGGTGTATGATGAAAAGGGGCAGCTGCTGTTTGAGGGCGATCTCGTGGAAGGACAATATGAAGGAACCGGCAAGCTGTTTTACGAGGACGGTACGCTGAAATACGCCGGCAGTCTGGCGGACGGGCAATATGAAGGCGAGGGCAAGTTGTATTCGCCCGAAGGGATCCTCATTGCCGAAGGAACGTTCGTCAAGGGAATTCTGGTGCAGGGCAGCAAGTACAGCGCCGAGGGAACCCTGATCTACACCGGCGCCTTTGTCAATGAATTGTATGAGGGACAGGGCATCCTTTATTATCCCGACGGCAAGGTTCATTACCAGGGTGATTTCAAGGGCGGCAAGCCCGACGGCCAGGGAAGGCTTTATGCGGAATCGGGCGACCTGCTCTATGAAGGCGGATTCTCCAACGGCATCTACGCCGGGGAGGGCACTTTGTATGAACCGGGCGGCGTCATTGCCTACCAGGGCGGTTTTGTCGCGGGCAAGTTCAGCGGAGCCGGCAAAAAGCTGTACCCCGACGGCACGGTGCAGCTGGAGGGCACCTTTGCCAACGGGCGCATGAGCGGTCCCGGCACGGAATACTACGACAACGGCATGATCAAGTACAAGGGCGAGTTTCTCGCCGACCGTTACCACGGCCCCGGCACGCTGTATGACCGAAGCGGCAGCCCGGTCTACAGCGGCGGGTTTGCCAACGGCAAATACCAGGGCGAAGGCGAACTGTACGGTCCGGACGGAGTGCTGGAGTACAAGGGACAGTTCGTGAACGGGGTCCTGCACGGCGCCGCTTCCTGGTACAACAGGCAGGGCATCCTGCTCTATCACGGGTATTTTGAAAACGGCCTTCTCGCTCCCCACTCGTTCATCGGCATGCCGCCCGCGCAAATCGAGCAGCTCCTTGGAAAATCGTCCGGCAACGATGTCATTCTCGGAGATGGGCTGGACGATCCGGCGCTCCTCCTGGCGGACGAGGCGGTTCTGGCCGCCGCCGCTTCGTCTCAGGTGAGGATGCGCTATCAGGAACTTCGCATGGCGTTCACCGCCGGCATGGACCCTTCAGGCAGCGGCACCGCCGTGCAGGAGATCCGGATCTTCGCCGGCCCCCTGCTTGACCGGCTGCAGGAGCAGCTGGAGTCGCTCGCCGGAGCGAATCCGCCCGCCGCGGACAAAACCGCGGATGCCGGCAGCGCGCTGTACCAGTGGAACGAATACGTGTACGCGTTTGTTCTGGGCGCGGACGGGCGCGCCCAGTCGCTGACCATCAGCCAGACAAGATAATTCGCGCATGACACGGACCAGGTATTCGCAAGATAAAATGCCGAAGCAAAAGGCCCCGATCCTGCCGCAGCAGGACCGGGGCCTTTTGGATGGTCCTTTCAGTTTTTCGCCGGTGCCGCTTCCTGAAGTCCCTGCTCCAGGTCATCCTCCGCTTCCTGATTTCCGGAAGCCGAAAGGTCGAGGCCGGCCCGGACCGCCCACCACCGCAGGCGCACCCTCGTCCGGTCCGTCTTCCTGTTCACGCGCACGCCGATGCGGAACGTGCCCTTCTTCGGATAATGGATGAATCCGATGGTGAGCTTCGGCAAATCCGACTCGAACTCGGTTTTCCCGAACACTTCCTGCGGGCCGTAATGGACCGTGTCCCGGCGGTTCCACATCTCGGGCAGAACGACCTCCGACTGCTCCAGTTCGTCGGACAGGCCGGCGGACAAAAGCACCGGTCCGGCGCCAAGGCCGTGTTCGATTTCCTCGGAGAAAAAGTTTCTCTGGCGGCGGTGATACCATTTCTTCTTCGGCGGCGGGACGATGGAAATTTCCACGATGCCGGTGCTGACCCGCTCATTTTTGAGCGGATCCTCTTCCTCCTCCATGATCGACGCGAAATCTTCCTTGATGTCCGGGAAGGTTTCCTCCGCCGGCTGCTGGACGGGAGCGGCCTGGACGGCGGAGGCTCCCGTCCCCGAAGGAACGGTCACCTTGTCCAGCGCGGCCATCAGCTTGTAAAACATCGTCGGATTGATGACCATGTCGTGGAACGGCAGCGGCTCGACGCTGTTGATGACGTAGGTTGCGCCCATTTGCAGCAGGTTGATCCTGGCCAGGTAGACGCACGGCTCATTGGGCGACTCCATCGCCCGGTCCAGCGGCCGTGAGAAATAGGCGTTCAGAATCCGGTCGGCCGCCGGTTCCTCGCTGATTTCGATCGTCTGCTGCAGGTGGGACAGGTCATGGATGACCCTCTCTCCCACGACCAGCCGCGCCGATTCGGCGGCAGCGGCAAGCTGCGCCAGCCCCCGGGTTTCCCCTTCCGGCAGCGGCAGCGCGCGCATGCGGAAAATCCTCGTGTAGGACGTCTGCTCCCCGTCTGTCGGCTCCGAGAAGCGGATCTTGCCGTTTGCGAGTTCCTCCGCGGCCTCCACCCCGGACCATTCCGGCACATACTCAAACTCGATGTGGGGCGTCTGCAGCGTCTTTTCCACCGTCAGCCTCATTTCAAATTGCTGGCCCGGCTCGAGATAGCGCGGCACCGTCTGCAGCACGCGGATCTGGCCGTCGTCGTACCAGATGAACGTGTCGTAGATCAGATTGTCATATTCCAGGTAGCCGGGCGCCGGAGGCTGCTCCCGGACAAAGATGCGGTAGCTTTCCAGGATGCGGTTGTATTCCGACACCTCCTCGTCGCGGCCGGAGGCGCCGGCGACCGAGTGGACCGGCTCCTTGCCCTTCTCGTCGTAGGCGATGCACAGATAGACGTTCTTGGCGTATTCGTTGTTGGAAAAACCTTCGACGTTGGACAGCTTCAGGGTGAGCGGCGACGGCACCACGATTTCCCTGCCCAACTGGTCCAGAGCCACCCCGGTGCTGACCGAAACCGACTTGTCATCGACGGCCACCACCTGCAGTCCGGCCACGACGCCGCTGCCGAACAAAAGACGGTTGACGAGCCGACGCTTGTCGGCATTGTAGGTCTGCTCCGTCATGAAATCCCTGACGGTCAGCAGCTTGCCGTAAAAGTAACGGTTGCGCTCAAACGGTATGTACCTTGATCTGTTCATCCACTCTTCCCCTCTTTTTCCTTGATAAGTTTATTCCAAACGGGAATCCAGGCCGAGTCTCGTATGCTGGTCGATCCGGCTTTCGTGGCCGAGATCGATGGTGATCGTATGATGGGGCATGGATGACCGGCCATCCAGAGTGAGCAGCGTCGGCTCCGACAGCACCGTGTTCATGCCCAGATAGGAGTGCAGGTCCATGTACACCCAGGGCTGCAGGATGATGAGTTTGAACGACGCAAAGGCAGGTTTGAACGAATCGATCAGATGATGGAGCGTCACCCGCTTCATCTCGGTGTCCGCGTGTTCCGCCTTCACAAGAACGTTGAAAGAATGCGGATCGGCGGCGTACAGCCGTTCTGCCACTTCGCCCAGTTCCTCGTTTTCCTTGAGCGGCTTGACCTGGTCATATTCGAGAATGATCGGTTTTTCCCCGGTATAGATTTCCACCAGCTTTTCGATGGCGGTTTTCGTCCCCCTCAGCTGCTGCAATTCCGGCGCGATGCGGAGCAGTTTTCTCAGCTGCTCCTCGGTCCAGAAATGCTCCGCGCGGAGGCCGAGCCAGCCGAGCAGCCAGCGCAGGGACGACCCGCTGGAACCTCCCGGATCCAGGGATCGGGTCATCCGGCTGATGTTCCGGTCGGTTTCGTCCAGCATCGTCTGGTACAGGCTCAGGTATCGCGTCAGGAAATCCCTGGTCGGCTCATGACGCTGATAGATGGACGGTAGATAGTCCAGCATCGACTGCCGCGGAAAATGGGCTTCCATGCTTTCCAGCACGGGAGCGTGCTGCTCCGAGCCAATCAGCTCCAGCATGATCCACAGGTACCTTCCCTTTGCGCCGATGAAGAGCGCGTCCTCCGGATCCTTGACCGGCGCCGACCACAGCCCCGACAGGGCCTGGATCTTCACCTCCGGCTCCACCTTCGGGTCGCGCACGAACTCGTCCACCATGACTCTTCCGAATGCGGGCAGCACCGCTTCCGGATGGTTGGATGAGAAATATCGCACTATGAACTGCGCATCGTGCTCCTGGCGGGCGCGGACGACGATCTTGTGCCATTCCGTGTCCGGCATGCCGCTGTCCAGCGCGTCGCTGATCCATACGCCCATCCTTCGTCCGAACGGTTTCCAGACGGCGGTTTCCGCCACGGGATGGACCATGTGCAGGCTTTTTTCCCCGGAATTCCAGATATATAGCCGGTTTCGGTCCCCGAACAGGCGATCTCCCCGGGCGCTGCCGGTAAATCCCCGCTCCAGAACGGCGCCGTCGGAACCGATCCGCACAAGCGCATGGGGCGCCGAGCCTTCAAGCGCCCGGATGAGGCACCACACCTGGCCGGGATCGCGGGAATTCAAAGCCAGCACCGTTTCCATCCGCTCGTCAAGCGGATGGTTCAGCCACGATGCTGCGGAAGCGTCCGTCCGGATGAGAGCGATGCGCTGGGCCTTGCGGTCCAAAAGCCATAGTTCGCCTTCGCTTCCCGCCGTCAGCTGGAAGCGCCCTCCCTCTTCCCCGGCTTGCTCCATCTCGCGCTCTTCCGTCTGATCCGCTGTCGGGATTGGCGGGAGCAGCGCGGGAATCGAGAAGCGGTTTTGCGGGATGCCGGCGATGTCGAAGGAGAGCAAGAGGAGCTGGTCCGAATGCTCGTCTTCCGCCAGCACCCAGATGATGTCCTCGCGGTCGACGGCAACAGCGAGTCCCCGGATCGGATCCCCGTACCAGTCTTCGACCGTCCAGCGCAGCTGCCCGCGGTCCGCGGTAAGCAAATAGAGAGCGGAACGGGGACCCGGCGCAAGCAGCACAACCGATTCCTGCGCGGCAGCCATTGCCATCCCCTTTTCCGGCAGCTCCTCGGCGGCCCGTCCGACCGATTCCGCATGGTTGCTGATGAGATCCGCCCTCCAGACGACGCCATGCCGGTCCAGAAGCAGCATGCGGCCGTCCCGGCTCATGGCGGTATCCTGGATGTCGCCGGCCAGCTGCGGGTAGGTCAGCTGCACCTGCCGGACGTGCCGGTACACCTGTTCCCTTCGGATGGTCAGTCCCCGATCGCGGAATTCCAGGTGGAAGGTGGTGCCGCGCCTCCAGTCCGAAGGCTTGCGAAACGTGAAAAACTGAGGGCCGTTCAACTCGATCATTCCCTTCCAACCGTTTAAGCTCTAACCGTTTGGCGTGATGAACTCGATATCGTGTTCGCCGGAAATCGCCAGTCCGTGGGGCGGAATCCGGATGTCTCCGCCCTCTTCCTGAACGGCGCCCGGTCCGTCCGCCATCAGCCACAGATCCTGGATGTACCGGATGCCGGGGACGCGGTGGATGATGTCATACACATCGCTTTTGTACACGGTATGGCCGAATTCCCAGCCTTCCGCGGTATCCTTCCCGTAGGGCTGCAACCATCGGTTGAGCGCCTGCACGACGGTCCATTCGCGCCCTTCATAGCGGGGATCGACGACGATGACCGCTCTCACCGATATCTTTATGTACTCCGGCGGGATGATATGAAGCTTGGTCGTAAGCAGCCTGTACGGCTCCAGGTGGCGGGCGATGGTCGCAAGCATCCCCTGGCCCGGGGTCGGCAGCGGCGAGCTGCTTTTCGGCACGACGACGATGGAAATGTGCCCGAAGGCTTTCTCTTCGGGATAGCCGCGCACCCCGCGGTGGTAACCGGGAATCGCCTTGACCCTGGCGATCCTGAGCCCCGGAATTTCCCGGACCCGCCTTTCCAGATCCTCGCAGGTCACGCCGCAGCGCGGTTCCAGAATGCGCAGCCTCGTGCGGTGCAGCGCCTCCTTCACCGTCTCTTCCTTCTCTCCCCCGTATGCGGGGAAAAGGTTTGTCACCCGGAGCGGATGTTTGTACACATCCATCTCCTTGATGGTGTCCTCCTTGACATTTCCCTCCGCGCCGGCGCCGACCCGGTAGCCAACGACGCGGATGTTCGGAAAGGGCATGGCCGGCGGCGCTGCGCCGCAAATTCCGTCGGAGAAGCGGATGACGCCTTGTTCCTCATCCACGACAAAGTGGAAGCTCGAAGCATCGGACTCGTCAAAATCGAGCACCCTCTCCCAGTCATGCCAGACGATTTCGTCGGATTCGTCGTGATACCATCCGACCTGCAGCCTGAGCTCATAGGGCAGGAGCGGCTGGATCGGAATCGGCACCGTTTGATGGGAAATGCCCGTCCCCTGGCCGATGTAAACATGCCCGGCGAAAGCGTCCGCCACGGCGATGACGCGGACAGCGGCAGAAGCCGCGGGCTCATAGGGAAGCGGCTTGACGATGGCGACTGTCGTCCTCCCCTCTTCCCGGCGGATTTCGAAATGGTCTTCCGGTACGTCCACCCATCCTCCCGAAGGATGGCGGCACTGGAAGGAAATCCGGCCGGTCTCGAACAGAGCGTGGGACAGTTTCAGCTCCACCGGTTTCCATTCCGCCGCGCCCCTGTCCGGGGGAAAGGCGCCCGAAAGGTCGAACTGTTCCGAAACGCAGTAAGTTTCCCCCTGTCTTGCAAACACCTCGTTCCACACCATGCGCCGGACGAGGGGAGGGTCGTGGAAATTGCCCTCCACGAGACGGGCCATCAGCTTCGTCACATTTCCCGCATCCTCCGGAATTTCGAACAGCACCGGACCGCTCTGATGCAGGCAGTAGGATTCGTCCCGCTCCACCGGCAGCGGTAGCCATTCCCCTTCCCCGTTCTCCCGCTCGTTCCAGTAGGTCCATTCGATTGTGCAGTTCGGAGTAAAAAACTTGTACCTTGCCGGAATCCGGATATCCGGTTCCTGGTCGACCAGCTGAAACCAAAGCGACAAGGGAGAGCCCTTCGGCAGCGGATGGCCGACGCTCACGATCATCCGGGCGCCGGGCTCCGGCCTTTCCCCGAACGGATAAAAGGGCGAGTTGCCGGATTCGAAGTCGGTGTGCTCCTCCAGGATGCCGTCCGCGGTCTGGACGTACACCCTCCCGTCGGAATCCGGAAGCACAGTGACGGCGCGCACGGTTTCAAAGGGGAGATCCCCCACCCGGAGCAGCGTGCCGTAAGGGATGAGCATCGGCCGGGGAGCGTTCGAAAAGCTGACGGAGGTCGTGGACGGAATCCGGTCCCGCGGAGCCTCGCCGAGCAGTTTCAGAAATTTCCGCTCATGGCTTTCGGTCAGACGGTTCAGTTGATACTGCTGCATCTCGATATGCCAGGCCAGCATTTCGAGCAGCGTGATGCCGGGATCGTGGGCGTTCTCATCCGTCCATTCGGGGTAAATGAGCGGGATGAGATCCCGGGCTTCCCGGACGAGTTGTTCAAAATTGCGGTCGTCCAGATTCGGCAAAGGCAGCAAGGCTCACAAACTCCCTTCTATTTCGTCAGCTCCACCAGCAGGCGATGGGCGCCCGGCACGACGATGCCGTGCGGCAGTTCGGCGATGCGCTCCGGATTCAGGTCCTTCCTTTCCCCGTGCTCCACCTTCACAACGCTTAAGGAGAGGCGCGGAATGTGCACGACGGGGCCAACGGACTTGATCAGGGAATAAAACATGGACGGATGCACCACCTGGCCGATCTCCCAGCCGTTTCCATCGGCGTTGCCGGTGACGGGATCGAGATATTCGTTCAGCTTGCGGATGAGCTCCTTCTCCACCGGAACGACGTCCTCCATGTTCCGCACCCAGACGGTGGCCTGCACCCCGATTTCCAGAAGCGCCGGCTCAATGACCCGGATGTGGCCGGGAAAGGCGATGTGGGAGGCGGCGTGCTTCAGCAGGTGGGATTCCACCGTTCTTTTCAGTTCCTGGAAGTGCGCCCCGTCCCCGATGCCGGATCGCGGCAGCACGACGACGGTTACCGAGCCGGGAGCCTTCTCCAGCTTCGCATTCCGGTTCGGCAGGCATTTCACCTTGGCCACATTCGGATGTGCTTCGCGGGTAATCCACTCGAAGTCCTCCGCCGTCACGGCCCGGTTCAGGTGGGAAAATTTCTTCGGCCCGCGCACGACCGCCTCCTCCACCGTGCCGGCGTCACAGCCTCCGGCGGCGGCAAACACGTTGGTCACCCCGTCGATGAAGGCGATCGCATCCTGCAGGGACGTGATCGATCCGGCCGGAACGTTCCCCCTTTGTCCCCCGCCGGCGGTATAGTCGACGCGCACGGCGTCCTCGGCATCCCGCGGCGGCTTCTTGCCATAGGTGCCGTTTCCGAACTGGATCCGCCCGGCGGCGCGGTCGATCATGTAATGGCGGTCGGCGGGGCCGGATCTCAGGAAGTGATCGACCCGGCGGTACCGCACCCACACCCTCATGATCTCCTGCTCGGAATCCCGCAGCACCTCGACCTGGCCGTCTTGGGCCTGAAGCAGCTCCAGCTCTTCCGGGGAAATGGAACCGGTTTCGTCCACCCATACCTCTTCCGAAAGGACCGGTTTTTCCGACAGCACGTACACCTCGCTGAGCGTTTCGTCGGCCGTGTCGTAGGTTTCGATGCGCTGCGGGATCTCGCCCCGGATCGTCTGCTGCTGCACAGCCAGCACCGTGTTTTGCAAAATGCGGGTTGCCCGCGGCACGTTTGGCCCTTCTTCTTCCCTGTCGTACCGGCTGTCGCGGTTGACGGCGCGGATCCAGTGCCGGGTGACGCCGAAATGGGTTTCCAGCGCGAAATCGTGCGGTCCGACAAACTGCACGGCTCCGCTCTGGGTGAAGCCGTTCGTTTCATCCATGACGGTCAGCGGCGTCCAGACGGCGGTACCGCCCATCTTGCGCAAGTACTCCCATTCGATGAAAGGCACGTCTTGTTCCGTCACATGCCGGGGCTTGATCTGGAAGTAAAGCCGGATCGGCCCCTTTTCGGGAGGCTGGTCAAAGCCGAACCAGAGCGAAGGCGAAGATCCTTCCAGCGCAAGGAACGGGCGGAACGTCAGACCTCCGGTCCGCACTTCGTGGGTGCGATCCAGCCACCCGAGGTTGTTTTCCAGCAGCATCTGCTGCGGCGGATACAGCGGTTTTTCGTAACCAAAGCGGAGGCGCATCCGCGAGATCGACGGAGAGTAGTAAATCGCGTTTGCCGAATAGGCGTTCATCACCTGCACGATGCGCGCGCGAATCCAGAAGTTCTCCTCGGAATTGACCGCGATTTCCGCGATGTCCTCGGGACAGACGAAGCTGACCTCCCTCGTCTCCACCCCTTCCCAGGGCACGCTGAACAGCTTGCGCGCCTCCGGCCCGACCGGCAGCATCGCCCAGGAACTGCCGTTCCAGTACTCCCACTGCACCGTGGCGACGGTCACCGGATCGGGAATGTCCGTCTTTTCGATCTCGTGCCTTTTCATGATGATCTTCCAGTTGATCTGCGGCGGCCGGTCCGGCAGCAGGCGATGCTGGACGAATTCCAGATTGAAGCGGATCGTGATGTTCGCGCCCCGCTTGGAGAACGCCTCCCGGTTCGATATGTAAAAAAGTCCGTATTGGGCAAAGAAATCGCCGAAGGGCAGGCATCCTTCCTCCGCGTCCACCTGCAGGTCGTTGAAAAAGAGCCGGTCCGGGATGATGCCGTCATCCTCGTTGGGAGAAGCGTATTCGCTCTTGATCACGATCCGGTCCAGCTGCACCTTTGCAAGCTCCGCCCCTCCCGATCGGACATCCAGCGATTTCGCCCTGCAGCGGATCCAGTAGCCGTTCGATTCCTGGAGTTCGGACGGTTCCAGCGGGTTCGGGTACAGCTTGACGAGCCGGATCGTCGACTGGCGGCCGTACACCCGGTCGAAGGCGATCCAGTTTCCTCCGCTGTAATACTCCCAGCTGACCTTGCCCGTGTCGGACAAGAGCTGCACCGTTTCCGCCACCGCGCTCACGTTGATCGCGTTGGAAAAGGTCAGTTCCAGCAGAGCGGGGTGTTTGAGCAGGAACAGGAAATCGTGGCGCAAATACATGGCGTGCTCCTGCAGGTTGACCCCTTCCAGGCCGTACAGCGCCGCCCCGCGCTGCTCCATCGGCCAGCTGAGCTCCGAACCTTCCCCGGCCAGCCGGACGATCCGGTCATTGCGCGGACTGACGGTGATGAGATCCGTCAGGCGGGCGGTGGTGAGCAGCACCGGAGCTGCCGTCTCGAACAGGACGGGCTGGGCTTCTCCCGGCACCTGGGCTGCCAGCTGCGTCCCCTTCTCCACGTACACCGGTTCGGGGGTGCCCTCCGCCAGCTCAAAGGTCACCTGCGCCAGCGCCGGACGGGCGGGCGAGAGCTCCACGTGGAAGGCGTTGAGAAAGGCGAGAAAGCTCTTGTACGGCATCCGGTTCAGCCGCCGGATGTTGCCCTCCAGCAGATGAACGAACAAAAGAGACAAAGCCGTCCCGAGATCCGGATCCTCCGGGCGGAATTTCCACTCCGGTACGTAATGGGGCGCAAGCTTCCGGATTTGCTCTATCAATTTTTCGCGGTTTCTTTCGTCAATCACCGGGTACCCGCCGAGAGGCCCCGCGCCAGACTGAATATTGGACATGCAACTCTCTCCGCTGGATTAGTTTGAACCTTCATACAGGTAGAATGGATACACCTGGTTGAACAGGTTGTTCGTGGTGCGAACCTCGTACTGCACGTGGATGAGCAGCTTTTCCGGCGTCTGTTCGTCCCGGGTCACCTGCACCTCCACATTGTGGACGCGCGGTTCCCACATCCGGATCGCTTCGGAAATTTCCTCCTCCATCCGGCGCATCGTCGTGTCGTCGCTGCCCTCGAACAAGTAACGGTCAATGCCGCAGCCAAAATCGGGACGCATGATCCTCTCGCCCTTTGACGTCCAGATGATGATGCGGATCGACTCGGCGATGTCATCCTCGTACTGCACCTGTTTGATCCGGCCGGTTGCGCGATCGACTTCGATCGGAAATTTCCAACCCTTGCCGAGAAATTCCTTGGACATGGCAACGCCTCCCGTCAGTGGCCGTCAGTTGATCTTGACGATGGACCCTTTGAGCGTCAGCACGCCGTCCGTTTTCAGGTTGAGCGCCGCCGAAGCCTTGACGTCCAGGGTGGCCGTCGCCTCGATCGTAAGCTGCGTCGATTTGATCTTCACGCTCTTCATGCTTTCAATGACGACGTCGCCCTTGTTGTTGAGCGTGATCTTGTTGGAGCCGCTTTTGATTTCGATGGCGCCGCCGGATCCTCCCGTGATTGTGATGGACGTCTGGGCGTTTTTGTCGGTCAGTTTGATCGTGTCGTTCTGATCGGCGATTTCGAGCTTGTGGCCCTTTTTCGTCTGCAAAGTCAGCTTTTCCTTGCCTTCGCTGTCGTCGAAGATGATTTCATGCCCGGAACGGGACCGGATCTTGCGGATGTTGTTCTTGTCGTCCTTGCCCTGCGGCGGCTTCTGCTTGTCGTTCCAGAGGCTTCCGATGATGATGGGCTGCCGGATGTCCCCCATCTGAAACGCAACCAGCACTTCGTCCCCGACCTCCGGAATGAACAGCGTTCCCCGGTCCTTGCCTGCCATCGGCACGGCCAGGCGCGCCCAGTCCGTGGAAGTCTCGTTGTCGATGACGGGAATTTTCACCTTCAGCCGGCCCAGGTTCTGCGGGTCCTTGTTGTCCGTTACAATGCCGACATACACGCCGTTGACCAGCGCCAGCATTCTGTCATTCATCGAATTGAGCGAGTCATAGATCCCTTGCATTGTTCTACACCGCATTTCCCTGGACTGTGAATTCCGTCGTATAGCCGTCGCTGTCGATCGTATGCGTGGCCTTGCTTATGTAATAGGGCTGGTCCAGCCTTTTTCCCAGACCCTCCAGCCGGATGTACCGGCCGGCGCGAATTTCCGGCAGACCGATGCACTCCGCCTCGCCGGTGACGAGCTTCATCGCCCGCTCGTTCATGATCGCCTCGGCCTTGGCCTTCGCATCCTGCGGGTCTTCCGTATTGATGTACAGGTGTTCCGGAAACTTTCCCATCGTTTTCAGCAAATCCGCACCGGTCCGCGAATTGGTGCCGATTTTCTTCACCGAGGAAGAGGACGCCTCGATCACCTTCTGGTTTTTCGCGTCCCAGCTGCGCACCTTGACCTCCGTCACCTGGTCGGCCAGGTTCTGCTCCAGGGTGAAGCGCATCAGATGCTTGCCCCAGGCCAGCGTCATGACCGGAGTCTTGTTCTCGTTTTTCTTGCGGAAATAGAGAGTTTTGCCGACAACGAAAAACTCATAGTTGATGGACTGGGCGAGATCCTGCAAAAACTGGTAGTCGTTCTCCGGCTTCGACTGCAGCAAGGGAATCGTCTTCGTCGTCGGGTCGATGACAAAGCTGGTGGCGCCGTTCTCCTGGCCGATCTCCTTGACGACGTCGGAAATTTTCCGGTTGGCGTACGATTTCACATCGCGGCCGCGCATCATCTTGAAGGACAGGTCCATGCCGGTCACCTTCACCTCCGGAGCCCCGCCCGGAGGAAAATTGACGTTGACGGCGGTGATGTATCCGAAAAACAGCGGCGTCAGCTTGTCGGTGTAACCCATGTGCACCTCCAGCGGCTTGCCGGGTACGAGCAGATCGTCGAGCCAGTTGAAGTCCCGTTTCACCGGATCATAGGCGTTGGACACCTGAAACTGGACGGTGTCGGCCTCCTGCTCCGCCGAGGTGTCGACGGAGATACGGGTGATGGCCATTCCGTGCCGGACCGCGTCGGTGTTGTTGATCAGCAGCTTGAATGCCGGCGCGATGAAGTTCCGGTATTTTTTCTCCAGTTCGTCAAACGTGTACTTGTCGCTGCCCAGCTTGATATTGCTCATCGGCGGTTGCTCCTCATCCGTACAGTCGCGGAATCTTGATCACGGTTCCCGGAACGAGATGTTTCGGGTTGGTGATGCCGTTGGCGCGGGCGATCTCCCGCCACAATCCCGGATCCTCGTATTCCTCCGCAGCGATCTGCCACAGCTGGTCGCCCTGCTTGATCGTGCGCTGCTTCGTGCGGTCCGCCGACTGCCGCGGAATTTGCTTGAACTGCTCGGTGATGCTGGCCACCGCACGAAATGTTACATTCAGCATGGCCCGGACCGGCCTGCCGGTTGGCAGAAACATGGTGAACCGCTGCGACACCTTCTCCACGACGCCCTTGAAGCTCAGGCTGCTCCAGACAAACTTCACAAGCGGCGGAGCGTGCAGGTCCTTGTCGACGTCCAGCAGTCCGGTGATTTTCTTTGTATAGTCGCGGACATCTTCCCACGTCTCGGAGGTGTCAAAAAACAGCTCCATCGTGAGCGAGGTCGCCTCTCCGCTGACGAACTGGGCGATCGGCTGGTTCAGGCCGGGAATCGTCTTCCAGGAATACTGGTTGCCGGACTCCAGCGAATATTCGTTCGGGTTGAACATGACTTCCACCTGCTCCTGGGAAGACCCCCGCATGATGATGATCATTGCTTTTTCCAGCGACAAACCGGTTCACCTCCATCTTCACGCCGGTTTCATTCCCGCTTCCCGCACAACCGGACGCGGGACTACAGCCCCCGTCTCTGCTGCTCGAAGCGGATGCGGCGGGCAAATTCCCGGTACATGTTGTCCGCTAGTTTGTTGAAATCCATCTTTGGTGTGTTCCAGGCCGCCTTTGCCTCGTTCAGATCCTTCTCCACATTTTGAATGGCCGCGCGCAGTTCGCGCAGGTCCGGCTCCAGCCGGGCCTGGAAACGGGCGGGAGGATGGGCGACTTCCATCACCACGTCGGTCACCGGCCTTCTGGACACGGTGAGATGGGCGGGGCGATCCTCCGGTCTTGCCTGGCGGTTCATGGCATGAACCGGCCGAAAACCGTCCTGCTCCCTTCGCTCCGTTGGGCTGGCCAGGCTATGGAGCATCGTCCACTGCTCCGTCAGGCTCATATTTCTCCGGACGGCCGTTTCCGTCATCGGCACGAGCCGGTTCCGCCTTCCCGCCGGCGTCAAGGCGCTGGCGACAGGCATCGGGACGATCCGGTTGCTCAGTTGAACCGGCTGGAGATCGCCCGCCCTGCGAACCGCGCCTTGCTGTTCCGTTGGCTGCGCAAGCGGAAAATGCGAAGCGTGCATGCGAATGGTTTGCTCCAGGATCCGCTGCGTCCTCAGGTGCTCGATGATCCGGGTGCGCCATTCGGCAGGCAGGAAGCGGCTCACCGGCTGATGCTCCGGCGTTCGGACACGGCGCGACTCACGCGCCGTCCGGGCCGAGGAATCCGGCAGCTCCTGCCGGATGACGGCGCGGACCGTCTCGTTGGCCAAAACGGCGATGCGTTCGATCGTCCGGTCCGTGAGCCGCTCCCTCACATGCACGGGCGCGGCGAACGGTTCCGTTCCGCTTCCGAAAGATATTCTCCGGACAGCCTGCCCAGGTTCCAGGCCTCGTCGAACGGATTCCCCGAACACCCGGGACTGGATGCGCTCCAGCCACCTCTCCCTCTGCAGCGTCTGAAGCTGCGGAAGGATGCGCTGCTGCAGGCGGACAAGCATTCGCATCTGCGGGCTTGCGTAGGCACGCGCCTCGGGGACGCGTTCCTGCCGGATCTCCCGGATGCGGCTCGCCAGCTCCTCCCGGATCGATTCCGTCCGGTCGATCGCATGCGTCATCCGGAGCTCCGTGAAACGGAACCTTTCCGTGTGAAGCGTTCGCCCGGACGGTCCGGCCGCCGGAAGCGCAGCCGCCGGAGTCGCCGGAATGCCCCGATCCGCCAACGGATCACGCGGCGCGGAAGCAGGACGGCCTGGCGAAACCGGCATCATCATGCCCGACAGGACCCGCCAAACCTGCCCGGTCCGGTCGATGGCATGCAGCATGCGGATCTGCGCAGGACGAACCGTTTCCGTTCGGAACAACCGTTCCAGCACGGCGGCGGCAGCGGGCGCCAACGGAATTCCCCGTCCGGGCGCAACGTCGGATCCCGGGGCGGGAAGACCTGGAGCCGGCGGAAGAAACGGGGCCGTCACGATCACCGCGCGGGCGAAGGGCATGCCGGAATCACTTCCAGGCACCGGAACGGCCGCATCCGGAACGCCTGCCAACGGGTGCCCTTCCTCCGGTTGGTCCTGTCCCGCGCGCGGAGGAACCGGACGGGCGGGAGCGCCGGAAGCGTCCCTCCATCGAATGCGAATTTCCTGTGGAAGAACGACGGTTGCCCGCTGCGCATGCAGCTGGCGAACCATGGCGGTGTCCATGAACGGGATGGAGGACGGAAGCCGCAAGGTCCCGGACGCATGTGTTTCCGGCATGGCCGTCCTCAGCATGATCCGGCCTTGCGTGCCGCCTGTTCTGTTCCCAAGGATGCGCTGCACAGGCAAAGCCTGCATCCATCTGACCAACGCCGGGCGGACCAGATCCGCGTCAAACGTCCGGAACACCTGCCCGGCGAGGTGCACATGCAGGCTGTATGTTTCCAGTCTTTCCAGCCATCTGGCGGATTCGATCCAGGCACCATGCTCCGCCGTCCGCATGAAGGCCGGAACCGGGTCCGTCCGGAAGGAACGGTCGGAAGGATCCATGGCCCGCGAATCCGGCGGCAGGCGCCGCGGTTCGGGCATCGCCCGAATCGCCGCACGCATTTCTGGCCGCGTGCGATCTCCGGCTGTCCGGCGTACAGCAGGCTGCATGGCGAGCCATGGCGGGATTTCGGCGGATGGCTGCCTGAGGTGCTGGAGGGATGCGGCTGTGTCGAAGCGCGCGGCACGCGCCGCCGGAGCAGCCGGCTCTTTCAGCTCCGGACGGATCAGGGAGCGCAACACCGGCGGCAGGACGGCAGGCCCCATGGAATATTCGGTCCGCAAGTTCGCAAACGCCTGATGCAGGATCATCAGGCTGTGCACTTGTTCGCGCACCGTGAGGCGATTCCATTGGGGCGGAAGCGGCACAATGGGCTCCGCGCCTTTGCCGGCAAGGGAAGCGCGGGTGCCGGTCACGAACGCGGCGGGAATCTCCCTCAGCGGAATGACCGCGGATGCGCCTGCCTGACGGCTCGCCCATTGGATCAAAAGCCGCAGCCTTTCCCTCTGCGTTCGCACCGTCTCCGGCAATCTTGCATCGAACGCAGTTCCCGGAGCCTGCGTCGAATCGTGCGCGGCTTCGGCCTGTGCCGAAACCCGCGCGGATGCCCTCGTTTCCGGAGCCTCCTGCGGAGCGATTGCCCCCGATGCCCTGTCCGGCAAGGGCGCGGCCGGCTCCCGGATGGCGAGCCGCTGTCCGATGTACGGCTGAAGCAGAAGGCGGATTTGACGCATGAACAGCGAAACGTGCAGTTGGAAGAGCGGAGGCTGTTCAGCCGGCTGATCCTGCCTGCGGTGCACCATGTCGCCGCGGCGGAAGGATGCGTCCGTGCTCCACCCGTATTTGCCGAACAGGCGGCTGACAAAGCTGTCATCCGTCAGCCGGATCGTCCGGAGCAGCGGATTGTCCTCCGGCCGGCTTGCTGCAGCCCTCCGCTGCCGGTTGAGGCCCTTTTCTCCCTTGCTGTTTTCATCCTTCCTGCGGCTGTTTTTGCGTCGGCTCATCTCATGGCAACCCCTGTCCGTCACTCCGATTATCGTTGATTCTGACTGCGGTTCAGCTTGAAGCCGTTGTGCGTCAATTCCACCATCTCGATGGCCACTTCACTCGTGTTCGCGTTCAGATCCGGCCCTTTCCATTTCGTCGGATACGCGCCGGTAAAATCCCAGCGCCGGAATTCTTCGAAATTGGAATCAAACAAAATGATGGACCCGTCCATTCTGCCGATGATTCCGTTGCGCACGGCATCGTACCATTCCCAAAAGAAGGTGGAATAGCTGATTCCCCGTTTGAGAACAATCGGGACGAGCTTTGTGCGGGTCGCAAACCTGTGCGTATACTCGTTCAGGCCGCCCTCCGCGTATTCGAATACTTCCGTCTCCATCTCCAGCCCGCTTACTTCGGAAAAACCGGCCACGATCACATGCCCGATCTCCACCATGAATCGGAAGGAGGTCACTTCAGACAAATAATCCCATTGATTTGCCAAGCGTCCGGTCACCTCTTGTTAAACACGTCGAACGGATTGGGCCGGTTCGGCTCGTCGTTGATCTTGCGGTTGATGCGGGAAATTTCCTCGCACCACCTGCGCCGCTCGCGATGTTCCATGTTCATGATCTCGTCATGGGACCAGTGAAAATAATAGGCGATGAATCCGACTTCCTCGTACAGCCGGTCCTCGGGGTACAGCCTTATACCCCGGTCGCTGATGCTAAAAAAGACACTTCCACCTCGTGCTCGTGGTCGCATTTCGGGCATATCGCGGTCACGGTCAGCTTCGTCGATTCGTTGATTTCCCGGTAGAAGTTCTGCAGATAGGCGAGATCGGCGGTGAACAGCCTTTCGATCGTCTTCGTATCGACGGCGCGCAGATCTCCCAGTTTGGTGATGACGCGAGCGAGCAGGATGATCGTCAGGTATCCAGGATTCTGCTGCACCCGCTGGTCGCGCATCGGCAGGATTTCATCGGCGGCGGTGGCCAGCCTCATCGTTCCCCTGCGATGCACATTCCCGTTCTCGTCAATATATCCCCTGGGAAGCTCGAATTCGTATTCCGTTTGAAAGGCCATGCTGTGTCTCCTCCTGCCATGCGATTTGTGAGCGTGCTGCCCGAATTACCCGGGCGCTCCGGAACAAACGCCGGACAAATGCCCGAAAAAGATGAAGCAAAGGAGAGGAACACCATGGTTCATGTTGTTCCTCTGCCCAAAGATCATTATTGAGTCCGGAGCATGCCTTCGTGGGCCAGTTCGAGCACCTCGATGGCCACTTCGGACGCGGTCGCGTTGAAGTCGGGAGCGGTGTATTTCGTCGGCCACGCCTCCATCACTTGCCAGGTGGCCACATCCTCGCCCTCTTCATTGATGGCGATGATCGTGACCGTCTTTCTTTCAATATTGCCTTCCACGATGCAGTCCTGGATCCACTCATACAGATCCATGGAATCGGTGACGCCCCATTTCAGGGTGATATTGCCGTATTTGGCAAGTCCCGGGAGCTTGCGGGGCGTGATCGTGTCCGTCCCCTCCCGGTATTCGATCACGTCCAGCGACGCGTCGAAGCCGGACACTTCGCTGAAACCGGCCTGTTCAATGCCTTCCACTTCCACGCGGAATCGAAATTTGCGATAGGGGTCGTTGCGTTCTCCAGCCATCTTCCTCTTCCTTTCCTTCTATTTCAAGTCATGTCAAGTCAGATCATGCCAATGCCATCATGCCATAACGTCCTGTTATTGTCCGCCCGTCTTTTGGGTGATGCGGAACACGACGAACTCGGCGGGTTTCACCGGAGCGATGCCGATGACGCAAATGAGGCGGCCGTTGTCGATGTCATCCTGCGTCATCGTGTTCGGGCCGATGTCGATAAAGAATGCCTCGTTCGGGGTCGTGCCCATCAGCGCGCCGCTGCGCCATACGCGGGTCAGGAAGGCGTCGATGGTGCGGTGCACCCTCGCCCACAGACGCTCGTCGTTGGGTTCAAACACGACCCAGTTGGTGCCGGCCTTGATCGATTCCTCAATGAAGATGAACAGCCGGCGAATGTTGACGTATTTCCACAAGGAGTTGGAGGACAGCGTCCGCGCTCCCCAGATGCGGATGCCCTGGCCGGTAAAGCTGCGGATCAGGTTGACCCCCTTCGGATTGAGGATGTCCTGCTCGCCCTTGTTGTACTGCACATCAAGGCCGGTCACGCCGCGCAGCACCTCGTTGGCGGGCGCCTTCTCCACGCCGCGGGTGTTGTCGTTGCGCGCGTACACGCCGGCAACGGAGCCGGACGGCGGAATGAAAATGCTGCGCTTCTCCAGCGGGTCGTACACCTGGAGCCACGGGTTGTACATGGCGGCATAGCTTGTGTCGAACAGGTCGCGATGGGCCAGCACATCGGGCACCTTCGTCTTGTCCCGCGGAATGTCGAGAATGGCGAAGCGGCTGGCCAGGTTTTCGCAGTGCGCCACCAGCGCCAGCTGCACGACCGGGTCCGTGACGCCCGGAATGGCCATGATGCTCACTTCATCGTTGTCCACAAACGCCTGGATGCCGGTCCGCTTGCCGGGGCCGTTGTCGGCGCCCACGTACACGTCGGGAGTCACCCCGCCGAGGGAGCCGTCGGAACCTCCGGAAAGTCCGAGAACAACCTTTTCGCTTTCGGCGAACAGATCCGCGACGCTCGCCTTCGCGTTGGCCGTGATCTGCACGTGGTTCGATCTGGACGTGACCTTGTCCACGTGGTTGGCTGCCGCGGCGTTGAAGGAGCAGTTTTCGTACGTTTCCACATCGTCTCCGAAGACGACGTGCAGGTTGAATTCCGCCGTGGAAAGCACCTTGGACGGAACGAGTCCGGTGTCCACCGCGTCGGCTCCCAGCTCATCCTTCAGTTCGATGACGTTGTCGCGGACGCTCGTCACGGTGGTGACAACCTTCTGTTCTCCCGCGGTGAACACGACCGTGTCGCCTTCGTTGAAGCCCGCGCTGTTTTTCACTCGGTACTTGCGGCCGCCGAGATCTTCAAAGATTTGCGTCTTCGCCTTGCTGGAAGGCTCGAAGACAATTTCCACCTGGTTTCCCCACGCTCCCGGGTTTTTCGCCTTGACGGCAACAAACTCGTTCTTGCCGGATGCCGCCTTTGCGTCGGACGGAGCGACCCGCATGATGTAGGCGCGGGAGCCGCCGTTCACAAAGAACTGCTCGACGGAGTAGGCCAGATAGCGGTAGGAGCCAAACTGGTTTTCGGACAGATAGCTGCCGTAGGTGCGCTTGAAATCGTTGAAGCTGGTGACCAGCACAGGCAGCCCTTCCACCGGTCCCCTTTCCGCCAGCCCGATGAAGCCCGCGGTGCTCGTGCTCACCCCCGCCAGCGGCTGGCCAGCGCTGTCAAACTCTTCCACATAGACGCCTGGTGACAAGTATTCGGCCATCTTGTTTACCCGATCTTCGGCCAGGGCTTGTATGTCCCTCTCCGAAACCGGTTCCTCCTTTCAAGCTTGAATTTATGCAAGATTGAAACGAAGCAATTTCGTTCAATCGATGCGACAAATGTTTGACAATCCTCACTTCTGCCGCGTACGAACGACGCGTTCCCGCACGCGGGACACAGGCCGGGTTCTGGTCGAATCGAGGTAGACGGGTCCGACCTTGTAGCAAAGCGACAATTTGTAGGGCATGTTCGGAAACAGGCTGACCGCCGTTTCCAGGGGCAGCTCCTCCTTGGCGATCCGGTAACTTCCACCCGTGCCGGCCAGGGAACCGACCAGATCGTCCCCCCGGAGGATGTTGTGGTCGTGAAGCACCTGCATCGTCTTGCCGATGATCCGGTGTTCGTCGATCGCCCGCGTCAGCACATCGGAAGAAGAATGGGCGGTGATGAGATAGGTCAGGTCGAGGGCGATCGGCGGGTACCGCACCACATCCCCCTGATCGATCATGTCGCTCGTGCGGAACTCGGTGTTTTCCTTGATCTCGAACAGATAGATGCTCAGATTCATGTCGCCCTTGTCATTCGGATGGGCGAGGCCGACTCCGTCCGGATGCGGCACGAGATCGGGAACGAGCGCCTCCCGGAGCACCTTGACCAATGAAAGCCCGATATCCGCGATCACGGTGTAATCTGCCAGACCCGTTCACCCTTTCCAATATGCTGAATAGGATCCCAGCCGATCCTTCGGAAACAGCTTGCCTGTCTTCTTGTATTCCTGGATGACGGCCTCGATCATGTGCTTCATCGAGACCGGTGCGCCTTCTTCGGCTGCCATGTACGCCGCCGTCAGCACGATGTTCTTGATCGGTCCTCCGGTCAGCTCGAAGGTTTGCGACAGGAACGGAAAATCGAGCTCTTCCACCGGCATTTCCGGAGGAATCGCCGTCTTCCACAGCAGTTCGCGCTGCCGGGCATCCGGAAACGGAAACTTGACGATGTACTGGATCCTCCGCGTGAACGCCTCATCGATGTTCTGCGCGAAGTTGGTCGCCAGGATCGTCAGCCCGTCATACTCCTCCATCTTCTGCAGCAGGTACGATGTTTCCATGTTGGCGTACTTGTCGTGGGCGTCCTTGACCTCCGAGCGCTTGCCGAACAGCGCGTCCGCTTCGTCGAAAAACAGAATCGCTCCGCTCAGGCTCGCCTGCTCAAAAATGTCGCTCAGGTTTTTCTCGGTCTCCCCTATGTACTTGCTGACCACCCGGGACAGGTCGATGCGGTACAGCTCCGCGTCCATCGCCCTGGCCATGACCATGGCGGACATCGTCTTCCCGGTTCCGGGCGGACCCGTGAAGAGCATGCTGACTCCTTTGCCATAGGGCAGCTTTCGCTCGAATCCCCACTCATGCATGACCGTATGCCGGTGCGCAAGCCTCATGCAGGCCTGCCGGAGCAGCTGAACCGTCTCCGCCGGCAGGATGAGATCCTCCCAGCCGAACTTCGGCTCCAGCTTGACCGTCTTGTCGCTCAGCCGGTGCTGCACGAGCTGATAGGCGGCCTGATGAAGCAGCCTGTCGTGGCCTTCGCGATCACTCCCTTCCGCGGAATCCGGTATGGAACGCCACTCCTTCAGCCTGCGGGCGGCATCGACCGTGGCCTCCATCTGCCCGGGCGTCAGCCGGAACTTGCTTGCCAGGAGATTGGCGGCCGCATCCGAGACCGGCATCTTCTCCGATGCCAGCTCGAGCCACAAATTCCTGCTTATCGCAAGATCGGGGACGGGAACCGTTTCGGTGATGCATTTCGCCCTTGCCGGCAGAAGAGGCAATTTGAAACCGGGGCCGCTGAACAGAAACAGCAGTCCCTGCCAGTTGTCCAGCTGTCCAAGCAGCCAGGCAAGCCGCCGGTCCGTCGAATTGCCTGATGGCGTCAGGGCGTCGATATGATCTATGGCAAGCGCCGCCTTGTGAAGCCTGGCTTCCAGCAGCAGCAGTTCCACCGTTTCCCTGAATGCGTCTTCATCCTCCGGTGCATAGGCCGCATCCCATTCCAGCAAGGACAGGTCCAGCTCGCCGCACACATGGCGGGCGTGGAACGTCTTGCCGCTGCCGGACGGCCCCTGGAGAAGCCACCATGCGGCATCTCCGGAATTTCTGTGCCGGAGGGCGGAAGCGGTCAGCCTCCGCTGCAGATTGTGGTTGATCCTTGGCGGCGGAAGGCTCCTGTTGTCGGGTGCCGGATACAGCCTGATCGAGGACAGAGGACCGTCGGCATAGCTCCACATCATTCCCTGAAGAAAATGGATCATCCGGGAAGTGAGCCTGAGCGGTTGCAGGATCAGGGATGATTCCTGAACGGAATCGGCCCGCGACCTGACAAAAAACGGCCTCAGTCTGCCCGTCGGACTCGTCACCTGCTCATGGATGGCTGCCCTTTCCTCCCGGGTGCTGCAGCACAGGCGAAGGAGCAGCTCAAGGGTGACATGCTGGCGGGTCATATCGTCATGCAGATATGCGTAAAGCTTGAGATACTTGCGATGGAGATGAGGGGCAAGTGCGGCAATCAGAACGCGAATTTCCTGTTCGCTCAGGTGAAAGGAGTCCTGAAGAGCAAAGACGGGAAGCTGTCTGCCGGTACTGCGGGTCTTGTTCAGTCTCGCCCGGATTCTCAGATCCAGCTGCCTGAGCAGTGACTCCTGATCCGGGGTCCGTCCGGCATCTTTCCAGTCCTCTCCCAGAAGTGCCTTCGCTTCGGAGGGTGTCATGTACATGCCGCGGTAGTTCTGATCGAGCGGGGAATCCTCCCAGACCATGGAAGCGTGCATTCGCTCCATCTCGAACTCGATGGCGACATCCAGGCGGATGAGTTCGTCCTCCAGGAAGTCGTCGGGAGATTCATAAATATCCGTGACATCGTATGTATCTGACAAAATGGTCATCCGTTTCCCCTCAAAGGTAATTTTACATGTTTATACCAAATATTCAACATCAGAAAATTGTTTATTATTTCCCATTTTCGCGCTGTCATGGGGATGAGGGCCGTGGAAGTTGCCGCCCGGTTTCAGATGTCGGGGTTTCCCGAATAGCGGATCATCATGATGGCGATGTCGTCCGACTGCGGGAAACCGGCGGCAAACTTCCTGACATCCCCGATGAGGCGTTCGGCCATCTCCTCGGGGGCCAGCCCCGCGGCGGCTTCGAGCGAAGCCCGCAGACGTTCCGCCGTAAACCATTCCCCGCTGCCGTTTTCCGCTTCCGTGATGCCGTCCGTGTACAGCACGAGCGTTTCTCCGGGAGCCAATTCCGCTTCGCGGTCCTCATACGCCACATCGTCATAAATGCCGATCGGCAGATGCTTTTTCGTCTCCAGCTTCCTGGCTCCTTCCGCGCCCGCAATCACCGGCGTGCAGTGTCCTCCGTCGCAATACAGAAAACGTCCCGTGCGGGTATCGAGGACAGCGAGGAAGATGGTGGCGAACATGGTGGAATCTTCCCGCGCCACCTCCCGGTTGACGGCGTCCAGAATCCGGGCCGGGGTGCGGCCGGCCTCCGCCTTGGACTGGATCCGGATCATCAGGCTGGACATGAACAGGGCGGACGGTATGCCCTTGTCCGAAACATCCCCGAGACAGAACAACAGCTTCCCGCCATCGAGCGGAATGAAATGGTAGAAATCCCCTCCGACCTCCCGGGCGGGATGCAGGCGGGCGTGGATCCGCACACCGCCCATGGCCAGATGCTCGCCGGGAAGGAGGCTGCGCTGGATGTCCCGGGCGATTTTCAGCTCGCTTTCCATCCGTTCCCGGGCGGCCGTCGTCTCGCGCACGTGCTCCATCGTCTCCATCAGCGCCTCGTACAGAAACATGTTCTCCAGCGCCACCGCCGTCGGCGAGGCGATCATCTCGAGGAGGCGCAGGTCCCGCCGCGTGAAGTTCCGGTTTCCCTTCCTGTTGATGACCTGAAGGACGCCGAGAATCGCCCCGTTGGACACAACGGGCACGCACATCATGTTGCGCGTCGGAATGTTCAGCTTGCTGGAAACCCTCCCCGACCAGCGGGGATCGTTTGCGGCATCCCCGATCAGGACGGACTTGCCCGTCTGCGCGACCCAGCCGGCGATGCCTTCGCCCGGCTGCAGGCGAATTTCCTTGATCTCCTCGTTCTTTTCGCCGGTCGCCACCTCAAAATACAGCTCCCCGGTGTCCTGGTCGACGAGGATGATCGACGATCCTTCCGCGCGCATCGTCTCGGCCGCCGTTTCCATGATGATGTTCAGCAATTCCTTGCGCCTGATCGTGGAATTGAGCTGCAGTCCGACATGCTGCAGCACCTCCGTTCTTTTCCATTCCCGGCGCATGTACAGCACGAGCCCGGCCAATGCCGCAACCAGCGCCGCCAGAATTCCTGTGATTGCATAATACAGCATCGGCACACTCCTTCGTTTACCGGCCGGCGGCGAACCGCACCGCCTCGTCCCGAGACTCGAACACCTGAAAGATGGCGAGAAAGCCGGAAATTTCAAACACTTCCCGGACGTTGTCGGTCAGCCCGTACAGGGCGACCCGTCCGCTCATGGCCTTCGTTTTTTTCGCGGCGAGCAGCATGAAGCGAAGTCCGGCGCTGCTGATGTATTCCAGTTCCGTCAGATCGAAGACGAAGCGGACGCGGCCCTGGTCCACAAGAGGCAGGAACTGCTGCTCCGCCTGCTGGACCGTCGTGCCGTCGAGCCGGCCGGAAAAACTCATGATCGTCGTATCCCCTTGCTGTTCCGCTGAAATCTTCATAGTTTGTTCACTCCTTCGTTTGTTTGCCTGTTCCTCCGTCCGTTCGCTTGCGCAGCGTCAGCCGGTTGCACCCGTCCTGGCGCCGGTACTCGCAATGGTCCATGATCCTTTTGATCAGGTAAACGCCCAATCCTCCGATCGGCCTCTCCTCCACCGGAAGGGAAATGTCCGGATCCTTCCGCTCCAGAGGGTTGTAAGCGGGGCCATTGTCGATGAGCTCCAGGACGATTTCTTCATGGCGTTCCATGGCGATCGACAGACGCACGAGGGGCTCGGGCGGCTGCTCGTCGTTCGGCTGGCTGTCGATCGGCTGCCCGTTGGTCAGATGCCCGTTCTCCTTGCGTGCAAACCCGTGGGTGACCACGTTGACAAACCACTCCTCGGCGGCCAACTGAAGTTTCAGGCAAATATCGCGGGGAACACCGTGGCGGACGCAGAACGATTCAACCCAACGCCGGATTGTCCTCCACTCTTTCAGTTCGGGTGTGACGACAATGGTGGAACTGTTCATTCGATGCCTCGCCCCCAGGTCCATGGAAGTTCGCTTGTCCTGTCAGCCTAGCCTGAGCACCAGGTTTTCCATCGATCTCAGGCGGCTGCTCATGGAGCGCAGAAACCCGATGCCGATATCCGGATAAAGGCGGACGAGCCGTGCCGCCTCCTCTCCGGCGATCTCCAGCACCCGGGCCTGGTCGAACAGCACCTGCGCAGACACGGGCGAAGGCCGGTCGTCGAACAGCCCCGCTTCTCCGATGGATTGCTTCGGGCCGAACACCCCGATCGTCCCCTCCTGGCCGTCCTCGTTGCGTCCGCTGACCTCGACGTGGCCTTCCACGATGACGAACAGGGCGCGGTGCCTTTCCCCCTGGTGAATGAGGTATTCCCCTTCCCCGTACACCTTCTCGACGGCAATGCTGGCCACGCGGCCAAGTTCTTCCAGCGAGATTTCATGGAACAGGGAAACCTGCTTCAAAATCACGATTTTGTCCAGCGCGCTCAAATATTCCCAACTGCTCATCAATTCCGACTCTCCCTTCGCCAAACCGGCTTTCATCGCCAAGGCCTGCAACCACGGATCGTTGGCGGCTGCCGGAACCTCCGACGGCTCCCTTGTCTCTTCGGCCGCCGCCGCCGACTGCTCCTTCGCCTGATCCACCGCCAGCGCCGCGGCCTGTGCCGCATCCTGCGCTGCCGTCTGCTCCGCAGCCGGAACGTCCTGCGGCTGAAGCAGCCTCTTCCGGTAATGATTCAACAGCGCCGCCGACAACCGCGCGTTTCCGATGCCCTCCGACAGGATTTCCAGGCCATGGTCGCGCACTTCCTCATCGGGATCCTCCAGGGCGCGGCGCAGCCGGGGAATGGACCGCTCGTCGCCGAACCGTTCCATGACCGTCCAGACGACGTCCAGCACGAAGCGGGAAATTTCCTCGCTCCGCATGCGCGCCAGTTCCGCCCAGTCCGGGTGGCCGGCGGCCCGGATCCGCCGCACATATTCCAGATTCGCCTCCAGCTCCTCCAGCTTCCTGATGCAGGACGGAACGATCTGTTCATGCAGCGCCTTGTCCGATCCGGTGCGGTTCAGCGCATAAATGACCGCGCGCCAGATGTCGTTCCGGGGCGAATCGAGGAATCTTTGCCAGACGGCCATCCCCTTGTCGCCAATTTCGACCAGGGCCTGCTCCACGGCCAGGCGCAGTTCCAGATCCGCGCCGATGATCAGATCCACGAGGCTCGTCGCCGCTTCCGCGTCGCCGATCCTGCCGATCGCGCGGACGGCGGCGATCCGGACCGCCGGAACGGGATCCAGCAGGCACATCATCACATCGTACAGCATCTCCTCCTGCCCGCGTTCGCCGATCACCTCGCAGGCCAGGATCGCCGCCTCGCCGCCCTTCGCCAGAAGCCGGCGGAGCCTTTCCACCAGCTCGCCGCCCGCTTCCATCACCCGGAGCGCCTCGGCTTGCACGATGTCGGACGGATCCTGAAGCGCCCGTTCGACCCAGCGCTTCCTCTCCGTCTCGACCTCCGCAGCAGTCAGCTGCTGGCGGAAGACGACGGCGCGCACCCGCTCGTCCTCGTCGGTGGCCAGCGATTCGATCCTGCCGGCGGAAAAGTTCCTCCACCCCGCCGGATGGATGGCCATGAGCGCCGTCCTCCTGAGCGGCCCCCGGACGCGCTCCGCATACTGAAGGAGCGGCTCGGCCACCGCCGGATCGGGATTTTTGGCAAACAGCTCGATCGTCACTCTCTGGATCGCTTCGTCCGGACTTTTCAGTTTTTCCACCAGCGTCTGCCGCACGCGCTCGTTTTTCATCGTTTCCAGGAAGTCGGTGAGCATGTTGTGGATCGTCTCGGTCCCGGTCTGCAAATATTTGACCAGTTCCTTGATGTACAGGTGCCGCGTGATCCAGGCCAGAATGAGCAGCGCGGCAGCGGCGGCGGTGCCGGCCGCCGCCTGGGATGTCAGGCTCACGCCAAGCTCGGAATGAAGCATCGACAGGCCCGAACCGGACATGATGCCAAGGGAGGATGCCACGCCCTGGGCGGTGAACCGGTAGCCGTCTCGGTGCTGCAGGGGCAGCATCTTGAAGTAGAACTGATAGCTCGGTTCGGCAAAATAGTAGAGCAGCAGATAGGTCAGGCAATAACCGATGGAGGCGACCGCCAGCGCCTGGGGTCCGCCGACAAAGGCAAACGCGAGGGCAAAGCATCCGAGAAACACGGCGGCAATCGCCAGGATCGTGTTGCTGGAGCCAAGCCGTTCGATCAGCTTCGCCGCAAACAATTGCAACAGCAGCGCGGCGCAGAACAGGATGATCACCATCAGCCCGTAGAACGACGTCAGATCCGCTTCGTTGTCGAACACCTCCTGGGCGGAGGTGAAGTACTGGTACTCCATCAGGAAGTAGACCGCCGGCATGAGCGTCATGATGCCGATGACCGCCAACAGAAACGGCGAGCGCAGCGTGTGCTGGATATAATAGAACGTCGACTGCGTCTCTTGCTGCACTTCCTCTTCCTGGCGGATCGTGAGCGGAAGCAGATACTGCCGGAGGCTTTTCAGAAAATTGGGAATTCCCGCGGCCAGCACCGCCGCGGCCAGCAGGTAGATGGGCAGGGGGCCCGTCACGGGGGCGAGCACATTGGAAATGACCCCGGCGACAATGCCTCCGACGATGGCCGTCAGAACGAAGATCGGCATCAGCCTCTTTGCCTGCTGCGTCGGGCACAGGTCAAAAGCGGTACTCCACATGAGAAGCGTCTGCTGGCGGACGATGAAGTTGGACACGAGAAAAAGCTGCACGTAAAAACCGAACCAGTGGATGCCGGACAGCTGAAAAAACGCGAGCATCCCGCCGTTCAGGCAGAGAAGCGCGACGAACAGCACGTACAGGGAAATCATGAACCGCGCCTTGGACATCCGCTGGGAAAACCAGGACAACAGCCACCCTTCCAGAGGCAAAATGAACGCTTCGATCAGGTACATGATCGGCAAATATTGCGTCCCCGCGCGGCTGTTGAAGATGGCCATAAACGATGTGTAGTTGAGCATTTCCGAGATGCCGGCGAGAAAAAAGACGGTGCCCATGAGCAGGACCTTCCGCCGGTCCTCGTAACGCAGATTGAACAGGTTTTGTATGCCGGTCAACACGCTTGTTTCCACCTTGCAGCGACAAATTTTCAGGTTCGGGACAATTTTTGCGCGATCATCCGCACGCTCGGGAGTTTGCCTTTTTCCCTCGTCAACCCGAGCTGTTGTTCGATGATCCTGACAAATTCCTGCTCCTCGTTTCGCACGCCTTTTTCAAAAAGGAGTTCACCCAGCTTCTCCATGAGATGGGCGAAGGCCTGTTCCGCCGACCGGAAGCCGAACTGCTTCAGCAGCCGTTCGCGCGCCGGTTCCCTCTCCTTTGGAGGCAGTTTCGGGGACACCCCGAGGAAACGGTCGACGATGTCCGCCTTGTTCGGGGGGGAGGCAAGAAACGAACGGATCGCCTGGACCGCATCCTCCGAGCCTTTCACGCCGAGAAGCAGCCATTGGACATTGCGCGGGTCTTCCAGAAACGGATTGGCGGCCCTGTCCCTCTTCTCCTCCTCTCCTCCCGCAGCGCCTGCCAGGAGGGCGAGAGCGGACAGCCAGCCCCACGAGTCTTCCCCGTCCCTCTCTTCTTCCAACTCCCCATCATCCGGAAGGTCGGCGGAGAGAACCGCCTCCTCCGGCTTTCTGTCCGGCTTTTCATCGAGCTCCAGCCGCTCATCGGAGAGCCTCTTCGCCTTGGCGATCGCCGTTTGAACCGCCTCCCAGTCGACCCATTCCATGCGGTCCAGGCGGATGGTCATCGTTTCGGCAAAGGTTTTCATCCTGAGCGACTTCGAAGTCGCCTTTCCCATATAGCGGATCGCCCATTTTTTCTGGGGCTGTGTCAGATTGTCGAACTCCCGCATGATGTCCCGTTTCCCCTGCCGGTACGCCTTGTAATTCAGCCAGAAGACGATTTCCCGGTATGGGGACAGCAGGCCCGCCGGGCTGGCGGCATCCTCGTCGTCGCTTTCCGTTTTCACCCGCGCCCTGTTCGCCTGCCCTTCCTTCTCCGCCTCCTGGTCTTCCAGCGGAACCGGCTCCACCCTGCGCAGATACAGTTCGATCCGCTCCCAGTCGGCCATCCATCCTTCCGTGGACAGCGCACGCAGATTGCCCCCCGTGTACCATTCCGCGACCAGTTTCAGAAAGGCGATTTTTTGTCCGGTGGAAAGCGCCGCAAAACGTTTCAGAAGCTCCGTCTGGCCGTCGATCCTCGCCTGTTCCGCAAGCCAGAGGGCAACCTGCTCGAAGGGCCTTTTCAGCCCGTAAACGGAAGCGGGATGCGGAACACCGTGCTTCCCGTGCATCATCCGCATCATGGCGGCGTTGCCCAAGGCGCGCTGCATCGCCGGAATGTCCATCGAATCCGCCCGGGGAACCGCCGTCTCCTGGCCGGTCGGGGCGGCCGGCTTCCTTCTTGCCGGCTTCGCCGGCTCCTCCTTTTCCCGCGGCACGGGCTGGGCCGGCGCCTTTGCTTTCTTCGGATTGGTCGACATGGTCCCACTCTCCGCAAAAAGTCTGGGAACGCCGCATGCATGCGGCTGCCAAATCATGACACTGCTATCTATTTCTTACTTTATCACAATTCCGGAAGAAAAGCCGACAAATATTTGGAGAGAAGAGAGAAATAATTGTTTGAAACCAAACAGACAATTCGGGCAGGATCGTGTATAATTTCAAGTAATTGGATATCCACGTTTAGGGGGATCGCCATGTCCTTGTTGAAATCAATCTTCTCCTCAAAAACGGATAAATCCCGGAAGGATCAGCAGCCGAAGGACAAGAACGCCCAGGACAATCAAACCCGGGATCCTTCGACGGCGACGGCCGGAGGCGTCGCGCAGGCGGCGCAGACGGGTTTCAGCCTGCAGCGCTCCATCGGCAACCTGGCGATAAACCGGAGGTCCGGAGGCGGCCAGAAGGACTCCTCTTCCGGCAATGACAGCGCCAGTCGCCTCGCCGCCCTGCAGGAGCTGCTGGACAAGGAACGGGACAAACAGGCTCCGGCCATCGCGGAGGCGGAATACAACCGGATGGTCACGGACGCGGTCCGGAAGACGACGGAATTCGCGCTGCTGGACAAGAGCACGGCAGCGGTCCGCGAGGCGCTGAAGCAAAAGGCCGCCGAAAAGGTTGCCGGCAACATCGACAAGACGGATTACAGCCCGCAGGAAAAGGAAGACGCCAAGAAATACGCGGCCGAGCATGTGGAGCGCCAGGTCATCATCCCGCAGGCTCTGCACAGGTACTCCGACCAGCTGGTCAAAAAATCGGCGAATCCCCGCTACCACCAAAAAGAAATTCTCGTTGCCGCCCGAATGGGCTTCCAGGAAGTGAAGCCGAACCCTGCGATCCCCCCCGAAAAGCACGTGGAAGACGCTGCCGGCAGGGCAAAGCGGAAAGCCCGCGCGGAGGCGGACCGCCTGTCCGATCTGCTGGTCAGGCAAAACCAGGAGCAGCTGCTTGCCGACGCAAAAGGCGATTTGAGCGCCATTGTCCAGCACATGGAAATCGGCGAAAGCCTCGGCTTGTCCGAAGTGAAAAAGCGGCATGAGCTGGATGACATGCTGGTCGATGACACGACCGTCTCCAACGTGTACTCCCACGATTTGTTCGAGCCGATGAAAAAGGCGGTGGCCAACAAGCTCAGCGTAGGACGCGGCTTCTTCCAGCGACAGTCGAAGGAATCGAAGGAATTCCGCCAGAAGATGAAAGAGGCCGGCCGCGCCCAGGCCCGCGAGGACATCGCCAGGCAGGTTGACAACAACAACAACTTCACGAATGAAACGGAAAAGGAATTCCACAAGATGATCGCCGGCGTCCACGCCTACAAGCTGGCCAAGGGCTCGGTGGACAAGGCGCTCGAGGAAGAGGCCGGAAAGATCGTCGAGGGCGTCATCCCGAAGGATCCGACGAAGGAGCAGCTGAAGGCGGCCGCCAAGTCCTCGGCCTACTCCATCGCCCGGTCCAATCCGAAGGATCAGGAGAAGATCAAGGACAAGGCGCTGCAGGGCGCCCGCGCCAAGGCCGTGGAAATTCTCAAAAAGGAACAGGCCAAGGCGATCAACGAAGCGCGGAAAATTTACAAGGGCGACAAGTACAAACCCAATTCCCGTCCGGATGTGACCAAGCAGAACGACCTGGCCAAAAGCGTCAAGCAGCAGGTCACCAAGGACGACGTCGCCGGCGCGGCCATCAAAATGGCCGTCGAATCGCCCAACCTCAACAGCGCCTTTGCGAGAATTTCCAAGATTCTCGACATGGCGGTGCCCAACGAAGGCGATTCCTCATCCTTCGACTTCGAGATCAAGATCCCCGTCCACGAAAGCGGCGCGTACATCATGTTTGCCTTCGGAGGCGAGGTCGAGAAGGATACGAACGAATTCACCGTCGGGGCGCAGATTGCCTTCGGCGCCGGGTGGACCAATTTCGGGTTCGACGCCAATTTCCGCCTGGGCGTGTTCCTGGAAGCCAAGAGCAAGAACTCCGTCGGCGCCCTGAACCTCATCTCCTACGGCTTCTACCGGGAGGTGCGCCGCCTGAGCGATGTTGCCGCGGACACTCTGTGGGGCTATGGCGGCAAATCGGGCAAGTCCAAGAGAGAGGAAGCCGAATTGTGGGCGGCGATGGTCGAACAAAAATTCATGGGCGACGAAGGTTACGTCGACATCGGCCTGCTGGCCCAGGCCCAGGGCGGAGTGAACGCGGGCGTGGTGAAGGGCGAGGCGAACGTCGGCGCCCGGATCATGAACCGCTTCGACAAGGAAGCGATCGAGCGCTTGAGCCCCGGATCCTTCGGCAAGGCGGACCCGGACAAGGCGGGCAAGATCGGCGGCGGCAGCACCCGGTTTGTGATCGAGGGAGGCGCGGAAGCCGAAGCGGATATTGCCGGTCTCAAGGTCGGCATTTCGGCGGAAGGCAGCCTCGCCCTGGTCAACTGGAGGCCGCGGGAACTGGAGTTTTCCGCGCAGGGCTCCATCCCCTTCGCCTTTGGCGAGGAAACCGCCACCTGGGCGAAAAATCTGGCCAAATTCGCCACTCCGGTCATGGGCGCGATCAAAAACATCGTCAGCACGATGAAAAAGAAAATAAGCAAGGATCCCACCGTCAAGACCAACATCAAGACGTCCTCCGCCGCCGGCGGACTCGATACACTCGCCACGCTGCAGCTTCTGAATACGAAATTCGACAGCATCGGCAACGACCTCGTCAGCAAGCTGCAGGGTGAAGAAGAAATCAACAACACGGTTCAAAGCTGGTTTACGAAGGAAAACTATGCGGAGAGCGTCACCAAGGAAATGGCCAACAAGATCGCCCTTTCCAATTCCTTTGACGTGCAGATCTCCCTTGGATTTGAATGGGATAAGGACGGCAAGTTCGACAAGTGGGAGATCGCCCTGGAAGTCGGCCAGACCAAGAGCTTTGAGATTGAAGTGGAGCTGGTCAACATCTCCGTAGAGAAATCGTCCCGGCTCGGCAAGCTGGCCTTCGGGACGGAAGGATTGGAATTCAATCTATTGGGCATCGGCAACAAATAATCGTCAAGGGAGCGTAATAGCATGATCCATCTTGAGGAAGGCGGCGACTCCACCATCCGCACCGAGCTGCCGGTGGAGCTCACCGCTTTGAACGGAGAGGCGGTGCCCGCCACTCTCCTGTCCATCCAGTTCCGTCCCGGCGAAAACGAGCCGTCCTGCGTCATCACCCTGCGATTGAACGGAGATCAGGCGCAGAAGGCTGCCGTCAACGGGTGGTTCCATCTGTTTCCGGCCGTCACGCAAGGGAGCGCCAGTTTTGAGCCGGATTCCCCCGCGGAGCTGAGGGCGGCGCTCAGGCCCGCCATCGCCCGCAGGATTTACGAGCGTGGTGGCGATGCGGAAGCGGTGCTGGCGGCGTTTCTGCCCGTTGAAAAGGAACATGCCTTTTCCGATCTCGGACTGCGCCAAACCGAAAGCTGGATCGCCCTCGACCTAATGCAGGAGGTGGAGCTCCCCCCTGCCCTCAAGGACAGCGGCGCACTGCGGCAGGGGCTGAAAACGGACTGGAGGAAGCTGCTGGGCGAAGGACCGGCCGATCATGCACGCGCTGGCCAGTCCGATTCACTCGCCGGCCAGGATGAGATCGCTCCCCGGGCGGATCAGATCGAGCGGGTGCTGGCGGAAAAGGAACTGAAATACGAAAAGCTGGACGACCGTCTCATTCGCCTCCATTTCAACAGCCGGCGGGGCAACTGGGTGACGCTCATCCGCCTGGAGCCGGACGAAGGGCTGTACATCCTCTACTCCGTCTTTCCGGAACTGGTGCCGGAGGAACTGCGCACGACGGTGGCCGCGCAGCTGGCCGGCGAAAATTACGATCTGTTGAACGGATCTTTCGAAATGGACATGGAGGACGGAGAACTGCGCCTGCGCACCTCCCATTTCTGCGGCGGCCGGTTTGACCCCGACACCTTCGCTTCGCTCATGGCAGAGCATCTCATGATCACGGAGCATTATTTACCCATCGTCGCGCACATGATCCGCCAGTAGACTGCGCCTGCGTCTGCCGCGGCCCGCAAACCATCCATCAATAAAAGCCAATTGGAAAGAGCGCCTTTTCGCCAGGCGCTCTTGATTTGTTTGACAGTTCTCCTGTGGCTTTCACCTTTGGGATTCCTCTACGCCTACTCTTCCGGTTCGTACACCGAGCCCATGAACAGCACAGCCCCCTGCTGATTTTCCACGATGGCGAAGAAGAACGGCCGGTCCACCTTCATATGGAACGGTTCGGACGGAGGCGCCGCCCCGGAGGCGGAAGCTTCCACAACGGTAACTGCGGCGGCCTCCGTTCCCTTTTCATTCACTTCGACAAAGGACTTGTGCTTCACTTCGGACAGAAAAATATTTGGCGGCACATCGGCCATTCGGGAAAAATCCGCGAGCTCTTGGTCAAAGGCGATTCCCATGCCCATTGCTTTCAGCGGCTCCACCAGCGAAGTTTCGTATGCCATTTTGAAACGCGGCAGCTCCAGGGTTCCCCGGCGCTGGCTGAACCCGTTCATCCAGCTTTCCCACTGTTCGGCGCTGAGAGAATTGTGAAGATCGGACAGGCTTCTGCCCTCCCGCGGCAGCAGGACGACCATGCTGATTTGCTTGCTGCCGTAAGGCAGCTTCACTGCCTGGAACAGATCCGTCTCCTGGTAGGAGAACCGGTCGGTGCTTTTCATGAGCGGATGCCGTTTGGTGCTGCCGTCCGCAAGGTGGAACGTTTCTTCGCTCGTCATGGCGGGATCAAACGGCTCGGTCCAATTTCCCTTGAAATAGATCGCGTTGATCAAATAGAGGATGACATCATCGGAAATCGGCGCCTGGACGACCTCCGGGATCCTGTCCCGGGTCGCCTTCTTCACCCAGCCGTTGATCTTGTTCGCGGCCTTGGCATCGCTGAAGTCCAGCGTCCGCGTTTCGGCGCCGTAATACTGCTTGTTTGTTTGAAGAAAGGTTTCGTGAAACTCGTATCCTTCCCTTGCCCAAAGGGAGTTGGCGATGTTGAGAACAATTCCCTTTTCTCCCTTCTCCAACGCCTGCAGGATCGCCTGATAGGAACGGTTGACCTCTACGACGCTGAGCTCCCGCTGCTGAAGCGTCCGGGAGATCGCCTCCCGCGTATCTCCGTTTGCCCCGTTGTTCGTCATGCTCAGGGCAATGGCGATGCTGAGCGGGGACACAAACACGTTCCTGTCCTCGCCGGAGGCGGTCAGCTGTTCATACAGCCCGAAGGCAAACCGGTTGGTTGCATCGATCAGCGGCTTTTCCTGCTCGGTCAGCTGTATACCGCTCCCGCTCCGCTTGCCGGTGTCCGGACGGTGAGAATCGGACTGCGCATCGGACATTGAACCGCAGCCGGCAATGAGCAGCGCCAGAGCCATTATGAGCGGCAAACATTTTTTCAGAGTCATGGAATGGATAGCCCCCTTTTTCCTACCTTTTCCATCATAGACGAAGACAGGCGCGCACAGGTTGCAATCCTGCCATCGAAACCTGACCCAACATCCGCATTTGATTGATTGGATTCTTGATTTATTTAATGTTATTAACTATTTTCGCCAGACCCGGGAGAAGCATTTTGCTTCTCTGACGCGCCATTCGAACGATCCATGATCGACAATTTGTCCCGATCTGTGCTATTTTGTAAAGGTATATACTAGATATAAGGGTGGTAATGGAACAGTGAAAATCGGAATTGTTGGTTACGGCAACCTCGGACGCGGCGTGGAGGCGGCCATCCGGCAGAACAAGGACATGGAGCTGGTGGCCATCTTCACCCGCCGCCAACCCGACCGGATGTCCTCTTCGTCAAAAATCGTGCACATTTCGGAGGCGGAACGCTACAAAGGCGCCATCGATGTCATGATTCTGTGCGGCGGTTCTGCGACGGATTTGCCGGAACAGGGTCCATACTTCGCCTCTCATTTCAACACCGTAGACAGCTACGACCGCCACGCCAATATCCCCGCCTATTTTGACTCCGTCGATGAGGCGGCCAAACGCGGCGGAAATGTGAGCGTCATCTCCACCGGCTGGGACCCGGGCCTGTTTTCCCTGCAGCGCCTGCTGGCGGAATGCGTGCTGCCCGTCGGCAATGAGTATACGTTCTGGGGCAAAGGCGTCAGCCAGGGACACTCCGACGCCATTCGCCGGGTCAAGGGAGTGAAAAACGGCATCCAGTACACGATTCCGGTGGATGAAGCGGTGAACCGGGTCCGGGCCGGAGAAAATCCGCAGCTGACCACCAGGGAAAAGCATATCCGGGAATGCTACGTGGTGGCGGAGCCCGGAGCCGATCTGAAGCAGATCGAGCATGACATCAAGTCGATGCCGAACTATTTCGCCGATTATGACACCATCGTCCATTTCGTCAGCGAGGAAGAGCTCGCCCGCGACCATTCGGCAATGCCCCACGGAGGACTCGTCTTCCGCAGCGGCACGACAGGGGAAAACACGAAGCAGATCATCGAATTCGGTCTGAACCTTTCCAGCAACCCGGAGTTTACCGGAAGCGTGCTCGTCGCCTATGCCAGGGCGGTGCATCGCCTGGCGCAGGAGGGTGTCACCGGAGCGAAAACGGTGTTCGATGTTCCGATCGCGTACCTCTCTCCCAAATCGCCGGAGCAATTGCGCAGGGAATTGCTATAAGGATGTCACGTAACGGACATCGTTGACCGTTACTCGCACGTGCGCCATTTGTAACGGACATTTATGTCCGTTACAAGCTTGATGGACGGCAATTTCGCCGATTCAGCGGATGTGACGGACATTTTTGACCGTTACAAATGGAAATTTGGCTGTGACGGTCATTTTTGGCCGCTACAATGAATGAACCGGCTCGAACGGTCATGGACGACCGTCAGAGCCGGTTTCTTGATTCCATCCGGGCGGATGCCCGGGGCAACCTGCACGCGGGATTCATAGGATGACATATACCTATTCAATCCAAATTCCGTTTGTGGAGGTCATCCGACATGTTTCATACCGTACAGCCTGGTGAAACCTTGTACAGCATTGCTTCCCGTTACGGGGTGTCGGTCGAGGCGCTGATGCAGGCGAACAATCTGACCGACGGCATGATTTTCGTCGGACAAACGCTGCGCATTCCGTCACCGGGAACCGCCGGGTTCTTTCCTCCGCTGCCGTTTCCGCCCATCCCCGGAGGCCGTCTCGAGGAACGGGTCGAACGGCTGGAGAGACAGGTTCAATCGCTCGAGCGGCAAAGCTCTGCCATGGACCGCAGACTGAACTCCCTGGAAGCCGAGGTGAACCGGCTGAACCAGCGGGTGCGCCGTCTGGAACAGGGAAGATAGAAAAACGGGAACACGCGGGTCAATTGAACGCAGGCGCCATTTGTCCGCAATCGGGCATGGAAATATTTCCCGAGCAATCGCATGAGTCCCGCCCGTTCCATCATTTTCGACAGCGCTTTCCGCCCGCTGTCGCCGCTCATCTGTCAACGGAGAAGCCGATTTTTGTCCCGATGCGGCACATTTCGACGCGGTCTATGGCGGACGAGGTACGTTGAGGCGTGATGTGAAGCGACGCAATGCGAAGCGACGCAATACGTTGAGACGTCATGCGGTGCGGCATGGTGTTTGGCGACGTGATGAGGCAGCTTTATGGTGTGTCGCGACGTGGCGAACCGCCAACGGAATTCATGCGAGCCACAGAACCGCTCCCAGCAAAAGCGCCGTCTCCAGACCTTCGACGAGAGCGCCGTACGTATCGCCTGTAAGGCCCCCCAGCCTGCGGGCGATCCCCTCTGCGGCGAACGAGCCGCACACGCCCGCCGCTGCCGGAAAGGCAATCGCGAATGCAGCGGCATCCCGCACCGATCCGCTCATCCACCAAACAACCAAAGCGGTGATCACCCACGCAACCAGAAGGGCGGCGATCGCATGGAGCCAGCCCACCGAGCGGAAAAATCCTCCCATCCCCTCCTGCCGGGCGTAATCCCATCCGGCCATCGCAACAGGGATGAACCACCGGCTCCACACCGGCACGAGCATGAGCAGCGCCGCATGGACACCAACCGCATGGACGGAGCCCCTTTGCATGCCTGTCACGAGAGCATCCAGCCAGGCGAGGAGCAGCGATGTCTTGACGATGAGGAGCAGTACGCAGGCAATGACACCCATCGCTCCCGCGCGGCTGTCTTTCATGATTTCCAGCATCCTCTCCCTTGGCTGCCCGCTCAGGAGCCCGTCCGCGGTGTCCATCAGGCCGTCAAGATGGAGCCCACCGGTCAGTCCGACCCACAGGACAACGAGAAGCGCGCCGGACACCGGCAGCGGAACATTGTCCCCCAAACCGATGCCCAAACCGGTTCCGGCCGCCGCCAGAACCCCTCCGATCGCCAATCCGGCCACCGGATAAAAAACGACGCTGCGGCGCAGCACCTCATCCGTAAACAGGTGCTTCCCCCATCTGTCCGTCCGCGGCATGGGGAATCTCGTCAGCAGTTGAAACGCCGCAACTAACGCCATCATCCAGATCCGATCCTTCCGCATCCTTTCCGCCATCGCATCCGACCCTTTCCACCGTCGTCCTTTGATCCTGACAGACTCCCGGGATTCAACGCCGTTCCGGCCGCGGATCCGGAATCCGGAACGCCAGGCTTTTCAATTCCACGGGGATGCCGGCCATCACGAGAAACACCTGATCGCAAACCGCCGCCACCCGCTGGTTCATCCAGCCGGCCAGATCCCTGTACATTCTGCCCAGCGGATAAGCCGGCACAATGCCGTCCCCCACTTCATTGGTGACGAGGATGGCATGTCCGCCGAATCGATCCAGTTCCCGGACAAGCCCGCCGATCTCCTCTTCGATGCGGTCCGGCGTCATTGTCATCATCATGTTGCTCAGCCAAAGGGTCAGGCAGTCGATCAGGATGACCCTTCGCCCGGCCCGCACCTCCGGATCTTCCCCCCACCGGCGCAGCTCCCCGGACAGGCGCAGGCTTTCCTCCACCGTCGTCCACCGGATCGCGGTCTCAAGTTCCCTCCTCTTCCGGTGCCGACCGATCCGCTCTTGCATCTCCTCATCCAGCGCCTCCGATGTGGCTATGTACACTCCCTCTGCCGCGAGATGCGCCGCATAACGTTCCGCAAAGGAGCTTTTCCCGCTGCGTGCTCCACCCGTCACCAGCGCTATCATGCCTCTGCGTCCTTCCGGGAATCGCCGGTTTCGTCCTTTCGGGATACGCCGGCGCTTTCAAAGGTCGCCATCTCCTTCATGATCGACAGGGCCGCATCGATGATCGGAAAGCACAATGCCGCCCCCGTTCCTTCTCCAAGCCTCATATCCAGATGGATGAGCGGGGTGAGCCCGAGTTCCTCAAGCAGCCGCACATGCCCGTTTTCCTGGGACAGATGGGATGCGATCATGAAAGGCTTCGCCGCGGGAGCCAGTCTAAAGGCCACCAGGGCCGCGGCGGTGGAAATGAATCCGTCCAGCACGACCGGAAGCCGGCGCGCCGCGCATCCGAGGATGACGCCGACCAATCCGGCGATTTCCAGGCCGCCCACCTTGGCCAGAACGTCCAGGGGATCGCTTGCGTCCGGCCGATTGACCTGCACCGCCCTGCGGATCACCTCGATCTTGCGGCGAAGCGCCGCATCGTCAATACCGGTTCCCCTCCCGGCCGCCCGCTCCGGATCCACGCCGGCCAGCACCGTCATGAGGGCGGCGCTGGCGGTGGTATTGCCGATCCCCATCTCGCCGGTTGCGAGCAGGGAGTATCCCTGATCGTGCAGCTCTTCGACGATGGCGGCTCCCGCTCCGATCGCCTGCAGCGCCTCCCCGCGGCTCATCGCAGGACCGCGGGCGATATTCCCCGTTCCCCTGCGGACGTTCCGGTCCAACAGCCGCGGGTGGGACATTTCCGTTTTCACACCCGCATTGACACAGACAACGTCTGCCCCCGCCTGGCGCGCCAACACATTGACCGCCGCTCCGCCGTTCACAAAATTGTTCACCATCTGCGCGGTCACCTCCTGCGGGAACGCGCTGACCCCTTCCTCACACACGCCGTGGTCTCCGGCCATCACGATGACCGCTTTTTTGTCTAATGAAGGGGTGATCTCCCCGGTGATTCCCGCCAGCTGCCGGGCGAGATGCTCCAGTTTTCCCAGGCTGCCCGGCGGCTTGGTCAGCTGGTCGAGACGATGTTGCGCCGCAGCCATTGCCGCTTCGTCCAGGGGGGAAATGGAATCGATCAGCCTCCTCAGTTTTTCTTCGTTCATAGCCATCCTCCCATCATCTTTCGTCATCCTCCGTTCATCCTCCGAATCATCCTCTCCATCTCGCTATCGTTTCCGCAGGGGGTCCATTGCGAATGATCCTATTGCTGTGATCGAATGGCGCCCTTTCCGAATGGTGCCCTTGATCCGCATGCTTTTCCTGCCATCCGGCCGCGCCGGAATGAAGCAGCACCTGCGGCAGCCCGCTCAGCGGATGCCGCAGGATGATCGGCCGGACCCCGTACACTTCGGCAAGCAGCCGCTCCTCGAAAATGCGCTCCGCCCCGCCGATGCGGACCGCCCGTCCCCGGTGCATGAGCAGGAAACGGTCGCAATATTGCGCGGCCAGATTCAGATCATGCAGCACCGCCACCACCGTCAGACCGGCCCTCGCCCTCCAGCGCACGATCAAATCCATCAGGGCGAGCGTATGCCCGATATCCAGAGAGTTGGTCGGCTCATCCAGCATGAGGACGGCCGGCTGCTGGGCCATGACCTTGCCGAGCGCCACCCGCTGCCTTTCCCCCCCGCTCAGCTGATCCATCTTGCGATGCTCCAGCTCCTTCAAACCGAGCTCGCAGAGAATGGAATCGATCAATTCATAAGCGTCTCCCTTCTCCTGGCCGAGCCAGTTCCGGTACGGATAGCGCCCCATTTCAATCACCTCCCGCACGCTGTAGCCGACGGGCGGCAGGGGGTCCTGCGGCAGGACGGCCACCAGCCGGGACAATTCCTTGCGGGTATAGGACCGGACATCGCGGCCATTGAGCAGAATGGCGCCCGTGGAAGGTTTCTCGATGCCGGACAGGAGCCGGATCAGCGTCGATTTGCCGCTTCCGTTCGGGCCGATGATGCCGAACATTTCACCCCTGCGGACTTCCAGGCCGATCTCATGCAGCCGGAATCCTTGCCGGAAATGAAAGCTCACCTGTTCCGCACGGATCATCGTTCATCCTCCCCCCTGAGCGCGTTTGTGGCGGATCAGCAAATAGGCGAAAAAAGGCGCGCCGATAAAGGCCGTCACCACTCCCAGCGGGATTTCCGACTTGAGAAGCGTGCGGGCAATCGTGTCCGCCCACAGTACATAAATCGCGCCGCCGATGGCGGACAAAGGCAATAGCAGCCGGTAATCGGGCCCGGTCATCAGACGGACGAGGTGGGGCACCACCAGGCCGACAAAGCCGATGATGCCAGTGACGGATACGGCGGCCGCGGCCATGCAGGTGGAGGCGGTCAGCACAACGAGCTTGGCCCGCTCCACCTGGAGGCCGAGATGCTGCGCCTCCCTCTCCCCCAGCACCAAAAGGTTGAGTCCGTTGGCGTACCGGTAGAGCAGGACAAAGCCGGCCAGCAAAAAGGGAAGGAGCAGCAGGGAAAACGGCCAGCCGCGGAACGCGAGGCTCCCCATGAGCCAGAAGACGATTTCATTGACGGTGTTTTTCGACAGCGACACCATGAACGACACGATCGATCCCAGGAAAGCCTGCATGACGACACCGGACAAAATGAGCGTTTCAATGCGCATCTTCCCTTGAGCATGCGCCAGCCGAAACACGATCCACAGGCTGGCCAATCCGGTGGCCATGGCCACGACCGGGATGGACCATTGGCCAAACAGCGCATGGTGCAGATCGAACAAAATGAGGAAGGCGGCGCCGACCGCCGCTCCGGAGGCGACTCCCAGTGTGAAGGGATCGGCCAGCGGATTGCGCAGCACCCCCTGGTAGCCCGCCCCTGCGGCGGCCAGACATGCGCCTGCCAGGAGCGCCAAAACGATGCGCGGGAGCCGCACCTTCAGCACGATTTGTTCATGGATTTCCGGCCAATCCGCCGGGATCACTGCGCCAAACGACGGCAGTTGATGGAAAAGGATTTTCCAAACCTCGGACACCGGGATTGGGACCGAACCGATGGAAAGCGCAACGATGCAGCTTGCCAGCATGAGTCCGACGGCGGCCAGGATGCGAAGCGGCCAGCCGCGCCTCATTGCTGTCCCTGCCCTTCGGCAAACAGCTCCGGATACAAGGCCCCGGCAATTTCCTGCAGCGCCAGAGGAAGACGAGGGCCCGGACGGGCGATCAGGTTTTCCTCTACGCCGATCACCCTGCCGTCACGCACCGCCCGGATATTGCCCCAACCGCTGCGGGAACGGATGATTTCTTCCATCGGCCTGCCGGAGTCGAAATCGATCAACCCGCGGGCGTACAGGATGACGTCGGGATCGGCCGCGATGACAACTTCCTCGTTGATCATGTTCCATCCGTCCAGATCGCCCGCCACATTGATCCCTCCCGCTATGGCAAGGAGCTCGTCCAGGTAGGTGCCGCCGCCCACCGTCCACCCCGGAGATATTTCCACGTACACCTTTTTCTTCTCTTCCTCGCGCAAATGCTGCACCTTTTCGGTCACATCCCGCACGGCCATCCGCATGTCCTGAAGCAGCCTTTCCGCTTCCTCCCGCCGGTTCGTGATCTGGCCAAGCACCTCAATGTTGTGATACACATCCTCCAGATGATCCGCCTTCAGCTGGATGACAGGAAGCCCAAGCTGCCGCAGCCGATCGGTCACATTCGGATCGAGAGAAATGCCGGCGACGATCAGGTCCGGCCGGACCGCGATGAGCGCTTCCTCATTCGGATCGATGATCCCGCCCACCCGCTCTTTGGAAGCCGTCTCCGGCGGATAGTCGTCATAATCGGACACGGCGACGATCCGCTCATCGAGCCCCAGGGCAAACAAAATTTCCGTTTCCGCCGGGGAAATTGTCACGATCCGCTGCGGGGCGCCGTTGAACACGTGCGTTTTCCCCGTGGCATCCACAATTTGCAGCGGATACGCGCCGTTTTCGGAACCGGCGGACACCTTATCCCCTCCTGCCGCCTGAGGCGCCGGGCCTCCGTCTCCGCAGGCGGCGAGGCCAGCCGTACAAACAATGAAAAGCAACCAGACAACCATTCCCCGACAGAACCCGAATGTTTTCATCCTCCCACACCTCTCCCCAAAGATTCGAGAAAAGCCTGAACGTAAAGAACCTTGCGAGTCGAGATGCGGCTCACATCCTCAACCATACGGCAGGCGCCAGCCATAAAAAACCCTCTCTTTCACGGAGAAAGAGAGGGTGGGCATACGTATGGCAACCGTACGATGCAGCCGATCCTTTCCGCGAAGGAACATGTTGGCCAGCCCGCAGGCAGGTCTCCTGGCTTTCGGGTTGACGACCGCTCCGCCTTCCCGTTTCGGCATGAAACAGTGGCATCTTGGAGCGATCCCCGATTCACAGTGGCGGGACCGCGCCGGATTCGCACCGGCTTCCCTTTTCACCCCTTCACCTCGCATGCGGCAAGGGGCACCTGCGGACAACAATATTCCATTGTGTCAAGCTGGGTTCTCGACACCCATTATACTGCACCTTCCGGAAACGGACAAGCCATCAAACGGATCGGGCTGAATCATTTGCATCCTGTCAATGGGTGAGAGGTTTTTCCTGCCCGCCGTGATCGCTGAACGGCTCCGGCCAGTGAGGAGCCTCATGCGGAAGCTGGGGGAACGTCTCCCGCCAGAACCGGTCCTGGTCCTCATGGGAAACATAGCCGAAGTCGATGCCCAACGCCTTTGCCACAAACGGATCCAGGGCGCACAAATCCGACCGGCTCACGTCGGAGAGGCTCGTTCTCCCGAGAGAGTAACAGACCAGCTCCATTTCCCGCACGGCCGCGTTCAGGAAGCGAACGACGTTGTCCGCGCCTCGGCCGACATCCAGCTGTTCCGTCGCCTTGGCGTTATAGACCACCATGGCGGTCGGGGGCTCGAAGGGCAGCACCCGCGTCGCCTGATCACCGACGAGCGCCATCACAACGGATGTGCCCATATAGACGGCGTCGGCGCCGAGCGCCATCGCCTTCAAAGCATCTCCCGGAGTGATCAGGCCGCCGGCGGCAATGAGGCTCACATCCCGCGCCCCTTTGCGCGCCAGATATCTCGCCGCCCGGGAGACGGCAAACATGGTCGGCAGACCGAGGTCGTCCTCCAGGATCGGAGCGGCGGCGTGGGTGCCTCCCTCCGCCCCGTCCACCGTGATGAAGTCCACTCCGCTCTCCAGGGCGATCTGCAGCTCCTGCTCCAGATGATGGGTGGCGGCGATTTTCAGTCCGACGGGCACGCCCGTCTCCTCACGCAGCATGCGCACCAGGGCGATGAACTGCTCCTTCGTGTCCACGCCTGGCAGCCGGGAGTGGATCACCGCGTCCTCGCCGGCTTCAAGGCCGTACACCTCCCGGTATTCCGGGCCGATATGTTTCGCCGCCGTCCGCTGCGGCGTCGATCCCTGCGCCCCCTGCCCCAGCTGGATCTCGATGGCGTCCAGGCGGGAATATTTGTCCCTCGAGTTCAGCCAGCCGCCGCGGTTGTACTGGCCGATGAGCAGCTGCGCCGCTTCCCTCTCCTCCTCGAGAAGCCCCGCCTCCCCCGTGTTGGTGGCCGTTCCCGCCCGGGTGGCGGCGCGGGCAAGGGCGATCTTGGCATTTTTGCTCAACGCGCCGCCGAAGGACATGGCGGCGATCAGAATCGGGATGGAAACGGTGAGCGGTTTTCTCGCCCTTTTGCCGATCGTCACCGACGTGTGAATCGGCACGTTTTCCGGCGTCGGAAACCGATGCAGATGCACCGGGTTGAACAGCAGCTTTTCCCAGGGGGAAAACCTCAGATGGCTTCCGAGCGGCCGGCCGGGAGGCATGCCGCTCGATGCGCGCATGACGATTTCCATGAGCGCCACCGGACCGACCTTTTTGGCCACCGGAATCATTTCGGCCAGGTTTTCCGTATACTGGTCGCGGCTCAGCCGCTCCACCGCCTCATCCACCGCCTGATTGACAATGCTCCGGATGATCTTCCCGAAGATGCTCATCCCGACCACTTCCCGCTAGTTCCCTTGCGGAGCCAGCTCGTTTTTCAGCTGGTCCACCTTCTGCGCCAGGGCGAGGCAGATCTGCTTCACTTCCCCGAGCTGGCGAGCCGCCGTCTGTTCTTCCACGGCGATCTGGTTCAGCCGGTCATCCCCCATGCCGGTCAGCTCGTTGTAATGCTGCATTTCCACTCCCGACAGGGTGCCCGCGATCGTCTGCAGGCGGTTCAATTCGGAATGAAGATACCATAAGGTGTGCTCGAGTTCAGTTCCATGATTTTGTTTCATAGCCATCCTCCCTTAGGTTTTTGCATTAGTTTGCCTGAACGGGAGCACGGCTATGCGAATCAGTTCACATCGCCATGGTTGGCGTACCGGACGGCATGGACCTTCACCGGAAATTCCCCGGAGGGCAGCTGGAGCCTGCATTGGTCCTGCTCCTTTGCGAGAAGAAGCTGGAAACCGATCGGAGACAGGAAGGAAATCTTGTTTTCATCCGGATTCGCCTGGGGAGGAAAGACGATCGTGAACGTCTCCCGCTCCCCGTCGTCGATGAACTCAATGTCCAGCCTGCTTCCGATCAGCGCCCGTTCGTGCAGACGCGTTTCTTCAAACCGTTGCAGCAGGTCTTCCAGCCAGGCGCCGTATTCCGCGAGCTTCCGCTCGACCGCCGTCCGCTTTTGGTTGTAGTCGGGAAAATACTGATCCAGAAAATGAATCTTCTCCTCGTCGAAATAGATGAGCTGGTTCACCAGCTGGTGCCTGGCTCCCTGCAGCGCAAGACTAAGGTTCATCATAGATCTCTCCCTCATAGTAAATGCTGATGGGACGAATGCCAATCAATTCCATGGAAATCCCTCCAAATGTAAAATGAGGCCCCCTCAGAAAAGGAGGCCTATCGTCGTTTATGTTCATTATAACATGGAAGCGATTTTTATCCAATGCCAATGAAAGCGAATTCATCCACGCAACGCAAAAAGGCTTGCCGAAGCAAGCCTTGTTCATCCGATATGGACCACCGGCGTTCCGGTTCGCCGGAACAGCCGCTGACATGGAGCGGGTGAGGGGAATCGAACCCCCGCCTCAGGCTTGGGAAGCCGGCATTCTACCATTGAACTACACCCGCAAATAGAAATGGTCGGGAAGACAGGATTTGAACCTGCGACCCCCACGTCCCGAACGTGGTGCTCTACCAAGCTGAGCCACTTCCCGATGCGACAGCACATATCATTCACTTGAGACAAAATGTAATATATCACATCTCAAACGGAAATGCAAACATCTTTTTGCTGCCGCTTTTTGCCCGTTATTCGTAATCCTCAATGGGTTTGGTCGTCTTTCCTTCAAATTTCAAACGAATATCGATGTTTATGTCCCTCAATGAATCTTTTTTCAGCGGAAAATTCTCCCCTTCCCCCTGGATTTCCCTCCATTTGGACGGATTGTCCCGGTAAACGGAATAAAGCAGATGCAGCGGATCCGCATTGAATTCCAGCCCCTTCTCATAGGTGTGACGGATCTGCGACGCAATCTGCTTTTTCGCCCGTTCAAGCAGCTCCGAAATGGACAGATCGTACGTCTCCTGATACAGATCCGCATAGTAGGCCAGATCCAGATCAAAGCGCACCTCGCTCCCCTCGTACACCGGAATGACCCGGGACTTCTTGTGCCTGAACATCATGATTGCCACCGGATCCTCCTCATTCGGACCGGGCGTGACCGGATCGCCCGTCCTGCCGATGATGAGCGGGCTCCGCCGCATGTCCGGATCCAGCCAGCGGATGCCGATGGCTTCCCGCTTGTCCAGAAATCCGACCAGCTTCCGGTTTTCGATGAGGAAGTAGCCTTCCATCTCCAGTGTGTGTTTCGGATGATCCCCCTCATACCACATCGGCGGGCTCAACGCCATCGAAGGCAGGAGCGGAATCATGCCAGGTTCGTTCATTTCCCGGATGAACCTGTACAACCGCATCGGCTTGATCTGCGAGCTTTGATTGTACACGTCCCGCGGGTCGTTCATTTGCGAATACACCGGCGAATATTCAAGAATCGGCACGATGTTGAACAACTGGTCGATCGGATCCCTGGTGCCAAACAGCCAGTGGACGTAGCGAAATTCATAATAGCGCGTAATCTGTTCCATGACGTCCAGGTAATCCTCTTTCAGCAGGTTTTCCCCGAACACGATCGTGTTCAGATGTCCCCAGAAAATGCGCCGTTGGGCGCTGGCATACAGCTTGTGCAGGGCGATGTTGAACGCCTTTCCCCTCGCCCGGCCGACAACCGCCCCCGTGCCGGGACCGATCGAAACGCCGGTTTCCGACCGCCCCAGGGTGGTGAAATCGAGAAGCTGCACATACAGCACATACTGGCCGTCCTCCCGGTCAATGCCAATGGCGTTCGCATAAAACATATGCTCGACCTCCTTCATGTCCCAGCACCCGGACAGCACCGGGACAAGAAGGAGCAGAGCCGCCGCCCTTGCGCGGTCAAAACGCTTCAATGCGAATCCCCCCTTCGGGTGGAATCCACGGTGTGCAAAGATTTGGGACGCTTCTGCATCGTGAACTTTGGCAGGCGCAGGAGGGCGTGCAAGAAATCCTGGAAGGAAACCGGCGTGATCGGCGACAAATATGGCACGCCGAAGGAGTTCATTCTGGACAGGTACAGCAGCAGGAAAAAGGAAGCTGCCAGAAAACCGAAAATTCCGAGAAACGAAGAGGCGATCAAAATGAGAAAACGAACGACGCTGATCGCCCCGGCCAACGACTGGTTGACCAGAGTGAAGGTGGCCACCGCCGTCGTGCCGGTGATGACGAGCATGGAGGGGCTCGTCAGCCCGGCGCGGATCGCCGCGTCCCCGATGATCAGCCCCCCGACGACCGCCAGCGTCTGGCCGATGGCGGTCGGCAGGCGCATCCCCGCTTCCCGGAACGTTTCAAAAGTGAGCAGCATGAGAAAAGCCTCGATCGGGGCAGGCAGCGGGGTCCCCTTTCTCCCCTGGAAAAAGGTGGCCAGCAGGGTGAGCGGCAGGTGGTCCATATGGAACGTCAGGATGGCCACATAGAAACCGGGCAGGAACAGGGCGACAAGCAGCCCGAACAGGCGCGACAGCCGCTGGAAAGTGACAAAGAAATACGGGTTGTGCAGATCCTCCGGCGAATTGATGAGCATGTATATATTGACCGGAGCGATGATGACGGTCGGAGACCCTTCCACCACGAGGACGAACCTGCCGGTGAGCAGCGATTCCGCCGCGTAGTCCGGCCGGCCGGTGTAATCCATGATCGGAAAGAACGCCCATTTCGGCTTTTGCAGTTCCTCCTCCAGGTCGGATGTGCTCGTCAGGGACTCGACCTTCATGTTCCGCAGCCGGGTGCGGATTTCCTGAAGCACGGCCGGATCGATCACATCCCTCAGATACAGAAGGCCGACCTTGCTGGCGGTCCGACGGCCGATGGTGAACTGCTCAAAGCAGAGCGAATCGGTGTTCAGCCTTTTGCGGATCAGAGCGACGTTGACCACCAGCTCCTCCGTAAACCCGTCGCGGGGTCCGCGGACGGATACTTCCGTGCTTGCTTCCGATGGAACCCGCGCGGGAGGGTCGGAGATGTCGAGGATATAGGCATGAACCAGCCCTTCGATCAGCACCGCCAGCTGGCCCTGATAGATGTAGCCCGCCAGCCTGTCCAGGCGCGCCTCATGCAGGACGGAAGATATCTGCCACTCGTTCATCAGCGCATCGTCATCGATGTTCCCGGCCTCATAACGGGCAAAAAAATGCCGCATATTCGGCAGGATGACGGAATTGATCCGCTTCACATCGGCCATTCCTTCGCAGTACACGAGCAGGACGGAAACGGGTTCCGTCGCCGTCTCAAACTTGATGCGATGCCAATGCACGTCATGGGACCGGGCAAAATGTTCGAAGATCCACGCTTCATTGACATCCAGGTCCTTGCTCACGGCGGTGCTGTCCGCAGTTCCGCCGGTGCCGGCGGCGTCCGGCGCGGGATCGAACTCCTGCGCGCGCGTGTCATCAACGGGTCGTTCGCCCCTTTTCCTGCCCATGATCCAATCCTTCAACCTGGTTGCCTTGCGCATCTGCCGCCTTCCCCCTTTTCGGCTTGATGAATGCCGCCGCAAACAGCACGATCGTCACCAGCGTCCAGAACATGACCACATACGGCAAATAAATGTTCTTCAGAAATGCAAAAAAGCGGATGTCGCTAAAGGGCATGAGCGGGAACACGATCAGCAGGCCGAACAGTCCGATGAGCACCCACAAGCGCCTTTTCCCCTCGGGGATTTCCAGGAGTTCCGGGATGAGCATCAGCGTAACGGACACCCGGATCAGCGCCCCGACGAGCCATTGGTACACGACAAAAAAATCCACGTGTTCTATATAATGTCCAAAGGTGATCAATCGCCATTCCTCGTAGGCGGGAAACCTCATGCGCGCGCTTTCGAGGGGGCCGAATTCGGAGATCGCTCCGGTCAGGGGACCGACCGTCAGGTCGACGAGGATGATGGCGGTGACAAGGAGCGGCCACAGCCGGATCCTGGCATTGCTGTGAAGCCGGTGCTGCAGCAGCAAGAGCATCACGATGCCCGAGAAACCGGAACAGGCATAGAAGATGCCCTTGAGGACCGGATCGAATCCCCTGTGCAGCACCGGCAGCAGCAGCGAGTAGTCCTTGTGCGGAAAATTGGACGACGCCACAAAAATACCGAGCAGAATCACCCCGGGCAGCAGCAAGCCGTTGGCAATGGCGATCGTGCGGATGCCCGAATAAGCCGCAAAAAAACAGAGCAGCGCGAAGCAGCCGGAGATGACGAGAAGGGGCGTGTTCGGCAGGTAGCTGATTTTGCTCCAGTGGATCATGTCCGTATGGGTGACGGCCGCCATCAGGAACAGCTCCAGCAAAATGAAGGCGGACAGCGTCCAGCCGACCGCCTTGCCGAGCCTCTGCCGGATCCAGGCGAACAGGTTCTGTTTGCCGGTCTGCTTGAGGATCCAGTAAATCATGCAGACCCAGATCAGGAGCACAACTCCCGCAAGGAGGGTGCCCACCCAGGAATCCCGGCCGGCGACCTGCAGCATGACAGGAATGATGATGACGTGATCCATGATGCCGACGGCGGTGATCAGGATCATGCATATTTGCAGCATCGAAATCGTGTTTGGAGGTCTGAGCATGGTCGCCTCACCTGACACAGAGTCTCGTCTTAGGCTTTCCAGCGGAGGAACATTTATGCAGGAGCAAAAAAACCGGCTTTCCTGCCCCTCAAGGGCGCGGAAAGCCGGTCTTTCGCCGGTGATCAGGACCGCTTGCTGAACGTTTCGGTCAGCACCGGTACAATTTGCGATTTGCGGGATACGACGCCCTTCAGCACCGCCGTGTGATTGTCCAGGCGGACGCCGTAGGCTTCCTCCACCGCGTCGGCGCCGCTGCCGATCGCCAGCGCGACGGAGTCGTTGTTCAGAATGTCCGTGATGACAAACAGGAACAGGTCCAGCCCTTTCCGGTCGACAATTTCCCGGATGGCGGCCTCAAATTCCCCCTGCCGCGCCAGGATGTCCTGCGGGTCGATGACGTTGACCTGGGCGATTTCCACCTTCGCCTGCCCCATGGAGAACTCCTTGGCGTCCAGGGACAGAAGTTCCGCCACCGTTTTCTTGCTGACGTCGGCGCCGGCCTTGAGCATCTTGAGGCCGTATTCCTGCGCGTCAACGCCGGCGATCGCCGCGAGTTCCCGCGCCGCATCCACATCCTGCTGCGTGCAGGTCGGCGACTTGAACAGCAGCGTGTCGGAAATGATCGCGGACAGCATCAGGCCGGCAATATGCGGCGGGATCGATTTGCCGTTTTCCTTGTACAACTTGTTCAGGATCGTGGCGGTGCACCCCACCGGCTCCGCCCGGTAATAGAGCGGCGCGCTCGTCTCGAAGTTGGCGATGCGGTGATGGTCGATGACCTCCGTGATCTGCACCTCGCCGATATCGTCCGCGCTCTGCTGCCGCTCGTTGTGGTCGACGAGGATGACCTTGCCCGCTTCCGCGGCGACGGATTGCACCAGGCGCGGCGCCTCCTGTTTGAAATACTCCAGCACGAACTTCGTTTCCTCATTGAGTTGGCCGAGACGGACCGCTTCCACCGGCTGGCCGAGCTGCGTTTTCAGGTCGGCATACGCCAGCGCGGAACAGATCGAATCCGTGTCCGGGTTTTTGTGTCCGAAAATGAGTACCTTGTCCATTGTCACTTCTCCTTGAACTCCAAAATTTCTACTTTCCCATCTTATCAAAAAACATTCCCGATCGAAAAGTATCCCGCCGCAAGAAAAATGTCCGGGCGCGAGGACCGGGAAATTGCCATCCGCCAACCGCCAACCGCCGCATAACCGGCTGGAAGCCGGGGAAAATATCCTCATATCGACCGACTGCTTCCAGGGGGGACGCGAGTCATGCTGCGGAAAATGAGCCGTTGGATGGAGCGGCGCGCAAGGAAGAAAAAACAGCCGGTCCTGTTCCAGGACAACGAACAGGATGACACACCGGTGTCCGTTCGCCTGGAGGACAACGACCGGGCGCTCAGGCTGCGCTTCGCCAACTGCTCCGACGTCATGTTTCGCCGGGTCGACGTTTCGCCGCGGAACCGGGCGCTGTTCGTGTATATCGACGGGCTGGTGGATGTCGACCTGTTGGGCGAACAGGCGCTTCATTCCATTCTGATTGAACGGAGCCGGGAGGCCGACCCGGATCGCATCATGCGGGAAAACACCGGATATTTGCAGCTGCCAAGCATTGAGGCGACGGACCGGCTGGGCATCGCCATCAACCAGATTCTGGCGGGAAACGTCTGCCTGTTCATGGACGGTTCCGGAGAAGCCCTGATTCTGAAGCTGCTGAACGCCAAACGGCGTTCCGTGGAAGAGCCGCAGAACGAATCGCTCATCCGCGGACCGAAGGAAGGGTTTACCGAAAACATCCGCATCAACACGGCGCTGCTCCGGTTGAAGATCAAGTCCACCAGGCTGAAGCTGGAGCAGATGACCGTCGGATCGGAAAGCCGCACGATCGTCAACATCGCCTATCTGGAAGGCACGTGCGATGCCCGCCTCATCGAAGAAGTGAGGCGCAGGCTGGAGGGCATCCAGGTCAACGGCGTGCTGGAGAGCGGCGTCATTGAGGAGTTCATCGAGGACAACAAATATTCCCCGTTCCCGCAAATGCAGTATACCGAGCGGCCGGATATCGTGGCCGGGCTGCTTCTGGAGGGGAAATTCGCCGTCTTTGTCGACGGAACGCCGTTTGTCCTGTGCGCCCCGGTCACCTTCTGGCAGATGCTGCAGTCGGCCGAGGACTATTACGAGCGGTACATGATCGGTACGGCCCTTCGCTGGCTGAGGCTCACATTCCTGTTTCTCGCCCTGTTCTTGCCCGGCATCTACGTCGCAGTCACAACATACCACCATGAACTGATGCCGACCAATCTGGAGCTGAGCATCGCCGCCGCAAGGGAAGCGATTCCCTTTCCCACCCTGCTGGAGGCATTGATGATGGAAATTTCCTTCGAAGCGCTGCGGGAAGCGAGCATCCGCCTGCCGCAAACCGTCGGCCAGGCGGTCAGCATCCTCGGCGCCCTCGTCATCGGGCAGGCGGCGGTGGAAGCCGGCATCGTGTCGGCGCCGATGGTCATTATCGTTTCTCTCACAGGCATCGCATCCTTCGCCATCCCGAGATTCAATTTTTCCATCGCGATCCGCATCCTGCGTTTTCCCGTGCTGATCATGGCCGGCCTGTTCGGGCTGTTCGGCATCATCATCAGCGCCCTGCTCATTTCGCTGCATTTGACGAAGCTGACTTCCTTCGGGGTACCTTACCTGAGCGGCTATGCTCCCTTCGACTGGAAAAGCTTCAAGGATCTGTGGATCCGCGCCCCCTGGCCGGTCATGCGCAAACAAAGCGGACCCGATCATCGCGGGAAAGAGCGGGCAGGTGACGCCCATGCCTAAGCGAAGGGCGGCCGCGCTGATCGTGATTGCTGCAACCTCCTGCCTGCTGGCCGGATGCTGGGACCGGCGGGAGATCAACGACGTCGCCTTCGTGCTCGGCACAGCCCTCGACAAGGTCAATGACGAATACCGCGCCACCATCCAGTTTCCCCTTCCGAGCAACCTGGGAGGCGCGGGATCCAAAGGCGGAGGCGGGGGCACCGGCGGCACCAAGGCGTGGTATACCGATTCCGTCATCGGCAAATCGCTCAGCGAAATCCGCTTTGACCAGCAGCGCTCCATATCCCGCTTCCTGTTTCTGGGACACAGGCGCATCTTTCTGTTCGGCGAGGAGCTGGCCAGATCGGGCATCGAGTACATTCTCGACGAGGTGGTGCGCAATCCGATCAGCAGGCTGGACACCTATGTGCTTGTCACCGAGGGCGAGGCGATGAACGTGCTCAACGCGGAGGTGACCGTGGAAAAATATCCGTCGGAAAAAATTCGTGAACTGGCGAACACGTTCATGAGGCATCCGTCCAACTTCAAATACATTATCGATACCCTGAACACGGAAGGAATGGATCTGGTGCTGCCCTACGTCACGGAGCATCGCATCCAGACCGGGGATATTCATCAGGGGCGAACCGATCCGAAGGTTGAATCCGTGGCGATTTTCCATCAGAGCAAGATGATCGGCGTATTGAGCGATGAACATTCCGGCATCCTCCTCTGGATGATGAACGAGGCCAGACGGCCCATCATCGTCTTCCCGAGTCCGAAGGGCAAGGGATGGATCTCCGTGCAGATCCAGAAAGCAAGCTGCAATATCCGGCCCGTCATCCGGGGCAGAGACATCTCGTTTCGCATCACCCTGAACGGGTACGGGTATGTGCTCGAAAACAGCTCCAATATGGAAATTACCGATTTCGGCAACCTGGAGAAGGTGGAACATGCGCTGCGCACGCATCTGGAGGAGCAGGCCAGGGAAGCGCTGGCGCTTCTCCAGCGCAAATGGAACTCGGATCCGATCGGACTGGGAAGAATCCTCCACCAGCGCGTTCCGGGACTGTGGAAAGAAATCAAGGGCGAATGGAGGGATATTTATCGGGAGATCGACATCTCCGTCACCGCCAGGGTGCACATTGAAAACACCGGCCTGCTCATCTCCCCCGCCGGCATCGATGAACGGGAGGTGATCAGATGATTGCGGCGCTCATTACGTTCCTCTTTTCGCTTCTGACCTGCATCCTGGATTGGCGCGACTTTCGCCGGGCGGCGCGGCCGGTACGCTGGACAGCGATCGTGCTGCTTGCTTTTTCGATGGCGGTCTGGTACATTTATCCGCTGTCGGAAAACAAGGTACTGCCGATCCAGTGGATCATCCGCATGCTCGAACCGCTGGTGCCTCCGGGAATATGAGATAAGAAAGGAAGGGAAGAACATGTTTGCGGACTCCGTTTGGAGAGTGCTGATGATGGGCACGCTGTTTTCCATGAACGCCGCCCTGTACTCCTACAACCAGGGCGTGGGCAAGGCGAGGGCCGACATCTGGCTGTCCATTCTTGTCGCGGCGATTCCCGTGGCCGTCAGCATCTGGCTCATGTTCAGCACCGCCCGCCGTTTCCCGGACCGAAGCCTGCTGGAGGCGCTCATCGTTCGGCATCCTTTTGTCGGCCGCTGCATCGCCGCCCTGTACATGGTTTTTTTCTTCATCATCCTGATTCGCGACCTGCGGCTTGCGAACGATTTTATCAATATGGTGCTGCTCCCTTTCACGCCGAACAAGGTGACCATGCTGCTGATCATCCTCACGATCATTCTCATTGCCCGCAATCCGGCGGATGCGGTCATACGCATGAACCAGTTCTGGCAGCCCCTGTTTCTTCTGACGGGCACGATGATCTTCTTCATGCTGTTCAACCGGTTTGAGCTTTCCAATTTCCTGCCGATGTTCGACAACGGCATTGTGCCGTCTCTGGAAGGCGCCTGGTTTTACTTTGCGTTTCTCGGGGAAATGATCGTGCTGCCTTTTATCTTTTCCGGCCGGGAAATCACCGTGCGGAGGGGCCTCATCAGCCTGGTGGCGAGCGTGATCGTGCTGGAGTTGATCGGATTCGCTCTCATCGCCGTGCTGGGTGCCCATATTCCCTCCATGCTTCTGTTCCCGATTTTCAACCTGATCGAATTCATCAAGATCACCGACTTTCTCGACCGGTTTGAACTCATGCTGGTCAGCATCTATCTGCCCTCCGAAATCGTGAAATGCAGCATTCTGCTGTTCGTCCTGTCCCGGGGGCTGGGGCATTTCCTTTCCGGGGCGGGGCATGCCGCAAACGGGACAGCCGGGCAACCGCCCGCATCCGGCGCCGGCGCGGTTCGCGCAGGCGGGATCAACCCGTCCGATACGATCGGTTATCCCCTCGTCGTACCGCTGGGAGCACTGAGTTTTTGCGGCGCCTATCTGTTTTTCCACGACACGGTGGAACTGTTCCCGTTGAATCGCGTTTGGCCGGTGCTGTCCGCCCCGCTCGTATTCATCCTTCCGATTTTTCTGTACATCTTTCTGCGGCCGGGAAAACAGTCCATCCAACGGCAAGGGAACCGGTGAATCCGGACAAAACCGGAATCGGGCGCCCAAGCGGGACAACAGCCTGATTTGTCCTACTGCATGATATTTGTCCACACGGCCGCCGGCAGTGCGGCGTATATTGATGTAGTTTCCACGGGGAGGAGGTGGCTTTCATGAGCTATGCGGGAGGCTTCACTTCTACCGGCGTCATTCTGGTCCTGTTCATCCTGTTGGTCATCGTCAGCCGCACCTTTGTGATCTGAGGCGGCAAAAAAACGGGAGCCATTCCACCCCCCCCGCACGGGGATCCGGAATGGCTCCTGTCGGCATGATTCATTGGCCGCTGTCCAGGCTGATCTTTTCGGACAAGCCCTGCTTGATGACATTGACGATGAGCTGGAGCATGTAGTTGATGTCCATTTGCGTCTGCTGGAACTGCTGCACGATCGGGATGCCGTCCAGCTCATCCTGCAGTTCCCGGATTTCCGCTTCGATCTTTTGGACCATCTGCTCGTTCTGGAAATACTGGAAACCGACGATCTCCTTCTGCTTTTTCTTGATCGCCTGGATGATGGACTGCACCCGCTCGTTCTCCTGAATTTTCCGCTCCGCTTCCCTGTACGTCTGCACTTCATCGGAAGTGGCGATCAGCTCGGCCAGTTCCTTCGTCTTTGCCAAAATGTCCTCGCGCAGCACGACGTCGACCGAATTCATGTGCTTCATCGGATGTTGGATCGGCTGCCGCATCGAATGTTGTTCCGCCATGATCTCTTCCCCCCGTATTATATGGCCGCCGCATGGCTGGCCACCGCTTCCCCGTTCAAAAAGTACGTCTTCGGTTCGGTAATTTTCACCTGCACGAATTGGCCAATCAGGCTGCGATCTCCCCTGAAATGCACCAGCTTGTTCGTGCGGGTGCGCCCGGACAGCATGTCCGGATTTGTCTTGCTCTGCCCATCGACCAGCACCTCGACAACCTGGCCGCGCAGCTGCTCGTTCTTTTTCAGGGCGATGTCCGCCAGCAGCTCGTTGAGGCGCATGAGCCGCTCCTTCTTCACTTCCATCGGAACATCGTCGGCCATATTGGCCGCAGGAGTCCCCTCCCTGGGAGAATAGATGAAGGTAAAGGCGCTGTCGTACTGCACTTCCCGCACGAGCGACAAGGTGTCTTCGAACTGCTCCTCCGTTTCTCCGGGGAACCCGACGATGATGTCCGTCGTCAGCGACACGTCCGGGATCGCCCGCCGGATTCTGGCCACGAGATCCAGGTACTGCTCTCTCGTGTATTTGCGGGCCATGATCTTGAGCATATCCGTGTTGCCCGACTGCACCGGCAGGTGGATGTGCTCCACCAGATTCCCCCGCTTCGCCAGGACTTCGATGAGCCGGTCGTCAAAATCGCGCGGGTGGCTTGTTGTGAAGCGGACCCGGGGAATGTCGATCTTGCGGATTTCATCCATCAGATCGCCGAAGGTGAAGCGGATATCGGTGAAATCCTTGCCGTAGGCGTTGACGTTCTGGCCGAGCAGAGTGATCTCCTTGATGCCCTGCCGCGCCAGTTCCCGCACCTCGGCGATGACGTCCTGCGGCCTTCTGCTGCGCTCCTTGCCGCGGGTGTACGGGACAATGCAATAGGTGCAGAACTTGTCGCAGCCGTACATGATGTTCACCCACGCCTTCATCCCCTCCCGCTTCTTCGGCAGGTTTTCGACGATGTCCCCTTCCTTGGACCACACTTCCACGACCATTTCCTTGCCGAAATAGGCTTCCTGCAGGAGGTGCGGCAGGCGGTGGATGTTGTGCGTGCCGAACACGAGATCGACGAAGGCGTATTTTTGCATGATGCGGTGAACGACGGATTCCTCCTGGGACATGCAGCCGCATACGCCCAACAGGAGCGAAGGTTTCTGCAGCTTCAGCGATTTCAGGTGGCCGAGTTCGCCGAACACCCGGTCCTCCGCGTTTTCCCGGATGGCGCAGGTGTTGAGCAGGATGATGTCGGCCTCGCGCCGGTCAGCCGTCGCCGTGAATCCCATCTGCTCCAGAATGCCCGCGATCGTCTCCGAGTCGTGCTCGTTCATCTGGCATCCGTAGGTCTGGATCAAATATGTTTTGCCCTCTCCGAGACCTTTCAGGTGTTCGGGGATGGCAAAATCGTGGTAGACGACTTCCGCTTTCCCGCGTTTCTTCGCATCCTTCAGGGAAGGCGGTTGAAAGTATATGGAATAATCCTTTTCAGGCCTGGACTTCATGGAAGCATCTTCCTTTCTGTGCAGTGAGCCCTGCGATCACCAGGTTCTTGCGTTCATCAAGTTATTATATCATCTTCCCCGGGAGAATTCCAAAAAAAATGTCCCAAGCCGGTGCTTGAGACAAGGTGAGTCCGCATATGCATTATTTAAACTCGGCGAGAAGCTCCTCGAACTGCTCTTTCGTAAGACGGATGTCCTGTTTGGCCAGAGCGGTCTTCGAGAAGCCGGGCACGAGATCCTCGTAGCTCTTCTTCTCCTTGTTCTGGTAAATCAACCCGCAGCAGAGGCTGTTGGTTTCCATCACCTTTGCCATGGCCGCGACCCGGTTGGACGGGTCGTAAGATTCATCTTCGTCGAGATCGACGATATGCTCCTTGAACCAGTCGTAGGTGTTGATTTTGTTGAAGGTGACGCACGGGCTGAACACGTTCACGAAGGAAAAGCCCTCGTGCTTGATCGCTTCTTCGATGAGGTAAGTCAGCTGCTTCAGATTGCTGGAGAACGACTGGGCAACGAAGGTCGCGCCGGCCGCCAGAGCAATTTCAATCGGCGACAGCGCCTGTTCCACCGAGCCCTCCGGAGTCGACTTCGTCTTGAAGCCGAAAGCGCTGCGCGGGGAAGTCTGCCCTTTGGTCAAACCGTAAATCTGGTTGTCCATAACAATGTAGGTGATGTTCATGTTGCGGCGGATGGCGTGGATCGTGTGGCCCATGCCGATGGCAAAGCCGTCCCCGTCCCCGCCGGAGGCGATGACCGTCAATTCCCGGTTGGCCATGCGCACGCCCTGGGCGATCGGCAGCGCGCGCCCGTGCACGCCGTGGAAGCCGTAGGCGTTGACGTAGCCGGAAATGCGTCCGGAGCAGCCGATGCCGGAAATGATGGCCAGGTTCTCCGGCTCCAGGCCAACGTTGGCCGCGGCGCGCTGGATGGCGGCTTGCACGGAGAAGTCTCCGCAGCCGGGGCACCAGTTCGGTTTTATATTATTGCGAAAGTCCTTGAATGTCGCCATTTACACCAACCCCTTGCATTCTTGATAAACCTCGCCGGGCAAAAACGGGTTTCCGTTGTATTTCAGCACGTTCCGGATCTTGCCGGCATCGACGCCATGCAGTTTCAGCTGATTGGCCAGCTGGCCCGTGGAGTTGTTTTCCACGACGGCGATCAGCTTCGCTCCGGAGGCAGCGGCAAGAACCTCTTCGACGGGGAACGGATGCAGCTGGCGAACGATGAGACGATTCGTGCGAATCCCGTCAGCCGCCAGGCGCTCGCGGGCCTCGTCAATCGTGCCTCCCACGGAACCCATGCCCACGATCAGCAGGTCCGGGGTTTCGTGCGGCGTATCGGCAAGCACCGGATTGGTGATGCGCAGACCGTTCATCTTGCGGGCCCGTTTATCCATCATCCGCTTGCGCATCACGGCGTTCTCGCTCGGACGGCCTTCCAGATCATGCTCCAGGCCGGTCACATGGTGCAGGCCGTTCTTTGTTCCAGGCAGCACGCGCGGGGAAATGCCGTCCTCCGTGTCCTCGTACCGGTGGAACAGCCGGGAATTGTCCAGCGGCTCGGAAACTTCCGAAAGCAGTTTGCCGCGGTTGATCTTGATTTGGTCGAAGTCCAGCATTTCGCTCGTCTGCTTGCCGAGTGCGAGCTGAAGGTCCACCAGCAGAATGACCGGGCATTGATACTGCTCGGCGATGTTGAACGCTTCGATGGTGTCGTAGAAGCACTCCTCGATCGTGCTCGGAGAGATGACAACTTTCGGGATCTCCCCGTGGGTGCCGTAAATCATCGCATTCAGGTCGCTCTGCTCCTGCTTGGTCGGCAGACCGGTGCTCGGACCGCCGCGCTGCGTGTTGATGATGACGACGGGCGTTTCCGTCATGCCGGCCAGCCCGATGCCCTCCATCATGAGCGACAGCCCGGGGCCGCTGGATGCCGTCAGCGTCCGCACGCCGCCGTAGTTGGCGCCGATGGCCATGGTGATGGCGGCGATTTCATCTTCCGTCTGGATGACCGTTCCGCCAAATTTCGGCAAATATTTGATCAGATATTCCATGATTTCGGAAGCGGGCGTGATCGGATAGGCCGACATGAACCGGCATCCCGCGGCGATCGCGCCAAGCCCGATCGCTTCGTTGCCGATCATGAAGAGCCTTCCCTTGCCGTCGGCGGGAGCAAGCTTGAATCCTTCCAGCGCATCTCCCAGCTCGCTGACGACGTACTGGGCGCCGCGGGCGACGGCTTCCACGTTCTTTTCGACAACGGCCTTTCCTTTGCGGCCGAATTCTTCCTCGACAACTTTGGACACGACGTCGACCGGCACGCCGAGCATGGCGGCGGATGCGCCGGTGGCGACCATGTTTTTCATCAGCGTCGTGCCGAGCTCCTCGGCGATGGCGGTGAACGGAACCGCGATCAGGCGGGCGTCCACGCCTTCGGGAAGCTTCGGTTCGAATTTGGCGTCGGCGATGACGACCCCCCCGGCGCGCAGCTCGCGGGCGTTCAGGTCGATCGTCTCCTGGTCAAACGCCACCAATATATCCAGATCATCGGAAATCGCGCGAATCGGTTTGGTGCTGATGCGGATTTTGTTGTTCGTATGACCGCCCTTGATCCGGGAAGAAAAATGTCGATAACCGTACAGATAGTACCCCATCCGGTTCAGCGCGGTGGAGAAAATCCGGTCGGTACTCTCCAGCCCTTCCCCTTGTTGTCCGCCGATCTTCCATGACAGTTGAGTAACCACAATGTCCACTCCTTCATCAATCGTTGCGACATGCGCAATGGTGAAACATCCGCCGCTGGGGGCGATACAAATTTGCGTTCAAGACCGATAAATAATCACTATCAGTCATGACCATCTTATGCCTTTGCCAAACAAAAATCAAGGGGCTCCCCCGGACTCGCTTGATAGATATTTTAGATGAAAACGATATCCATTTTAGATTGATTGTCGAAACTGACATGCATGCTCGTGTCGATACCGGCTCATGCTCCTGTCGTTTCCGCCTGTTCCGGCGGATCCTGTTGGCGGAACGTCTCATGAAGGAAGCTGCTGCAGCAAAAACCGGAAGGCGTTCTCGCGCAGAATCCCGTCGACCGTCCGCTGCGGAAAATGTCGCATGAGCAGCTCGGCAAGAGCCGGCAGCCGGCCGGGATGCTCAAGACCCGGCACATGGCGGTCGATGCCGTCAAAATCCGATCCCAACATTAGGTTGCTTTCCCCGCCCAGCGAACATACATGCTCGATATGGCGCAGCAGCCGGTTCATGTCCGGATGATGCGGATTGATGAAATCGGGCACAAAGGCGATTCCGATGAGACCACCTGTGGCAATGATCGCCCGGATTTGCTCATCGCCCAGGTTTCGCGGATGCGGGCAGACCGCATGGGCGTTGGCGTGGGAGGCGATCAAAGGCCGGTTGTACAGCGCCGCCGCTTCCCAGAAGCCGGGCTCGTTCAGATGTGAGACGTCCAGCAGCATGCCGAGCTGTGAGCATCGCTCCACCAGCTGCCTGCCCTTCACGGTGAGGCCCGCCCTCCTCGGTTCCAGCACCCCATCGGCTGCCCAGTTGCCGTAATTCCAGGTCATCTGCAGGCTTCTGACGCCCATGGCGTACAGCAGATCGACGTCTTCCAGCCGGCCCTGCAGGGCATCCGCCCCCTCGAGGGAAAGCATCGCCCCGATTTTCCCCGCGTTTCTTGCCCGGGCCAGGTCGCCCGCCGTCCGCACGAACAGCACATCTTCCGAGCTGGCGATACGGGCGTGAAACAGGCGGATGCATTCGAACACATGGACGATCGACGGGGGGGAAACGCGTTCCGGGATGTAGATTGCAAAGTTTTGCAGCAGCATGTTGGCGTCCTTCAGCCTCTTCAGTGTGACATCGAGCCGGGGATCGTCCGCAAACCGGATATCCGGCTCGGACAGCATCTTCATCAGGACATCGCAGTGAAAATCAACAAACATGGCTTCCCTCCGTCGATTCGCAAATGGTTCCATAAATAACAAAAAAGCGCCGATGGAACATCGACACCTAGTTATTCCCGAATGGTGGATACAGATTCTGGAATCCTTTCCGTCGCGCTCTTATCTCGGCTCCACAATCAGCTTGATGGCCGTGCGGTCTTCCCCGTCGATGGTGATGTCCGTAAATGCCGGAATGCAAATCAGATCCACTCCGCTGGGAGCAACGAACCCCCGCGCGATGGCGACAGCCTTGATTGCCTGGTTCAGTGCGCCGGCCCCGATTGCCTGCAGTTCCGCCGAACCGCGCTCCCGCAGTACGCCTGCCAGAGCCCCTGCTACAGAATTTGGATTGGATTTTGCGGAAACTTTTAATACTTCCATCTCAAGTACCTCCTCGGGAATGAATGGATTCCACTACTCATAGGTATTCGAGAAGAAGTCAAAAAATTCCTGCCGCTTTTCGGCGCCGCAAGAAGAAAGATCAACGATTTTTTCGCTTTTGCAGCATGATTGTTTGGTTGATGGAATGCAAAAGTACATCAGATGTTGGGAAAAAAACGGGAAATGGTCTGATGTCATGCATATTTGCACTACATCCGGCCGATTTCGCGGTTGAATGGCCTCATGTAATGTATCTTTGCACTACATCGGACGACCCCGGCCAAACACACCCAAAATGAAATGTAAAAATACATCCCGTTCATCCGGCGCGGCCTGCCGAAATCACGGCGGTTTGCATGCGTTTACTCAAAGATGACCTCATCTTCGTACAGCCGGATCAGCACAATGTTCCGGGCCGCGCCCGTCTGCTCATCGATGTCGATGGACACCGCATGGAGCTGCCACTTGCCTTCATCGGCGCTGAACCTGCTCGGAAGCTGGGTGAGGAAACGGGAAAGAACCGCGGTGCGCTCCATGCCGAGCACCCCGTCCCGCGAACCGGTCATGCCCACATCCGTCACATAGGCGGTGCCCTTCGGCAGAATGCGCTCATCATGGGTCTGCACATGGGTATGGGTGCCGACGACCGCGCTCACCTTGCCGTCCAGATGCCAGCCGAAGGCGATCTTCTCCGATGTCGCCTCGGCGTGGAAATCAACCAGCACCGCTTTTACCTGCGGGCGGAGCAGCGCGGCAATCCGTTCAGCCGTCCGAAACGGGCATTCCAATGGCGGAAGAAAGGTGCGTCCCTGCACGTTGATGATGCCCAGTTCCTTCCCGCCGCTGCGGAGGATCGTATATCCCCGGCCGGGGGTTCCGTCGGGAAAGTTCGCCGGCCGGATGAGCCGGTCCTCCCCGTCGATGAAGGAAAAGATGTCCTTCTGGTCCCAGGTGTGGTTCCCCATGGTGATGCCGTGCACGCCCATTTCAAAAAATTCGTTGGCGATCGCCTGGGTGATTCCCCTGCCGCCCGCGGCGTTCTCGCCGTTGACGACGATGAAGTGGCTGCCGTACTTTTTCTTCAGATACGGCAGCATGCTCTTCAAGGCCCTTCGGCCCGCCGCCCCCACGATATCTCCAATGAACAATACGTTGATGGCCAACGCCCCCTGTTTTCGGATGGAGAAAGGCTGTCCCGCCCCGTGACATTCCGGCGAAACAGCCCCTCCCGTTTATTTTGCGTATTCAACTGCCCTCGTTTCACGAATGACGGTTACCTTGATGTGGCCCGGATAATCGAGTTCGGCCTCGATTTTCCTGGAAATTTCCCTGGCCAGCCGATACGCTTCCGTATCGTCAACGCGATCGGGCATCACCATGACGCGCAGTTCGCGTCCCGCCTGGATCGCGTAGGATTTTTCCACGCCATCAAACGATTCGGAGATCGTTTCCAGCTTCTCGAGACGTTTAATGTAGGTCTCCAGCGTTTCGCGGCGCGCACCCGGACGGGCTGCCGACAGGGCGTCCGCCGCTCCGACCAGGACCGCGATGACCGAAGTCGCCTCGCAATCCCCGTGGTGGGAAGCGATGCTGTTGATGACGACGGGATGCTCCTTGTATTTTTTCGCCAGTTCCACGCCAATCTCCACATGGGAACCTTCCACTTCGTGATCAAGCGCTTTGCCGATGTCATGAAGCAAACCGGCTCGTTTGGCCAACTGGACGTCTTCGCCCAGTTCCGCGGCCATGAGACCCGCCAGATGCGCCACTTCGATGGAGTGTTTCAGCACATTTTGTCCGTAGCTGGTGCGGAATTTCAACCGCCCGAGAATCTTGATCAGGTCGGGATGAATGCCCAGCACGCCGACATCGAAGGCTGCCTGCTCGCCGTATTCGCGGATGCGCTCATCCACTTCCTTGCGCGATTTGTCGACCATTTCCTCGATGCGCGCCGGGTGGATGCGCCCGTCGGCGACCAGTTTCTCCAGCGAGGTGCGGGCGATTTCGCGGCGAATCGGATCGAAACCGGACAGGATGACCGCTTCCGGCGTATCGTCGATGATCAGGTCGATGCCGGTGAGCGTCTCCAGAGCGCGGATGTTGCGCCCCTCGCGGCCGATGATCCGGCCCTTCATCTCCTCGTTCGGCAGCGTGACGACCGACACGGTCGTTTCCGCCACATGATCCGCGGCGCAACGCTGGATCGCGAGGGTGATGATATCCTTGGCTCTCTTGTCCGCCTCTTCCCGGGCTTCCTGTTCGATCTCCTTGATCATCTGCGCCATTTCGTGGCGAATCTCCTGCTCGGCGGCGCTGAGCAGCATCTGCTTGGCCTCATCCGAAGTCAGGCCGGAAATGCGTTCCAGCTCCTCCTGCTGCTTGCGCAGCAGCTCGTTGATTTGTTCCTGCGTTTCTTCAATCCGTTTTTCTTTGTTGGTAAGTTTTTCCTCTTTCCGCTCCAAAGATTCCAATTTTTTATCCAGCGATTCCTCTTTTTGCAACAGCCGTCTTTCAAGCCGTTGGATTTCGATTCGACGTTCCCGGATGTCCTTTTCCGCCTCGGTTCTCAACCGGTGGGCTTCATCCTTCGCTTCCAGAATCGTTTCCTTTTTTATCGCCTCAGCGTCTTTCCTGGCGTTCTCGACAATGAGAGCCGCCGCCTGTTCGGCGCTTGAAATCTTAGCTTCAGCAAGAGATTTGCGGATAAAATAACCAATCCCAAAGCAAACTATACCAACAACGACAACGATTGAAGGCCAGATCCATGCCATCTGTTCACCTCCTCGTTGACTCACCAAGGGCAAGCTTGGGGATCCGTATGGTCTTTTATTCCGGTTATGCTTCAATCACCTTTACATCATTAACAATCGGCAAAGGAGGTATACGAACATACAACAACATTGTATCTTTTCGATTTTCCCATTGTCAAGAAAAGATGAACGGCTCCTCATCGCCGTCAGGGTCCCGCTCTCCCCGCTCCCGCTGCACGGCCCGAATCGCCTTTAGAGCCACGGACCGGGAAAATCCGCGCCTCATGAGCAGGGCAAACAGCCGGCGCCTGCGCCGGGGCGGGTCTTCCCCTTCCCGCCAACGGCTGCGGGCAAGGGCGATGGCCGCCTCCTGCTCTTCGCCGTCTTCCAGTTCTTCGAGGGCCGCCGACAGCAGTTCTCCTTCGACGCCGCGTTGTTTCAATTCCATCGCGATCCGGATTCGGCCCACTTTTTGCTGCAGGCGGTTCCGCACGTATCGTTCGGCAAACTGTTGATCATTCAAATAATTAAGGTCATTAAGCTTATCCATCACATCTTCAATCACATCGGCGGGAAACCCGCGATCTTCCAGCCTTCGCCTGACCTCCAGCTCCGTTCTGGAGCGGATGGCCAGCCAGCGGACCGCCTCCTGCAGGGCTTTGTCCCGATCGGTTTCCCTGCTCCTCTTGATCCCCGGACCATGATCCTTTCCCATCTTTTCCCTCACGATTTGACCATAACAAAGCTGCCCGTCCACCACTTGGGATCGGGCAGCCGATCGCTCAATCCAGCGCCGCCATGCGCTCCGCGTCATCGTCCAGGTCGGCGGATGCGGTCCGGAGTCCGCCGCCCAGCTGGAACGCATCCCGGATCTTTTGCTCAATTTCCATGGCCAGTTGGGGATTGTCCTTCAGAAACTGCTTCGCGTTCTCGCGGCCCTGTCCCAAACGTTCGCCCCCGTAGGAGAACCAGGCGCCGCTCTTGTTGATGATATCCAGTTCGGTGGCGATATCGATGATGCTTCCTTCCCGGGAGATGCCCTCCCCGTACATGATGTCCACATCCGCCTGTTTGAACGGCGGCGCCACCTTGTTCTTGACGACCTTGATGCGGGTGCGGCTTCCCACCACCTCGTTGCCCTGCTTGATGGACTCGATCCGGCGCACGTCAAGCCGGATGGAGGAATAAAACTTCAGGGCTCGTCCGCCGGGTGTCGTTTCCGGGTTGCCGAACATGACGCCGACCTTCTCCCGCAGCTGGTTGATAAAGATCGCGATCGCCTTCGACTTGCTGATGGCGCCGGACAGCTTGCGCAGCGCCTGGGACATGAGGCGCGCCTGGAGGCCTACGTGGGAATCGCCCATTTCCCCTTCGATTTCCGCCTTCGGCACGAGGGCGGCAACGGAGTCAATGACGATGATGTCAACGGCTCCGCTGCGCACCAGCGCCTCGGCAATTTCCAGCGCCTGCTCTCCGGTATCCGGCTGGGACAGGAGCAGCTCCTCAATGTTGACCCCGAGTCTCGAGGCATACACCGGATCGAGGGCGTGCTCCGCGTCGATGAACGCCGCGGTTCCGCCCTGCTTCTGCACCTCTGCGATGGCATGCAGGGACACCGTGGTTTTGCCGGAAGACTCCGGTCCGTAAATTTCGATGACGCGCCCTTTCGGAAAGCCGCCGATGCCAAGGGCAATGTCCAGGGCAATCGAGCCGCTGGGAACCGTCTCGACCTGCATCGAGGCGGTTTCGCCAAGCTTCATGATCGAGCCTTTGCCAAACTGTTTCTCAATTTGCCTGAGCGCATTTTCCAATGCTGTACGACGGTCTGTCAACAAACTCACTTCCTTTGATCGGGTGATATCGGGGGAACATACATTCGATTCGTGGTTCAAAAGAAAACCGTAACAAGGCTGACGCTCCTCTGTTACGGTACTTCCGCACATTCTGACTCCATTATAACTTTCCAATACCAGGATGACAAGACCCGCCTCACAAAACCGAGAGTTTTTGCCACAGCCTGAACAGCGCGTGCCGGACGGCCCGGTGGCGGATTGTCTCCCTCTGGTTGCCGGTTCGGATCTCGTACACTTCCGTCTCCAACTGCCGGCCGGCGAGGCCGATGTACACGAGGCCGACGGGCTTGCCTTCCGACGGATCCGGCCCCGCCACTCCGGTGACGGACAGGGCGTAGTCGCTGCCGGTCAGCTCCATGACCCGCTCCGCCATCAACCGGGCCGTCTCCTCGCTGATGGCGCCCGGCGCCCCCGGACCTTCCAGAATCTCCATTGGCACCTGGAGCATCCGGTGCTTCATCGCATTGCTGTAGGTGACCACCCCTCCGGCAAAGATCGCCGAGCTTCCGGGCAGCGACGTGAGCCGTTCCGCCAGCAGCCCTCCGGTGCAGCTTTCGGCGGTGGACACGGTCCGTCCCTTCTCTTTCAGCAGGCGAAAGACGGCATCCTCCAGATGGATATCGCTGTCCGCAAACAGGTAGCGGCCGACCCTGCGGCGAATTTCCTCTTCCACTTCCCGCATCAGCCCGTCCGCCTCCTGCCGGTCCGGCGCCTTGACGGCAAGGCGGATGGTGACCTCCCCTTCGCCGGCATAGGGCGCGATGGTGACACGGGACTGAGCTTCAATCAGGTCAATCAGCCGGTCCTCCAGGGCCGATTCGCCGATGCCGCCGAATTTGAGCATCTTCGTGAACAGCTGCATCTGCTGCGGCCACTGGCGCCGGATCCACGGCAGGCCGTGGCCGGTAAACATCGCCTTGAGCTCGGAAGGCGGCCCTGGAAGCAGCATGTAGCCCTTTCCGTCATGCATCAGCGCCACCCCGACGGCCAGCCCGACATCGTTTGGCAGCACGTCTCCGCCCTCCAGAACGAGCGCCTGACGGGCGTTGTTCTCGGCCATCGCCATGTTTCTCTCCCGGAAAAAATTCCGGATGTGCGCAAGCGCCGCTTCATCGTGATACAGCCGCCTGCCCGCATATTTCGCCAGCGCCTGCTTCGTCAGGTCATCCTGGGTTGGCCCGAGCCCCCCGGAGCAAATGATCAGGTCCGCCCTTCCCGCGGCGATCTCAAACGCCCGGATGATCCGCTCCAGATTGTCCCCCACCACCGTCTGGAAGTACACGTCAATGCCCGCATCGGCCAGCTGCCGGGACAAAAAGCGGGCGTTCGTGTTGACGATCTGGCCGAGCAAAAGCTCCGTGCCCACAGCAATGATTTCTGCCTGCAAAAGTCAAGCCTCCTCCAATGAACCCTCGCCGTTAAGGAAAAACGCAAAAGCCCTGGACGGGCTTTCTTCGCATCTTGGGCGCGACAGGCGCAACAGGCGCGGTTATGTGCTTTTTTTGTTCAGATGGATGATGTTCCGGTTCTTGACAAAATAATCGATGCCGGAATACACCGTGATGATGGCGGCGGCCCAAACGGCCACCAGATCAAACCGGAATCCGATGAAGGCGAACGGGAAATTGTTGACCAGAAGGGCGATGATGGCCGTGATCTGGATTCCCGTCTTCCATTTGCCCCAACGGCTTGCGGCCATCACCTTGCCGTCCAGCAGGGCGACCTGGCGCAGGCCCGTCACGGCAAATTCCCGGGCGATGATGACGATGGCCACCCATGCGTCCAGTTTGTCCATCTCCACGAGCGAGATGAGCACCGCGGCGATGAGCAGCTTATCCGCCAGCGGATCCAGCAATTTGCCCAGATTGGTCACCGTCTTGTGTTTGCGCGCAATATATCCGTCCAAACCGTCAGAACTGGCCGCGATGATAAAGATGAGCGTGGCGATGATCTGATTGTATGTAATCTCGAAATCCTCAATCCGGATCGGCGGAAGATCGAGTTTGACCAGCAAGAAAAACATGATGAGAGGAACGAGAAAAATTCTCAACAACGTAATGCGGTTGGCCAGATTCAATGTGATCTTTCACTCCCCATGAGGCGCGCGCTGCGGTACGGCAGGCGCAAGACGGATGCGTGTCGCCCGTTCGCCCGGATGGACTCCCTTTCACCGGAATCAGCGCATGTTCACAAATTGCAGCTCCAGAGGCAAATCCGCTTCCTTCAGCATCCGGATGACGCTCTGCAGGTCATCCTTGCTTTTGCCCGAAACGCGAATTTGATCGCCCATGATTTGCGATTTGACCTTCAGCCTGGAATCGCGGATGAGCGTGTTGATCTTCTTGGCGTTGTCCTGATCAATGCCCTGCCGCAGCTTGATCCGCTGGCGAACGGTGGAGCCCGCCGCCGGCTCGATCTTGCCGTATTCGAGATGCTTGAGCGAAATGCCCCGTTTCACCATTTTGGACTGCAGGATGTCGATCACGCTTTTCAATTTGTATTCATCGTCGGAGCAAACGACGAGTTCCTGCTTCTCCAGCGTCACTTCGCTCTTCGTCCCCTTCAGGTCAAAGCGGTTGGCGATCTCCTTCTCCGCCTGCTGGATCGCATTGTTCAATTCCTGCATGTCCAGTTTTGACACGATATCAAAAGAGTAGTCCGCCAATTCCTGCCCTCCCTTTCTTTATCCTGTCATAAAATTATAGCAGGTCAGTGGAAGGAAAGAAAGCAAAAAGACGCCTTCCTTCCGCCGGAAGAACGTCTTCCCTGTCAGGCATCCTGCTCGCCGGTCACGAGGTTGAACTGGAAATTGACCGGATTGCTTCCGGAAAAATGTTCCTCTTCGACCTTGATCCCGTTCACCGTCAGCCGCGCGGCGGCGGGATACCCGAGACGGATATAGACCGATTCGGCCAGTTCCCACGACTCTGTATCGCCTTGATGGTACATGCCCTGCTTCAATTCCGTACCATTGCTCCCCCCCTGTTTAACCTGCACCCAGCAATCCTGGCCGATGACCTCGAGGGTCAGCTGGATGCTCGGCACGTTGGACACGCTGTAAATGACGGTGGAGCCATCCCGCGTAATGAATTTGACCTCGGGCAGCGGATCGGATTCTTCCTCCTGCCGCGGTTCCACCGGGCCGCTCTGACCCTGTCCGGGCTGGTTCGCCGGCGCGGATCCCCCGTTTCCGGTTTCCGGCGCCGCACTGCGGTCGGTGATGCGGGTTTCGTCCACGAGGCTGTCGCTCCTGTTCTGGTTGTTGGACAGGACAAAATGGTAAATGAGCGCCACGATCAGGATGAGAAAGCAGAGAAACAGCAAGGTGGAGGCCCAGCGGGCGATCCGGTCCGTGTTCGTGATGGACCGGTTCTTGTGCTTCGGCCGTGCGGGTTCCGCACGCACCTCGCTGTCGGGAACAGGAATTGAGCTTTTGTACAGCTGCATCACCTTTTCCGGATCGAGGCCTACCGCCTCCGCGTAGCTCTTGATAAAGGCCCGCACATAAAAGTTTCCGGGCAGCACTTCAAACTGCTCCGACTCTATGGCCTGCAGATACCGCTTCCGGATCTTGGTCGTGTCCTCCAGCTCTTCCAACGTCATGCCGCGCTCCAGCCGCGCCTTTTGCAGTAGCTGGCCAAGTTCCGCCATCGCCCGAACCTCCTGTTCGATTTTCTGTTTCTAAAAACCGTCCAGATTGCGGGTGATTTCCTCGTAGGAAATCACTTCGTCCGGCGTGTTTCTCAGCTCCACAATGCAGGAAAACATGTCGTATTCATATTCCGATTCCTGGACAAAAATATCGGGATGCTCGATCACCTTGACCGATTCCATCTCCATCACCCGCTTGAGCAGCTCGTTGTGCTTCTCGTTGGAGCGGATCGTGCTGACGATGCCATCGATGATGAACACATTGTTCGGGTTCGCCTCTTCTTCCGAAAGATGGCTGCGCACGGTCTGCCTGAGCAGAGTGGAGGAAATGAACGTCCACCGCTTGTTGGCGCACACGCTTCCCGCGATGATCGACTCGGTCTTGCCCACGCGCGGCATGCCGCGGATGCCGATGACGTGGTTGCCCGGCAGCTTGAACAGTTCCCCGAGAAAATCGACCAGCATTCCGAGCTCTTCCCGCGTAAAGCGGAATGTTTTGTGATCGTCCGAGTCGCGTTCGATATAGCGGCCGTGCCGAACGGCCAATATGTCCACGAGCTTGGGTGAACGGAACTTGTTGATCGTGATGCCCTCGACCATCTGCAGCATTTGTCGGAGCAGGTCGATTTTCCGCTCGTCGTCGGTTTCCAGAAGAAGTCCCCGGGTGCGGTCCTCCACGCCGTTGATCGTCAGGATGTTGATGCCGAGCATGCCGAGAAGCGAAGCGATGTTTCCGAGCAGCCCCGGCCTGTTTTTATGTATTTTGTATTCCAGATACCATTGGTTCGGTCTTGTCATGTTGCCGGTTTCTCCCGTCAGTCAGGCGCCGGATCATTTCACCTGCGCCTGTCGATATTATATTCAATTATTCTACAATTTTTTCACCGTTCCTGCTTCATGAAAAAAAAGAGAAAAAGGGCGTCCCAAACCGGCGCGTCCGGGAGCCCTGATGCTGAGGAAATACGCGATTATTTCCGTTCCACAAGCTTCACCATGACCCTGGCGATCGTCTTGCGCTCCTCTTCCGTGCCGACCTGCCACAGTTCTTTCAGCAGGCGCTCTTCCCCGTTTTTCGGATCGATCTTTTCCTCCAGGAACTCACCGATCTGATACGCCAGCTTGGCGATCATTTCTTCGGACATGCCGGAGGCCTTCGCGTCCTTGACCCTTTCGGCCAAAAAGGACTTCCATTTTTCAAAGGTGTCCAGAACGGTGCTCACAGCCGTAACCTCCTTCTGCAGTAAGATGTGATCAATCGTAATATTTGCAGAAGGGATCCCGTTTATTCAGACGCCAGCCCCGTCAGACTTGCCATCCGCCGTTCGGACTCATGATCTGGCCTGTGATGTATCCGGATTCAGGCAGCGCCAGAAAATAAACCATCGAAGCGATTTCTTCCGGCTTCGCAAAACGGCCGGCCGGAATTTCCCGGATGAGGGCCTCCCTCTCCGCCTCCGACAGAAAATCGTTCATCCCCGTTTCGACAGCCCCGGGCGCCACGGCGTTCACCGTGATCCCGGAGGGCGCGAGTTCCTTCGCCAACGCCTTGGTCAGGGCGTTCAGCCCTCCCTTGGAGGCGGAATAGGCGGCCTCGCAGGAAGCTCCCGTGATGCCCCATACGGAGGAGATGTTGATGATGCGCCCGTAGCGCTGACGGATCATATACTTTACAAACGTTTGAGAGCACAAAAATGTTGCTTTCAGATTGATGTTCATCACATAGTCCCATTCGGCTTCCGTCAGATCGGTAAACAGGCCGTAGTGGGCAACCCCCGCGTTGTTCACCAGAATATCGGGCATGAGACCATGCGTATCCAACCTGTCCCGCATGCGCCGGATCTCTTCCGCGCTGGACAGATCGGCGGAAACGGTCAGCACCGTGCCCGCCCCGTTTTCCAGGCATTGTCTGGCCGTGCGGTTCGCATCCTCATGGGAGCGAAAATAATGGATGACCACGTTCATGCCGGCCAGGGCGAACCGCTCCGCGATGGCCGCGCCAATCCCGCGGCTCGCCCCTGTCACCAGCACATTCATCTGTGAAAACGGCTTGAAGCTCATCCCGATTTGCTCTCCACCACGCATACGCTGAACCGCTCCCAATCTACATGTTCCCTCATCCGCGCTTCCAGCTGCTCCTTCGTCATGGCCTCGTAAACCGGCAGGAAGGAAAACAGATCCATCCCCCTGAACGCATATTTGGAAAATTCATGGGCGATCGCTTCCGGCGAATTGAACATTTTCAGGTAGGCGCCGATGCGTTTCCTGCGGCACCGCTCAAAATCTTCCTGCCGAAACCCCCGCTCGACGACGCCCCGCATCAGCTCGCGAAACCGCTCCGCGAGCCTGGACGGATCCCTCGTGTCTCCGCCAATGATCGAGAAGGCGGCGCCCTCGTGGCTGATGAAATCCGAACCGAAAGAATCGGTGATCAGCTGCTCTTCATACAGCGTCTGGTACAGTTCGGAGCTGGGACCGAGCGCAAGATCCAGCACCATCCTCATTTCCAGCTCGCGGCGGAGAAGCGCTTGCGGATCGCGCGGGTGGCTCGCTTCCTTGAATCCGAACATGCACTTCGGCATGGCCACGGTCAGCCGGATCCGGTTCTCCTTCGCGTGAACGCCTTCCGGCTCTTCGGGCAACAGCCGCGTCACGGCGGGAGCCGGTCCGAACGTCTTGCCGGCCTGGTTGTCCTTGACGATGCGAATCATTTCCGCGGGATCGACGCCGCCCACAATGAACAGCTGCATGTTGGAAGGATGATAAAACGTTTCGTGGCAGTCGTACAGCATTTCCTTCGTAATCTGTCCGATCGAATCCACGGTGCCGGCGATGTCGATGCGCACCGGATGCTCCCGGTACAGGGCCTCGATCAGCCCGTAGTACACCCGCCAGTCGGGCTGATCCCGGTACATGTTGATTTCCTGGCCGATGATGCCCTTTTCCTTCTCCACATTTTCATCGGTAAAATACGGGTTTTGCACGAAGTTGAGCAGCGTCTCCACATTTTCCGGGATGTTTTCCGTCGCGGAGAACAGATACGAGGTGCGGTCAAAGCTGGTGAAGGCATTGGCCGAGGCGCCCTTCAGGGAAAACTTCGCAAACACGTCCACGCCGTCCGGCTCTTCGAACATTTTGTGCTCCAGGAAGTGGGCGATGCCGTCGGGAACCCGCACTTCCCCCCGTCCCTCGACGCGGAAATGGTTGTCGATCGAACCGTATTTTGTTGTGAAGGTGACATACGTCTTGCGGAATCCTTCCTTCGGAAGCACATGCACCTTCAGCCCGTTCGGCAGTTCCTCGCTGTACAGTGTTTCCTGCAGGCGATCCATTTGCCGGATGTTCATTTCGCCGCTCCCTCCTCAAATCCGCGCAGAAAGTACACCGTGTCCAGCGTCACTCCGCCGGCCACCCGCATGACGTCTTCCCGGTTCGCCCTCATCAGCTCGTCGATCAGCCTCTCCGGCGTTCGCTCACTGCCGGACAGCACATTGTTGAAATCAAAGGAGATGAGCTGGAACGGCGAATCACCGGTTTCCCGCAGCTGATTGGCAATCATCGCCCGCGTCTGGTTCCATTCCAGATCGCTGAAATCTCCCCTCTTCATGGCATCAATCTGATCCTGGATGATGCCGAGCGCCCGCTCGTAATTGCGCGGGTCGATCCCGGACTGCACGGACATCATGCCGATGTGGCCGTCCAGCCTGGAGTGGGCGTAGTATGCCAGACTCGCCTTTTCCCGCACGTTCAGGAACAGCTTGGAATGAGGGTAGGCGCCGAATATGCCGTTGAACATGAGCGCCGCCGGGTAATCCGGTGAGCCGTAGGTGACCGGGGTGCGGTATCCGAGATGAAGCTTTCCCTGGGACACGTCCATTCTCTCCGTCACCTCGTGGACGCCGCCGTTTCTCCCGGCGGATGGCTCGACCGCGATGTATGCGCCGCAACCCGGACGGTTCCACCGGAAATGTTCCTCAACGAGCCGCGATGCCTCGTCTGCGGACGTTTCGCCAACGATGTAAATGTCGATCATCGCCTCCTCCAGCCACCGGAGATAATGCGCGTACAACGAGGAGGCGTCGATGGAGGCCAGATCCTCCCTTTTTCCAAGCGGGGACAGCGCATAGGGTTCGCCCCGGTACATTTCCTCCACGCAGCGTTCGGCCGCATAGCGCGCCTTGTCGTTGATGACCGATTCCAGCCGCTTCTCGAGGGTCTTCTTTTCCGCCTCCACATAATGTTCCCGGAACACGCCGTTTTCCAGCGCCGGACGGGTGATCAGCTGCCCGAGATAGGCGATCGCTTCAGCCAGAAGATGGCGCGATTCGGAGGCAAACCTGCTGCGGATCACATCCATCCGGAATTGCGCAATCTGGTAATGGCCGCGCTTGAACAGATCAAATCCGAAGCCCGCTCCGTACAAATCGTCGAGCTTTTCGCGCAGACTTTTCATATCGGGATGGAGCGTCGTGCCCCGGCGCAGCACAAAGGGCGTGAGCGCCGTCGGAGTGACGGTTTCCGGCCGCAGCGGGAAACCGATATACACCGCGATCGAATCCGTCTTGAACCGGTCGGTCGTTAGGACGTGAACCCTCGCCCCGTTTACCGTGCCGCGGACATAGGTGGTGTTCAACAGGGGCTCCTCCTTCCAATCTTTTCCTTGCTTCATCCATTTTACCCGACCGGAACGCGCAACACAAACAGCCGGACCATGCCGCGCAAAAAAGCAAAGAAGCAACCTGCGCCGAATGCCCGATCGGTTGCTTCTGTATTATGGTTGGTGAATGATCCGGATATGCAGACGCACGACGGGAAGTTCACGACGATTTCCTCTGTTCTTCCCGATACTGCTCCATCGTCATGAGCACTTCCCGCGGTTTGCTGCCCTCGTAAGGCCCGACGATGCCCCTTGCCTCCATCGCGTCGATCAGGCGGGCCGCCCGGTTGTATCCGATGCGCAGCCGCCTCTGCAGGAGCGACACCGACGCCTGCCGGGCCTCCAGCACAATCTGCGCGGCCTGGTCGAACAGCTCGTCCTCCATTTCGCCGTCCGCCTCCGCCGTCTCATCCGCTTCCGGCACCAGGTCCTCCCGGTATTCGGCCTGTCCCTGGTTTTTCACAAAGTTCACGACCGACTCCACCTCATGGTCGGACAGAAACGCCCCCTGGACGCGGATCGCCTTGTTTGCTCCGACGGGCACAAACAGCATGTCTCCCCGTCCGAGCAGCTTCTCGGCGCCGGCCGTGTCCAGGATCGTCCGGGAATCGACCTGGGACGATACGCCGAAGGCGATGCGCGACGGGATGTTGGCTTTGATCAGGCCGGTGATCACATCGACCGAAGGCCGCTGCGTGGCGATGATCAAATGGATGCCCGCGGCCCTGGCCATCTGCGCCAGCCGGCAGATGGAGTCCTCCACGTCATGGGCGGCAACCATCATCAGGTCGGCCAGCTCGTCCACAATGACGACGATGTAGGGCAGAGGCTCCTCGCCTGTCTCCCGCTCCCGCACCAGCTGGTTGTACCCTTCCAGGTTGCGCGTGCCGGAGGCGGCGAACAGCTCATACCGCCGCTCCATTTCCTTGACAACCTGCTTCAGCGCCAGCGACGCCCGGCGCGGGTCGGTCACCACCGGAGCCAACAGGTGCGGGATGCCGTTGTACATGTTCAGCTCGACCTTTTTCGGATCGATCATGAGAAATTTCACTTCGTCCGGACGAGCCTTGTACAGGATGCTGACGATGATGCCGTTGATGCACACCGATTTGCCCGAGCCGGTTGCTCCCGCCACCAGCAGATGGGGCATTCTGGCCAGATTGGCCACGATCGGCTGGCCGGAGATGTCCCGGCCAAGAGCGATGGTGAGCTTCGCTTCGGAATCCTGGAAGGCGGGGGTCTCCATCACTTCCCTCAAGGTCACGATGGACACCTCCGTGTTCGGCACCTCGATGCCGATGGCCGACTTGCCCGGAATCGGCGCCTCCATGCGTATATCCTTGGCCGCCAGCGCCAGGGCGATGTCATCGGTCAGGCTGACGATGCGGCTCACCTTCACTCCCGTGTCCGGCTGGATTTCATAGCGCGTCACGGCCGGGCCGCGCACGACCTCGAGCACCTTCGCCCGCACTCCGAAGCTCTCCAGCGTCGCTTCCAGCTTGCGGGCGTTCGCCCGGGTATCGCTCAGATCGCCGGAACGGGAAGAGGATGACGGCCGATCCAGGAGCGACAGGGACGGCAGCGTATACGGCATGGATGGCTGCTGTCCGGGTTCGCCGGAACCGGCGTCATCGCCGGAGACAAGCGGATCGGTGAACTCCCCGTCCTCTTCGGCATCGTCAAAAAGTTCTTCCTCCTCCGCTTCCGGATCCTGAAACGCCATATCATGATCCGCAAAATCGCGTACGGGGGGACTGTCCTCCTCCGGCCAGACATCCTCCTGATCCGGATCATCCTCATCCGGATGATCCCCGTCCGGCATCCTTTCGTCCGGAGTCTCCTCATCCCGGTAGCCGATCAGGACGGAAACCGGCCGGTTCTCCTCCTCGTCCCAATCATCGTCATCTTCCTCGTCCCGGTGGTTTCGGGAGGCGGCTTCATGGGCATCCTCCTTCCCGCCGATGAGCGAAAACCATTTCCATCCTTGTCCGTTCTTCGGCTTCGGAGGCAGCGATTCCTCGTCAAGCCCGTCCTCCAGCACAAGATCCGCAGGCTTCGCCTGAAGCCGGGTTCCGCCGGTTTTCCGGTTCCCGCCGAAGAGCAGCTTCAGATCGCGAAATCTCGCCCGCGCGGCCTGAGAACTGCCCCTCAGGCCGTTTCTCACAAACTGGACCACGTCCGCCAGCGTCCAGCCGGTGACGCAAATGAAGCCGATGACCCACAGGAGATACGTGATAAAGCGCACGCCATCGGCAAACAGAAAATACAAGAGCCCGTAGAGCACCGCGCCGGCAAGCCCTCCTCCAAGGGCGTCCAGAAACATGGAGGCGTCGATTTCCCCCGACAAATACATGCGCAGGTTGTCGATGGGCATGAGCACAGTTCTGCCAACGGAGCGGGCTTCCGCGGGAATTCCTTCATACAGGTTGGCATGGCTATGTATCGTAAAACCGAGCAGGATGAGCACAAGCCCGGATTTTCGGTATGTCCACTGTTTCGGCCACTGCCGCTTCATCATGACGTACAGTCCGACATAGATCCCGACCAGCGGGAAAACAAAATGAAATCGGCCAGCCAGGGTGTAGAACAAATAGTTGAAGGCATGGCCGACGCTTCCCATTCCGGCAATCTCATCGGTGCCGGCGAGAGCAACTACCGAAAAAAAGATCAGGAGGATGCCGTACACTTCATATTTCAGCGATGTCTTCAGTCTTTTCTTCCTCTTCGCCGCCAAAGGTTTCCACCCCCGCATGTATTATATCATACATGCGAGGGGGGTTATAGTCCTCGCCTCAGGACCAACCGGCGGGCGAATCGCGGAAATGCCAGGCCAGGATCGTGCCGGGAGCGCGCTGCGGATCGAGATAATCCTGTGGGCGAGGGCTGATGAGCCGGACGATGCGCACCCTGTGGGCATCGATCGGTTCCACCTCCAGAATGGCGTCTCCCTGGCGAATCTCCATGGTCGCCCCAGTTGCCTGCGGCTCCGCAAATCCCTGCATCACCTGCTCGATGGGCACGGTTGTATACAGCACCGAAGGGGAAAGGATCATTGCACAAGCCCTCCCGTACGGATCTGCCTCGCCGCCTCGATGCGCCGGTTCAGCTCGCGGATGGCGTCTCCGATCCCGCCGACGGCGTCGATGAGCCCGTACCGGACCGCCTCGGCCCCGATGACCGTCGTCCCGATGTCTCTCGTCAGCTCACCGGTCTTGAACATCAATTCCTTGAACTTCTCTTCGGTAATGCGCGAGTGCTTGGTGACAAACCGGACGACCCTGTCCTGCATCTTGTCGATGTAGTCGAAGGTTTGCTGCACCCCGATGACCAGCCCGGTGAGACGAATCGGATGGATCGTCATCGTCGCCGTTTCCGCGATGATCGAATAGTCCGCCGCCACCGCGATCGGCACGCCGATGCTGTGCCCGCCGCCCAGCACGATGGTCACCTTCGGCTTGGACAGGGAGGCGATCATCTCCGCGATCGCCAACCCCGCCTCCACATCTCCCCCGACTGTGTTCAGAAGAATGAGCACGCCTTCAATTCTCGGATTTGTTTCCGCCGCCACCAGCTGGGGGATGATGTGCTCGTACTTGGTCGTCTTGTTCTGCGGGGGCAGCACCATATGGCCTTCGATCTGGCCGATGACGGACAGGCTGAAAATGTTGGAGTCGGTTGCCGCAGGGATGCTGGCCGTTCCCAGCTGCTGGATGTTTTCCAGCGGGGACTGCCTGCCCGTTCCGCCTTCGGGAGTTTCCGGAGTTTTTTCCTCATTCATGGCACGCGGAGCCTCCTTTCCTGAATCAAGGATAGTATGGTTGGAGGCTTGAGATTTCATGCCGGAACACAAAAACTCCCGCAGCGTCGCCGCATGCGGGAGCTCAGTCCGGCCTGCCCGGGCCGGTTCGCAACTGGTGTTCATGACTGAAGGTTCATACTTCCATAATGATGGGCAGTATCATGGGTCTTCTTTTGGTCTTTTCGTACAAGAAACGTCCTAACGCGTCTTTCACATGGGTCTTCAGGGAAGCCCATTCGCTGACCTTGTCGGTCATCAGTTTGTTCAATGTGCCGGATACGATGCGGTTTGCTTCTTCAAGCAGCCCTTCGGATTCGCGCACATAGACGAAACCGCGGGAAATGATGTCCGGACCGGACAGGATCTTGCCCTCTTGCTTGCTCAGGGTGACGACCACCACAAGGATGCCGTCCTGCGACAGGAGCTTCCGGTCGCGCAGCACGATGTTGCCCACGTCCCCGACGCCCAGCCCGTCGATCAGCACGCGGCCCGCAGGCACCTTGGAACCGTAACGCGCGACGCCGTTCTGGATTTCCACCGTATCCCCGTTGTCAATGAGGAAAATGTTCTCCTTTTCAACGCCGGTCTGCTCGGCCAGGATGCCGTGCTGGCGAAGCATCCGGTATTCGCCGTGGATCGGGATGAAATACTTCGGCCGGATCAGGTTGAGCATCAGCTTCAGGTCTTCCTGGCTGCCGTGTCCGGAAACGTGGATGCCCGACACGCTGCCTCCGTACAGCACGTTGGCGCCGAGGCGGAACAATTCGTCGATGGTCCGGCCGACATCCTTTTCATTGCCGGGAATCGGGGTGGCCGCGATGAGCACCGTATCCCCCGGCATGATGTCCAGCTTCTTGTGGGTGGACCTGGCCATGCGGGTCAGAGCGGACATCGGTTCGCCCTGGCTGCCCGTGGACAGGATCGCCACGCGGTTGGCCGGCAGCTTGTTGACCTCCTCCGGCTCAATGATCATGCCGTCCGGAATCTGCAGATAGCCCAGTTCGGAGGCGACGGAAATGACGTTCACCATGCTGCGGCCGGCGATGGCCAGCTTGCGGTTGGTCAGCATGCATGCGTCAATGACCTGCTGGATGCGGTTCACATTGGAAGCGAAGGTGGCGATGATCACCCTCTGATCCGCCTGCATGAGCACTTCCTTGAGCGAATCGCCCACGATCCGGTCCGATCCGGTGAAACCCGGTCTCTCCGCGTTGGTGGAATCGGACATCAGGACGAGCACGCCTCTGGCCCCGATCTGCGCCATCTTCTGCAAATCCGCATGCTGCCCGTTGACAGGCGTCTGGTCGAACTTGAAATCTCCCGTGTGCACGACGACACCCTCCGGCGTGTCGATGCAGATGCCCACGGTATCGGGAATGCTGTGATTGGTTCTGAAAAACGTGACCTTCATGCAGCCGAGCTTGATCTCGGAATTGCTGTCGATCACGACGCGCCTGGTCTCGCCCAGAATGCCGGCTTCCTTCAGCTTGCCTTCCACGAGCCCCAAAGTCAGCCTGGTCCCGTACACGGGCACATTGAGCTGCTTCAGCACATAGGGAAGTCCGCCAATGTGGTCCTCATGTCCGTGCGTCAACACGATTCCCCGGACCTTGTCCTTGTTTTCCACCAGGTACGTGATGTCCGGGATGACGATGTCGACTCCGAGCATGTCCTCATCGGGGAATTTCAATCCGGCATCAATGACGATGATGTCGTTGGCATACTGGACCACATACATGTTCTTGCCGATTTCGCCCACGCCGCCCAGAGCGAAGATCGTCAGCTTGTCGATATTCTTTTTTGACACTTCATATCCTCCTGTGTATTGAATTGCGACGTTTCCTATTCCGTTTCCCAACCAAAAAAAGAACCGAACCCAGTCACTTGAAATCCATTATACATGATTCCGCAAGACCAACACAAGTAATCATGAAAAAAGCCGATACCATCAGGCATCGGCCGTCATCAGACCGCTTCTTGCAAACAGGGAACGGATATATTCCTGCTCCTTCTCGCTCGGCTCCACAAGAGGCAGGCGAACACCTCCGACGTCGAGGCCGTGCAGTTTGAGGGCAAACTTGACAGGCGCCGGGGACGGGCAAATGAACATGCCGTTGTTGATGTCCAGGATGTCCCGGTGGATGCGCGCCGCCTCGCCGTGGTTGCCGGACAGGAAAGCCTCCATCATCCGGCGGATCGATCTTCCGATCACGTGGCCCGAAACGCTGACGATGCCGTAACCGCCCACGGCGAGAATCGGAAGCAGCATGCTGTCATCTCCGCTGTACAGGAGAAAGTCATCCGGGGTGTCGCGGATAATCTGGCTGATCTGATTCAGGTCGCCGCTCGCTTCCTTCGTCGCCACGATATTCGGGATCTCGGCCAGGCGGGCCGTCGTTTCCGCGGATATGTTGGATGAGGTTCTTTTCGGCACATTGTACAGCATGCACGGCAGGGACACAGATTCGGCGACCGCCCGGAAATGCCGGTACAACCCTTCCTGGTTCGGCCGGTTGTAATACGGGGCGACCAGGAGCAGTCCATCGACGCCGATTTTTTCCGCTTCCCTGGACAGACGGATGGAATGAGCGGTGTCGTAGCTGCTCGTGCCGGCGATGATCTTGCAGCGGCCGCGGGCACGCTCAACGGCGAAGGCAAACAGCCGGAGCTTCTCCTCTTCGCTCAGCGTCGGCGACTCCCCGGTCGTCCCGCATACGACCAGTCCGTCCGCCTGCTGCTCTTCAATCAGATAGTCGATCAGCCGGGCGGTGGTGTCCCAATCGATCTCCAGGTTTTCGTCAAAGGGTGTGACCATGGCCGTGATGATCCTGCCAAAACTCAAAACGATTTCCTCCTTACGATGATCAAATGGACTCATGCAGCTGAAATTTCCGGTGCAGGGCTCTGACTGCCGCCACCGTATCCTTTCCTGCAACCAACACCCAGATCGTCGTGTTGGAGTCGGCGGTCTGCAGGATGGGTATGTTTTCCTCCGTCAGCGCTTCGACAATCCTCGACATAATGCCGGGAACACCGTTGATTCCGCCCCCGATGACTGCCACCTTGGAACAGTCGGACACGCATCTCGCCTCGCAGCCCAGCTGCTCAAGGGCGCGCATCGCCTTCGGTCTGTCCCGGTCAAAGACGGTATACATGATGCCCGAAGGATTGACGTTGATGAAATCAACGCTGATCCCGTGAGCTGCCATCGCCTTGAACACCTTCAACTGGAGTTCGTAGGAATTGCCCGTGATGGGGATCTGGATTTGCGCGAGATGCTCGGCATGGGCGATGCCGGTCACATGCCTGTCGCGGATGCTTCCGTTCGGATCCCGGCCTGGGACATGCGAAACAAGTGTCCCCTCATCCTCCACAGGGGCGAACGTCGATCGGATGCGCAGCGGGATTTGGGCCTGCATGGCGATTTCGACCGCACGGGGATGAATGACCTTAGCTCCATTATACGCCATGTTGCATATTTCGTGGTAGCCTATTCGTTGGATCCGTTGGGCATCCCGCACCACCCGCGGATCCGCGGTGAGCACGCCCTCCACATCGGTGAAGATGTCCACAAATTCGGCGCCCAGCGCGGCGCCCAATGCGGTGGCGGTCGTGTCGCTGCCGCCCCGGCCCAGCGTCGTGCAGTCCCCGGCGGCGGTTTGACCCTGAAATCCGGCCACGATGACGACTTTTCCCTCATTTAAAAGCTCAAGGATCCTCGCAGGATTGACATGGAGGATCCGGGCATCGCCGTGCTGTCCGTCGGTCAGAATGCCGGCCTGTCCCCCGGTCAGCACGCCGGATGCAATGCCCTGTTCATGAAGCAGGCTGCAAAAGGTGACCGCCGACACGATCTCCCCGCAGGCAAGCAGCATGTCGGTTTCCCTGGCGGGGAGGCGGTTCCCGTTGCCGGCAATCAAGTCCAAAAGCGTATCCGTAGCGTACGGCTCTCCTCTGCGACCCATTGCGGATACTACGACGACCGGTTGGACCTGCTTCTCAAGCGCATATTTGACATGTTTGATGGCATGTGCCCTGGCTTCTCTGGTCGACAGGGATGTGCCGCCGAATTTTTGCACCCAGATCGGCATGCGAACATCCCCTTCAGGTTGATTCTATTGCCGGTCCCTGATCAGTTCCTCGGCAATCTGCACCGCATTCCATGCGGCTCCCTTCAGCAAATTGTCCGAGACAATCCACATGTTCAACCCGCGGCGTACGCCCAGATCCCTGCGCAGCCTTCCGACAAACACCTCGGTTCGCCCGGCAGCCCTCGTCGCCAGCGGATAAAGCTGTTCTTCCGGGCTGTCCTCCACGACAACTCCCGGGGCGTTTGCCAGCAGCTTCTTCACTTCATCCAGTTCGAAATCTTCCTTCAGTTCCACGTACACGGATTCGGAATGTCCGTACACGACGGGAATGCGGACGCAGGTGGCCGTCACCTGGATCGACTCGTCCTCCATGATCTTCTTCGTCTCCCGGATCATTTTCATTTCTTCCAGGGTGAAGCCGTTGTCCTGGAACTTGTCGATCTGCGGGATCGCGTTGAAGGCGATCTGATGCTTGACCGGCAGGGAAGCGACCGGAAGGACGTCCGGGTGGATCGGCTCGTTGTTCACCGCCGCCGCGGTCTGCCGCTGCAATTCGGCAATCGCCTTTGCGCCCGCGCCTGACACAGCCTGGTAGGTGGATACGATGATCCGCGAGATGCCATACCGGTCGTGGAGCGGCTTGAGCGCCACCACCATCTGGATGGTGGAGCAGTTCGGATTGGCGATGATTCCCTTGTGCTCCTTCAGCCGGTGGACATTCACCTCCGGAACGACCAGCGGCGTATCGGGATCCATACGGAAAGCGTTGGTGTTGTCGATGCATACCGTGCCCCGCTTGACCGCCTCGGGAGCGAGCTGCCGGCTCACATCGCCGCCGGCGCTGAACAGGGCGATTTCCACCCCTTCAAAACTTTCCGGCTTCGCCTCTTCCACCACGTGCTCCACGCCTTTGAATAGCACTTTCTTTCCGGCCGAACGGGCGGAAGACAGAAGTTTCAGGTTGCGGATCGGGAAGTTTCTCTGCTCCAGCAGCTTCAATATTTGCTCTCCCACCGCGCCGGTGGCGCCGACGACGGCGACATTGAACAATCTTTCGTTTGCCATATCTCTCTCCCCTTCTTTGTTCCGGAACGACCGCGGGACACATCCGTGAATCCGTTCGTGACGAATCAGTTCACATAGCGATATTTCTCAATGATCATCGGCTGCAGCTGATACCCTTTCAGCGCCGCCTCGCACGTTTCCAGGGCAAGTTCCATGCGCGCCACCATCGAATTGGGCTTCACTTCCGGCGCATCCTGTCCGAATGGCACAAAATAAACGTTTTTCGTGTTCATGAGCCTGGCGATATTCATCGCGTTCAGGCCCAGGGCGTCGTTTGTGGAAATGGCCAGCACCACAGGCCTCTGGTTGCGCAGCGTCGCCTTCGCCGCCATCAGCACCGGCGTATCGGACACGGCGTTGGCCAGCTTGCTCGTTGTGGTTCCCGTGCAAGGCGATATGATGAGCAGGTCCAGCGTTTTCGCCGGGCCCAGCGGTTCCGCATCAACGATTGTAGAAATGATATCATTCCCGGTCATTTCTTTCAACTGTTTTTGCCAATCTTCCGGCTTTCCGAAGCGGGTTTCGGTCGTCAGGACGGAATGGGACAAAATCGGGATCACATTGGCCCCCGCGTCCACAAACCGCTTGATTTGCGGCATGACCTCTTCCAGCGTGCAGTGCGAGCCGGTCAGCGCATAGCCGATCGTTTTCGTATGCCAAACCATCGTCATCCCTCCTCTCCATCGGGAGTTGTTCGGACCACGTGTTCCCTGATCAGCTGCACGAGGCAATTGGCGATGATGCGGCCGGCCGTTTTCGGCGCCACGAGGCCGGGAAGGCTCGGCGCGAGGATCGCCTTGATTCCCCGTTTCTCCGCATAGCGAAAATCGGTTCCCCCCGGTTTGGAGGCCAGATCGATGACGACAGCGGTGTGCGGCATGCGGGAAAGCACCTGGGCCGTCAACACCGGAGCGGGCACCGTATTGTACACCAGATCCACATCGCGGGCATTCTGCTCAAGCTCGCTCATGTCAAACGGAAGAAATCCCATTTCCCACGCCCTGGCAAAATGCTCCCGGCGGCGCACCCCCACCTTGACGCGGGCGCCCATCCCCTGCAGCACACGGGCCATCGTCATGCCCGTGCGGCCAAAGCCGAGCACCATGCAGTTTGAACCGTGAATGGTGATGTCGGTGTGCTGGATGCCGAGCATGAGCGCCCCTTCCGCCGTCGGGATGGAATTGTAAATGGCGACGTCGTCCAGTTTCAGAAATTCCACCAGCTCGACGCGCTGCCGCGCGCACACTTCCCTTAGCCATCGGCTGGACAAACCGGTGTAGATCCTGGCGCCTCTCGGAAGGTCGGCCACCAGTTCCTCGGTCAGGCACAATTCGGACGAAGTGAATACGCTGTCCACCTTCCCCTGCTCATCGCTTCCGACCACCGGCAGGATGACGGCATCGGCCTTCTGCAGCGCCTCCGGAGACAGATTCATCTTGCGGACCCCGCTCCACTGCTGCTGCAGGTGATCAAATCCGACCAGAGTGACAGAAGCGTCAAGATCGGACAGCTTCTGGATCACTTCCAGCTGTCTCGGATCGCCGCCGATCAGCACAACGGATATTCCCGTCAGCACGGGCATCGCTCCTTTCCAGCCCTCGGATCATTACATCGTATGCCGCCGCCCAATTAGGCGTGACTGGAGCCGCGCTGACCGGTCAAACTGAGGATCATGCGGCCACGACGCCAGCGATGTTCGATAAATCCGATAAATACGATAAATCCGATGAAGCCGAAAAGATCGAAGAAGTCGAAATTTCGACTTCAGGTTCCCGACCCGCTCATCCTCTGCAGATTTAAAGTCGATTTTTCGACTCCAACCTCCCGATTCCCAACCGATTCAAGCCGCTATAGTACATTTTTCGACTAAAATGGCCAGACTCGCTTCCGATCGGGGCCGTTGAAGTCGATATTTCGCCAACATTGCCTCGTATGCATCGAAAAAAAAAAGCCGCCTCCGATCCGATTCGATCGGGGCAGCTCCAAACAGCGATTTGCCAAAACATTACCTGCCGGTATGGCCGAACCCGCCTTCGCCGCGCTCCGTGGAGTCCAGCTCGTCCGCCTCGACGAGACGGATTTCCGGCAGCAGCTGGAACACCATCTGCGCAATCCGTTCTCCGCGCCGAACGACGAAAGGCTCCTGGCCGAGATTGATGAGCGGCACCTTGATTTCTCCGCGGTAGTCGGCATCGATCGTTCCGGGCGCGTTCAGCACGGTGACGCCGTGCTTGACCGCCAGTCCGCTGCGCGGCCGCACCTGCGCCTCCATCCCGGCCGGCATGGCGATGGCGATGCCGGTCGGCACGAGCGCCCTCTCCCCCGGCTGCAGCGTGACGGGCTCGTCCGATTTCACGGCAGCGTGGAGATCAAATCCGGCCGCCAGCGCCGACATCTGCCGCGGCAGCGGCAGGTCTTCGTTTCCTTCCAGTCGTTTGATGAGAACTTCATACGGCATTTCGATCCCTCCAGAGCCTCGTCAACGCATCATCCGGATGGCCGACCAGCGCGGCCGCAAACGGTCGGTTCAGCACGTCCCTGGCCAGGTCGCGCAGGCTGTCCATATTGATGCTGTCAATCTTCCGGATGAACTCGTCCAGCGAGTCGTGTTTTCCGAGCAAGAGCTCGTTCTTGCCCAGACGGTTCATGCGGCTGCTTGTGCTCTCCAGACTGAGAATGATGTTCCCCTTCAGCTGCTCCTTGCCCTTCGTCAGTTCGGCCTCCGTAATGCCGTTTCGGGCGATGTCATCCACGATGGAGAGGATCGTTTCCATCGCTTCGCGGGTATGCCTCGGCATCGTGCCCGCATAGATCGTGAACATGCCGCTGTCCAGATGGGCGGTATGATAGGAGTAAACGGAATAGGCCAGCCCCCGCTGCTCGCGGATTTCCTGGAACAGCCGGGAGCTCATGCCCCCGCCGATGACGTTGTTCAGCAGCACCATATCGTAAATGCGCTCGTCGTCGATCGGCAGGCCGGGGAAGGTTATGCACATGTGGTTTTGCTCGGTCTGCTTTTCCCGCACCTCGAACCTCGCTTCAAACCGCGGGGCGGAGAAAGAGGACGGGCTTCCGGTGTTTGAAAAACCGCCGAAATACCGCTCGATCAGAGGCAGCGTGGAATCATCCAGATGGCCGGCCACGCTGATCACGGTGTTCTGGACGTGATAATGCCGCCTCATGTAGTCGCGGATGTCCGCCGCGGAAATGCGGGTCAGCACTGGCTCCCTGCCCAGAATCGGAAAAGAAAGCGAATGATTCGGGTAGGCCGCCTCCGAAATGAGATCATGCACATAATCGTCGGGCGTATCTTCGTACATCGCGATTTCTTCAAGGATGACGCCCTTTTCCTTTTCCAGTTCGTCCGGATCCATCCGCGACCGGAAAAACATGTCCGCCAGCACATCCATCGCGATCGGCAGATGGGAATCGACCACCTTGAAGTAGTAGCAGGTGTACTCCTTGCTCGTGAACGCGTTGACATTGCCGCCGATGCCGTCAAATATTTCGGCGATTTGCTGCGCGCTGTATTTTTCCGAACCCTTGAACAGCATGTGCTCAATCAGATGGGAGATCCCATTGTTTTGTTCGGTTTCATTTCGCGAGCCCGTTTTCACCCAGATGCCGAAGGAAACGGAGCGCATGGACGGCATATGTTCCATCAGCACCCGCAAACCGTTGGATAAAGTATGCTTGATCAAATGGGAACCTCCTCGGGATGATGACAAATGACTGAAGTAAGAATATCAAAAATGATCCGTTCGCTCAACAGTCTGTGCGTTCAACCGTCTCTGCGATCAACCGTCCGTGCGCGGACCAGGCTCAACGCGTTTGGAAGACAACAGCTCGCTCACGGTTCCGAGCGTCAGCCCCTTCCGGCGGATTTCCGCGATCATTCCGGGCAGCGCCCGGCTGGCGGAATCGGTCGGATGCATCAGGATGAGCGATCCCGGCTCGACTCTGGCGGCGATCTTGCGCACAATCGATTCCGGCGGCGGATGCTTCCAGTCGACCGTGTCCAGCGTCCACAGAACCGTTTTCAGGCCGAGCCGGTGCGCGATTCGCACCGTTTCCTCGCTGTAATCGCCGGAGGGAGGCGCGAACAGCGTGTTGCGAACCTTCAGCTCCTCCTCCAGCAGCTTCTGCGTTTTCACAATTTCCTCCGTCGCCTGGGCGGCGGCGAGCTGGCTCATGTTTTTGTGCGAATAGGCGTGGTTGGACAGTTCATGGCCGTGGTTCGCGATTTCCCTGGCGATGTCAAGATTTTTCCGCAGCCACGATCCGTCGAAGAAAAAGGTCGCCTTCACTCCCGCCTCATCCAGCGTACGCAGCATGGAGGGAATATGTTCATTGCCCCAGGCGACATTGATCATAAGAGATACCATCGGTTTGTCCGGATTTCCCTTGTAGATCGGCTGCGGGCCGAGATCCTCCAGCTGCACGCGCGGCTCCGTCTCCCGGAATACGAGATGCAGGGATCCCCTCTCCCTGGTCAGGGCGAAGGATTTGGCGATGTCCACCTCTTTTCCGTTGTACCCGGGAATCGCCTTCCAGACAGGATCAATGCGGGCATCGACAGGAGGAATGCTGCGCCTTGCCGCCTCTTCCCGGATGATCTGCAGCCATTTCCGTTCCTGTTCGGTTTCTGCCACCGGCTCCCGCGCGTCCTCCCCCATTCGGGCCGGTTTTGTTTCGGCGTGCCTGACCCGCTCATGGGCTTCGCCGGAGCCTTTCACCCGCTTCACAAACGCTTCCAGCGGCCGGAGCTGGTTCAGCAGGGTGAACACAATGAGAAATGTGGCGAGGACAATTCCGATTTTCCGGACATTCATACGACAAACCCTCTCTATACTTTTTGGGACATCATATGTGGGTTTGTCTCAGGTTATGTATGGTCGGATCCCCATAAAGCAAGAAAAACTCCTTGACGGAGTCCTTCGTGTGTTTTGATTCGAATTCGGATTTCAGGATTTATTTCGCTTTTGCCGGTGTGCGCACCTTGATCTTGTCGTTCAGAAGCGCCTTGCGCGACAGGTTGATCCGGCCCTGGGAATCGATTTCCGTCACCTTGACCGTCACGGTGTCGCCGATGGACAGCACATCCTCCACCCTTGCCACCCGCTCGTTGGCAATTTGCGAAATGTGAATGAGCCCGTCCTTGCCCGGCAGGATTTCCACAAACGCCCCGAATTTTTCGATCCGGCGCACGGTGCCGACATAGATGTCGCCAACCGCCACTTCCTTGGTTAATCCTTCGATGATTTGCTGGGCCCGTTTGTTCATTTCCTGATTCGTGGAGGCGATGTAGACCGTTCCGTCCTGCTCGATGTCGATCTTCACACCGGTCTCGTCGATGATCCGGTTGATGATCTTGCCGCCGGCGCCAATGACATCGCGGATCTTGTCGGGATTGATCTTCATCGTGATGATCTTCGGTGCGTACGGAGACAGTTCCTTGCGCGGCTCGCGGATGACCTTCAGCATTTCTTCGAGGATGGTCATGCGTCCGGCGCGGGCCTGGGCCAACGCTTCCTGCAAAATGGTCTCGTTGATGCCGGCGATCTTGATGTCCATCTGGATGGCTGTCACGCCCTTGGACGTGCCGGCGACCTTGAAGTCCATGTCTCCCAGATGGTCCTCCATCCCCTGGATATCGGTCAGGATCGAGACGTGGTCTCCGTCCTTGATCAGGCCCATGGCGATCCCGGCGACCGGCGCCTTGATCGGAACCCCGGCGTCCATGAGCGCCAACGTGCTCGCGCAGATGCTGGCCTGGGACGTGGATCCGTTGGACGAAAGAACTTCGGATACAAGCCGGATCGTGTACGGAAATTCGGACTCAGGCGGGATGACCTTTTCCAGCGCCCTTTCGCCGAGAGCGCCATGCCCGATTTCCCTCCTTCCGGGCGCGCGCAGCGGTCTTGCTTCCCCGACGCTGAACGGCGGGAAATTGTAATGGTGCATGAACCGCTTTTCTTCTTCCAGGTCGATGCCGTCGAGGATCTGCACATCGCCAAGCGCACCCAGGGTGCATACGCTCAGGGCCTGGGTTTGGCCGCGGGTGAACAGACCGGAACCGTGGGTTCTCGGCAACAGCCCCACTTCGCAGGAAATCGGGCGAATTTCGTCCAGCCGGCGTCCGTCGGGGCGGATTTTTTCCTGGGTGATCAGGCGGCGCACTTCTTCCTTGACGATTTTCTGCAGTTCTTCCTTGACATCCGCCAGCTTTTCCGGCTGCTCCGCATACACTTCCGTGAAATGCAGCATCGCCTCTTCCTGGACGGCGTCGATCGCTTCCTGCCGGGCCTGTTTCTCGGGGATGCGGATCGCTTCCAGCAGCCGGTCCCTTGCGTAGGCGCGAACCGCTTCGCTCACCTCGGGATCGACGGTGTGGAGCTGGACCGCCATTTTCGGCTTGCCGCACATCTCCACGAACGTTTCCTGCAGTTCGACGATTTTGCGGATCTCCCCGTGCCCGAACAGGATCGCCTGCAGGATTTCCTCCTCCGGCACCTCGTCGGCCTCGGCCTCCACCATCATGATGGCGTCCTTCGTGCCGGCGACCACGACGTACATATCGCTCTTCTCATTTTGTTCGACCGTCGGATTGATGACGAACTGACCGTCCACCCGGCCGACAATGACGCCCCCGATCGGTCCGTTGAAGGGCACGTCGGAGATGCTGAGGGCGGCGGATGTCCCGATCATCGCCGCAATTTCCGGTGAACAGTCCTGGTCGACGCTCATGACCAGGTTGACGATCTGCACGTCATTGCGAAACCCGTCCGGAAACAGGGGGCGGATCGGGCGGTCCGTCAGGCGGCTGGCGAGGATCGCCTTTTCACTTGGCCTGCCTTCCCGTTTGATGAAGCCTCCCGGAATTTTTCCGACCGCGTACAGCCGTTCCTCGTAATTGACGGTCAGCGGGAAAAAATCGAGATCCTTCGGCTCCTTGGACGCTGTGACGGTGCATAGCACGGCTGTATCGCCGTAGCGGACCATCACGGCTCCGTTTGCCATCTGGGCCAGCTTGCCGGTTTCAAACACCAGCTTGCGGCCGGCCAGGTCCATTTCCAATCGATGTTCCATACATTCCCTCCGTTCTCTTCAGTCATACATGTTCGGCATCTTCATCAGTATTTCCTGCATGGCGGAAAACATGATCTGCCGCCTGGCGCGAGCGCGGGCACATTGGAAAAAAGCAACCAGTCCCGCTTTCCGGCCGTGACAGGCGTTTCAAGCGGAGTACCGGTTGCTTTCCAGAACTGCTAGCGGCATGTTCAACTAGCGGCGCAGGCCGAGCCGTTCAATGAGCGCGCTGTAGCGGTTGACATCCTTCTTCTTCAGGTATGCCAGCAGCTTGCGGCGCTGGCCTACCATCTTCAACAACCCGCGGCGGGAATGGTGATCCTTCTTGTGGATCCGCAAATGCTCCGTCAGGTTTTGAATGTCTTCCGTGAGGATAGCAATCTGCACTTCCGGAGAACCCGTGTCATTTTCATGGGTTTTGAACTCCTGGATGATCTGCTGTTTGCGTTCTTGCGTCAATGCCATCCCGTTCACCTCCTTCTCAATGGATCGATCCCCGCCGACCCAGAATCCGTGGGTGAAGCACGCAATACCAAGTCGGGGTTCATCATGGATGTAAAAAACCTTTCCAAAGTATATCATATCAGCAGGTGGAAAGTAAATGCCGCGCCTCATTCGCATCCCGCCGGATTTGTTCGACCAGTTCTCCGGCGGAGGAAAACCGCCGTTCCGGCCGCAAATATCCGATCAGTTGAACCTGCATGGAGCGTCCGTACAGATCGCCGGAAAAATCAAACAGGTGCACCTCGATCGTCGGAGCGTCCCTTTCGCCGAAGGTCGGCTTGACCCCGATATTCATGACTCCGTTGTGGCAGCTTTCTCCGACAACAGCCCGGACCGCATAGACCCCTGTTCTCGGCAGAACATAGGGCGCCGTCAGGTGCAGGTTTGCGGTCGGAAATCCGATGGTGCGCCCTCTTCCCTCACCGCGCTCCACCAGGCCTTTCAGCGTGTAGGGCTCCCCGAGATAGCGGGCGGCCAGATCGACCCGACCCTCGGCCAGCTGCTCGCGAATGAGGGTGCTGCTCACCTTGCGCCCGTCCAGCATGTGCGGGGGAATGACATCGACCCGGATCCGCGGCTCGCAAAGCTGCCTGAGCGTGTCCGCATTGCCCGCCCCGCCGCGGCCAAAGGTGAAGTCAAACCCGACGACGACCGTGCGGATGTTCATCGGGTCGAGCATGTGACGAACGAACATGTCCGGGGTGACTCTGGACAGGGCGTGGTCAAAGGCGACGACATAGGCGACTTCCACGCCGAGTTCGGAAAACAGGTTCATCTTGTCGTGCACGGGAGTCAGACAATGAGCATAGGCAGGGCTGCCAAGTATTTCCCGGGGATGCGGATGGAACGTCATCACCGAGGCGGTGAGATGTTCCTGCCTTGCCATCTCCACCGCCCGGCCGATCACTTTCCGGTGGCCGAGATGGACGCCGTCAAAATCGCCGATCGCCATCACCTGCGGTCCGTCCGGCATCCCGGGCAAGGAAGCGTGCAGCGGATAATACAATTGCACAATTTTCATCCGTCCAGTTCTCCTTAAGCAAACACTTTGACCGGTTTCAGCAGCCGGCGGGTCTTGTCCAGCGAATAGACGCCGACGAACATCCCGTTTTCCAGATAGATGCGGAACCGGGTCTCGTTCCCATGCCGCCGCTCCTCCGGCAGGTTCACCGTATCTTCCAGGGACAGGGCGGCACCGCTCAGCGCCTTGCGAAGATGCTTGCCGGAAACGACGCAGGACGGGAAGTGGCCGAGCGCCCGATCGACGGGAATGAGCCGGTCCGCCAGCTTGCCTGCTTTGTGCAGGCTCTCGATTTCGTCCAGTTCCAGGCATTCCTCCAGCCGGATTCCCCCGCTCGACGTCCGGACCAACCCGGACATGACGGCCGGATAGCCCAACGCCCGCCCGATATCCTCGCAGAGCGTCCGGATATAGGTTCCCTTCGAGCAGAGGACGCGCAGGCCCACCTCGGGATGGGGCAATTCGAGGTTCATCCGCAGAGCCTCCAGCTCATGGATCGTCACCTGCCGCGCCTTCCGCTCGACCTCCAGCCCTTCCCTCGCCAGTTCGTACAGCCTTTTCCCGCCGACCCGCACCGCCGAATACATGGGCGGAACCTGGGTGATGATCCCGCGGAAGCGCTCCAGCGTCCGCTCCACCTCTTCCTCCGTGACGCGCGCCCGTTCGATCCGCTCTGTCACCTGCCCGCCCAGATCGCCGGTATCCGTCGCCATTCCGATGCGCATCACCGCTTCGTATTCCTTGGGCAGCTCCTGCAGCCACTCGACGGCGCGCGTCGCTTTCCCGATGCAGAGGGGCAGGACGCCGGTCACATCAGGATCCAGCGTTCCCGTATGTCCGATCCTGCGGATGCCCAGGATCTTGCGCACCTTCGCCACCGCATCATGGGAGGTCATTCCCGCAGGCTTGCGAAGCGGAAGCACACCGTCCATCCGCATCCTCCTCTCATGTCAACGCCTCCCTGGCCGCGGCGACGACCTGCCGCACCACGCTGTCCAGATCGCCCTGCACCGTTGCGCCCGCGGCGCGCACGTGGCCTCCGCCTCCGAATCGCCTGGCCAGGAGCGACACATCCGCATGGCCGTTGGCGCGAAAGCTGATCTTGACCTCCGTTTCGCCCATCTGCTTGAACAGGATGCCCACGTCCACGCCTTCGATGTTGCGCGGATAATTGACCAGCCCTTCCATGTCCTCGCTGCTCGCCCCGGTTTCCTCGATGTCCTCCTTTGTGGCGCACATCCATGCGATGCGCCGGTCTTCCGTGAAGGAGAGCGTCGACAGCGCCCGGTGCAGAAGACGGACATGGGCAAGGCTGATTGTTTCCAGCGCCAGACCCGCAATCTCGCCCGGGCTGATGCCGAAGGTGAGGAGCTCGGAGGCGATGTCCATGACCCTGGGCGTCGTGTTGGAATAGCGGAATCCGCCGGTGTCGGTCAGGAGCCCGGTGTATATGCATTCGGCGGCCGAACGGTCCCAGGAAAGCCCCATTTCACCGATCAGGTCGTACAAAATCTCCGCCGTTGCCGAGGCGTTGTCCTTGACCAGATTGACGGTGCCGTAACGGTCGTTGGTCGGATGATGGTCAATGTTGAGCACGTCCGCCGGTACCCCGATCATGGAACGGACTTCGCCGATCCTCGCGAAATCGGCGCAGTCGACGCAGATGACCGCTGACGGACGGAACGGGTCGCCGGGCGGATACCGGCCGATGTGCTCCCAACCCCACAAATACCGGAAGCGCCCCGGCATCGGAGATTCGTTGATCATGCGGTAGCGTTTGCCGCATTGTTCCAGAATCCAGCCCATGGCGCAGGTGGAGCCGGCCGCGTCACCGTCCGGATGGACATGGGAAACGACGAGGAAATCGTCATGCTCCCGGATGAACCGGGCGGCTTCGGCCAGCCCTCGCCTGTATTCCTCGCTGATGTTTGTCATGTGGAAGATTTCTCCTCGGATTGGATTTGCGCCAGCAGCCCTTCGATCCTGTTGCCGTAATCGATCGACTCGTCAAAACGGAACAGCAGTTCCGGCGTGTGCCGAAGCCGGATCCGCTTGCCGATTTCGGAGCGCAGGTAACCGGCGGCCCGCTCCAACGCCTCCATCGTCTTCCGCTTCGCCTCCGCGTCGCCCATGACGCTGAGGTAAACCTTTGCCTGGGACAGGTCGTTGGTCACTTCGACGCCGGTCACCGTCACAAACCCGATGCCCGGGTCCTTGAGTTCGGTCTGGAACAGGACGCCCAGTTCCTTCTTGATCTGCTCCGCAACCCGTCCCGTGCGGTATCTTGCCATCGCCCATCACCTCTCCACCGTTACCAGCTCGTAGGCTTCAATAATGTCGCCTTCCTTGATGTCGTTGAATTTCTCCAGCGAGATGCCGCACTCGTACCCTTGCGTCACTTCCTTCGCGTCATCCTTGAACCGCTTCAGCGAAAGGATGCTGCCTTCATGCACAACGATGCCGTTGCGGATGATCCGCACTTCCGAATTGCGCGTGATCTTGCCCTCCGTCACCATGCAGCCGGCGATCGTGCCCACCTTGCTGATCCTGAACGTCTCGCGAACCTCCGCCTGGCCGATGATCTTTTCGGTGTATTCCGGATCGAGCATGCCTTTCATCGCCGCTTCGATTTCCTCGATCACCTTGTAGATGATCCTATGCAGCCGGATGTCCACCTTCTCCTGATCGGCGGTCTGTTTGGCGGCCGGTTCCGGCCGGACGTTGAAGCCGATGACGATGGCGTTGGAAGCCGATGCGAGGATGATGTCCGATTCGTTGATGGCTCCGACCCCCGTATGGATGATGCGGATGCGGACACCTTCCACGTTGATTTTTTCCAGCGATCCGCGCAGCGCTTCCACGGAGCCCTGCACGTCGGCCTTGATGATGACGTTCAGTTCCTTCATCTGGCCTTCCTTGATATGCTTGTACAAATCGTCCAGGGTCACCCGGCTGCTGGCGCTGCGCTCCTGCTGTTTCTGCATGTTGGCGCGCTTCTCGGCGATTTCCCGCGCCTTGCGTTCATCCTCGAAGGCGATGAAGCGGTCTCCGGCCTGCGGCACCTCGGTCAGACCGGTGATCTCCACGGGTGTGGACGGACCGGCTTCCTTGATCCGGCGCCCCCTGTCATTGACCATGGCGCGAACCCGGCCGAAGCAGACGCCGGCGACAAACGGATCGCCGACCTTGAGCGTGCCGCTCTGCACGAGGACGCGCGCCACCGGTCCGCGGCCCTTGTCCAGCTCCGCCTCCAGCACTGTGCCGGACGCCATTTTCCGCGGGTTGGCCTTCAGATCCTCCACCTCGGCCACGAGCAGGATCATCTCCAGCAATTCATCCAGATTGATCTTCTGCTTCGCCGACACGTTGACGAAGATCGTGTCGCCGCCCCATTCCTCGGGCACCAGCCCGTATTCCATCAGATCCTGCCGGATCCGGTCCGGATTGGCCTCCGGCTTGTCAATCTTGTTGACGGCGACGATGATCGGCACCTGCGCCGCCTTGGCGTGATTGATCGCCTCCACCGTCTGCGGCATGACGCCGTCGTCCGCGGCCACCACCAGCACGGTGATGTCCGTCACCCGGGCGCCGCGCGCCCGCATCATCGTGAACGCCTCGTGGCCAGGGGTGTCAAGGAACGTGATCTTCTTGCCGTTGATCTCCACCTGATAGGCGCCGATATGCTGGGTGATGCCTCCGGCTTCCCCTGCCGTCACGTTGGAATGCCGGATCGAATCGAGCAGGGTCGTCTTGCCGTGGTCAACGTGCCCCATGATCGTCACCACGGGAGGACGGGTCTCGAGCAGGGATTCATCCTCGGGCGCCTCTTCCATTTCAAACGGATCCTCTTCCACGGGCAGCTTCAGTTCCACTTCCACCTTGAATTCGTCGGCGACAAGCTGGATCGAGTCGAGATCAAGCTCCTTGTTGATCGTCGCCATCACGCCGAGGAACAGGAGCTTCTTGATCACTTCCGCGGCATCCTTGTGAAGCGCTTTGGCCAGTTCACCAACCGTCATCGGACCGCGGACAATGATCTTTTTCGGGGTGTTGTCGATTTTTTCCGCCCTGCCCGTCACCTGCTGTTTCCGGTTCTGGCCGCCCTTGCCCTTTTTCGAGCCGGGTCTCATCGGACCGCCCGGCTTGAGGCTGCTGATCTTGTGATCATCAAACCGCTTGTTGTTCGACTTGGTTTTCTTTGTCGTCTTTTCCTTGATCGTTCCCGTCAGTTCGATGGTGTCGTCGAAGGATTTCCGGTCCACCGGCTGCACCCGCTGCGGCGCCGGACGGCCCTGGGAAACCGGCTGATCCTGTGCCGCGCGGTTCGGCTGCGCCTGGGCTGCCGGACGCTGCTGGGAACCGGAAGAATGGCCGGCCGGCCGATCCTGTCCCTGCCTTGGGCCCTGGGCGCCGGACGGAGAAGAGGCCGACGGCCGCTGCGTCTGCTGCGGTCTTGAACTGTCGCGCTTTTGCTGCGGCTGGGCCGGACGGGCCGCCTGGGAAACCTGCGGCTCCCTGGCCGGCGGAGCGGCGGGTTTGGAACGCGCATCCGTCCGCTCCTGTCTGGATTCCTGCTGCGGCTTCTCCTGCGACCTTTGGGCCTGCGGCTGGGACTGCTCCTGTTCCCTGGCATGCCTTGCGGCGGCGCTCGCCTTGATATCCCGGAAAAACTGCTCCACCTTCTCCACCATGTCCGGTTCCATCACGCTCATGTGATTGCTGACCTTGACGTTCATCCGCTTCAGGATCGTGATGATTTCCTTGCTGCTCATATTCAAGGATTTTGCATATTCATATACCCTCAATTTTTCCTGTTTGCTCAATATCCTTCACCTCTCTTGGATTTGCGTCTCCGATTTGCGTCTCCGAATGGTTCAGCGCCTTCCGGACCAATCCTGCGAATCCGTCATCCAGAAGGGCGATCGCGACGCGCTCCGGTTTGCCGATGCTCCTGCCCAGTTGCTGGCGATCTGCGGCCTGCACCATGGTCACTCCATAATGCCGGCACTTGTCCGAATATTTCTTGACAGCGCCGGGCGAGGCGTCCCTGGCAATGATTACCAGCCTAGCTTTCCCGCCGCGCACGGCTGCAAGCACTCCCTCATCCCCGGACACCAGTTTTCCCGCCCGCTGGGCCAATCCGAGCAGCTGGAGCACCCGGTTCATTGCGGATCCGCATCCTTGCCGGCGAGAAATTCGTCTTCCACACGGATGAAATCCCGCTCCAGCTGTTCATAGATCTCTTCCGACACCGGGTGCTTCAGCGCCCTGTCCAGCGCCTTCGACTTTCTGGCCAGCCGGAAGCACGCGGCCTTGCCGCACAGGTAAGCTCCCCGTCCCGACTTCTTGCCGGTCAGATCGAGCATGACCTCTCCCTGCGGAGTCCGCACCACCCGAATGAGCTCGCGCTTGTTCATCATTTGCTGGCAAGCGACACATTTTCGCAATGGTATTTTCCGCACCCTCATCCTTGCAACCCCCATACGGAACACGTCTATCTTGCAGCCGATTCAGTCAACCATGATGGAATTGTGCGGCAGTTCATCCTCCACATCGTCCTGCCCGCGCACATGTTCATGCGCCAGGTCCGGCTCTTCCTCCGCCGCCTGCGACTCGCTCTTGATGTCGATTTTCCACCCGGTGAGCTTTGCCGCGAGCCTTGCGTTCTGTCCCTTGATGCCGATCGCCAGCGAAAGCTGATAATCGGGAACGATGACCCGGGCCATTTTCTGGTCCTCATACACCCTGACCTCGACGACCTTGGACGGGCTCAGGGCGTTGGCCACGTATTCCTCCACATTGTCCGACCAGCGCACGATGTCGATTTTTTCCCCGCGCAGCTCGTTGACGATCGTCTGGACCCGCGCGCCTTTCTGTCCGACGCACGCGCCGACCGGATCGACTTCCTCGTTGCGGGAATGGACCGCGATCTTCGACCGGAAGCCGGCCTCGCGGGCGACGGAACGGATCTCCACAACCCCGTCGTAGATTTCCGGGACCTCGAGCTCAAACAGCCGCTTCAACAGCCCCGGGTGGGTGCGGGACAGGAAAATTTGCGGACCCTTCGTCGTGTTTTCCACCTTCGTGATGTACGCCTTGATCCGCTCTCCCTGGGCAATCCGGTCCGTCGGCATCAGCTCGTGGACCGGAAGCAGCGCCTCCGTCTTGCCGAGATCCACGTACACGTTGCGGGCGTCAATGCGCCGGATAATGCCCGTGACGATATCATCCTGCTTATCCACAAAGGCGTCGTAGATGAGCCCCCGCTCCGCTTCGCGAATGCGCTGGGTGACCACCTGCTTGGCGGTCTGGGCGGCAATTCTGCCAAAATCCCGGGGAGTCACTTCCAGCTCCACGATGTCGTTCAGCTGATAGTTCGGGTTGATGTCCCTCGCCGCGTCCAGCGATATTTCCAGGCGCGAATCGGTCACCTCGTCCACGACGGTTTTGCGGGCGTATACCTTGATAACCCCCGTCTGCCGGTCAATATCGACCCGAACGTTCTGGGCCGTGTTGAAATTGCGCTTGTAGCTCGAAATGAGCGCCGCTTCGATGGCTTCCAGCAGAACATCCTTGGAAATGCCTTTTTCTTTCTCGATTTCCGACAATGCTTCGATAAAGTCCACATTCATGAACACATGTTCCTCCTTTCAAATTCCGGCATCAGATCATGACGGCCAGTCTGGCCGAGGCAATTTTCGAAGTTGGCACCACATGGGTTTTGCCGCCGACGGCGATCACCGCCTCCTGTTCCGAATACGACCGGAGCGTGCCTTCAAACTTCTTGAGGCCGTCCACCGGCTCATAGGTCGTCAGGCTGACGTATTTGCCGACGGCCCGGACGAAATCTTCCGGCTTTTTCAGCGGACGCTCCGCCCCGGGCGAGGACACCTCCAGAAAATAAGCCTCCGGAATCGGGTCGGCTTCGTCCAGCTTCTCGCTCAGGTATTCGCTGATGCGGCTGCAGTCCTCAATGTCGATGCCGCCCTCCTTGTCGGCGTAAACGCGCAAAAACCGCCTGCCGCCCTCCTTGACATACTCAATGTCCACCAGCTCGAAGCCGTTCTTCTCCATAAACGGAAGCAGCAGCTCTTCCACGGTTTTCACCACTTGGTTGCTCAAATGTCCGAAACCTCCTTTGTGCGCATGCCGCGATGGCATGCCGCCGTTTGACGCGCCCGTGAATGTCCGGGCAAAAGGTAAAGAGTGGGTTTCCCCACTCTTGTGCAGACAAGAATTTGAAAATAGTAGCATGAAAATTATAACATACCGGTTTGCATCATACAAGGGGGAGCGGACGTGCGGCGAAAACCCGGACGGAACGAGGCGGCATGCGCTTTCCGGAATCAGAACAGGGACAGCTGGTTGGATTCCGGAATGCCGCGGAAGCAGCCCATGGACGACAGGATTTCCACCACCGTTTTCGTCGCCTTCGTGCGAACCTGAAAATCCTCGACCGAAAGGAAAGGTCCTTCCTCCCTCGCGGCGGCGATGTTTTTCGCCGCGTTCGTGCCGATGCCCGCGATGGCGGAGAAGGGCGGAATGAGCGCGTCGCCGTCGATCGTGAACCGCACGGCGTCGGACCGGTACAGGTCGATCGGCTTGAAGGAAAATCCGCGCGCCGTCATCTCGAGCCCCATTTCCAGGACGGATACCATGCTTTTTTCCTTCGCCGTCGCGGCAAACCCTTTCTCCTCAATCTCCAGAAGTTTTTTCAAGATGCCGTCATACCCCTGGCAGAACACGTCGATGTCAAAGTCCTCCGAGCAGCGCACGGAAAAGTAGGCGGCGTAAAATTCGATCGGATGATACAGCTTAAAATATGCGGTCCGCACGGCGGATGTGACATAGGCGGCCGCGTGGGCGCGCGGGAACATGTACTCGATTTTCTGGCATGACTCGATATACCAGTCCGGCACGTCGTGCTTTTTCATCTCCTCGATCCATTCCGGCTTGAGCCCCTTGCCTTTGCGGACGCTCTCCGTGATCGTGAAGGCGAGGCCCGCCTCCATGCCCCGGTATATGAGATAGAGCATGATGTTGTCCCGGCAGCCGATGACGGTGCTGATCGTGCAGATGCCCTGGCGGATCAGCTCCTGGGCGTTGCCGAGCCACACGCCGGTGCCGTGGGACAGACCGGAAATCTGCAGCAGATCGGCAAAGGTGGAGGGCTTTGTCTCCTCCAGCATTTGCCGGACGAACTTCGTGCCCATTTCGGGAATGCCGTAGGTCGCCACCGGGGTGCGGATTTGCCCGGGCGTGACGCCGAGCGCCTCGGTGGAGGAAAACAGGCTCATCACCTTCGGATCATTCATCGGGATCTTCGTCGGATCGACGCCGGTCAGATCCTGGAGCATCCGCATCATTGTCGGATCGTCGTGTCCGAGGATGTCGAGCTTGAGCAGATTGGCGTCGAAGGCGTGGTAATCGAAATGGGTCGTTTTCCACTCCGAGCTCGTATCGTCGGCCGGGAACTGGACGGGCGTGATGTCCTCCACCTCGATGTAATCCGGCACGACGACGATGCCTCCGGGATGCTGCCCGGTGCTGCGCTTCACGCCGGTGCAGCCCGCGGCCAGACGGGACAGTTCCGCCTGCCTCCATTTCTTGCCGTGCTCTTCCTCATATTTTTTGACAAATCCGTAGGCCGTCTTTTCCGCCACGGTGCCGATGGTGCCGGCGCGGAACACGTTTTTCTCCCCAAACAGCACCTTGGTGTAATTGTGGGCCTGGGCCTGGTATTCGCCGGAAAAGTTCAGGTCGATGTCCGGCACCTTGTCCCCCTTGAAGCCGAGGAACGTTTCGAAGGGGATGTCCTGGCCGTCGCCCTTCATTGTCGCGCCGCAGCGCGGGCACGGCTTGTCCGGAAGGTCAAAGCCGCTGCCGACGCTGCCGTCTGTAAACCATTCGCTGTGCTTGCACGACGGACACAAATAATGCGGCTGAAGCGGATTCACCTCGGAAATGCCGAGCATCATGGCGACGATGGACGAGCCGACGGAGCCGCGGGACCCGACGAGATACCCGTCCTCGTTCGATTTTTTCACGAGCCTTGCGGCAATGAGATAAAGCGCCGCGTAACCGGCTTTCGTGATCGGGACAATCTCCTTTTCCAGCCGCTCCCGCACGATGTCCGGCAAAGGGTCGCCGTAAATGCGCTTCGCTGTCGCGTAGCACGTTTCCCGCATCTCCTCGTCGGCGCCCTCGATGACCGGATAGAACGGCTGCTTCGGAAACATCTCGATCACCTCGATCTCGTCGGCCAGCCGGTTCGGAGAAGCGACGACGATCTCGTGCGCCAGTTCCTCGCCGAGAAAGGAGAATTCCTCCAGCATTTCCCGCGTGGTGCGGAAATGGACGTCCGGCCTGCGGATTTCCTTGAGCGGGCTGTATCCGGTAATGCCGTGAATGGTGATCTCCCGGAAAATCTTGTCCCGCGGGTGCAGATAGTGGGCGTTTCCGGTGGCGATGACCGGCTTGCCCAGCTTGCGGCCGATTTCGACGATCGTGCGGACGGCGTCCGCAAGCTGCTGCCGCGTCGCCAGATCCTTGTCCACCAGGTGCATGTAAATGGCCGGCGGCTGGACCTCCAGCACATCGTAAAACGCCGCCACCTCCTCCGCTTCCTCCGGCGATTTGTTCAGGACGGTTTCGAACAGTTCGCCCTTGTCGCAGCCCGAAGCGATGATGAGTCCCTCGCGGTATTTCGTCAGCACGCTTTTCGGAATGCACGGCACCCGGTTGAAATAGTCCGTATGGGACAGGGAAACGAGTTTGAACAGGTTTTTCTTCCCGGTCTGGTTTTTCGCATAGATGGTCGCGTGGAACGGACGCGCGTTGGACAGATCCTTGCCGACGTAATCGTTCAATTGATCCACGCGGTGGATGCCGCGTTCCCGGGCATCCTTCAGCAGATGGAACAGAATGTGGCCGAGAGCGGCGGAGTCGTCGATCGCCCGGTGATGGTTCTCGAGCGGCACCTTGAACGTGTCGGCCAGCGTGTTCAGCCGGTGGTTTTTCAGGTTCGGGTGCAGCAGACGCGCCAGTTCCAGCGTGTCGATGACCGGCTGGCGAAGCGGCACCATCCCGAACCGTTTCAGGTTCTCCTGCACGAACCCGATGTCGAAATTGGCGTTGTGCGCCACCAGCACCGCTCCTTCGGCAAAGGCGCAAAATTCCCGCAGGGCGTCTTCCGCTTCCATGCCGCCGGAGACCATGTCGTCGGTGATGCCGGTCAGCTGGACGATATGGTAAGGAATGCGCTCGTGCGGGTTGACGAAGGTCTGGAAGCGGGCAAGCTCCCTGCCCTCGCGCATCTTCACGCCGGCAATTTCAATGATCTTGTGCTGGGTGACGGACAGACCCGTCGTCTCGATGTCAAAGATGACGAATTCCGCATCATGAAGTTCACGCGCGTCCGGGTACAGCGCGACCGGCACGGCGTCGTTGACGATGTTGGCCTCCACGCCATAGATCACCTTGATGCCGGTTTTCTGCTGGTATTTGTACGCCTCCGGAAACGACTGCACGTTGGCGTGGTCGGTGATCGCCACCGCCTTGTGGCCCCATTTGGCGGCCAGTTCAATGACCTCGCCCGCCGAAGGAATGCCGTCCATCGTGGACATCGACGTATGCGCGTGGAACTCCACCCGTTTTTCCTCCGCGTCGTCCATCCGATCCGGCGGAGCCGCCATCTCCTGAATGTCGGAGGCGATCATGACGAGCTCCGGCACCTGCATGAACCGGTCATATTCCACTCTGCCGCGCACCTTGACCCATTTTCCGTTGGCGATGAGTTCAAGGATGCGCACGTCCTCCTTGCTTTTGCCAAACACCTTCACCGTGATGGAGTCGGTGTAATCCGTCACGTTGAACTGGAACAGCGTGCTGCCGTTCTTCAGTTCCTTTTTCTCCAGCTGAAAGACGGCGCCCTGCACGACGGCTCTCTTCTCCTCTTCCCGGATGTCCGCAAGCGGAACGGGCTCGTCCCTGATCGGATAACCGAACTGAAGCTCAGCCGGCTCCCCGGCTGTCCGCGAGCTCGCCGCCGCATCCGGAGCGGCGGCGAGTTCACGGGTGATCATCTCCTGCTCCTCTTCCTGGATCCTCTGGACAAACCGCTCCAACTCCTGCGCGCCCGTTTCGCTCACGTCCAGCAGGACCCGAAACCGGCGGCGGAAGGAAGCCAGATAAAATTCGCCCACCCGCTCGGGGATGTTTTTTTTCCGTGCCAGCTCCAAAGCGGTGTCATCCAGCAGGTACAGACGGATCTCGCCCGCCGCCGCCGTAATCCTGGCCTTTGCCAGGAGACCGTTGATCGACGGCTCCTCCCGCTGGATCTTCTCCACGAACAGCGGCCAATACTCCTCCGCGATGACGGAGTCTTCCACGCTTTCATCGTAGCCGAGCACAAAGCGGACCTGGACAAGGCCGGAAAAATGATCGGCGATCTGCCGGCAGAACGAGGCGAACATGTCGCAGGGCACCACCTGCTTTTTGCTGAGGTGCACCACCCATTCCTTATGGGAACGGCTGACGGCCACCTTTTCGATGTGGCCGTCACTGAAAAATGCCTGGATCATATCTTGCGGCACCTGGGCGTGGTTCAACAGCCGGTCGAACCTCTCCCGTTTTTCCGCCAGATTGCTCATGCAGGTTTCTCCTCCCCGGGAATCGAAATCAGTACGCCCTGGCAAACACGACCGTATGGGCGGCCGGTTCCCCGCAGACGAGGCAGCGCTCCTTCCTTTCCTTGGGCTCAAAGGGGATGTTGCGGCTCGTGTAGCCGGTCTCTTCCTTCACCTTCTGCTCGCATTCCCCGGACCCGCACCAGCCCGCCGTCACAAACCCTCTCCTGCTCCCGATCTCCGTTTTCATCTGTTCCAGAGAGTCCGCAGAGAAGGTGTTCGATTCGAGCATTTCCTTCGCCCGCTCATACATGACGGAGTGGACTTCCTCCAGCGCTTCCCGGATGCTTTCCACGAGCCGGTCGAGCGGAATGAACCGCTTGTCCCCGCCGGTGCGCAGCGACAGAACGAACTGCCCGTTCTCCAGATCGCGGGGGCCGAGCTCAATGCGCAGCGGGACGCCGCGCATCTCATATTCGTTGAACTTCCAGCCGGGACTCTGGTCCGGATTGTCATCGACGCGCACGCGGATGCCGGCGGCTTTCAGCTCCACATACAGCTCGTCCACCTTCGCCAGCACCTGCTCCCTCGTTTTCGGCGGCCCGACCGGGATGATGATGACCTGCGTCGGAGCGACCTTCGGCGGCAGCACCAGCCCCTTGTCGTCGCCGTGCACCATGATGAGGGCGCCGATGAGGCGGGTGCTCACACCCCAGGACGTGGTGTGGACATACTGCAGCTGATTGTTGCGGTCTAGGAACTGGATGTCGAACGCTTCCGCAAAATTCGTTCCGAGATAATGGGATGTCCCGGCCTGTACGGCCCGTCCATCCTTCATCATCGCTTCAATGGAATATGTATCGACGGCTCCGGCAAACTTTTCGGAGGGCGTCTTCTGGCCGGTGATGACCGGAATGGCAAGGAAACCTTCCACGAAATCGCGGTAGATTTCCAGCATCCGCATCGTTTCCTGCCGGGCGTCCTCCTCGGTCTCGTGGGCGGTATGTCCTTCCTGCCACAAAAATTCGCTCGTGCGCAGGAACGGAAGCGTGCGCTTTTCCCAGCGCACCACATTGGCCCACTGGTTGATCAGGACGGGCAGGTCCCGGTACGATTTGATCCATTTCGCATACATGTGGCCGAACATCGTTTCCGAAGTGGGGCGGATGGCCAGCCTCTCCTCCAGCTGTTCGCCGGCGGCCTCCGTCACCCAGGGGAGCTCCGGATTGAAGCCTTCCACATGCTCCTTTTCCTTGTGAAAAAAGCTTTCCGGGATGAAGATCGGAAAATACGCGTTGCGGTGGCCGGTTTCCTTGAACCGGCGGTCCAGCTCCCGCTGGATATGTTCCCAGATTTCATAGCCGTCCGGCTTGAACACCATGCAGCCCCGCACCGGAGCGTAATCCATCAGATCCGCCTTGCGGATCACATCGATATACCAGCGGGAGAAATCCTCGCTCTGGGGCGTGATCTCCCGGCTTGCCGCTTGTTCCTTTGCCATTGTGAAACCTCCGAATCCAGCTTCTGTTCCATTTCATTACCCTCGCAATCCATACAAGGGACCGGTTATTGCGTCAGCCGTTCAGCAGCCGCAATATATCATTGTAAGTGACGGCGATCATGAGCACCATGAGCATGGCGAATCCGATGAAATGCACGAGGCTCTCGCGCTTCGGGTCCACCGGCCGGCCTCGCACCGCCTCGATGCCCAGAAACATGAGGCGACTCCCGTCCAGAGCGGGGAAAGGAAGCAGATTGAAGATGCCGAGATACAGGCTCAGCACCCCGGCCCAGAACACATACATGTTCATTCCCTGGCTGACGGCCTCTCCGGTCACCTCCGTGATGCGGATGACCCCGCCCATGTCATCGAGGGTCAGCTGCAGGGTGACGAGCATTTTCAGGCCGATGACGATCTGCTTGGCCGCGTTCCACATCGTCTGGCCGGTATTGGTGATCGCCTCCTGGATGGTGGGGGCGCGGGTCGGGAAGGATATGCCGACGCCGACGATGCCGACGCCCTGCTCGCTGCGCGGCGTGACGTTGAACTCCAGCGACTGGCCGCCGCGCCGGACGACCCACGTCATCTCTTTGCCGGGAGACTGCTGGATGAGCCGGATGAGACCTTCCCGGTCCGTGCCGATGGCCACGCCGTCCACCGAGACGACAACGTCCCCCTTCTTCAATCCCGCCTCCGCGGCGGGAGAATGTTCGGTGATGCTGCTGAGCACAATATGGTCAGGATTGTCCACGCGCACCCCGGTCATATACGTAAAGACGATGAAGAGGATGAACGCCAGGATGAAATTCATCATCGGACCGGCGAAAATGGCCATGGACCGCTGCCCGACCGTCTTGCTTCCGTACTGCCGGTCGAGGGGGGCAATCTGCGTTTCCTTGCCGCGGGAGATGAGGAGCGCGTCGGGAGCGACGGCATAGGTCTGGAGATCCCCGTCCACATCGAGGGTGAGCGTGAGCCGCCGCTCCAGGTCCATGTCTTCGACGACACCGCGCAGCGCGTTGCGGCGCGCATCCAGCTGGTCGAGATAGATGCGGACCACCTTCTCGCCTCTCTCATCCAGAGCGACCGCCACCGTCTGGCCGGCTTTGATGTCCAGCACCTCCGGGTCTTCCCCCGCCATGCGCACAAAGCCTCCCAGCGGCAGCAGCCGGAGAGTGTATCTGGTCTCTCCCTTCTTGAAAGAAACAAGGCGCGGACCGAACCCGATGGCAAACTCGCGGACAAGGATGCCCGCCCGTTTGGCAAAATAGTAGTGTCCCCATTCGTGGCTGGCCACCAGCACGAAGAACATGAGCACCGTAAGCAGAATGACTTCCGCTGTCACTCCTCCAAAGTCCCCCTTCTGAACCGACTTTCAGGATAAATCTAGCTTACCATTTATCCTTAACATTATACAAGTTGAAGGAGGGTTTATGCTCCTCTAGCGAATTTGCTCCGCGGCCGCACGCGCCCAGGCATCCGCCTCGAGAATCTGTTCCAGCCCGGGATTGCCGGCGGGCGCATGCTTGTCCAGAACCGTCTCTATGATCCGCTCAATGTGGAGAAACGGGATTTCTCCCGCAAGAAACCGGCGGACGGCCACTTCATTGGCGGCGTTGAACACCGTCGGCATCGTTCCTCCCGCCCGGCCGCACTCATAGGCGAGCTTGAGACAACGGAATCTTTCAAAATCGATTTCGCGAAAATGCAGGCTGCCGATTCGGGCGAGATCAAGGGGCTCCGCGGGACTTTCCAGCCGCTCCGGCCAGCTCAGGGCGTACTGGATCGGTACACGCATGTCCGGCTGCCCCATCTGGGCGATGATGCTGCGATCCCTGAATTCCACAAAGGAATGAACGATGCTCTCGGGATGCATGAGCACCCGGATCCGGTCATAATCGAGTCCGAACAGCCAATGCGCCTCGATCACCTCCAGCCCCTTGTTGGCCATCGTCGCCGAATCGACGGTGATTTTGGGGCCCATGGACCAGTTCGGATGCCGGAGGGCATCCTCCACAGTCACATGCCGGAGCTCCTCAAGGGTCCGGTCACGAAAGGCTCCGCCCGAGGCCGTCAACGTAATGGCGCTCACTTCGCTGACCCGCTCGCCCTGCAGGCATTGGAAAATGGCCGAATGCTCGCTGTCGATCGGCAGGAGCCGCACTCCCCGCTCGGCGGCGAGGGCGGTGACGAGATGTCCCGCCGTCACCAGCGTTTCCTTGTTGGCAAGTCCAATCGTCTTGCCCGCACGGATGGCCGCAAGGGTGGGCCTGAGCCCGACGCTGCCGACGACGGCGGTAATGACAAAATCGGTCTCTTCAAACGCGGCGATTTCCTCCATTCCCTCCGGTCCATGCAGCACAGTGACGGAATCCGGCGCCTCCCGCCGCACGCGATCGGCGAGCTCGCGGGTGGCGACGGCGACGATCTTTGGCCGAAAGCGATGGATCTGCTCCAAAAGCAGGTCCACATTTTGTCCCGCCGCCAGCCCGACGATCCGGAAGCGGTCCTCGTGCCGGGAAATGACATCGAGCGCCTGCACTCCGATCGATCCGGTGGAACCGAGAATGCTGATGTTCTTCCGCAATGTTGTTCTCCCTCCCATGGCGCATTGACGTAAACCGTGCTCATCCGATCATTCCCATGATATGGACCAGCGGAAACACGATGATCCAGCTGTCCGTCCGGTCCAGGACACCGCCGTGGCCGGGCAGCAGGACGCCCGAATCCTTGACGCCAAACACGCGCTTGTACGCCGACTGGATCAGGTCACCCAGCTGCCCCGCGGCGGAAATGACGAGCCCGAGTCCGAGGGCGGCGGGCAAGGTGAAATGGCCGGGAGCCTGCGGCAAAAAGGAAAAAACGGCGGCCGCCGCCACCGCCAGGAGCGTCCCGCCGACGGCCCCCTCCCACGTCTTTTTCGGGCTGATTTCCGGCCACATTTTGTGCTTGCCGAACAGCATGCCGGCGGCATATGCGCCGATGTCCGTCATCCAGATGCAGGCATACAGCAGGTACGACCAGAACAGCCCGCTTTCGATGCGCACGGACGCCATGTGGAAAAATCCGGTTCCGATATAGAAAAACGCGAGAAACACGAGCGAAACGATCCGGATGTCGATCCGGTTTTTCGCCAGAACCGTCACCGCAAGCACGAGCAGCATGACCGGCCACATCACATGGAACAACGGCCATGGTCCGCTGTCCGGCATCAGCAAAGGCAAAAACAAAGCGATAATTCCCGCAAAACCGGCCAGGGCGGGAAGTTCAAACGGGCGGATGCCGCTCATGCGGAGAAACTCATGGAAACCGATCAGGGCCATGAGCAGGATGAGGGCGGTAAACCAGACTCCTCCGATGTGCAGAAACGCCAGAAAGATGGCGGCCGCCACAATGCCGGTGATGATTCGCTGTACCATCGAACAAACCTCCATTAGACCGAACAACGGCCCGTCCGACTAAAGGCCGCCGTATCTCCGCTTGCGCTTCTGGTAATGCACAACCGCTTCGTACAGATGGGTTTCCTTGAAATCCGGCCAATACACATCGGTAAACCATAATTCCGTATATGCCATCTGCCAGAGCATGAAATTGCTCAGCCTCAGTTCTCCGCTGGTGCGGATGAGCAAATCCGGATCGGGCAGTTCCGAGCTCAGCAGGTAGCGGCTGAACAAATGCTCATCCACTTCCGACGGATCCACCCTTCCCGCCCGGACATCATCCAGAAGGCTCCGGACGCCGCAGACGATCTCCATTCTCGCGCCGTAGTTGATGGCCAGATTGAGGATGAGTCCGGTGTTATGGCTCGTCCGTTCGATCGCCTCCCGGATCGGCCGGAGCGTATGCTCGGGCAGGGAGTCTTCCTTGCCCATCATGCGGATGCGGACATTGTTGTGAATGAGCTCGTCGATTTCCTGGGCAAAAAATTCCTGGGGCAAATTCATCAAAAAATCGACTTCATCCTTCGGCCTCTTCCAGTTTTCCGTCGAAAACGCGTACAGCGTCAAAATTTCAAGCCCGATCTCGCCCGCCGCCCTGGCGATCGTCTTCACATTTTTCATGCCGCTGTGATGACCGGCCATCCTCGGCAGGCCCCGGTTTCTCGCCCAGCGGCCGTTTCCGTCCATGATGATGGCCACATGCCGGGGCAAATTTTCACGGGCAATGTCCTCCCGGGTGACGGACCGCTCCCCGAAACGCCTGTTCCATTTGTACATGGCTGCGCTCCCTTTGCGAAATGGTAAAATGGCTGTCCACATTCCTTGCCGGATGTTCGGGACAGCCAGTTCCGCTACACTTCCATGATTTCCGCTTCTTTTGCGGACAGGATTTTGTCCACTTCACCGATATACCGGTCGGTCATCTTTTGAATTTCATCCTGATGGCGGCGGGACTCATCTTCCGAAATGTCGCCGGATTTTTCCAGCTTTTTGATTTCGTCGTTGGCGTCCCGGCGGATGTTGCGAATCGCCACCTTGCCCTCCTCGCCAAACTTTCGCGTCATCTTTACCAGCTCCATGCGGCGTTCTTCCGTCAGCGCGGGCAGGTTGATGCGGATGACGCTTCCGTCATTGGAAGGTGTCAGTCCCAGATCGGATTTGAGGATGGCCTTTTCGATATCGCCGATGACCGATTTGTCCCAAGGCTGGATGACAATGGTCCGCGGGTCGGGCGTGCTGATCGTTCCCAGCTGGTTCACCGGTGTCGGCGCGCCGTAGTAATCAACCTGGACCCGGTCCAGCAACGAAGCATGAGCCCGTCCGGCACGCAGAGTGGCCAATTCCTTCTTGAGCGAGGCGATTGCTTTCTGCATTCGATCCTCGGCATTTTTCTTGACGGTTTGCGGCATGATGGATCACTCCCCCTTTACCAAAGTACCGATTTTTTCGCCGAGCACAACCCGCTTGATATTCCCCTTCTCCATGATGGAAAAAACGATCAGCGGAATGTTGTTGTCCCTGCAAAGAGTGGACGCGGTGGAATCCATGACGCCAAGATGCCGGTTGATCACGTCCATATAGTTCAACGTATCGTATTTCACCGCATGCGGATCCACATTCGGATCCGCGGAATAGACGCCGTCGACCTTGTTCTTGGCCATGAGTATCACTTCCGCCTCGATTTCCGCGGCGCGCAGCGCGGCGGTCGTGTCGGTGGAGAAAAACGGATTTCCCGTTCCGCCCGCGAAGATGACGACCCTTCCCTTTTCCAGGTGGCGAATTGCCCTGCGCCTTATGTATGGTTCCGCGATCTGCTGCATCTGTATGGAGGACTGCACCCTGGTCGGAACGCCGAGGGTTTCCAGCCGGTCCTGGAGAGCGAGGGAGTTCATCACCGTCGCCAGCATCCCCATATAGTCGGCGGTGGCCCTGTCAATGCCCTGGGCGCTGCCGGAAATGCCGCGCCAGATGTTGCCGCCTCCGACGACGATGGCCACCTCCACGCCCAGTTCCACAACTTCTTTCACCTGTTCCGATATGGATTCGATCATTTCCGCGTCAATGCCGTAACCGGCCTTGCCGGCCAGGGCTTCGCCGCTCAGTTTCAGAACGACACGCTTGTACATGGGCTGCGCCAATCGAATCATACCTCCGCTCCATGGTAGTTAAAAAAGAAGGAACACGGAAGTGTTCCAACAGAAAATGCTCGGCATGTCATTCTCATTATTTTTTGACTTGCGCCATGACCTCTTCGGCAAAATTGTCCTGCCGCTTCTCGAGTCCCTCGCCGAGTTCGAAGCGGGCGAAACGGCGGATGGAAATATTTTCGCCAATGGCGGCGATTTTTTCCTGCAGGAGCTGCTGGATCGTCTTGTCCGGATCCTTGATGAAAGCCTGTTCCAGCAGGCAGTTTTCTTCATAGTACTTGCCGATGCGACCTTCCACCATTTTATCGACGATTTTTTCCGGTTTGCCTTCGTTCAGCGCCTGGTTGCGGAGGACGGTTCTTTCCCTTTCCAGCTCCTCTTCAGGCACATCTTCCCTTCTCACGTACTTCGGATTTGCTGCAGCGATCTGCATGGCGATGTCCTTGACGAATTCCCGGAAGGCGTCGGTCTTGGCCACAAAGTCGGTTTCGCAGTTGACCTCCACCAATACCCCGATGCGTCCGCCGCCATGAATGTAGGATTCGACCAGACCTTCGCTGGCAATGCGCCCCGCCTTTTTCGCGGCGGCCGCCAACCCCCGCTCGCGCAGCAGGTCGGTCGCCTTTTCCATATCTCCGTTGGCGTCTTCCAGCGCCTTTTTGCAATCGAGCATGCCTGCTCCCGTTTTTTCCCGAAGTTCCTTCACCTGAGCAGCCGATACTGCCATCTTGTCAGCCTCCTTCAAATGCTTCCGTGTGCATGGTTGTGATCGGAAAATGGATCCGAAAAAAGGGCGGTGATAGGTTTGACCAACCTTCCAACCACCCTGGCTTTGCAAAAGTTCCTATCCGTTTGTTCGCCAAATGCGTCCGCCAATGCGGTTGCCGCTTCTCAAGCGGTCGTCTGCTCGCCCTGCAGGCCTTCGATGACGGCGTCGGCCATTTTCGATGTGAGCAGTTTCACCGCGCGAATGGCGTCGTCATTGCCCGGGATGACCACGTCGATTTCATCCGGATCGCAGTTGGTGTCGACGATGCCGATGATCGGGATGCCGAGCTTGCGCGCCTCGGCCACAGCGATGCGCTCCTTGCGAGGATCGATCACGAACAGGGCGTCCGGAATTTGCTTCATGTTCTTGATGCCGCCGAGGAATTTCTCCAGACGGGCCTTTTCCTTGTTGAGCAAAATGACTTCCTTCTTCGGCAGAACTTCAAAGGTGCCGTCTTCCGCCATTCTTTCCAGCTCATGCAGCCGGTTGATGCGCTTCTGAATCGTTTCAAAGTTGGTCAGCGTGCCGCCGAGCCACCTTTGATTCACATAGAACATGCCGCAGCGTTCCGCCTCTTCCTTCACGGAATCCTGGGCCTGCTTCTTCGTGCCCACAAACAGGATCTTGCCGTTGCCCGCGGCAATGTTTTTCACAAAGTTGTAGGCTTCTTCCACCTTCTTGACCGTTTTCTGCAGGTCAATGATGTAGATTCCGTTCCTTTCGGTGAAGATGTACTTCTCCATCTTCGGGTTCCAGCGGCGGGTCTGGTGTCCGAAATGCACGCCCGCTTCCAAGAGCTGCTTCATCGAGATGACTGCCATCTCACAACCTCCTCTGAATGTGGTTTTTTTCCTCCGCTGTCCTCATCTTTCGGCAGCACCCTCTTCCGCGCAGGAAGCGGGCACCCCTGCCAAAATCCAACAGCGTGTGTAATCACACCGTCAAATAATATACCATAACTGATAGGGGGATGCAATATTGCGCGTCCTGCCGCGCAAGCGGCATATCAGTCCGGATTCGTCAACATGACAAGCAGTTCCTCCGGTTCCGGAATGTGATCAAACGTATATACTCCGGCCCGGATGCGGGAATGCAGGCCGCGCTCGGTGAGCAGGGCGAGCCATTCCGGCTTGTCCGCGACAAGTCCGGACTGCGCCAGCAGTTCGGCCACCTCTTCGGATGTGGATCCGTTCGGCACGAGGATCCACCAGGTGAGGGAAGGCCCGCTTTCCTCCGCCGCCTCGCGGACCGCCTCCTCCAGCTCGCGTTCGGTGAACAGCTTTTCTCCTTTCGGATGCAGCTGGTATTCCAGAGATTCGGCCGCGGCAAAAAGCTGCTCTTCGCTCCACTGCCCGTTCTCCCCGCTCTCCGCGTCAGCCAAACCTCCTCCCGGCACGACGCCGGAGTCGGCCGACATGTTTTGCGCAAACAGCAGCACCTGCAGCAGGAGGGCGCCGCAGATCATGCCGATGCCAAAGCCCATGCCAAATTTACCCTTGCGCACGATACGTTTCCTCCTGTTTTTGGGCCAGCTGCAGGATGAGCTGGATTTCACCCTTTGGCATATCCGTCTTCCTGGCGATGTACTCGATCGATTTGCCGCTCCGGTACAGGTCAAACACGGTTTTGTACCGCTCCGCGATGCTGCCCGTTTCCTGCCGCGGCGGGACCTCCGCGCCGGAGGATGGCGCCGGGGATGGGGCCGGAGATGCCGACAGGGATGCGGCGGCGCCGGAGGGAACAGGCGTCAAAGCACGTCCGGATGCGCCGGCGGACGCCGCGGATGCGCCGGCGGACGGCACGGAAGAGCCGGCCGGAACGGCGCCGGCCGCGGCGCGGGCTCCTGGTCCGCGATCCGCCTGGCCGTCCTCCTCCCGCGACTTGAGGGCCATCAGTTCCTTTTCCAGCATATCGATCCTTGATTTCAGCATTCGCGTCTGCTGGTCGTGTTTTTCCTTATATTCGCTCACATATCGCAGCACCTTCAGGTTGTCTTCCTCGATTTCCCTGGCCAACTGGTCAAAGGACTGCTCCAGTTCCGCCAGCTCATCCTGCTTCAACCTTTCCTTCTCCGAACTTTTGTACCGTATGTAGGCAAATATAAAGAAAACAGCTCCCAGCGTGGAAACGATCAGCCAGGGTTGGTCCAAAGTGATCACCTGCGTTTCGCGAGATTAAAGACTCAAGTCGATATGCCGGCCTTTGTATGGATGCTGCGCCTCCCCCGCCCGATTCCGCGGCGGCTCCTTCTCCTTCGGGCGGCGTTTGCCGCCGTGCTGCTGTCCGGGAGATCCCTCCCGCTCCTCGTCGCGGATGACCGCCTGTTCCGCTTTGTCCAGTTTCGCGGCTTTCTGAAGCTGCTCGCTCGCTTCCTTCAACCTTTGCTGCTGCGCCAGCGTCTGCTCGAACACCGGCCGTTCCATCTGCTGATGCGCCATCTGGGAAGCGTCGGGCGTTCGCGGAATGGCGATTTGCATCTCGATCGGTCGCACATTCATTGCCGGGCCTCCTTTCCGTTTCCATCATTCGGATTCCATCGCAATGTCGCCGTCGACCATCCGGAACCGCACCATCCGGACCGGATCCTTCACAAACCGCACAACCCTGCCGATGACCACCTTGGTGCCCGCGTGCACCGTGGAGGTCACCTTGATCTCGGACTTGCCTGTTTCCTCCAGACTTTTTTCAATTTCCATCATGCGTTCCTGGAGTCCCGCAATTTCCTGTTCCAGCGATTTTTTCGTATTGGACAGCCTCAGGCGCATCGCCATCTTTTCGGGAGGGATATTTCCGGAAGCGGCCATCTGATCGAGAATTTGCAGCGCCTTGCCCGTCTTGTCCAGATTGTCCCGCGCCTCCCTCCATTTCGCCCGGGTCTCGTTCAATTCATTGCGCAGTTCGGGCTGGACACCGACCTCCAGCACCGTGGGGGTCGACATCGCGTTGCCGACCGTGCGGGCGATGATTTTTTCCCCGGCCTGGATGACGCCCCCGACAATGAGACCTTTGCCTCCCTGGCAGATGACGTTTTTGCCCGCCCGTACCTGGGAATGAAGAATGCTCAGGCTGACGATGATGTCCTCCTTCGCTTCGACGTTTGCGTCCTGGATGAAATTCGTCCGGATGTTCTTCCCGGCTTTCACCAGCAGTCCCTTGTTCTGGCCGAGAATGCCCGCGGTGATGTCGATGGAGCCTTCCGCCTCCAGTTCCGCCGCCTCCACCCCGCCAATGATACGGATATCGCCGGAAGCGCGGATCCTGAAACCCGGCAGCACGTTGCCGCGCACGACGACGTTGCCGACAAAATCGATGTTGCCCACGCGGTAATCGACATCCCCGTTCACTTCATAGACGGGAAACACATTGATCTTGTTGCCGTCGGTATGCGTCACGAGCCCGTCGATGGCGGCATAGAGAAAATTTTTCGTCTCGTCGGTCACCACATTTTTGCCAAGTTTGAAGAACGCCTCCTTGCCCCGCTTCGGCTCGATTTTCTCGCCCGTCACCGCCATGCCCGGAACGCCCTCCGTCGGAGGTATGCGCTGGGCGAGCTTCTGTCCCTTCAGCACGTTTTTCAGGCGGCGCACCTGGCGAAAGTCGACTTTTCCATCCTCGGTTTCCATGGGGGAATACTCTTCCGGGTCCGTGTCGAACAAATATTCAATTTTCCCGTTCTCCCCATGTACCGGCGCAACTCCCTGGGCCACGAGCATTTTCTTGAGCACGTATTGTTCCGGATTCGCCGCAATGGCGGACAGCTGGTCGTGTTTGATGCCGTATTGCACGCTGTGCCTGCTGAGCAGTTCTTCCAGACTTTCCACGGTCAGGGGCATGGAATCGTCCCATTCCTGAATTTCCAAATATGCCTGAAGCTTATCCTGTGACAGGGTAACGGCAATCACATTTTCCAATGACATGGTATCACCTCCTGATCCTCAGTCGTCATTCATGAGAAGGCTTTTCTGCCTGTTCAGCGCACCGCGCAGCCGGAGAATCGCCTTGGAATGCAGTTGGGAAATTCTTGACGGGGTCAGCGACATGACCTCGGCGATTTCGCTCAAGGAAAGGTTTTCGTAATAAAACAGGGTGACGACCATCCGTTCCTTTTCCGTCAGCCGGTCAATCGCCTTGGCGAGCGCTTCCTTTATGTACGTTTCTTTCACCTTCGCTTCCGGATCCGGAGCGTTGGCATCCATGAGGAGCGACATCCGCGTCTCCTCTTCGTCCTCCTTGATCGGATCTTCCAGCGAGCAGATGGAGGCGGCCGCGATTTCCTGCAGCATGTTGTGGAATTCCTGTTCGGTGATGTCCAGATATTCGCTGATTTCCAGATCCGTGACGGATCTCAGGTAGCGCTGCTCCAACACCTGATACGCTTCCTCCACCTTTTTCGCCTTTTCCCGGACGGACCTTGGAACCCAGTCGCTTTGCCGCAGCCCGTCGATGATCGCGCCCCGCACGCGCCATGAAGCGTACGTTTCAAACTGGAGTCCCCGGTCCAGATCGAATTTGTGCACCGCGTCGATCAGGCCCATCACGCCGTGACTGACCAGATCGTCCCTGGACACGTTGTTCGGGAGCCCGATGGAAAGACGGTTGACAACATAATCGACCAGAGGCAGGTAATGTTCGACCAAGGCGTTCTTGGCCTCGACCAGGCCTTCTTCTTTCCACTTGATCCAGAGCGGAGTAATGTCAGCGTCGGACTGTGTGGAATACGCCATGCAAACTCCCTCCTTACTGTTCGGACATGTGGCGGATCACCCTGGCGATCTTTGCGGGATCCTCGCCTTGCGCATCGCCGTTCATCTTTGGCGGAACAAGCGGAGTAAACCCGTCTTCCTCAGGCGTGCTCATGTCGATGTTGGTTCCTTTCCACGGCTCGTCTTGCTGCCCGGTCTTCTCCCCGGAATCAGCCTCGGGGAAATCGGCGCCGGCAGCGGTCAACCTTCCAAGGATCAAACGGATGACAAAACCGAACACGAACATCAGAACAAACACATACAGACTGCGAAGTACGGATGTAAACAGCAGATTGCTGCCGATATTTGCCAATAGCGTGATCACCATGCCGGTGAGCCCCAATGCGACATTCCATTTCCAATTCCCGATCATGGCTAGATTTCCTTTACACCTCGATTTGCGCTCCGGATGATGAGCATCCCCGTATCACCGTCCAGTTCGATGGATCTGCCGTAATTGCCGCCCGTGTCCTCGGCAACGATCGGGATGGCCAGGCGCCGCAGCGCTTCCCGGCAAGATTCCACATTGCGCGGGCCGATCCGCATCGTTTCCGGAGTGTTGGCGGAAAAGGCGAACATCTGCGCCCCTCCGGCCAACTTGGCCTCGAGACGTTCCCGTCGAGCTCCCAGCTTCTCCATTTGCGCCAGCAGTTCCGGAACCGCCGTGTCAGCATATTTTGCCTTGTTGATGACTCCGTCCCTGGCGATGCTCGAATCCGGCAGCATCACATGGGCCATCCCGCTGATTTTCTTCACCCTGTCGTACAGTGTCAGTCCGACACATGAACCCAATCCCGTTGTTTTCAAAATGCCGCTGCCCGCGAGTACATTGAGATCTGCCATGCCCACTTTGACGATATTGGTCTGGATCATGTGAGCGGGACTCCCAACGCTGCGAACAGTCTGGCATAGGAATCGGGATCAGGAATGAAGAAAAAGTGGCCTTCCACCGCGTGTTGCCCCTGGCTGAAGGATGTTTCTATAAACAAAGCTTGTTCCCCCATCGCCCCGTACATCATGACGCCATGGCTGAGCACCGCGCCAATCATATCAAGGGCAATGGCGGGAACGCTGGGATAAAACTGCAAACCGGTAAAATCACCCAATGACGACAGGTAGGATCCGGATAAAATGTTGCCGATTTCGCACAAAGCGGAAATTTCCAACTCCGTATAGATCCCGTCCCGGCCGATTTCCCCGGAGTTCGACCCGAAGAGGATCTCCAGCAAATGTCGTGCCGATTCCAGACTGATGATGAAGAACAGGTTGCCCGGTGCATCTCCCTCCACCCGCAGGAAAATGGCCGCGACGACCTCTTCCGAGCCGCCGAACAGTTCGGAGATCTCCTCAAACGGAAGCAGCCGGACGCGGGGAACCTTCATGTCAACCGGCTGGTTGAGCAGGATGGAAAGGGCGGTGGCGGCGTGTCCGGAGCCGATATTGCCCACTTCCTGCAGCACGTCAAACTGAAATTCGGCAAACTGGTCGTAGAATCGCACGATCTATTCCCCAATATGTTCCAGTTGGATGATTTCCTCTTTGTTCAGTACTTCTTTTAAATTTAACATGACGAGAAGACGATTGTCACCAATCTTGGCAACTCCCCGCAGATATTTGGCGCGGATGCCGCCGACGACTTCGGGCGGCGTCTCGATGTTGTCGGAGTCCACATCGATGACGTCGTTGGCGCGATCCACGATCATGCCCAGCTCGATGTCGCCCAGCTTCACGATGATAATCCGCGTGTTGTCCGTGTACTCCGATTCCGGCAGGCCGAACCGTCCCCTCAGATCCATGACGGGCGTGACAACCCCGCGCAGGTTGATCACTCCCTTGATGAAGGGCGGGGTTTTGGGCACCCGGGTCATCGGCTGCATGCGCTCAATGGTCTGGACGTGCTCCACTTCCACGCCGTATTCCTCATCGCCGAGGGAAAATACGATGACTTTCAATTCTTCACCCATCACAAATGCCTCCCTTGTCTGTATTCAGCTATTTCACCAGCGCGTTGGGATCGATAATGAGCGCCACGTGACCGTCGCCCAGGATCGTCGCTCCGGAAATGGCGAAAATTTTGGACAAGTATTTGCCCAGCGTTTTGAGGACAATTTCCTGCTGCCCGATCAACTCATCCACCACCAGAGCCGCATGCGCTTCCCCCTTGCGAATGATGACGACCGTCAGCTCCTCCGGCGCCTCGCTGTCCCGGTCAGGGCAATCCAGCACCTTTTTGAGCCACACGACAGGAATGACGTGGTCCCGGAAGTACATCACCTGCGTGCCGTGCACCTCGCGCACGTCCGCCTTGCGGATGATCGCCGTTTCCGCGATGGACGAAAGCGGAATCGCATATTTTTCGGAACCGAGGCGGATGAGCATGGCCGCAATGATCGACAGCGTCAGCGGCAGCTGGACGATGAATTTCGACCCCTTGCCTTCCTTCGATTCGATCAGCACCTGCCCGCCGAGGGATACGATTTTCGTCTTGACGACGTCGAGTCCGACGCCCCTGCCGGAAATGTCCGAAACTTTCTCGGCGGTGCTGAATCCGGAAGCGAACAGCAGCTGATACACTTCCTGGTCGGACATTTGCGCCGCCTTTTCCTCCGTCACGGCGCCCTTCTTGATGGCGGAGCGGATCACCTTGTCCCGACGGATGCCCTGCCCGTCGTCCTCTATTTCTATGTATACGTGATTGCCGCTGTGGTAGGCGCGCAAATGCAGCGTGCCCGTTTCCGGCTTGCCCGCCGCGATGCGATCCTGGACGGTTTCAATGCCGTGATCCAGCGCATTGCGCAGGAGGTGCACCAACGGGTCCCCGATCTCGTCGATAACGGTGCGGTCCAGTTCGGTATCGGCGCCGGTGATGATCAGGTTGACCTTCTTGTCCAGCGACTTGGCCAGATCCCGCACCATCCGCGGAAACCGGTTGAACACCGATTCCACCGGCATCATGCGCAATTTCATGACGATGTTTTGCAGGTCGGAGCTCACCCTCGCCATGTGTTCGACCGTTTCGGTCAGCTCCGGACGCCTGATTTCCTCGGCCAGCGCCTCGATCCGCACCCGGTCGATGAGCAGCTCGCTGAACAGGTTCATGAGCACGTCCAGCCTATCAATGTCCACGCGGATCGTGCGGCTTGCCACCGCGGCCGCCTTCGGCTTTTGGTCGGCTGCCGCCCGGGATGACGGGGCGGACCCGGCCGCGGCAGGCGCGGCGGTTGCGGGCGCGGCTGCTGCGGCCGCTTCCCGCGCGGCGTCACCCGCTCCGGAGCCGGAAGCCTGGCGGGACATGCCGGAGAGGGCCTCATCATCCAGCTCCCCGACCCGGACGGACGCGATTTCCGAAATGTTGGCGATCGCCGCCTGGATCTTTTCCCCCGGTTCCTTCGACAAATACATGACGACGAAGCTGTGATCAAATTTGTCCTGCTCGATATCCTCCACCGAAGGCAGGGAATGGATGACCTCTCCGCCCATCTGCTCCAGTTCCCGGAACACCATGTACGCCCGGGCGGCCTTGAGCATGCTGGACTGGTCGATGACCACGTCGATCCGGTACGGAATGTGTCCGGATTCCCGTCCCTGTTTCATTACCGTCAGCTGGAATTCGTCCAGGGTGATATCGGCGCTTCCCCCTGCCGACGCCTGAGAGGCCGCGCCTGCCTGCGCGCCGGAAGAAGCCGCTTCCAATGGCTCGCCCTTTTCGATGCTCTTCAAACGGGCGACAATCTCGGTGACGTCCAGCTTTCCTGTGCCCCCGTTGATGATGTCATCCACCATCTGCTCCAGAGCGTCCAGGCTTTTGAACAGGGTGTCAAAGATCGTCTCGTTCATGGACAGTTTGCTGTTGCGAACCAGATCCAGAACATTTTCCATCTGGTGCGTCAACGAAGCGAGGTCTTCAAACCCCATGGTGGCGGACATGCCTTTGAGCGTGTGGGCCGAGCGGAAAATCTGATGGACGATGTCGATATTGTCCGGCTGCTCTTCCAGCTGCAGCATGTGATCGTTCATCGCCTGCAGGTGCTCTTTCGATTCGTCAATAAACATCGACAAATATTGATTGGTTTCCACAGGAAACACCTCCTTCGTGATTTATCCGGTCCGTTTCATCGCTGTCAGCTGGATCAGTTTCTCCGCCACTTCATCAACGGGCAGGATGTGATCGACGCACTTCAGCTCAACGGCGCATCGCGGCATGCCGTAAACGACGCAGCTTTCTTCCGATTGGGCGATGGTGCTGGCAGACGCCTGCCGTTTCAACTGCAGCATTCCCTGGGCGCCGTCGCTGCCCATGCCTGTCAGCAATACCGCGTGAAGCTGCAGGGAGTCAAAGGGCAGAAGGGATTCGAACAGCACATCGACGGAAGGCCGGTGGCCCGCTCGCGGCTCCTCCATGGTCAACCGGACGCGATACTGCTGATCGCGCACAAGCCGCATGTGCATCCCTCCCGGCGCGATGTATGCCGTTCCCGGATGCACCGGTTCCCCGTCCGCCGCCTCCACCACGCGAATCCGGGAAAGGCTGTCCAGGCGCTGCGCCAGAGAAAGGGTGAACTTGGGAGGCATATGCTGCACGATCAGGATCGGCGCCGGGAAATCGGCGGGCAGGCGAGTCAGCACCGACTGAAGCGCCCGCGGACCGCCTGTGGAGCTGCCGATCGCCACCAGATGGCTGAATTCCTCCGGTCCCGATCCCGGCGGACTCTTGCCGCTCGGTCTCCCTCTTTTGACCTCCGCAGCCGGGATTTCGGACGATAATGCGGCCGGCGCCGCCGGAACCCCCGCATCCGCCGGTTGATGCCGCGCTTGCTGCTCCCCGCCCAACCCGGAAATATTGGAGGTGACCGCCGTGCGGAGCTTCGAGAGCAGTTCCTCCTTGATGACGTGCAGATCGAGAGAAATCGGACCCGAAGGCTTCAGGATAAAATCGACCGCTCCCAGTTCCAGGGAATGAATCGTATCATCCGGTCTGCCGCTCAGCATGATGACGGGCACGGGGGATGCGCGCATGATTTCTCCCAGCGCGTCCAGACCGTTCATCTCGGGCATTTCCACATCCAGCGTTACGACATCCGGCTTGAGAACCGCCATCTTGTCCAGCGCCTCTTTTCCGTTCCGGGCTGTCCCGACCACCTCAAACTGCGGATCTTCGCGGATCAGATCGGAAATGAGCCTGCGCATGAAGGCGGAATCGTCGACAATCAGTACCTTGTGCGGATGCATTGGCCTCCTCCTTCCATGCCGAGCTAGGACAGCAATTTCACCATTCTTCTCAGAAACCCTCTCATATTGCGCTGTTCCGCAAGCGGCTCGTTGATTTCATTCAAATACTGATGGACCACCTGTCTGAGCGTACGGGACGCCGGGCTGTTGGGAAAAGCCTGGATGAAAGGCTTCTGCTGTTTCACCGCTCTTGAGACATGCAAATCGTCCTCCACATATCCGAGCACGGGAATCTGCAGGTTCAGAAACCGTTCGGCCACGAGGCGGATCTTGTCCGCCGTCTGCTTGCCCTCGCGGGCATTGGCGACCCGGTTGACCACCAGGCGGAAGGGAACGTTCTCCCCCATTCCGCTGACCATCTTGATCAAGGCGTAGGCGTCGGTAATGGAAGTCGGTTCCGGCGTCGTCACGACGATCGTTTCGTCCGCCGCCAGGATAAACTTGACCGTTTCCCTGGACAAACCGGCGCCCGTATCAAAAATCATGTAATCGACCTGGTCCGTCAAAAGGGAGATCTGGGAATCGACATAATCGAGTTCCTCATCGGACAATTTCAGCAGTTCGGTAAAACCCGAGCCTCCCGCGATGAACTGCAGTCCTTCCGGAGTGGTGTGGATGATTTCCCGGATCGATTTCTGTTTTTTCAGCAGATGGTACAGATTGTACGGGGCTGTGATGCCGAGCAGCACATCGATGTTCGCCATGCCGATGTCCGCATCGAAAATGAGCACCTTGTACCCCCTGTTTTGCAGTGTCAGAGCAAAGTTGAGGGTGAAATTCGATTTTCCGACGCCCCCCTTGCCGCTGGTCACCGTCAAAATTTTCGCCCTGCGGATCGGGGCCTGCCGGTCCTCGACCATCTTTCGCAGGGACTGCGCCTGGTCATTGATCATCGACATTCTCCTCCAGCAGCCGGTCGATCCACCGTTCAGGGTGAAACAGGGAAATGTCATCGGGAACGTTCTGTCCGGTTGCGATATAGGAAAGCTGGAGCGGGTACTCGCTCAACAAATTGACCGGAGCGCCGAACGTCGTCGTTTCATCCGCCTTGGTGAACAGCACCTTGTCCAGGCGGAATCGGGAAAAAGCTTCCACGATCGCCTTCATATCCCGATAGCGGGTCGTCATGCTGAGCACCAGATAGGTTTCGCTGGCGGCATGGGTTGTCAGCAAACTGTTCAGTTCGGACACGTACAGTTCGTTCCGGTAATTGCGGCCCGCCGTGTCCATGAAAATGATGTCGCAGCCTTCCAGCTGCTGGAATGCCCTGCCAAGATCCATCGGGGAATGGATGACTTCCAGCGGAGCGTTCAGGATGGTGGCGTAGGTTTTCAGCTGTTCCACCGCCGCAATGCGGTATGTGTCCGAAGTCATGAATCCGATTTTTTTCCGGTGCCTGAGCGCCTGGTCCGCCGCCAGCTTGGCGATGGTCGTCGTTTTGCCGACACCCGTCGGGCCGACAAAATGGAGAATCCGGGATTCCGGCTGAATCCCGCGGACCCTCTCCGGCAGCAAAATGCTGCGCAGGCCCGCCTTCACAAGTTCCTTCGCCTCCCGCTCGTCCGCGTCGCCCATCTGGCGCGCCGCTTCGCCGATCAGCCGCTCAATGACCGCCTCCTCCACCTCGTGGGAGGCTAGGATCCGCTCCAGCTTCCGAAACGCTTCGGATACCGTTGTTCCCGGCGTCAGCTGTCTGGACAACCGGGCCATCATTTCCTTCATCTGCCGGATCTCATCCATCAGCCGGTCCGGATCTGCGGCAGAAGCCGCCTCGCCCGGCGGCTTCTCGGGAGCGGCGGATTCCGCCCAATCGGCCGCGCTCAACCGCCCGAACCCGGCGGCTTTCGCCTCAACGGCCTCATCTTCTTTCTCCCTGGGCGCTGCGGTGGCTGCGGCGGTCTGCGAATATGCCCTTGCGGCCTGGCTCAGGCCGTAAAGAGGTCCGGCGGCATGGCTCCTGTCGGCAGTGCTCCCGCCGGAAGGGGGTGTTTCCGGATTCCGGAGCGCATCCGCGAAGGTTGATCTTCCCGTGTTCCGGATCGCCGGCTGGGAGGAAGGCTCGTCCATGGCCGCCACCACCTCGATCTTCCGTTTGCCGAACATGCCGAAGAAACCGCCCGTCCGCACTTCCTTCGAATTCAGGATGACGGCGTCGCTTCCCAGCTCATTGCGGATCATCTGCAAGGCTTCGGGCATGGAATTCGCCACGTACCGCTTCACCCTCATAGGTTCACAACCCCCACGCTCTGAATTTCAACGTTCGGCTCCAGCTCGCTGTAGGAAAGCACCGGAATGTCCTGCATCGTCCTCTCAAGCAGCTGCCGCAGATACATGCGAATGGTCGGGGAAGCCAGGATGATCGGCTGTTGTCCCATCTGCGCCACCCGGCCCACCTCTTCGCTCACCTTTCTGTACAACAGCTGCGAAGATCCCGGATCGAGCGCAACATAGCTGCCGTGCTCGGTTTGCTGGACAGACTCGGCGATTTTCTTCTCCGCGCCCGGTCCGATCGTAATCACCTTGAGCGGCTCGTGGCCGGTCACGTACTGCTGGGTGATCTGCCTCGACAGGGATTGTCTCACATATTCCGTCAGGATGTCCGGATCCTTCGTGTACGAAGCGTAATCTGCCAGGGTCTCGAAAATGGTCACCAGGTCGCGAATCGATACCTTTTCCTTGAGCAGCTTGGCCAGCACCTTCTGCACGTCGCCGATGGACAGCAGATTCGGAATGCACTCGTCCACCAACGCCGGATAGCTCTCCTTGAGATTGTCCACCAGCGCCTTCGTTTCCTGCCGGCCAAGGAGCTCATGGGCATGCCGTTTGATCACTTCCGTCAGGTGGGTGGCCACCACGGAGGGCGGGTCGACGATCGTATATCCCGCCAATTCGGCCCGTTCCTTCATTTCCTCGTCGATCCACAAGGCCGGCAATCCGAAAGCCGGTTCCCTCGTCTCGATGCCGACGATCGAATCGTCGTCGATGCCGGGACTCATGGCGAGATAATGATTAAGTAACAGTTCTCCGCGGGCGACCGTATTTCCTTTAATTTTCACAATATATTCATTGGGCTTGAGCTGGATATTGTCGCGGATGCGGATGACCGGAACGATGATGCCGAGCTCCAGCGCGCACTGGCGGCGAATCATGATGATCCTGTCCAGAAGATCCCCGCCCTGCTGCGTATCCGCGAGAGGAATGAGGCCGTAGCCGAATTCGAACTCGATCGGATCGACTTTGAGCAGGGAAACGACGCTTTCCGGGCTGCGCACCTCCTCGATCTGCTGTTCCTCCTCCTGTATCTCGGTTTCGGCCGCCTTCTTCGCCATCTGCCTCTGCATGCGCCAGCCTCCGTAGGCGAGGGCGCCCGCGAAGGGAAGCGTGGACACCCAGCCGATCGGCGTGGCGATCCCGAGCAGCGAAATCGTGCCGGCAACGGCGTACAACAGACGCGGCTGACTGAATATTTGCGTGCTCACGTCGGAGGCAAAGTTGTTTTCGGATGCCGCTCTTGTCACGATCAGACCGGTGGCGGTGGAAAGCATGAGCGCCGGAATCTGGCTGACCAGCCCGTCGCCGATCGTCAGGATCGAATACAGTTTGGCGGCCTCGCCGATGGACAGACCCCGGGACATGCCGATGGCCAGGCCGCCGATCAGGTTGACGAAGACGATGACGATGCTGGCAATGGCGTCCCCCTTGACAAATTTGCTGGCGCCGTCCATCGCCCCGTAAAAGTCGGCTTCCCGTTCGATTTCCTTTCTGCGCTCGCGCGCCTGCTCCTCCGTGATCATGCCGTTGTTCAGATCGGCGTCGATGCTCATCTGCTTGCCCGGCATGGCGTCCAGCGTGAAGCGGGCGGCCACTTCGGACACCCGCTCCGCGCCCTTGGTGATGACGATAAACTGGACGACGACGAGGATGAGGAACACGACCAGACCGATGGCCAGTTCGCCTCCGGCAACGAAATTGCCGAAAGTCCTGATCACTTCGCCCGCATCGCCGTCCCGCAGGATGAGCCGCGTGGTGGAAATGTTCAGCGCCAGCCTGAACAGCGTCGTGACGAGCAGGAGCGCCGGAAAGATGGCGAATTCCAGGGCATTCTTGACATTCATCGTCATCAGCAGGATAAGCAGAGACGCGGATATGTTGATGATGAGAAGAATATCCAGAAAGTTTTTGTGAATCGGCACAATCATGAGCAGGATGATGCCGACCACGCCAAGCAAGATGGCCAGATCTCGTATCTTCATGCCGCGGATTTACCTCCCGCTCCTATTCTGGGATGAAGTCATGCCCGCCGTTTGAGCCTGTACACATAGGCCAGCACTTCCGCAACGGCCTGGAACAATTCCGGAGGAATCATTTGACCGATTTCCACCTTTTCGTACAGCGCCCTTGCCAGCGGCCTGTTTTCCATGATGACGATGCCGAGCTCCTCCGCCTTTTCGCGAATTTTCAACGCCACGTAGTCTTTTCCTTTGGCGATGACCTTCGGAGCGTCCATTTCATTCTGGTCATATTGCAGGGCAACCGCATAGTGCGTCGGGTTGGTGATGACGACATCCGCCTTCGGCAGCGCCTGCATCATCCGCTGCAGCGCCAGGCTGCGCTGCTTTTCGCGAATTCTCGACTTGATGAGCGGATCGCCCTCCACTTTCTTGTGTTCGTCCTTGACCTCCTGCTTGGACATGCGCAGGCTTTTCTCATGTTCATACTTTTGGTAAAAGTAGTCAAGTATGGCCAGGATGATGAGCGCAACGGCGACCAGGATGCCCAACAGCCAGGTCATTTTGGCCGCGTAGGCGAAAATGTCCCCGACCGGGACTTTTGCCAGGTTGATGATCCGGTCCTTGTCATTCCAGATGGTAACGGCGACAATGATGCCGATGATGATGAATTTCAGGATCGATTTCGCAAAGTTGACGACACTGCGCAAGGAAAATATATGTTTAATCCCGTTGATCGGGTTGAGTTTGCTCAGTTTGGGCTGCAGCGGATATCCCGTGAACAGCAGGCCGAATTGCGCAAAATTGGCAAAAATGCCGACGACCACGGCGATGAGAAACACGGGAACGAGCAGCATGACCAGCTCATTCATGAGCTGTACCGCCATGAGTTTCAACTGAGGGATCGACAGGTCCAGAAGCATGTATTCCTGAAACGTGACCGAAAACACCCGCTGCAGATGAGTCAGGTAATATCCGGCCAAAAAATACAGGGCGATAAACACGAACAGCAGGATGAAAGCGCTGGCGATTTCCTGGCTTCTTGCCACCTGTCCCTTTTTCCGCGCTTCGCTCCGTTTTCTTGGCGTCGCCTTTTCGGTTTTTTCCTGGGCGAAAAACTGGATGTTGAGGTGAAGGCGATATCTGTTCACATGCATACCCCTTTATGCGCCGATCGTTCGCAGCAGTTCGTTCATCGCGGTGAACATCAGTTCAAACATCCGGTTGAACAGATAAACGAGACCCGGAATGGTCAACAAAAGCACGATGAAGCCGGAGATGATCTTGATCGGAAAACCGACGATAAAAATGTTGAACTGCGGCGCCGACTTGGCCAGCATTCCGAGTCCGAGGTCGACCAGAAACAGGGCAACCGCCACCGGGGCGGCCATCTGGAAGCCGAGAACGAACACCTCGATGAAGGCCTGGAGCAAAAAGGAAGACACATTTCCGTTGGCGATATGCTCCAGCCACATGTATTCGAGCGGCACCCAGTCATAGCTGTTCATGATTCCGAGCAGCAGGTAGTGATGGCCGTTCATGGCCAAAAACAGCAGCACCGCCAGATAATACTTGAAATTGCCAAGCACCGGGGTCTGGGCGCCGGTCACCGGGTCGATGATATTGGCGATGCCAAGTCCGATCATCATGTCCATCAGGGAGCCGGCAATGTACACGACGTAAAAAAACAGGGAGGCCGCGAACCCGAGCACGAGGCCGATCAGGATTTCCTTGATGATGGCCAGCACATAGGCGCCGTCCCAGGCGACAAAGGAAGTCGGCCCCAAAGCCGTGTATGTCAGCAATGTAACAAAGAATGCGATGCCGATCTTGAAGCTCGCCGGCAAGCCACGATAGGAAAAAATGGGCGCCACCACAAAAAAAGCCGAAATTCGACACAAGATGAGCAAAGCGTTCGGGAGTATGCTGTTGATCAACAAAGTTTCCATCGTTATTAACCGATAAAGCTATGTAAATTGCCCAGCAGCTGGGAAGTAAAATCGACAATCGTCTGCAGGATCCACTGGCCAAAAAACAGCAGCGCGAGGAAAACCGCGATGATTTTGGGCACAAAGGCCAATGTCTGCTCCTGGATCTGCGTGGTTGCCTGCAGGATGCTCACGGTCAGGCCGGTCACCAATGCCGTCAGCATCAGGGGCAAGCTTGCCTTGAGCAGCGTGTAGATCGCCTGGGTCGCCAAACCGATGATGAATTCGGAACTCAATTGCCTTCACATCCTTCCGTCCCTTTCCCGCTATCCGCCGTTGTAACTGATCAGCAATGACCGGACAACCAGATACCAGCCGTCCACCAGAATGAAGAGAAGCACCTTGAAGGGCAGCGAGATCATGATCGGCGGAAGCATCATCATCCCCATCGACATGAGCACGCTGGCCACAACCATGTCGATGATCAGGAAGGGGACAAAGATCATGAACCCCATCTGGAACGCCGTCTTCAGTTCGCTGATCGCAAAGGCGGGAATGAGCGCCGACAACGGGATATCCTCCACGCTCCGGGGTCTTTCCGCCTGGGCGTAATTCAAAAAGAGCAGCAGATCCTTTTCCCGGGTTTGCCGGGCCATGAATTCCTTCATCGGAAGCGCGGCCTGCTCCATCGCCTCCGTCTGCGTCATCTGTCCCTGCAGGTAAGGCTGAAGAGCTTTCTCATTGATCTCCCCCAGTGTCGGAGCCATGATGAACAGGGTCATGAACAGGGCCAGTCCGACCAGCACCTGCGTCGGGGGCATCGTTTGCGTGGACATCGCCGTGCGCACAAAGCCAAGAACGATCAGGATGCGCGTAAAGCTGGTCATCAGGATCAGGATGGCCGGCGCGATGCTCAACACGGTGATGAGCAGAATGATCGTCACCGTATTCGATACGGAAGCGGGATCGCTCGGCAAATCGATTCCCGGAATGATGGCCGCGCTGGCGCCGGAAGGAGCTGTTGCAAACAAACCGGCGAATGCCGGCACGATGTATTTGGACAAGCGTCTCGTTTTCATCTCTTGTCGGGACGATCCTCCGCTTCGTCGTTCTGCAGCAAATCCTGCAGCCGACGCCTTTTATCCTCATTGACCTGCTTCATTTTGCTGTAAAACAGTTCCTGGAATGTGGCGTTGTCCTCCTGTGCTCCGCTTTCCCGCTCCAGGCTTGTCCGATTGCCCAGACGCCGGAACCCGCGCCAGAGAGGCTCAAGGCTGAGCATGCCGGAACCGGAACGGCCGGATTCCAGGGCGGCTTTCCAGCGCTCGATTTCCTCCGGTGAGCTGATCTTGTCGATGAGCCGGACATCCTCTCCCACGCCGATAACGTACAGATGACCGCCGCATTCGATCACCTGCAGCGATTTGTTCGGACCGAGCTGAATGCCGGCCAGGCGGGTGAGGCCGTTGGAAGCCTGGAACATCCTGCTGCGTTTGGACAGAAACCTGAGCAACAGGATGATCAGCACAAGGACGATCACCAATGAAAAAATAACCTGCAGCAAACTGCCGACCGTCCCTGCTCCGATCGACGGCGGCTCGCTTTTGAACAGCGGCTCGTCCGCCGTGGATTGCGCCGCGGCCGGAAGCGGCAGCGCCGCAACGGAGACGGAAACGGTGTACAGGACAGCCTTGAACGATTGCAGGTCCGGTTTCAACACGCGACATTCCCTTCCGTATGGTTAGCCCAATGTCTTTTTGATCGCCTCAATGACGCGGTCCGCCTGAAACGGTTTGACAATGAAGTCCTTCGCGCCCGCCTGGATGGCGTCAATGACCATCGCCTGCTGTCCCATGGCTGAACACATGATGACCTTGGCGGAGCTGTCGATCTGTTTGATCTGCTTCAGCGCGGCGATTCCGTCCATCTCGGGCATGGTGATGTCCATCGTGACCAGGTCGGGCTGCAGCTCCTTGTACTTTTCGATTGCCTGAAGCCCGTCGTTGGCTTCTCCAACCACTTCATAACCGTTTTTCGTCAGGATGTCCTTGATCATCATGCGCATAAATGCAGCATCATCTACAACAAGAATGCGGTGAGCCATCGTTCATTTCCTCCTGTACTGTTTTCCAATGAGTCCGGATTATTGCAGTTTCTTGAGACGGTCCGTCGGGCTGACGATATCGGTTACGCGCACGCCAAAGTTTTCATCGATGACAACCACTTCGCCCTTGGCGATGAGCTTGTTGTTAGCCAGAATATCCACCGGTTCGCCTGCAAGTTTGTCCAGTTCGATGATCGAACCCTGGGAAAGCTCGAGAATTTCCTTGATCAATTTCTTGGTGCGCCCGAGCTCCACGGTGATTTTCAGCGGAATATCCAGAAGCAGGTTCAAATTCGGCTCGTCGGCATACACGCTCGGCATCGATTCAAAACTCTGGTATTGCACAGGCTGCGCGTTGATATTGCGGTTCACCGTCGGTTGCTGATAGACCGGCTGCTGCGCCGCATGGGGCGGCGTCATCGGCTGCTGCATGGCGTATCCCGCGTGATGCGGCATGCCCGAAGCCGGTTCGTAGGAATCCGCTGAATGGAAAGAAGCCGGTGATTGCTGCGGTTTCGGCGCAGGCTGTTCTTTGGCGGATGCTGCCTCTTTTTCCGATTCCATGGGAGCACCTCCCATCAAACTTTTCACCATATCCTTGGCAAACCAGACCGGCAAAAGCTGCATGATCGAGGAGTCGATCAGATGTTCGATGGTCAGCCGGAAGGACACCTGGATGAACACGTCCTCCTGCGGAAGACGGTCGGTGCCGACGCCGGATGCGATATCCATGATGTCAATGCCCGGCGGCGAAATGTTGACAAACCGGTTGAAAATGGTGGACATCGACGTGGCGGCGGATCCCATCATCTGGTTCATCGCTTCCTGGACCGCGCTGATATGGATTTCGTTCAGCTCACCGGCCACATTTGTTCCGTCGCCGCCCAGCATCAGGTCGGCGATCACCTTGGCGTCATCGGTGCGGATGACCAGCAGGTTGATTCCTTCAAACCCTTCCACGTACCGCACGTGAACCGCCACATGGGGAGTGGGAAACTCGTCCTCCAGCCGGTCCACCGGAATGACGCTCACCTTTGGCGTCGTGATTTCCACTTTTTTGCCCAACAAGGTGGACAATGCGGTTGCCGCACTGCCGAAGGAGATATTTCCGATTTCCCCCAGGGCATCCTGTTCCAGGGAATTCAAATAATCGTCGATATTGGTGGAAGTCCCCTCGGATGCGGATATGTCTTGGGCGGACTCTTCGCTCTGGCGCAGCAATGCATCGATTTCTTCCTGGGACAAATAATCCTTACCCGTCATTCTCTTCCTCTCCTTCCTCAACGATATCCGCGATTTTCACTGCGAGCTTTCCTTTGATTTCTCCGGGACTTCCCAGATATTTCAGCCTGTCTCCCACGCGGATGCGAATCAGCTCGTCGGCCGGCTGATCCAGCATGATGCAGTCTCCCACCTGAAGGTTCAGAAATTCCTGGACCGTGATGGAGGTGGAACCAAGTTCGGCGACGATGGGCAGCTGCGCCTTGTTGACATTTTCCTTCAGCGCGTCCACCTCTTCCGGCGCCCGCGTCTTTTTCTGGGAAACAAACCATTGATGGATCGAAAGCTTCGGCATGATCGGCTCGATGACGACATGCGGAATGCAGAGGTTGATCATTCCGGACGTTTCGCCAATTTTCGTGCTTAACGAGATGAGCGCAATCGTTTCGTTCGGAGAGACAATCTGCATGAACTGCGGATTCGTCTCCAGCGCCTCAAATCGCGGAGTGAGATCGATGACCGTCTTCCAGGCCTCCTGCAGGGAATCGAGCGCCCGCACAAAGATGCGTTCCATGACGATGGTTTCGATTTCCGTCAGGTTCGTGTGCTTGCTGGAAATTTGCCCGGGCCCTCCCAGCAGCCGATCCAGCATCGCAAACGCCACGTTCGGGTGAACTTCCATCACCATGCGGCCTTCCAGGGGCTCCGCCTCAAAAATGTTGAGAATGGTCATCTTCGGTATGGAGCGGATAAATTCATCGTATGGCAGCTGCTCGACCTGCACGACATTGATCTGGACGAATGTACGGAGCTGGGCAGAAAAATAGGTCGTCAAATACCGCGCGAAGTTTTCGTGAATCCGCGTCAGGCTGCGAATGTGATCCTTGGAAAACCTCACCGCCCGCTTGAAATCGTAGGAACGGATTTTTCGCTGCGACTCTTCTTTCTTCAGCTCCTCGGCATCCATTTCTCCGGATGACAGCGCGGCGAGCAGGGCGTCTATCTCATTCTGCGACAACACATCTACCATTCGACTCACCTCCTTACCATAATACGTGCGGTACCGGTGTTCATGAACCGTTTATCCGGCTAGATTCTGGTCAACAGGAATTCGGTGATGTCGATCTTGCTCACCTTGCCCTGCTGAAGGAGCGGATTGATCGCGTTCATCAATCTGGAAATCAGGAGATCCTGTCCTTTGCTGCCCTGGATGTCCTCCGGGGAGGTGTCCGCCAGCGCCTTGATCACCGCCGCCTGCGCCAGATGCCGGATCGACTCGAATTCCGCTTTCGCCTTCTTGTTGCTCAACTGGAAAGCGAAGCTGATCAGCACCACATGGTCGCTGTCCGACAAGTTTGTGGTGATCTTCTCCATCATCACCGTCAGTTCCTTGACCTGCTCCGCATTCAGGCGGACGGGCTGCTCATTGCTCACCTCGGACTGGGCGGCCAGCGCGGGATCCAGCGGCTTCGGTTCCTTGATCACAAACTCCCAGAGCAAGAGTGCGGCAACGGCGATCAAAGTGATGGCCACCAGGACAATGACCAGCCATGGCAACATTTTTTTAATCATTTGTCTCCTCCAAATCCTGACTTTTCACTGATATCTGAAAAGCCCCGATATGCCTCATGTAATCCTTCACCAAAGCGATGACTTCCGTCATGTTTTCGCGCACTATGTACTTCCTGCCATTGGTCAGCGTGATGATGGTGTCCGGCGTTTCCTCCACCGTCTCGATGAGCACGGCGTTCAGGACAAAGGGTTTGCCGTTCAGGCGGGTGACCTGGATCATCATCGCTTCCTCCTCGTGTGGAGATCGGTTCAGCGCGGGGGGAGGGGATGCCCTCCCCTACGCGCCGGGAACCGTTACCGCTTCAGATTACCGTTTCAGATTGACGACCTCCTGCAGGATTTCGTCGGAAGTGGTGATGATGCGGGAGTTGGCCTGGAATCCGCGCTGCGCCACGATCATTTCGGAAAATTCCGTGGTCAGGTCCACATTGGACATCTCCAGCTGACCGGAAATGATCGCTCCTGTCCCTTCATCCGGATCATTGGGAGCAAAGAGCAGGTCCAGGGCCGCTTCGCCCTCGGCATCGGCATTGGGAGTAAACCGGTACAGGCTGTTGCCGATCTTCTCCAGGCCGCCCGGGTTGGTCACCTTGACGACGCCGATCTGCAGACCGGTTTCCACCGTCGTCCCGTCGGCGTTCACGGCGATGATCGAGCCGTCCATGCCGATCGTGAAGGCGTTGACGTCTTCATCCAGCGTGATGATATCGCCATCCACGCTCAGGACGAACATGCCGTCCTGGGTGACCAGGTTGCGGTTGGCATCAATGGTGAAGTTGCCCGCGCGGGTCAGATAGGCGACTTCCACATCCGCGGTGGGCGCGATGGCGAAAAATCCGTCGCCGTCAATGCGCAGATCCGTAGCCACATTGGTCGTCATGGCGCTGCCGCCCGTATGGATCGTATCGATCGATCCGATGGTGACGCCGAGACCGACCTGCTTGGCGTTGACTCCGCCGGTTGCATCCGTCGGAGCCGTCACGCCGGACATCGTCTGGCTCAATATATCCTTGAACATGACGCGCCCGGTCTTGAAGCCAATCGTGTTGACGTTGGCGATGTTGTTGCCGATGACATCCAGCTTGATCTGAAACCCGCGCATGCCGGATATGCCCGAATATAACGATCTTAACATGAATTCCTACCTCCTGCACTACTGAATGTGCTGTCCATTGCAAGCCGCATCCGTCGATCCGCGGCTATTGGGCCTCCTGTCGGTCCAGCCCGTGAAATCTGTACTCGACGCTATACGATCACCGCGCTGTCAATCTGGGTAAACACATTGTCCCGCGCGGAACTGCCATCCAGGGCGGTGATGACCGTCCTGCTTTTGACATTGACGATGAAAGCAAGATCGTTCATCAGCACGAGGGAATCCCTGGAACCTTTGGCCGCCGCCTTGTCTATGGCTTCCTCCAGCTTCGCCAACTGTTCCTGCCGAAGATGAATGCCGCGCTGCTCAAGCCTCATTTCCGCATGATGGCTGAATTTCAGCGTCTTCTCCCGGAGAATTTCCCTGAAACTTGATCCTTCCGGCACGCGAGTCGAGGGAGCGCGCAGGGGATTTCCCGGAGAAACGGGCATCATTCGCCCCGTGTACAGCTGATGGATATGCATCCGATCATTCATGGCTCAATTCTCCGTATCATCCCCGGGCGGACTCTCCTCCTGCGCAGGCGGATTCTCCTCCTGCTCCTCCTCCGGTTCCCCGGTCTCCGGCTCGTTGCGAATCATGATGATCTGATCGAGCGCCACCTTCTTATTCCCGACGATGGCATACTGGATGCCATCGCTGAAGGAGACAGCGTCCACAACTCCGCTGTGTTCCATCCATTTCGTTCCGGACGCATCCAGCTCCAGCCATGTGATCCATTTGCCGATATAATCGGGAGTGATCCCGAGCGACTGCCTGAGCGCGCGCATTTCCTCCGCCATGTTCATCATCTGCTCCAGCGCGCTGAACTGTGCCATCTGCGCGATGAACTCGCGGTCCTGCAGCGGCTGCATCGGATCCTGATGACGCAGTTGGGTTACCAAGAGCTTCAGGAACTCATCCTTGCCCAGGGTCTTCTCGCCGGTCTGGGAGATGTTCCTGGAGTTTCGCGCCGAGTAGTTGGGCCAGTAAACCGTCGGATAGATGGGAGCGTCTGCCATACGGATACCTCCTTTCCGTTGGAATGTCCATGGATGCTGGAATGTTGTTCATGAATGTTGTTTTCATGCGGTCGCTTCAAAGGAGCTTCCATACAGCCCGTGAAGAGCATGGGGAAGATCCTCCAGCATTTCCGAAAACTCCGCGATCGTCTTGTCCAGCCGCTCTTCCCTTTCCTTCCTGCCTTCGTGCTGCGGTCTGGAGAACTGCTGATCCCGCTGTTCCTGGAAGTGGCTCAGGCCGTTCGCCGTATGGGAAACCTCCAGCTTTTCCACCTGAATGCCCTGATTCTGCAAGGTGATTCGCAGCTGCGACAACTGGCTTTCAATGGCTTCCTTGCCCGCCAGGGTGTCCGCCATGAACTGGGCCACAAGCTGTCCGTTCTGCATCGTCAGCTTCACCTGCACCTGGCCAAGATGTTCCGGATGCAGGGTCAATCGGGCCTCCGATACGCTGCTCGAAGACGACAGGCGCAGCTGTTTCACCATCCAGTCGCCCATTTCCGCCGCAAACCGGTATACGGGAACCGGCGCCGGCTCGCCTTTGGATGCGGGAACTTCCTGATGCAACCTCGAATGGGCCGATGAATTGTGCAGCAACGAGAATTGCGCCTCCGGGATCAAGGACGCCTGCGCGGATTCCGTTCCATCAGCGGAGCTGTCCCCGCTGTGCAGAGCGGCATGCTGCATGGCGCTGAACGCGTGCACCGGCATCGGACGGGAGACGGACAAGACCGCGCTTTGGAAGCTCAGGGAGCTGCCTTCCTCCGTCAGGACCATGACCGGCGATGCGGAACGATGCGCGTCCGGCCGGATCATCGAGGCTGGAGCTGATTTGCTCCACACGGCGGACTGCAGGGCTGCCACGGCGACCGTCATCCTCGCTCCCCCGAGCGATGCCTCGCCATCCGGATTTGGAGAGCCTGTTCCGGGTTCGCCCGAACCTTTCGCTTGCAGAAGGGCTTCCTGCCATGTGCGGATGAGGGGCTCCAGCCGGCCGGCCGCAGACTGCGCCGCCATCCGGATGTCCGAAGTTTCCGCGCGGAAGGCCTGGAGCTCTTGCAGCAGCTTCAGATCGGACAAAAGGGTTTTCAGGGACCGGATCAGGGCATGGACGCCGCTACCGTTTCCTTCAGTTTGCTGCTCTGCATTTGCTTGAAAGAGGGAAGAGAACACTTCCTGCGGAAACACGCCCATTCCCTGTGCCAGCAGCTGTTCCAGCTGAACGATGAGCTGACGCAGTTCTTCATCCTGGATTTGGGCATGTTCGCCCGACGCCAGTCCGTTCAGCAATGCCATCAGCTGCTCCAGCAGGGATTTCCCTTCGCCCAGCCAGTCGGTGAGAGGCAGGACGGGAACTCCGCCTTCCGCGGTCACATTCATGACCGGCGCGACCGGCTGCGCTCCGTTTTGCCCGGCTCCCCCCATGACATGAACGAGCACGCTCGCGAAGCCGCCCGTCTGCCCTGCGGCAGGGTAGCCCTTCACCTGGCCGGAACCGGTTCCGGCGGATGCCGCTGCGCCTGATGCGATTGTCAATGCGCTCATCTCCATCGATTCTCACCTCCTTTCCAGAGTTGTGAAAAATGGTTTATTTGGCCGCGCTGTCCGCCAGTCCCGCCGTCAGTCGCGCCGCCCCTTCCCGCGATTGCTGGGCCATGGCGGTCATGACCGCCGATCTGGACTGGACATCCATATCGCGCAGGATGTTGATGGCTTTCGCCTCATCCGTATCGGCCAGCTCCAACAGAAGGATCGCGGCGGCATTCGGCGTCATGCCGGACACCGTGCGGCCGAGCTCTTCCTGTCTGAGGTCTTCCCGGACCGCTTCAGCCGATCCGCCCAGGAGTCTCGCGCGGAACTCGGCAATCTGCTGAAGCGTCGTCTCCGCGGCGACCGCCGGGTTCATCCGGGCAAGGATCTTCGTCTGCGCCTCGACTTCCATCTGGCTCAGGATCAGCATGCGGTCGTTGGTCCCCAATTGTTCCAGAATCGGGGCCGCCTTGCTGGCGGACATATCCTCATAGACCATGGCCAGCCGCCGGATTTCCTGCATGTACTCATCCTGCGCCACCGCGCGCGCCTGAAGCCGGCCCTCCAGTTCCTTTACCTGAAGCTCCAGTTCGGCGATGCGCGCATCCTTGGCCGCGGACTCCGCCCGAGCCGTGAACAAGTCGTTCTCCAGCCGGAGGATCGCTTCCTGATCGGCGGTCTGCGGCTGTTCCGCCGGACCGGCCGTTTGTCCGCCCGCCTGTCCGCCCGTTTGTCCGCCGATCCCTGAATTTGCCGAAGGCGGAACTTCCACCGCCGGATCGGGGACGATTCGCTCAAGCAGCGGAACCCTGTTGGCCGCCCGCAGGATCGGATCCATCACATTGTATCCGAACAGGTTGAGCAGAACGACGGTCAGTATGGCGGTGAACACCGCGGGGATCAAAAACAGGTAAACGATTCTCTCCAGCAGGTTGTAACCGGCCCCTTCCGTTTCCACCCGCGCCATTCCAACACCTCCTCACGATCAGCCGCTGTGGCGCGTGAGCGCGATATCGTCCAGCTCGCGCTGCTCGCTCTTGTAGAATTGTTCCATGAATCTCCTGTAGGCGTTATCTCTCGCCTTGAGCCACACCTTTTCTTCCTGCATCTTCGCCTTCAGGCCCTCCTGGCGCTCTTCCACCTTCCCGACGGCCTGTCGCACCGAGGCGGTTTTCTGCTCAATGAGGCGATCGATATGGTCCACATACGTCTGGAACATCCGCATTTCGGATATCGACAGCCTCCCCGCCGCCGAGGAGTGCAGCTGCTCATACAGTTCCTGGCGCACCTGCTCAAGTTCCTTCAGCGTGGCCTCCTCCCTGCGCAGCAGGGCGATGGCCTCGCTCAGCAGCCATTCGGCCTGGGTTTTTTCGTTCTGCTTGTAATCCACGATTTTCTGCAACCCGTATCGGAATCTCATGTCGCAGGCCCTCCCGTGACAGATGCGTTCCATTCAGTCAACCGCCGAATGTTTCAATGAGCCGGTTTCTGGACTCCTCGTAATCGACCTTCTCGTCGATCCGCTGGCGGGTAAATTCCCAGATCCGGTCGATGTATTGGATGGCGAGATCAATTTGCGGATTGGATCCCGCCTGGTACGCCCCCAAATTGATCAGGTCTTCCGAATTTTTATAAATGCTGAGCAACCGTTTCAACTGCTCCGCCGCGGCGATCTGTTCAGCGGGAACGATTTCCTTCATCACCCGGCTGACGCTGGCGAGCACATCAATCGCCGGATAATGTCCCCGGTTCGCCAGATTGCGGTCGAGGACGATGTGTCCGTCGAGAATGCCTCGCACCGCGTCGGCAATCGGTTCGCTCATGTCATCGCCTTCCACCAGCACCGTGTAAAAGGCGGTGATGGAACCCTTCGGACCGGTTCCCGAACGCTCCAGCAGCTTCGGCAAATTGGCGAACACCGAAGGCGTGTAGCCGCGGGTCGCCGGCGGTTCCCCGATCGCCAGCCCCACTTCGCGCAGGGCCATGGCATAACGGGTGATGGAATCCATCATCAGCATCACGTTGAGGCCGCGATCGCGGAAAAATTCAGCGATGGTGGTGGCGATCAGCGCGCCCTTCATCCGGATGAGAGCCGGCTGGTCCGAGGTTGCCACGACGACGACCGAACGGGCCAATCCTTCGGGACCGAGATCGCGCTCGATGAAGTCCAGCACCTCCCGGCCGCGCTCGCCGATCAGGGCGATGACGTTGACATCGGCAGACGTGTTCCGGGCGATCATGCCGAGCAGGGTGCTTTTGCCAACGCCCGAGCCGGCGAAAATGCCGACCCGCTGCCCCTTGCCGACGGTCAACAGCCCGTCGATGCAGCGGATGCCGACGCTGAGCGGCTCCAGCACGCGCGGCCGACGCAACGGGTTGCCCGGGCGCCGGTTGGTGGCGTACTGCTGCATGGTTGACGGCAGCCGCGACCCGTCCAAAGGCTCGCCCAAGCCGTTCAGCACTTTTCCCAAAAGCTCAAACCCGACCCGCACCGTCAGCTGCCGGCCGGTGCCGACCACATCGCATCCCGGGCCGATGGACTCCAGTTCGCCGAAGGGCATCAGGATGAGCCGGTTGCCGCGAAATCCGACCACCTCGGCGAGAACGGAGTCCCCGGTGCCTGCGCGAACGATCTGGCACACATCGCCAATCCGCGCATCGGGGCCCTCGGATTCGACGGTCAGCCCGATGACCTGGGTCACCTTGCCGTTGATTCTCACCGGGTCCAGATGAACAAGCGCGTCCAGATACTTTTGGACCTGCAGGGTGTTCGTCATGAATGGCCATTCCCTTCTTCAACGCCGGTGAGCTGCAGAAGCGCGCTGCGGATTTCCTTCAGTTGGGTGTCGATGCGCGCATCCAGGCTGCCGAGATTGGAACGGACGATGCATCCGTGATCCTCCACCGCGCTGTCGGCGACGATAATGAGCTCGGCCTGCGAATCGATCGACTGCAGAAGCGTTTCCCGCGCGTCGCATACAAAAGAATATTGGGCCGGGGACACCCGGAGCACGATGGTACCCTGTTCCCGCCTGCGGGCAAGCACGGACCGGATCAGATCGATGGTCCATGCGGGCTCGATCGTGAGCTGTTTGCCGATGATTTTGCCCGCGATGGCGGTGGCGAGTTCCACAAGAAACGGCTCCGCCTCCTGGATGATCGCCTGTTTGTCGCGCGCCGCCGACTCCAGTATCGTTCGGGCCTGCGCCAGCATCTGCCCATACTCCTGGCGGACGGCCTGTTCTGCGGCGGCAAGCCCTTCGGCGTAACCTTGTTCATACCCTTGCCGGCGGGCGGCCTCCATCGCCTGCTCGTCCTCCTGCCTGCGGGAGAGCCACCACTGCTCGATCTCTTCCCTGGCCTGGGCCAGCATCTGCTCGGCCTGAGCCTGCGCTTCCTGCAGGCGAAGCTCCGCCGCCTCCTCGGCGTCCTTGAGCACGCGATCGCGAAACGCGGCCGTCTCCTCATCCAGAGCGGGCTCATCGGCCGGCCTGTCCGCCTGCAGGGGCCTGGCAATGTCCGCCACTTCAATGATCCGCTTGTCCGGAGAAGTGGAGTAGTGGGAGGACTTGATCAATCTAGACAATGATGTCATCCCCTCCTCCGCGCGCTATGATGATCTCGCCCATTTCCTCCAGACGGCGGATGGTGGCGACAATCCGGGTTTGCGCTTCTTCAACACTGCGCAAACGCACCGGACCCATATATTCCATTTCTTCCTTGAACGTTTCGGCCATGCGCTTGGACATATTGCGGAAGATAACCTCGCGCACCTCTTCGCTGGCCACCTTGAGAGCCAGCATGAGGTCCGTGTTCTCGATGTCGCGGATGATTCTCTGGATCGAGCGGTTGTCGAGATTGACGATGTCCTCGAACACAAACATGCGTTTCTTGATCTCTTCCGCCAGTTCCGGATCCTGGATTTCCAGCGCGTCCAGAATCGTTCGTTCCGTGCTTCGGTCGACGCCGTTCAGGATCTGCACGATCGCCTCGATGCCGCCGGCGGAAGTGTAGTCCTGGGTGACGGTGGAAGACAACTTTTGCTCCAGCACCTTCTCCACCTGGCTGATCACTTCCGGAGACGTGCTGTCCATGAGCGCGATTCTCCGGGCGACATCCGCCTGTTTGTCCTGGGGCAGCGATGACAGGATGACCGAAGCCTGATCCGGCGACAGATAGGAAAGCACCAGGGCAATCGTCTGCGTATTCTCGTTCTGGATAAAGTTGAAAATTTGCGACGGATCCGCCTTGCGCGCGAAGTCAAACGGCCGGACCTGCAGCGTGGCGGTCAACCGGTTCAGGATGTCGATGGCCCGCTGCGGACCAAGGGCCTTTTCCAGCACTTCCTTTGCGTAGGCAATGCCTCCCTCCAGGATGTACTCCTGGGCGAGGCAGATTTCGTGGAATTCCCGCATGATGGCTTCTTTTTCCTCGGCGTCGACCTTGCGCACATTGGCAATTTCCAATGTGAGCTGCTCGATTTCCTCGTCGCGCAGATGCTTGAAAACATGCGCCGAAACCTCGGGGCCGAGGGTGATGAGCAAAATCGCCGCCTTTTGCTTGCCGGTCAAAGTCGTTTGCTGCTGCTGAGCTCTAGCCACCAAAGTTCACCTCTATTCGTCCGCCAGCCAGGTCCGCAGCAGATTGACAAATTCTTCCGGTTTTCTTCTGGCCAGATTTTCCAGCTGCCTGCGGATCTGATTTTCGTTGCGCATATTTTCGATGTCCAGGGTCGGAAACTCCACCACGGGCTGGGACAGTTCCTGGGCTTCCTCTTCCATGGCGAGCTCCCTCTGTCTCCTCCGGCGAATGATCATGTACCCGCCGGCGGCGGCCAACGCCAGAGCCGCGCCTCCCAGGGCGTAATACCATGCCGCCAGATCCCTGCCGCCGGCAGGTTCAAGCTCTGCGCCGCCCTGGAACGATTGGGCGATGACGGACACCTTCTGCTCAATCTGTTCAGGAGTCAGCACCTGCCCGCTGTTGGCCAGCGAAGTGCTGACGATATTGCCCAACGTTCGCTTGATTTCATCGACCTGTTCCTGCGGCAGCGACGACGGATCGTCCGGATCCGGGGGCTCGATGCCGGCAAATATGGTCAGATCCTTGACCACATACGGGCTGGAAACAATCGATTGGGTCACTTCATTGATTTCATAATTGATGGTTTCCGTGTACTCATCCGTGCTGGATCTTCCGCCTCCGGAGCCCGCGCCCGGGTAATTCGGCACATCCGTCGTTCCGGTGCCGGCCACTCCTCCGGCCTGACCCGATTCCGAGACGGAGCTTCGTTCCGTGATCTGCTGACTGCGGACGATGCCCGTCTGATTTTCCGTGTCCACCGGCGTGAACGTTCTGACATGGGAATTGACCTGGTCAAAATTGAGCGACGCCACCACGCTGACCGCCACCTTGTTGTGGCCGTACAGCTTGCCAAGGAAGTTGGCGATCGTCCTCTGAATGTCCGCCTCGATCATTCTCTTGATCCTGAGCTGCTGCTCGATCACGGTCGAGGAAGGTCCCAACCCGTCCAGTTCGGAAGGCATCAGCAGATTTCCGTACTGGTCGATGACCTTGATGTTCTCCAGAGTCAGGTTCTTGACGCCGGTCCGGATCAGGTTGTACATCCCGTCGATCATCGCCTGGTCCGGCCTGAACCCCGGCTTGAAGGTAACGACAACGGAAGCAAGCGACTGCTCCGGCTCATTGGAGTTGATAAACACACTTTCTTCAGGGATGGTCAGGAGCACCTGAGCCTTGGACACACCCTCGAAGGAACTGATCAGCTTCTGCAGTTCTCCAGCCCTCGCATCCACGCTCAGCAGCTGGAATTCATTGTCGGACATCCCGAAGCTGGAAATGTTGTTCCGAAACAGTCCGAACCCCTGGGAACCGTTCTGGATCAGATCCTGGGCGGCCACATCGATCTTTACGTTCGTGACCATCTTGGCCGGAACACCTACGCTTGTTCCGTCTGAACTGAAGCGGTACGGAATGCCGTTAGACTCGAGATATTCCTTGATCGCCGCCGCATCCTGCGGGCTCAGGTCGGTGTAGGCCAACGCATATTCCGTTCTGGAGAAATGAATCACCAACAGGACGATCGTAAGGATCGTCAAGGCAACTACGGATATAAAGATGATTTTGTTTGTGCGACTCAGTTGCGTCCAATATTGGGCTGCCTTCTCCCGATATTGGTTGATGGTTTCACTCACTTTTTCACCCCGTCCAGACATAAGCAAATTCTAAGACAATCGTTCAGATTTGAATGCGCATGATTTCCTGGTACGCTTCGATGACCTTGTTTCTCACCTGCACGGTGAGCTCCAGTCCGAGGTGTGCCTTTTCAGATGCGATCAACAGCGTATGTATATCGGTGATTTCACCTTTCATAAACGCCTCGTTCAGGCGGGTGACTTCCTGCTGCTGGGCGTTGAGCGATTCCAGAGCGCCCTTGAGCATGTCGGAAAACGATCCCGCCAGTTCCGTCCCGGTCATTTTGACCGGCAGATGAGACGGTTTTGTATCGTTATCTATTAACTTTGGTGCCTGGTATGCCGAATTAATAATCATAAGATACCTCCTGCATCATGTTATCGCCCCATGCGTCGGAATCGTCACTTGCCGATATCCAACGCCTTCGTATACATCGCCTTCGTCGCGTTCAGCGCCGTAATGTTGGCTTCATACGAACGTGTGGCGGAGATCATGTCGACCATTTCCTTCACGATATCCACATTCGGCATCAACACGTAACCGTTCTCATCCGCATCCGGATGCTCAGGATTGTAAACTCTTTTGAAATCGGAAGGATCTTCCACCACCTGGGTCACCTTCACTCCGGGGCTGGCCTGCCTGCCCGACAGCTGCGCCTGGAACACATCGGCAAACGTCGGCTGGTTCGGTTCCATGACGACCAACTTGCGGCGGTAGGGCACCCACTGGCCGTCCACCAGCCTGGCCCGCGTCGTCTCCGCATTGGCGATGTTCGAGGAGATGACGTCCATGCGAAAACGCTGCGCCGTCAAGGCGGAGGCGCTAATGTTCAATCCCTTGAAGATCATTCCTGTTACCTCCCGATCGCGGTTCTCGTTTTCTTGATCTCATTGCTGACCTGCTGGATGAGAGTGTTGTAGTAGATCTGGTTGCTGGCCATGAGCGCCATCTCATACTCGATGTCCACATTGTTGTTGTTGTTGTTCATGGCCGTCGTTTCATCGGTGACAATCTGCGGAGTCACCTCGGATGAAAAAGGCCCGGTTATCGGAAAGTGCTTCGGATTGGTCCGGTAGGCCGTGAACCTGGGAGCCTTGACCGCTTCCAGTTCCCTGGCGAACAGTTCTTCGAACCGCACTTCCGAACGTTTGAAATTGGGCGTGTCCACATTGGCGATGTTGTTGGCGATGACGCGTTGCCTGAGCATCGCGGCATCCAACGCCCTCTGCAGATGGGAAAATCCAGAGGAAGTGAGCAAATTCAACGCCGATCACCTTCCGAGTCCAGTGTGCGTCAACATTTTTCGACAATCGCAAACCATTCTTCCAGTAGATGAGCATGTTACAAACGATTTACATATTCAACATTCCCCCTCATTTTTCCTGCCTGTTCGTCAACAATCATGAGAAATTGTATGGAAATACACAATTCGTATCTGGCCTGACAGAAAAAGGCTCCCTGCGATCGATGGCAGGGAGCCTTAAATGTTCCTCCGGCGAGAGGCAACTTGCACCGCGCCTGTTTTTACAGGCGCGCCTTTTTCAGTTCGTCCAGCAGCAGATCGTTCAAAATTTTGATGTAGGTGCCCTTCATGCCAAGGGATCTGGTTTCAATAACGCCGGCGCTTTCCAGCTTGCGCAGCGCGTTGACGATGACGGAACGGGTGATGCCGACGCGGTCGGCGATTTTGCTTGCCACCAAAAGCCCTTCCTTTTCCTTCAGCTCCTCGAAAATATGATCGACCGCTTCCAGTTCGCTGAAGGACAGGGAGCTGACCGCCACCTGCACGACCGCACGAAGGCGCGCGCTTTCCTCCATTTCGCTGGCGCGCACCCGCATGATTTCAATGCCGACAATCGTCGCCCCGTATTCCGCCAGCACCAGATCCTCGTCGGTGAACGGCTCCGCCTCCCGGAGCATGAGCAGCGTTCCCAGGCGTTCGCCTCCGCCCATGACCGGCACGATGATCGCGTGCTTGTGATTGAAGGCGTTGAGCAGATCGGACGGAATTTCTCCGATTTGCTGGTCGGCCGGATCGTTGCTCGCCGTCTCCTCGATTCTGCTGAAAATCCGGTTGTGTTCTTCCGGAACCCGTTTCTCATCCAGGAGCTGCAGCTGAAGGGCGGTCAGCCCTGCGGCATTGACCAGGGACTGGCCGAGAATTTTGCCCTTGCGGCTGATGATGTAGACGTCAGCGGTAAGCGAGTCTTTCAGCGTTTCCGCCATCTCCGCAAAGCTGACGGGGTTGCCGCCGGTTTTTTGCAGCAGACGATTCAATCTCCTCGTTTTTTGTAGCAGGTTCATGGTTCCTCATCCTCCACTTTCCTATTTTTTTGTATTTATGTTTACAAAATATATTGACTCAAATCCCGGTTTTTGGCGATTTCAGAAAGTTTCTCCCTGACATATTCGGGAGTGACGGTAAACGACTCGAGAAGAATGTCCGGCGCTTCGAAGGACAGATCCTCAAGCAGCTTCTCCATGATCGTATGCAGCCGGCGCGCGCCGATATTTTCCGTCTGCTGGTTCACTTCCGCGGCGATGCGGGCGATTTCGCGAATCGCCTCGGGGGAAAACTCCAGCCTGATCCCCTCGGTTTCAAGGAGGGCCGTGTACTGCTTGATCAGGGCGTTCTTCGGCTCCTGCAGGATGCGGATGAAGTCCTCTTCGGTCAGATTGTCCAGTTCGACGCGAATCGGGAAACGCCCCTGCAGTTCCGGTATGAGGTCGGAAGGCTTGGCGATGTGGAACGCGCCTGCGGCAATGAACAGGATGTAGTCCGTTTTGACCGGACCGTATTTTGTCATGACAGTGGATCCTTCCACGATCGGAAGGATGTCCCTCTGCACGCCTTCCCTGGACACGTCCGGACCGCTTCCCCTCGAGGAGCTGGCAATCTTGTCGATTTCGTCGATGAAAATGATTCCGGACTGCTCGGCGCGTTGGATCGATTCCTGGATGACCTCATCCATGTCGATGAGCTGCTGGGCTTCTTCCTGGATGAGCACCTTGCGGGCCTCCCGGACCGGCAGCTTGCGCTTTTTCGTTTTCCGCGGAAGCATGTGGCCGAACAGCTCCTGCATGTTGATGCCGAACTGCTCGTTGCCCTGGCCGGTGAACATCTCCAGCATCGACGGGGTGTTGTCCTCCACCTCGATTTCGATCACTTCGTTCTCCAGTTCGCCGCGCATCAGTTTCGCGCGAACCTCCGAACGTCTCGCGGCCACTTCCTGGGCCGATTCCTGATCCGCCTGGGGAGAGGAAGACTGCTGGTTGGCCGCTCCGAACAGCATTTCCAACGGATTGCGCTCACGCCTCGCCTTTGACGGGGAAGGAACAAGAATGGAAACAATCCGCTCGTTGGCCAGCTGTTCCGCCCGGTCCTTCACCTGCTCGGTCTTCTCCGCCTTGATCATGCGGATGGCCGTCTCCACGAGATCGCGGACCATCGACTCCACATCGCGGCCGACATATCCGATCTCGGTAAACTTTGTCGCCTCCACCTTGACGAAGGGGGCGTTGACGAGCTTGGCGAGCCTCCTCGCGATTTCTGTTTTGCCGACGCCCGTCGGCCCGATCATCAGGATGTTTTTTGGAACGATCTCGTCCCGGATCGATTCATCCAGCTTGCTTCTTCGATGCCGATTGCGAAGCGCGACGGCGACCGACCGCTTGGCCTGCTTCTGGCCGACGATATATTTGTCCAGTTCGGCCACGATCTGTCTCGGCGTCAACATGTCGTTACCCATTCATGACCAACTCCTTGCTTCGCCTCAAATCTCGTCCACGATGATGCTGTCGTTGGTAAACACGCAAATGTCCGCCGCGATTTCCAGCGCCGCGCGGGCAATGTCCTTCGCTTCCATGCCGGGCGCGTGTTTTTTCAGGGCGCGTCCCGCCGCCAGCGCATAGCCGCCGCCCGAGCCGATGGCGAGAATTCCGTCGTCCGGCTCGATCACCTCGCCGCTGCCGGACAACAGAAGCAGGTGCTGGTCGTCCATGACCACCATCATCGCCTCCAGCCTTCTCAGCACCCGGTCCGAGCGCCAATCCTTGGCCAGCTCCACCGCGGCCCGCTGCAGATTTCCGTTATGTTCCTCCAGCTTCGATTCAAACTTTTCAAACAGGGTGATCGCATCGGCGACGGAACCGGCAAATCCGGCCAGCACCTTGCCGCGGTACAGCCTTCTCACCTTCTTCGCCTGGCGTTTCATCACCATCTGATTGCCGAAGGTGACCTGTCCGTCCCCGGCGATGGCGCCCTTTCCGTTGTGGCGAATGGCAAAGATCGTTGTCGCATGGAACTGTCCGTCCAATGTCCATCCTCCTCAAATTCAATCCCTTTATGCCCGCGGATGCGCCCGGTTGTAGATCGTCTGCAGGTGATCCCTTGTGATATGCGTATAAATCTGGGTCGTCGAAATGTTTTCGTGCCCGAGCAGCTCCTGGACCGTCCTCAGGTCGGCCCCTGCCTCCAGCATATGGGTGGCAAAGGAATGGCGCAGCGCATGGGGACTGATCTTCTTTCGCAGCGCAAGCCGTTCCACAGCCCGATCCACGATCCGGCGGACGCTCCGGTCCGTCAGCCTTCCTCCGTTCCTGTTCAGGAACAGAGCCTCCTCTCCGCGACCCTTCGCCAGAAAAGGCCGGCCCTTCTGCGCATATGTTTCAATTGCATCCACGGCGTATTCACCCAGCGGAACGTACCGTTCCTTCGATCCCTTGCCGAGTACGAGGGCGATGCCGTTCTTCAGATCGACCGATCCCGTATCCAGCGCCACCAGTTCGGACACGCGCATGCCGCTGGCATACAGCGTCTCCAGAATCGCCCTGTCCCTCATGCCGAGAGGATCCGTCGGCTCCGGAGTCTCCAGCAGTTCGCGTATCTCCTCCAAATAAAGAAAAACAGGCAGCCGGGTATCCTGTTTCGGGCTTCTCAGCAGGGCGAAGGGGCTGCTATCCATCACACCTTCCCTGACAAGAAACATATAGAACGATCGCAGGGCAGAAAGCTTGCGCGCAATGGAGCGCCTGGAATACTCCTTCATGCTGAGCTGGGCGAGAAATTTCCGGGCCAAATCATAAGAAACAGCAGCAAAAGACGGAATGTTTTGCTGCTTCAGAAATTCGCCGAATTGTTCAAGATCGGTGCGATAATGGGTTTCGGTGTGGGGCGAGGCGTTTCGTTCCGCCCGCAAATACCGGAAAAAACGGTTGATCATCATTCCGTTGTCCACGCCCGCATCACCCCAACCGCATTGTTTAAATTGTCAACAGTTCAAATCATTACATATCGTAACACATTTCAGAACTGGGATACAAGGGAACTGTCGGCAAATTTTTTATTTTGTTAATGTTAAAAATTGCCTTACGCTTTGCAGCGCCCGTTCCGCCAACAGTTCATTCTTTTCTCCCTTGTTTCTCGTCTTGCGCTCCAACGGCGGATACAGCCCGAAGTTGGCGTTCATCGGCTGGAAATGGCCTGGATCGGCCGTTGTCACATACCTGGCCATGCTGCCCAGGGTCGACTCGGCGGGAAAGACAACCGGTTCCTTGCCCTGGGCCAGCCTGGCCGCATTCCACCCGGCGATCAGCCCCGACGCCGCCGATTCCACGTATCCTTCCACGCCGGTCATCTGGCCGGCAATGAACAGATCGGGACGGCGCCTGAACTGGTACGTCGCCTCGAGCAGCCTGGGAGAATTGATGAACGTGTTGCGGTGCATGACTCCGTAGCGGACGATTTCCGCCTGCTCCAGCCCCGGGATGAGCCGGAACACCCGTTTCTGCTCGCCCCATTTGAGGTGGGTCTGAAAACCTACCATATTATACAACGTTCCGGCGGAATTGTCCTGGCGCAGCTGGACAACCGCGAAGGGCATTTTGCCCGTGCGCGGGTCAACCAGTCCGACCGGCTTGAGCGGACCGAACAGAAGCGTCTGCCGGCCGCGCCTGGCCATGACTTCGATGGGCATGCATCCCTCGAAGTAGATCTCCTTTTCAAATTCCTTGAGCGGAGCCGTTTCCGCGCTGACCAGGGCATCGTAAAACTCGTTGAACTGCTCCTCGGTCATCGGGCAGTTGATGTAGGCCGCCTCGCCCTTGCCGTAGCGGGAAGCGACGAACACCTTGTCCATGTCAATGCTGTCCCGCTCGATGATCGGCGCCGCCGCGTCGTAAAAATACAAATACTCCTCGCCCGTCAGCCGCTTCAGGCAGTCCGACAGGGAAGGAGACGTCAGCGGCCCGGTGGCGATGACGGTGATACCCTCCGGCAGCTCCGTCACTTCCTCGTGCCTTACCTCGACCAGCGGATGCCGGCGCAATGTTTCGGTGACCTCCCCGGAAAAACCGTCGCGGTCCACCGCGAGCGCGCCTCCCGCCGGCACGGCGTGGCGGTCGGCGCAGCGCATGATGAGGGAGTCGAGCATGCGCATTTCTTCCTTCAGGACGCCGACCGCGTTGGTGAGACTATTGGCGCGCAGGGAATTGCTGCACACCAGTTCGGCAAACTTGTCCGTTCGATGCGCGGGGGTGCTTGTCCGGGGGCGCATTTCGTAAAGGACGACCGGCACGCCCTGGCGGACAATTTGCCATGCCGCCTCGCTGCCGGCCAGTCCGGCGCCCACCACAGTCACGGGTTGAATTTGGCTCATGCTGTCATTCCTCGCTATCGTCCTGAGACTCTTTCTTTTCCTTGTGGGAACACGATGTGCACTGGATCTGCAGACCGCCGCGGAACCTTTTCTCCGTCATCAGGGAGCCGCATTCCGGGCAAGGTTTTTCCGCCGGTTTGTCCCAGGAGACGTAATCGCACTCCGGATAGCGGTCGCAGCCGTAAAAGATGCGCCCTTTCTTGCTGCGCCTTTCCACAATCTTTCCTTCGCCGCAGGACGGGCAGGACACGCCGGTCTGCTTCACGATCGGCTTGGTGCTGCGGCACTCCGGAAAGCCGGAACAGGCCAGAAACTTGCCGTAACGCCCCATTTTGTATACCATCGGACGGCCGCATTTCTCGCAGGCGACATCGGATACTTCATCCTGGATTTCCACCTGGCGCATTTTTTCCTCGGCGATCTCCAGCCGTTTCTCAAACGGCTTGTAAAATTCCTGAAGCACCCGGACCCAGTTTTCCTTGCCTTCCTCGACGTGGTCCAGCTCCTCTTCCATCTGGGCGGTAAATTCCACGTTGACGATTTCCGGGAAAAACTGCTCCATCAGCTCGATGATCAGCTCGCCCAGTTCCGTCGGAACAAACTTTTTGTCTTCCAGAGCCACATAACCGCGTTTCTGGATCGTTTCCAGCGTCGGTGCATAGGTGCTCGGCCGGCCGATGCCCTTTTCCTCCATGGCGCGGACAAGGCGGGCTTCCGTATAGCGGGGCGGCGGCTGGGTGAAATGCTGCTTCGGCTCGATCGACTTCCGCTCCAGCATATCCCCTTCCTTGAGGGGCGGCAGCAGCGCCTCCTCTTCGGATGCCTCGTCGTCCTGGCCTTCCACGTACACCTTCATGAAGCCGGGAAATTTCACCTTGGAGCCGGTGGCCCGGAATGTCGCGCTTCCTGCGGCGATCTCGACAGTCATCGTGTCGAGCACGGCGGAGGACATCTGGCTGGCGACGAAACGCTCCCAGATCAATTTGTACAGGCGGTACTGGTCTCTGGTCAGATACGGTTTCACCTGCTCCGGCTCTCTCAGGACGGAGGTCGGCCGGATGGCTTCGTGGGCGTCCTGGGCGCCGGCCGCTTTTTTCGTATAGTTTCGGGGCGTATCGGGGACATAGGCCTGGCCGAATTTGTCAAGGATATAGCCCCTGGCCTCCTCCTGGGCAACCGGAGACACCCGCGTCGAATCGGTGCGCATGTATGTGATGAGGCCAACCGAGCCCTCTCTCCCGAGGTCCACCCCTTCATAGAGCTGCTGGGCGACGGACATCGTTTTGGCGGCGCGGAAGTTGAGCTTCCGCGCGGCTTCCTGCTGGAGCGAGCTTGTGATGAACGGAGGCGCCGGATGGCGCAGCCGCTCCTTTTCCTTGACCGAACGGACCGAGTAGGTCGCGTTGGCCAGGGAATCGAGGATTTGTTGGACCTGTTCCCCGTTTGTCAGATCCAGCTTCTCCCCGTTCAGGCCGAAAAACTTCGCGTCGAACTCCGCCTTTCCGGCGGCCAGCCGGGCGGTAATCGTCCAGTATTCCTCCGGAACAAAGGAACGGATCTCGTTTTCGCGGTCGATGATCAGCTTGAGCGCCACGGTCTGCACCCTTCCGGCGGACAGGCCCTTCTTCACCTTCCTCCACAGGAGAGGACTGATCTTGTAGCCGACCAGCCGGTCCAGGATGCGCCTCGCCTGCTGGGCGTTCACCAGATCCATGTTGATCGGGCGCGGCGATTTGAAAGCTTCACGCACCGCCTGCTTCGTGATCTCATTGAATACGACCCGGTTCGCCTTGTTCTCGGGAAGCTCCAGGTAATTGGCCAGATGCCAGGCGATCGCCTCTCCTTCGCGGTCGGGGTCCGCCGCCAGGTAGATGTTCTTGACCTTTTTGCTCGCCTCTTTCAGTTCCTTCAGAATATTGCCCTTTCCCCGGATCGTGATATACCGGGGTTCAAACCCGTTTTCGATTTCCACGCCAATCTGGCTTTTGGGCAAATCGCGGATATGTCCCATGGAGGCTTTCACGATGTATTTGTCACCCAAATATTTTTTGATCGTTTTTGCCTTAGCCGGTGATTCCACGATGACCAAAGAGTCTGCCATGCGTCAGCCTCCCTCGAAAAATCTTCATGCTCATTAGATACATCCGACATTTGATGGATCATGATTTACGTATATAGGAAAATCCGGGAAGTTGTTCGATCTTGTTTTTCATTGTTAAAGATAGCAGAACTGAATGCAAATGTCCAAATGTGAATTTCGTGCGGACCATGAGTTCGTCCACGGATACCGGATCATTTCCGATCCGCGAGAGCACCGTGAGCTCCTCCCCGCTCAGCGACTCCTCCTCCACATTTGGCGTTTTCATCATATGTATTTCGCTGCAGTCCAACCTATGCGCATATTCTGCGGCAATGTCTTCGGCGCAGGTGACGAGGATCGCTCCCTGCCGGATCAGCCTGTGCGGCCCGGCGCTTTTCGGGGAAGTGATCGGGCCGGGAACGGCGAACACATCCCGGGACGCCTCCAGGGCGTAGTCCGCCGTGATGAGCGTTCCGCTCGACTCTCCTCCTTCCACGACGACAGTGCCCCAGCCGAGGCCGGCAATCAGCCGGTTGCGCCGCGGGAACAGTCCGGGATGAGGCTTCGTCGACAGCGGGTATTCGGTCAGGATGAGGCCGCTTTCCGCAAGCTGGCGGAACAGTTCCCGGTTCTCGGGGGGATAGACGCGGTCAAGCGGAGTGCCCAGGACGGCGATGGTGCCGCCGGGCCCGCGCATCGCCGCCCGGTGGGCGATGCTGTCAATGCCGCGCGCCAGGCCGCTCACGATGCGGAAACCGGCGCCGGACAATCGCTCCGCCAGCATGTCCGCGGTACGCCTCCCGTAAACCGTCGGCGTCCGGGTGCCGACGATGGCGATGGAGGGACCATTGAGCAGGCGGAGATCGCCCGCATAGTACAGCACCCATGGAGGCCACGGCGTCTCCCGCAGCAGGGCCGGGTAATGTTCATCGAGATAGGTCAGAAAACCTATTTCTTTTTTCTCATATACTTGCTTCCGCCGGTCGACAAATGCCTCGCTCAGCGTGCCGGCGATGATGCGCGACCTGCCCTCATCCACGCCGATCCGCATCAGCATCTCGCGGTCCCCGCGCAGGCAGGCTTCCCAGCACCCGTGCTCCATGATCCGTTTTATTGTATGCCAGCCGATCCCCTCCAGTTCATGGAGCCCGAACAACACTTCCCTCGCTTCCAACATTGTTCCCTCCTTTGCTCATAAAAAACAGCCTTCCACAACCGCCTGGCGGTTGATGGAAGGCTGCCTGCCATTCCTGATCTGGATCACATCATAGGCCGATTCGCATGATGCGATATGCCGATCTCATGATATGCTGATTTTCATGATATGCTGAATCTCATGATGCTCGTTGTCCATTGCTCACTTTTTCGTGATGCATTTCTCCAGCAGACCGCGCTCCTCGAGAACGCTGACGAGGGTGGCGCCCATTTCGGAAGGCGTCGGTGCAACCCGGATGCCGCACGATTCCATGACCGCGACTTTCTCCGCAGCCGTTCCCTTGCCGCCGGAAATGATCGCGCCGGCATGGCCCATCCGCTTTCCGGGAGGCGCCGTCTTGCCGCCGATGAAGCCGACGACCGGCTTCTTCATGTTTTCCTTGATCCATTGGGCCGCTTCTTCTTCAGCCGTCCCGCCGATTTCGCCGATCATGATGACCGCGTAGGTATCCGGATCCTCATTGAACATCTTCAGCACGTCGATGAATTCCGTTCCCTTGACCGGGTCCCCGCCGATGCCGACCGCGGTGGACTGGCCGATGCCGCGGGTGGACAGCTGATGGACGGCTTCATAGGTAAGCGTGCCGCTGCGGGAGACGACCCCGACGTGTCCCGGCGTATGGATATACCCGGGCATGATGCCGATCTTGCATTCACCCGGAGTGATGACGCCCGGGCAGTTCGGACCGATCAGGCGAGTTTTCTTGCCTTCCATGTAGCGCTTGACCTTCACCATGTCCAGCACCGGGATGCCTTCCGTGATGCAGATGACCAGATCCAGGCCGGCGTCGACGGCTTCCATGATGGAGTCCGCCGCGAAGGCCGGCGGGACATAGATGACCGACGCGGTCGCGCCGGTGGCTTCAACGGCCTCCTGCACCGTGTTGAACACCGGCAGGGAAACGGTGGAGCCGTTTTCCAGCGTGATGTCGACATGGGTGCCGCCCTTGCCCGGAGTCACGCCGCCAACCATCTGCGTGCCGTATTCCAGTGCTCCCTTTGTATGAAACAGGCCGGTCGCGCCGGTGATGCCCTGCGTGATGACCTTCGTATCCTTATTGACCAGAATGCTCATTTCGGTTGCTACCTCCTGTGATGGTTGATTACTTCACCAACGCGACGATTTTCTGCGCGCCGTCAGCCATGGAATCCGCAGGGACGATGTTCAGACCGGATTCCGCGAGAATTTTCTTGCCCAGCTCAACGTTCGTTCCTTCCAGCCGTACCACGAGCGGACGGTCCAGGCCGACCTGTTTGGCCGCCTCGACGACCCCGTTGGCAATGACGTCGCAGCGCATGATGCCGCCGAAAATGTTGACGAAGATCCCCTTCACCTTCTCGTCGGAAAGAATGATCTTGAACGCCTCGGTTACCTTCTCCGTGGTGGCGCCGCCGCCCACATCAAGGAAGTTGGCGGGTTCTCCGCCATAATATTTGATGATGTCCATCGTCGCCATGGCCAGTCCGGCGCCGTTGACCATGCAGCCGATGTTGCCGTCCAGGGCGATGTAGCTCAGATCGAACTTGGAAGCCTGGATTTCTTTCGGATCTTCCTCATCGAGGTCGCGCAGCTCCAGAATTTCCTTGTGGCGGAACAGAGCGTTGGAATCGAAGTTCAGCTTCGCGTCCAGCGCCATCACCTTGCCGTCGCCGGTCACCACCAGCGGGTTGATTTCCGCGATGGAGCAGTCCTTGTCCACAAATGCGTTGTAAAGCGCCAGCATGAACTGGGCCGCCTTGTTCACCAGCTCGTTCGGAATGTTGATGGCATAGGCCAGTCGGCGTGCCTGGAAAGGCATGAGGCCAACCGCCGGGTCGATCGTTTCCTTGAAGATTTTCTCCGGCGTTTTGGCGGCCACTTCTTCAATTTCGGTGCCGCCCTCTTCCGAGGCCATCATGACGACGCGCCCGCTGGCGCGGTCGACAACGAGACCGACGTAATACTCCTTCTTGATGTCGCAGCCTTCTTCAATGAGCAGCCGCTTCACTTCCTTGCCTTCCGGTCCGGTCTGGTGGGTGACCAGAATTTTGCCCAGCAGCTCCTCCGCATATTTGCGCACGTCATCCAGATTTTTGGCAATCTTGACGCCGCCCGCCTTGCCGCGGCCGCCGGCATGGATTTGCGCCTTGACCACGGTGACGGAGCTGCCCAGTTCCTTTGCGGCCTCGACCGCCTCGTCCACGGTGAACGCCACCTTGCCCCGCGGGACGGTCACTCCGTACTGTCTGAGAATTTCCTTGCCCTGATACTCGTGAATATTCATGGAGATCCTCCTAGTGCTATAGTGATCATTCTATGTAAGGGCGTCAGCCTGCACAAGAAACAAAAACGCACGCCTTTCCTATTTTATCATTTTTTCTCGGCACATTCCTTCTTTTTTTTGCATGATTTTCATCCCATTTTTCGATCAATTCCATGAAGAAAGCGCATCGTTCCGCCTTGCGGAACACGCGCTTGAAACGTTTGCGCTTGCAATTGCGCTTGAAACATACGCGTATGCGTATGTGCTTGCTTTCACGTTTGAAACATTCACGCTTGAAGCAGTTGCAATCGCGCCTGATCGATATTTCGTGCGCCGATTGCCTTTGCTTTCCGGTTGTATTCGCGCACCGATTGTCTCGTGTGCCGATTTTTTACTGGTAAAGATGCTGTGGTGCGGAAACGGGTGTTCTTGGTTCCCTCTCCGCCTGCTTGACATAGCGCATCTCGTTGCCGGTAAACCCGCAAACCTCGCACATGACCGTCGGCTCCGCCGTCTCCACCGGCTCCGGCTCCGACTGCAACGTAATCGCGCCGGTGATGGCATCCTTGCGGATGCTTTGACGCATGCTTGTGATGAGGCTGAACTTGACCCGGTTGGACCGGCAGTTTGGACAAAAGTAAGGTTTTTCCATGGATGGTCCCTCCTTTGCTGTACAGTATGCCCAATTTGTCCCAAAGTATCGCAAGATGGCAACTGTGGCGGGTGGCTGATGAGGCGGATGACCGAAGCCCATTTGGATGACCGCCGGCTGAGGCGGATGTCTGAAGGATGGGGGCGGCGGGCTGTCATCCGGGAACCGGTTTCTCCTCCCCTCAGCCAAATGATTGAATCATCCCGCCCATTGGGATAAAATAGAAAATAAAACAAAACGGCTGCAAAGGAAGCACCTTGCCCGTGATGACAATGGCGGACCGGCGGATCTTCGGATCGATGCGGAAAGATCCCGGCCGGCTGCCGGAAATCTGGGGAGGTGTTTTTCTTATGTACGGAAAAGTGATCAGCGCCTGCATTTCCGGAGTGGAGGGCAGGGTCGTCCAGGTGGAGGTGGACATTGCCAACGGCCTTCCCTCCTTCCACATCGTCGGGTTGCCCGATTCGTCCGTCCGGGAAAGCATGGAGCGGGTCCGCTCCGCCCTGCGTAACAGCGGATTTGACTTTCCGATGCGGCGCATCACCGTCAATTTGGCGCCGGCAGATGTGCGGAAAGAGGGAGCGGCCCTCGATCTGGCCATTGCCTGCGGCATCCTGACCGCCAGCGGGCAGGCTTCCATGGACAGGCTGAAGGACGCGGTCATTTTAGGGGAGCTGTCGCTGGACGGCGCCGTGCGGACAGTCGCCGGCGTCCTGGCCATCGCCCACGATATCAGCAGGCTAGGCTACCGCCGGATCATCGTCCCCGCGGGCAACGCGGCGGAAGCCGCGCTCATCGGAAGGCTGGAGGTCATCCCCGTTGCCTCCTTGCGCCAGATGGCGAAGCCGGAGAAGTTAACCGTTTCCAAAGACTTGCCCGGTGATGGTATCGATGTCGATGATGCGCGCCCTGAATCACCGCCGAAAAAATCACCGCCGGAAAAACAGCCAGACCAAACGGAAGACTACGCGGATGTGCGCGGACAGCTGCAGGCCAAGCGGGCGATCGTCATAGCCGCGGCGGGCATGCACAACATTTTGCTCGTCGGTCCCCCGGGATGCGGCAAGACTATGCTCATGCGCCGGATACCGACCATCCTGCCTCCACTGGACGAAGAGGAGGCGCTGGAGGTGACGAAAATAAGAAGCATCGCCGGTCTGCTGAAGGACCGGATCCGCCTGGCCGACCGCCGTCCGTTCCGCGCGCCGCATCATTCCATTACGCTGAGCGGCATGGTCGGCGGCGGCTTCCATCCGAAGCCGGGAGAGATCAGCCTCGCCCACCGGGGCGTTCTGTACCTGGATGAGCTTCCGGAATTTTCCCGTTCCGTGCTGGAGGCGCTGCGCCAACCGCTGGAGGACCGGCAACTGACGATCAGCCGGGCGAAGGCCGCCTACACATTTCCCGCCGACATCCTGCTGGCGGCTTCCATGAATCCGTGCCCTTGCGGCTTTTGGGGGAGCCAGGACGATAGGCGCCCTTGCACCTGTACTCCGCTCCAAATCCAGAAGTACCGTTCCCGCCTGTCCGGACCTCTCCTGGACCGCATCGACATGCAGGTGGAGGTGGCGCCCGCCACCTTCGGGGAACTGGCGAACCATGGAGCTGATCAAGAATCCGCATCCCGGCCGACGGATCATCAGCATGCCGAACCGTCAAGCTCTGCCGGCATGCGGGAGCAGGTGCTCAAGGCGCAGGAGCGGCAGCGCCACCGATTCCGGCGCATGCCCGGCATCCGCTTCAACAGCCAGTTGAGCGGGACCGCATTGCGGCAGTTCTGCCTTCTGGACAAGGAGGCGGCCGCCATGCTGCGGCTCAGCTTCGATGCATTGGGCTTGAGCGCCCGCGCCTATGAGCGGATTCTCAAAGTCGCCCGCACCATCGCCGATCTGGAAGGAAGCGAGGATATCCATGCCCATCATGTGGCGGAAGCTGTCCAGTACCGCTGCCTTGACCGGCGGCTTCCGCAGTGAAGATTTGGGCAGCTCACGCTGCCCTATGCAAGCACAACATTTGCAAGCTCACTTTCAAACAAATCAACACCATCGGCCAGCATTCCTAGTGATTGACCTGCAGCCAAATCCCCCCAATCAATGGGCATTGAACATGATTTCCTGCCCATGCCGGGTTCGCCGCCTTCCATCGACGGCGGTTCAACCGGACGGTTCGGAGTCGCTCGCCTGCGGAGGAGGACATACCGGGTGCGCATCGCATGTGGTGGCCGCTAACGCTTCTTTTTTCTCCTGGTCAGTCCGATGGTCCCAATCCGTCTGTTCGTTTCCGGGTCCACAATCTCAATATACAACCCCTTAAACGTCCCTCTCAGCGAAAACAGTTCAGCGACGGCTTCATCCTTCGATGAATAAGGTCCCAGTAACCGCTGATGCTTGTAACAAATAAAATAGATCAACGAACGATCCTTCGACAGATTCTTACATATTCATACAATTCTATTTCACTCCTCTTTCCCCCTTCCGCTAACTCATCCTCTTTCTCAACTCCTCGTGTTTCGCAACTTCTCCTGTTCCGAAACTCCTCCTGCCGCCATCTTTCATTCATCCGTCTGGGCAACCCCGATCCGCAAAAAAGCAAAAAAAATAAGCCTTCGGCACCACATCGAACGTGGTGTCACAGGCTCTTCCCTGGTTTTTTCTGCAGTCCCAGCGTGTTCCGCTCCCAGAACACTCCGTCGTGATACCCTTGAATGGACGAATCCTTTGTTGCCAGCCGCAGTCTTTTCAACGCCAGCAGGCAGTATTCTTCCTCCAGCTCGATGCCGAAGAAATGCCGCCCGAGTTTTTTCGCCGCCACCGCCGTCGTTCCGGAGCCGAGAAACGGATCGAGCACCACATCTCCGGGGCGGGAGCTGGCCAGAATGATCTTGGCCGCCAGCTTTTCCGGCTTCTGCGTCGGATGATCGGTGTTTTCCGGCATCGACCAGAAGGGCACCGTCAGGTCGGTCCACAGATTGGAAGGATGGGTCAGGCGGAAATTGCCGTCCTCCCTCTCCTCCCAGTCCTTCGGCTTGCCGTCCTCATCGCGGTAGGGCGCCAAAACCCGCCTCTTCATCATGACCGCACCCACATTGAAATAGTACCGTTTGCTGAGAGATCCGAACCAGATGTCCTCGGAAGCGTTTTTCCAGTTCCTCACCGAACCCCTTCCCTTTTCCCGCTCCCAGGTGATCCGGTTGTGCACATACATATAATTGGACATCACTTCAAAAATGGCCGAAGAGCTGCGCCAGTCGCCGCAGATGTACACGGATGCGTCCGGTTTCAGCGCGGGAAGCGCCAGCCGCAGCCAGGAATCGAGCCATTCGGCGTACCGCTTCGCATCCATCCGGGAAAAGCTGTTGCGATGAAACGTCTTGTTCAGGTTGTAGGGCGGATCGGCCAGCATGAGATCAACGGAGCGACGGGGAATCGAAGCAAGCGCCTCAAACGTGTCCCCGCAGATGACCCGGTCCCTGATGTCCAGGCCAGGCGGGATCGGCGTGAACAAGAGCTCGCCTCGCAGTTCCGCACGCTCTTCGTCCGTCAGGGTCATCGTCCTGTTGCGTTCCGCACGTACCCTGTCCCCCAAACAAAAATCCCTCCAGTCGGGATGTTTCCGTTCAGCAGCATACTGCGTAGCGTTTAGCATGTTCTGTTCAGCATGTTCCCATTCGTCACCACTCATCATTTCCGTTCATTCACGGCGTAATCCGGTTTGGCCTGTGTCCGGGCTTGAGGCCTGCCGCGGCTCAGGAGGACGCCGGCAAAAACGAGCAGCGCGCCCACCAGATGCGCGATCGTGATGGATTCTCCGAGCATCAAAAATGCCATGACGGCCCCCCAGACCGGAACGAGATTTTGAAACAGCGAGCAGCGGGACGGCCCGATGAGCTCCACCGCCCGGTTCCAGCAAACGAGCGATACGATGGAGGGGAAGATGCCCAAAAACAGCATGCCTGCCACCTCCCGCACGCCGATGGGACCTGCCTCGCGGACGGCCAGTTCGCCGATGGTCACGGGCAACAGAAGGACGCAGCCGACGAGGGTGCCGAAGAACAGGACGGAAAGCGGCCCGAGACCCGTCACTTTTTTCAGGTAAACGGAATACACCGCCCACATGAAGATCGCCAGCAGCATGAGCAAATCGCCCGGATTGAACCGCAGATGTCTCAGCTGTTCCAGGGATCCCTGCGTCATCACCCACAGAAGACCCGCAATGGACAGGACAACCGCAAAGTATAGCCGGAGGCTGCCCTTGTCACCCATGATCCAATAGGCCAGCAGCACCATGATCACCGGCGAGGCGCCGTTGACCAGCGTGATGTTGATCGCTGTCGTGAAATGCGCCGCCTGGTAAGTGAGAACGTTGAAACCGATCACGCCGGTGATGGCCAACAGAAGGAGCCACTTCCACTGTTTTTTGGCCAATTCCCATTCCTTGCGAAACACCGGATACATGATCGGCAAAAGGATCAGAAAGGAGATCAGCATGCGGGAAAAGGACAAAGTAAATGGAGGAATCGATGTCGACAGCATCCTGCCGACGACCGCATTTCCTCCCCAAAAAAATGTGCCCGTCATCAGCAGCAGAAATGCCGAATTCCACAATTTTTTTTGCAGCATGTTGCCCCCCCTTGCTCATTCAAACAGGCAAACGCTTCCGCCCTTCAAAACGCGGATTCGACATGCCTCAACCTGCATTCATTGGTCTTTCCGTCCATTTGAACCGCCACCACATCAAAGCGGATCGGAGGGTCGTCCAGATTGTTTGCCGCAGCATAGAGAAGCGCCATGCGGCGCAGGCGCATCCGCTTGCGCGCGTCAACCGATTCCTCCGCGGTGCCGAACCGGTCGCCTGTGCGGGTGCGCACTTCCACAAACACCAGTTCCCCGTTCTGTTCCGCGATCAGGTCGACTTCTCCCAGCCTGCAGCGCCAGTTTCGCTCCAGAATGCGATATCCCTTGCCGGCCAGCATTTCGCATGCCGCCTGTTCGCCCGCGCTTCCAAGTTCCCGTTTATTCCGCGAAGCCAATGTCGTTCACATTCCCCTTCGCCCGTTGATCGGTCCGATAAACAAAGCTCAGGATTTCCGCCACGATCTGGTACAGCTCCGGCGGGATTTGCTGATCGATATCGAGCTTCGACAAAACTTCCACCAGGGAAGCGTCCTCCTGCAGCGGTATGCCGAGTTCCCGCGCCTTTTCAATCAGTTTCTCGGCAACGATCCCCTTGCCCTTGGCCAGCACCTTCGGCGCTTCCATCTCGGGGGTGTATCCAAGGGCGACCGCCATTTTTTTCTTCTCCCTGCGCCCTTTGCTCATATGCGCAGATCAACCCCTTTGTACGGCTTGGGCGCATATTCCAGGCTGTCCGGAACCGGCGGCGCAGAATCCGGCCGTTCGTGCCGTTTGCCGGCGCCATCCGCCTGCTCCTTCGGAAACGGGGTGATCTTCATCGAAGCGATGCGGTAACCGGCCTTCCGGAACGCTTCATCGAGCTGAGGTCTTGCCTCCTCCACCCATTGGCCAAAGGAAGGATGATCATTGATGACATGAAGCTGAATGGACCTTTCCACCACAAATACGTCGATGACCGTATGTCCCAGATAACGCATGCCCAGGTCGAACACGAGGCGGCAGTTATCCGGGTCGATTCCGCCGTTGGCGCCTTTTTTGCGGGACTGAATATGAATCGCCGAAGGATGGTCGCGATCTCCTCCTTCCAGCGGCAAAAACACGGTCAACTGCGTAAATGCCGAACTGCGGTCCGAACTGAGAAGCAGCTGCTGCCCGGTGATATGCTGCAGCGTCTGCTGAACGGCCTCTCTCATGCCGCCCGGCAGATCGTCCGACGCCGCAAGCTGAAGAAGCAAAGTTTTGACCGTTTCCACCGCGGAACCGGACCGAAGCGCTTCCATCGGGACATGAGACAAATCCTGGGGAACTAACGGGGATGGCAGCGGGCTACCCGGTTCCGCGCCGGAACGTCCGGCCTGCCCGGCATGCTGCTGGGTCAGTCTCAGCACGGAGCGCTCCGTTTCCACCCCGAGCATCCTGAGCAGACGGGGAATCCATTCTCCCGCCGGTTCAGGCTGCGCCCCGGCCGACCGTCCGGACGTTTCCGCCTGCTGCGGCGTCAATTTTGCATGCGCCTCGGCGCCGCCCATGGTTCCCGCCGCGGATGTGCCCGCCGAAGAAACGGACAATTGCGCGATAGCGGCAGTTGAAGGATGCGCAGTCGAAGGAGCCGCAGACGATGAGGCCGCATGTTGCGCCGCCGGGTTGGGCATCCCCTGTCCCTGCGGGGCGGCGCGGGTCACCTCCGCCGTGGGGCCCCCGGTCGAACCCGCGGCGCCGGCGGATGCGGCCGCTGCCCGGAAAGGGGCCGGTGATGCGCCTCGTCCGGCTCCTCCATCGGCCTGCCCGTAAGCCGGACCCGGAAATGTCAAATTCGCCACCTGTCCGGGGACAGCCGGTAAAGCGGACGGTTGGGCAGCCGCGCCCTCTCCGGGCGCCGCGGACCGGGCGTTCATGCCGGCGACCAGCCCGCGCAGCTGCTGAATGGCCTGCCCGAGTCTGTCCATCAGTTGGGCCAGGGAAGCCGAATACTGCGAGAGAGGAGCCGATGACAAGCTGGCCGCGTTCCCCGGTATTCCCGCCCGGATGGCGGCTGCTCCCTGTTCCAGCTGCTGCAGCAGCCGTTCCAGAGGTGGGCCGAACAGCACCTGATGCAGGGACCGGATGACGGCGTTCGTCAGCGGCAGTCCTCTTGATAGCGCCAGCACGGCCGCCTGCGTCCATTTCGCGCTGTCCACAGCCGCCGGAGCCTGCCGCATCGCCTGCGCCAGTTCCCTCACATTGGTCTTGGTCAGGTCCAATCCTTCGCGCTGCATGATGCCGATGAGCCTGCGGTTGGCCTCGTTGTCCTCCAGACCAAGAAATTTGAGCAGCTGTCCCAGGTCCTGCCCGACCGAGCGGGAGAGCGGCATGTCCACCGGTTTCAGCACGATCTCCCCCGTTGGCGAGGGGGGCATGACCTGAAGCCATGCCGTTTGACCCGGCTGCAGAGAGGCCTGCAGGATGGCTCGCACCTGCACACCTTCCAGTTGCAGAAGCGCTTCCGAATCGGAGAGCATCTGCAGCAGGACGCCGCGTACGACCTGCCCGGGCCTGAGCTCCAGTGACCTCGGTTCCTGCACGCGAAAATCGCCGGCCAGGCTTCGCATCAGCTGTCCAATATTCATCGGCCTCCCCCTTCCCGCTTCTTTCAGCAACGATTTCCTATGTCTCTAATATCGTCCAATTGGAGAAAAGTTTCAATGGCTCAGAACAGTTCCTGCTGGATGGCGAGGATGCTGCGCAAAAACGAGCGGCGGTGCATCGGGCTCGGGCCGTATTCCACAATCCTGTCCCGGTGAAGTTTGGTGGCATACCCTTTATGTATGGCAATCTGGTATTCGGGAAATTGCAGATCCCACTCCAGGCACAGCCGGTCGCGGGTGACCTTGGCCACGATGGATGCGGCGGCAATCGACTGGCTGAGGGCATCTCCCTTGATGATGGGCAGCTGGGGAATGTCCGAGTCAATCCGCTCCGCGTCGATCAGCAAATACTGCGGGGAAGCGGACAGCTGATCCACCGCCCTCTTCATCGCCAGACGGGAAGCCTGCTTGATATTGATGCGGTCGATCGTTTCGCTGTCCGCCCGGCCGATGCCAACCGCAACCGCCCGCTCGAGGATGATCTCATACAGTTCCTCCCGCCTGGCGGGTGCAAGCTTTTTGGAATCGTCGATGCCTTCGATCCGGAGGCCGGGCGGAAGGATGACCGCCGCCGCTACGACATCGCCGAACAGGCACCCTCTCCCTGCCTCGTCCACGCCGGCAATCCGCTCGATGCCCCGCGCCCACAGGTCCTCTTCATATTGCAACATGTCCGGTCACTCTCCCCATCAAGCCGCAGCGCATGATCAAGAAATGCACAGGCACTTTGCGGCATCCATGTATTCCGGATTCAATCCCGGATTTCGAAATCCTCCGGCCGCTCCAGACTGACCCGGCCAATCCTGGCCGCCCGGAGATCGCGCAGGATGACGCCGGCCGCCTTTTCCAGGTTGACAATGCCGCCGCTCTGCAGGCAGCCGCGCCTGCGGCCGATGTCCTCCATCAGGCCGACGACCTGCTCCTGGCTGTCCGGATCCCCCGGCAGCTCCGTCAATTCGTACCTGGCTTTCAGTCCGTCCGGATAATGGCGCAGCAAATAGCGGACGGTATAATAGGCGATTTCCTCCACCGGAAGGATCTCCTCCCGAATCGCGCCTGTCGCCGCCAGCTTCAGACCGACCTGCTCATCCTCGAACTTCGGCCAAAGGATGCCCGGTGTGTCAAGCAGCTCCATGTCCGTGCCGACCTTGATCCACTGCTGGCCCTTGGTGACGCCCGGCCTGTCGCCCGTGGCGGCGATTTTGCGCCCCGCCAGCCGGTTGATCAGCGTGGACTTGCCGACGTTCGGAATGCCGACGATGAGCGAGCGGATCGCCCTCGGACGCATTCCCCTGGCCACCTGCCGGGCAATGAGATCGGACATCAGCTCCTTCGATCTGTCCACCAGTTCGTGCACCCGGTGCCCCGACTCCGCGTCGATGGGCAGGGCTTCCAGCTTCCGTTCGGCAAAATAGCGCACCCACGCCTCGGTGACATCCGGGTCGGCCAGATCCGCCTTGTTCAACAGAACGAGCCTTGGCTTGCGCTTCAGGATCTGGTCGATCATCGGGTTGCGGCTGGAGATCGGAATGCGCGCGTCGAGCAGTTCCATCACCATGTCGATCTGTTTCAGCTTTTCCTCGATCTGCCGCCTCGCTTTGGCCATATGGCCGGGAAACCACTGGATGGTCACGCCTGTTTCACCTCCCTGGCTACAAAATAGCCTGCCCAAAAATAAACGAAAGGGACTTGTGATCAAGCCCCTTTGCGCGCATATTATCTGATTTCTTCGATTCTGGCCGCCTTGCCGCGCAGACCGCGCAGATAGTACAGCTTGGCACGGCGCACCTTGCCGCGGCGAGCGACTTCGATTCTGTCAATTTTCGGGGAATGCAGCGGGAACGTTCTTTCCACGCCGACACCGTAGGAAATTTTCCGAACCGTGAACGTTTCGCTGACGCCCGAGCCGCGCCGCTTGATCACGACGCCTTCAAACATCTGGATGCGCTCGCGGTTACCTTCCTTGACCTTCACGTATACCTTCAGCGTGTCGCCCGGCCGGAACTTCGGCAGATCGGTGCGCAGCTGTTCCTTCGTCAGTTCCTGAATGAGATTCATGTGACTCCCTCCTTCCACGCAGGTGTTCTTGCCGTCTCCTTGAGGCCGGTTTCCCGAACCGGCCGCCTACGCGCAGCGGACCACCTTGATGACAACAAATTACATTGTAGCACAAGGCCTGAGCGAATTCAATCATTCGATCCGGCGATCACGTCCTTGTCTTCCGGACGGCCGGAACGCCCGGACGATCGCCCGGGAGAACGCCCGAGCTCCTCCAGCCAGCGCAGGTCCTGATCCGTCAGCGGCGCCTTGTCCAGCAAATCCGGTCTCCGCTCAAGCGTTCGAAGCAGCGACTGTTTACGCCTCCAGGCGGCGATCTGCTCATGATGGCCGCTCAGCAGCACGTCCGGCACCTTCCATCCGCGAAAATCATAGGGCCTCGTATACTGCGGGTATTCCAGCAGTCCGGTGCTGAAAGAATCCGTCACCGGCGACTGCTCATTGCCCAGCACGCCCGGGAGGAGCCGCACGACGCTGTCGATGACGACCATGGCCGGCAGTTCGCCGCCTGTGAGCACGTAATCGCCGATGGAAATTTCGTCGGTGGCAAGATGTTCCCGGATGCGCTCGTCGAACCCTTCGTAATGCCCGCAGATGAACACGAGCCGGCGCTCCCGGGACAGTTCCTCGGCTTTCCGCTGGGTGAACGGCTCTCCCTGCGGGCACATGAGCAGGTAGCGGGGCGGAGGCTCCCCCGGACTTCTCGGAGTCCCGGCCTCCAGCGCCTCCGCCGCGGCAAAGATCGGGTCCGGCTTCAGCACCATGCCTCCCCCGCCGCCGTACGGGTAATCGTCCACGCTGCCGTGCTTGTTCCCGGAATACTCCCGGAAATTGACGATGCGGAAGTTGACCAGGCCCTTTTCCCTAGCCTTGCCGATGATGCTGGCAGCCAGCACGCCGTCGAACATTTCCGGAAAAAGCGTCAGGATATCGATCTGCAGCATCAATCCAGCAGCCCTTCCAGCGGGTGGATCGTGATCGTCTTCTGTTCGGGATCCACCTGTTTCACCACATCTTCAATGTAGGGAATGAGCCATTCCCGTCCGTGCGGCGACTGCACGACCCAGACATCGTTGGCGCCGGTGGCCAGGATTTCCTTGACGGTGCCTACAAAGGCTCCGTCCTCCTTATACACCTTGCAGCCGACAATTTCATGATAGTAATATTCGTGTTCGTCCAGCTCCACCAGTTGATCGGCGGGCACCTTCAGCTTGCCGCCCTTGAACTTTTCCACCTCATTGATGTTGTGGAATTCGTCGAGTTTGACGATCCAGGTTCCCTTGTGGGGGCGGGCGGAGCCGACTGTGACCGGGATCGGCTGGCCGTCACCAGGAGGAAAGAGCAGAAGCGAGCTTCCCCTGGCAAAACGGACCTCGGGAAAGTCCGTTCGGGCGACGATTTTCAGCTCTCCCCTGATGCCGTGCGTGTTCACAATATCTCCAACCTGCAAATACGCGACCATTCGCGATTCCTCCCGTGTATGCCATTTCGTACGGGACAAACAAAGGCAGCAGGGCCAGGACATGTCCCAGCCCTGCGCCCGTGCGGCCCGCGGCGGATCAAACGCGCTCAAGATTTGATATCCACATAGACACGCCTGTTTTCCTTCACCGCGGCGGAAGACACTACGGTCCTGAGCGCCTTCGCGATTCTCCCCTGCTTGCCGATCACCTTGCCGATGTCGCCGGGATGAACGGTCAGTTCGTACACGGTGGCATTGTCCTTTTTCACTTCGTCAATACGCACGTCCTCCGGATGATCCACCAACGCCTTTGCGATCACACTGATCAACTGTTTCATCGCAGGCCCTCCGAATGATTATTTTTGCAGTTTTGACTCGTGAAATTTCTGCAAAATGCCGGCCTTTTTGAACAGGCTGCGAACCGTATCCGAAGCCTGGGCGCCGTTGGACAGCCATTTCAGCGCCTTTTCCTCGTCGATCTTCACTTCCGCCGGATCCTTCAGCGGGTTGTAGTAGCCGATTTCCTCGATAAACCGTCCGTCGCGCGGCGAACGGGAATCGGAAACGACCACGCGGTAAAAGGGAGCCTTGTGAGCGCCCATGCGTTTCAGACGAATGCGAGTTGCCATGTTGTTCACCTCCTTTATAGAATCCGCGTATCGCATCCGTGGCGGATGCGGACGGCTCGCGTCAACCGCCGGTTTGACAGCGGGACCGCAAACGGGACGCCTGCTAGAAAGGGAAGCGGAATCCCTTGCCCAGCTTGCCCTTGCGGCCCTTCGGTCCCATCATGGAAGAAAACTGCTTCATCATCTTCTTCATGTCTTCAAACTGCTTGATCAGCCGGTTGACATCCTGGATGGTCGTGCCGCTGCCGGCGGCGATTCGCTTGCGGCGGCTGGCGTTGAGGATTTCCGGATGGAGCTTCTCTTCCTTTGTCATCGACTTGACGATCGCCTCCACCCGCCGGAGCTGCCGCTCATCGACCTTGAAATCCTTCAGCGCCTTCCGGTTGAAGCCGGGGATCATCTCCAGCAGCTGGTCCAGCGGGCCCATGCTGCGGATCTGCTCCATCTGTTCCAGAAAATCTTCAAAGGTAAACTCCGCCCGGCGCATCTTGCGCTCCAGCTCGGCGGCCTTTTCCGCGTCGATGGCGGCCTGCGCCTTCTCGATCAGGGTCAGCATGTCGCCCATGCCGAGAATGCGCGACGCCATCCGCTCCGGATGAAACGGCTCCAGCGCGTCGAGCTTCTCGCCCATGCCGGCGAACTTGATCGGGCAGCCGGTGACCGCCTTGACCGAAAGCGCCGCGCCGCCGCGGGTGTCGCCGTCCAGCTTCGTCAGGATGACACCGGTCAGTCCGACCTGCTCGTGGAAGCTCTGGGCGACGTTGACCGCGTCCTGGCCGGTCATCGCGTCCACGACAAGCAGCACCTCATCCGGTGATACGGCCTCCCGGATGTCGCGCAGTTCGCCCATGAGCGAATCGTCGATATGCAGCCGGCCGGCGGTATCGATCAGCACATAATCGCAGTTTTGCTCCTTCGCCGCATCCACGGCGCCTTTGGCGATGTCCACCGGAGAAGCCTTGTCGCCGAGGGCGAAAACCGGCGCCTTGATCTGCTCGCCCAGCACCTGCAGCTGCCGGATCGCCGCCGGACGGTATACGTCCGCGGCGGCCAGGAGCGGCCGATGGTTCTGCTTTTGCAAATAGCGCGCCAGCTTGCCGGTCGTCGTCGTTTTGCCCGCGCCCTGCAAGCCGGCCATCAGGATCACCGTCGGAGGCCTGTTCGCCTTGGCCAGTTTGGCCTGGGTGCCGCCCATCAGGGCGGTCAGCTCCTTGTTGACGATGTCGATGACGACCATGCCGGGCGTGAAGCTCTTCATCACTTCCTGGCCGACGGCCCGTTCCTTGACCTTCCCGATGAACTCCTTGACCACCTTGAAGTTGACGTCCGCTTCCAGCAGGGCCAGGCGCACTTCGCGCATCGCCTCGTTGACGTCGTCCTCGGTTACCTTCCCCTTGCCGCGCAATTTGCCGAATACGCCCTGCAGCCTGCTTGCCAATCCTTCAAACGCCACAACATCTCCTCCAAAGCGTTGTAAGATAGATCCTGCCCTATCCCCGATCCAGCTGCTCCAGCTCGTTGAGCAGCCGTTCGAGATCATCGCGCTCGGAGGCCGGCAGCCGACCGGCCAGATCCCGCATCTTCCGGATCGTGCGCTGCCGCTTCTCGTGCCTTTCCGCAAGCCCGAGCTTGTTCTCGTAATGCTCGAGCAGCTCCTCCGCGCGCTTGAGCTGGTCATATACGGCCTGTCTCGAGACCGCGAACTCATCGGCAATTTCGCCGAGGGAAAAATCATCGTGAAAATAATACCTCATATAGGTTCGCTGCCGTTCGGTCAGCAGCGGTTCATACCAGTCAAACAGGAGATTCATGCGCGTCGTCTTTTCCAAAGTTTCCAGCCCGGACGGTTGTCTGGACACCGGCATGCGCCTCCCCGTGTGTAAAGTCCAAACCCTTGACAGGATGTTGACCTACATCATCTTATCAATTGTGCAAGACGCTGTCAAGCCGCTAACTTGTCACACACCTGCATCAAGCGGCGGCCAAAGCCGAGGCGCCGCGCGGGCAGGTGCCGGAATATCGGCTGAACGGAAGAAAAAAGAACAGGAAGCCGCTTCTTTGGAACAGCGGTCAGGTTCCTGTCCTGAAGATACCCATTTCTTGTGAAAAATCAATCCCGGTCTTCCCTTTTTTCCGCGTCGTCTCCGGACGCCAGATCGGCGAACAGCGCGTGCACAAACTGGGCGGAGTCGAATTCCTGCAGGTCGTCCACTTTCTCGCCGAGCCCGACAAACTTGACGGGAATGTTCAGCTCCTTGCGGATGGCCACGACAATGCCGCCCTTTGCGGTTCCGTCCAGCTTCGTCAGCACAAGGCCGGTGACGCCGGTTTTCTCGCCGAACATCTTCGCCTGGTTCAGGGCGTTCTGGCCGGTGGTGGCGTCGACCACAAGCAGCACCTCATGCGGAGCGTCCGGCACCTCCCGCCGGATGACCCGGTAGATCTTGTTCAGCTCCTCCATCAGGTTCGCCTTGTTCTGCAGCCTTCCCGCCGTATCGCAGAGAAGCACGTCGACGCCGCGGTTTCTGGCCGCCTGGATCGCATCGAACATGACGGCGGCCGGGTCGGACCCCGCCTGATGACGGATGACATCGGCGCCGACCCGCTGGCCCCACACCTCCAGCTGTTCGATCGCCCCGGCGCGGAACGTGTCTCCCGCTGCCAGCATCACCTTTTTGCCCTGACCGATCAGCCGGTGGGCCAGCTTGCCGATCGTCGTCGTCTTGCCGACGCCGTTCACCCCGACGAACAGGATCACGCCGAGCCCCGATTGCGGCAGACGCAGGGCGCTGTCCTCCCCTTCGCCGAGCAGCGCCACCAGCTTTTCCGACAGGATCGGCTTCAGTTCCTCCGCGCTCTCGATCCGACGGGCCCGCGCTTCCTTCCGCAGGTCGTCAACCAGTTCCATCACCGTATTGACGCCCACGTCCGAAGTGATCAGAATCTCTTCCAGTTCCTCGTAAAATTCCTCGTCAATTCTGCCGCGGCGCGCAAACAGGTCCTCCACCTTTTCGGTGAAGGCGTTCCGGGTTTTGCTCAAGCCCTCCCTGAATTTCTGGGCCACCTCTTCCGTCTTGGCAGAAATTTGTTCCTTCAGCCTTTTGAAAAAACTCATGATATCCTCCTGTGCCGAAACATCATTATCTATCATGCATCTCCGGAGCATTCAGCGGACGGCCGCGCACACCGCCAGATTGCATGTCCGAACCACCCCGCCGGCATCCGGCGCATCGAAGCCCTACGCCGAGACGGGTTCCCCGTCTTCCAGCCGGACCGAAACGAGCCGGGACACGCCGTCGTCCTCCATCGTGACTCCGTACAGCACGTCCGCCTCCTCCATCGTCCCCTTGCGGTGCGTCACGACGATAAACTGCGTCTGCGCGGAAAACTCCCGCAAATATTCGGCAAAGCGGGCGACGTTGGCCTCATCCAGCGCCGCCTCCACCTCATCAAGCACGCAGAAGGGCACGGGTTTCACATGAAGAATGGCGAACAAGAGCGCGATTGCCGTGAGCGCCTTCTCGCCGCCGGACAACAGCTGCAGGTTTTGCAGCTTCTTGCCGGGAGGCTGGGCGACAATCTCGATGCCGGTCTCCAGCGGATTGTCCGGTTCGGTCAACACGAGGTCCGCCTGCCCTCCGCCGAACAGACGGACGAACACCTTCCGAAACCATTCGCGGATGTCCGCGAACGTGCTGTGGAACCGCCGGGACATCTCCTCGTCCATTTCCCGGATGACCTTGTACAAGGTCTGCTTCGCCTCAACGAGATCCTCCATCTGCCGGTTCAGGAACGAGTAACGCTCGCTGACGCGCTCATGCTCCTCGATGGCGCCCAGATTGACTTCGCCAAGGGCGGCAATGTCCCGCTTCAGCTCGCGCGCCGCCTGCTGCGTGCCGGCCACATCCTCCGGCGCCGGATAACGGGAGGCGGCAAGCTCGAAGCTGAGCTCGTACTCCTCCGCCAGCTTGCGCAGCAGCCCTTCCAGCTCGACATCCAGCCGGTTGACCCTAACCTCGGTTTCCCGCAGCTGTTCTTCCAGCTGCCTTAGCTGCAGCCGTTCATCCCGGGTTTTGCTTTCTTCTTCCTCCAGGAAGCGGAGCTTCTCCGCCCGTTCCGCCCTCGTTTCCTCCAGTTTGCCGGAAATGTGCGCGCGGCGGATTTTGAGATCATTCCCCTTTTCCTGCTGTTCCACCTGATCGCGTTCCGTCCGGGCCATCTCCCGCTCATTGGCCTGGAGCAGTTCATGCTGCCGGGCGATATCGCCCTCCAGGGCGGCCATGTCGCCGCGCACGCGTTTCAGCTGCTCCTCCAGCGACTCCTTCTGCTTCTCCGCCGCGGCCGCCTGCACCTTCAGGGCGGTCAGTCTGTGCTGCAGCTCCTCCTTCTCCTGCTCATGGGCCTTCCGGCTTTCCTCCGCGTCGCGGATCGCCTGCTGCAGAACGGCCTCCTCCTCCTGCAGGACCTTCAGGGATTGTTCCAGCTCCTTTTTCCGGTCAACAAGCGATGTTTTGTCCTGGTCGAGAATGATCCGCTCCTGCTCGGCAATTTCCTTCTGCTGCGCAAGATTGGCCTGCTCCGCTCTGGCCGCCTCGATCCGGGCCGCGATCTGCTGTTCCCGGAGCCTGAGATCTTCTCCCTGCGCGCGCAATTGGTCGAGCTCCTGCGCCTTCCGCTCGATGGACGCCCGGAACGCCTCCGTCTTTTGCTGCACTTCCCTGAAACTGCTTCGCGCTTCGTCCAGTTCGCGGCCAAGCTCCTCAATTTCCCGCTGCCTGCCCAGAATGCTCGCCTGCCGGCGGCTCAGGCTGCCCCCGGTCATCGACCCGCCGGGATGGACAACATCGCCTTCCAGCGTCACCACCCGATAGCGATACTGCCCGCGGGCGGCGATGCGGTTGGCGTGCTCCAGCGTGTCGGCCACGATCACATTCCCGAGCAGGCTGCGCATGATTTCCGCGTAGCGGTCTTCGAATGCAATCAGGTCTGCGGCGATGCCGACATACCCTTCCGCCTGCTCCATCTGCCGCAGTTCGGAAGAAGCGATCGAGCGCCCCCGGATGACGTCCAGCGGCAAAAAGGTTGCCCGTCCGAGATTGCGCTGTTTGAGGTAGGCAATCGCCTCACGGGCGCTCGCCTCATCGTCCACGACGATATGCTGCAGAGCCCCGCCCAGGGCGGTCTCGATCGCCGGTTCATATTGCGCCGGGACCTTGACCAGTTCCGCGACGGCGCCGCGGATGCCTCTGAGTCGCGGACCGCCCGAGTTCCGGTCCCGCGCCTTGAGCACCTCCCTCACTCCCTGCATGAAGCCGTCAAATCCCGCCTTCAGTTCGAGAAGAGTGCTGCGGCGCGATGCCAGGGAATCGATCTTCTGCTGCCATTTGCGCCCCACCTCATGGGCTTCCGCCAGCATGAGGTTTTCCTGCTTCAGTTCTTCGGACAGGCGCGCGTATCTGTCCTTCGCCTGCCCGATGGCTTCCAGAACGTCCTGCCGCTCCTGCTCCAGCTGACGGATCGACTCGCCGGCCTTTTCCCATTCCCGGGTCAGCCTCGCAATCTCCCCGGACAGCCTGTCCAGCCTTTTGTCCCCGCTTTCCTCCTGCTGCTCCACATAGCGGAGCTCGTTGCGATGCTGGGCCATGCGGTTGAGCGTCTCCAGAAGCTCGCCCTTGAGCCGTTCCTCCGCTTCCCCGCCCAACCCGCCGGCCACCTCCATGAGGCGGGCTTCTTCGGCGGAAATCGTCTCCAGGAGCGCCTCAAAGTCGTCCCGGGCGGAGCGAAGCTTGCCCCGGATGTCTTCCTCTTCCCCGGCCAGCGCCGCCCTGCGCTCCTCCAGGGTGCCGAGCTGCCGTTCCAGCTGCTCCCGGTTCTGGATCAGGTTCCGCTTCCGCTCCTTCAGCACCTCGCCCTGGCCTTCGCACTTTTCCAGGTCTTCGCTGATCGCAAGAAGCTGCGCCTGCAGGGCTTCGATCTCATCCTCCAGGCGGCGGATGTCGAGGCGATGCCGCTCCAGTTCGGCGTCATGCGCGCTGATCAGGGCGGACAGCTCCGTCTCCCGCAGCTTGAGCGACTGCAGCGTTTCGCCCGCCTCCCGCCAGTCGCCGTGCAGTCTGCCGATCTGGTGGACATACAGGGAAATTTCCAGCGATTTCAGCCTCTCCCGCAAATCCTTGTACCGTGCGGCCTTTTCGGCCTGTTCCCGGAGCGGTTCCAGCTGGCCTTCCAGCTCGGACAGGAGGTCATGGACACGCAGCATGTTTTGTTCCGTCGCTTCGAGCTTTTTCTGGGCTTCCCGTTTTCTCGTCTTGTATTTGACGATGCCGGACGCTTCCTCGAAGATGCCGCGCCGGTCCTCCGATTTCGAACTGAGGATTTCCTCGATCTTGCCCTGGCCGATAATGGAATAGGCTTCCTTGCCGATGCCGGTGTCCATGAACAGCTCGGTGATGTCGCGCAGCCGGCACGCCTGCTTGTTGATAAAATACTCGCTTTCCCCGCTGCGGTGAAGGCGGCGGGTGACCGTCACCTCGGAATAGTCAATGGGAAGCCGCTCGTCCTGGTTGTCCAGGGTGATCGACACCTCTCCGTAATTGACCGGCTTGCGGGTGACGCTGCCGGCAAAGATGATATCCTCCATCTTGCCGCCGCGCAGCGATTTGGCGCTCTGCTCCCCGAGCACCCAGCGGATCGCGTCGGATATGTTGCTCTTGCCGCTTCCGTTGGGCCCGACCACCGCCGTGATTCCCGGAACAAATTCCAGCTCGGTGCGGTCGGCGAACGATTTGAACCCGGATATTTCAATGCGCTTCAAAAACATCGGCTCACCTCATGCGTTCCACATGCTCTGCATGCGTCAATTCGCTCCATCTCCCGTCATGTCGCCCATCCGGGACAGCGCTTCGGCGGCGGCCCGCTGCTCCGCTTCTTTCTTGGTGCGTCCGGTCCCCCGTCCGAAACGTTCCCCGTTGACCCGCACCTCGGCGACAAACTCCCGGTCATGGGCGGGCCCTCTCTCGTCGACGATGCGGTATTCCAGATCCGCCATCTCCTGCTGCTGGACGAGTTCCTGCAGCTGCGTCTTGTAATCCGTAAACGGCGGTTTGTCCGCCTGCTCCGCATCCGTGAACAGCGTCCTCTGCAGAAAATCTTTCACCGCCGGCAATCCCTGGTCCAGATACAGGGCGCCGATGAACGCTTCGAACACGTCGGCCAGCAGCGCCGGCCTGCTGCGCCCTCCCGTCAGCTCCTCGCCCTTGCCGAGCAGCACATAGGACCCGAATTCGAGCGCTTCGGCATGCCTCATCAGAGAAGGCTCGCACACCAACGCCGCCCGCATGCGGGTCAGCTCCCCTTCGGAATGGTCGCAATGCCTTGTGTACAGAAATTCGGACACGACCAGCTCCAGCACCGCGTCCCCCAGAAATTCCAGCCGCTCGTTGTCACGGTGACGGCCCTTCTGCTCGTTGACATAGGATGCGTGGGTAAACGCCTGGCGAAGCAAATCCGGCTTCCGAAAACGGATGCCCAGCTTTTGCTCCAGCTGCCGCAGCTCCTTCATCATACACCTCCAATATGTGCAAAAAACGATCAAAAGCGGGGCGATTGGTTCCGCATACAAAACTGGAGCTTCCCCGTTCAACGTAGGAAAGGGACAGCCCCAGCAAAATGGTTACGCATATTTTTTCATGATAATGGTCGCGTTATGACCGCCGAACCCGAAGGAGTTGGACATGCCCACCTGAAGATCGAGCGAACGCGGCTGATTGGGCACCACATCCAGATCGCACTCCGGATCCTGATTGTCCACGTTGATCGTCGGCGCCAGCCGCCCGTGGCGAATGGACAGGGCGAGAATGACCGCTTCCACTCCGCCGGCCGCACCGAGCAGATGGCCCGTCATCGACTTCGTGGAGCTGACGGCCAGCTTGCGCGCGTGATCGCCGAACGTCCGCTTGATCGCCGTAATTTCCGACTTGTCGCCCACCGGGGTCGATGTGCCGTGGGCATTGATGTACTGCACGTCCTCCGGGCTGATTCCGGCATCGCGGATCGCCATGGCCATGCAGCGGGCCGGGCCGTCCGGGTCCGGATCCGTCATATGGTAGGCGTCGGCGCTCAGGCCGTAGCCGATGACCTCGGCGTAGATGCGGGCTCCGCGCTTCACGGCATGCTCCAGTTCCTCCAGCACGAGGATGCCCGATCCTTCTCCCATCACAAAGCCGTCCCGGTCAATGTCAAACGGCCGGCTCGCCTTCTCCGGCTCTTCATTGCGGGTGCTCATCGCCCGCATGGCGCAGAAGCCGGCCATGCCGATCGGCGTGATGGTCGCCTCGGCGCCGCCGCAGATCATCACGTCCGCATCACCGCGCTGGATGAGCCGGAACGAATCGCCGATGGAGTGGGTCCCCGTTGCGCAGGCCGTCACCGAGGTGCTGTTCGGCCCCTTGGCCCCGTTGCGCATGGAAATCTGGCCGCTGGCCATGTTGGCGATCATCATCGGGATGAAGAAGGGGCTGACCCGTTTCGGTCCTTTCTCCAGCAGGATGCGGTGCTGCTCTTCCCATGTGCTCAAGCCTCCGATGCCGGACCCGACGTAGACGCCGATCCTTTCCGGGTCCGCATTCTCGCCGATCCGGATCCCCGCGTCTTTCAGGGCGAGGTCGCTGGCCGCGACGGCAAACTGCACGAATCGGTCCATTTTCCGCGCATCCTTGCGGTCCATGTAATCTTCCGGATTGAAATCACGGATCGCGGCGGCAATCCGGGTCGGATACTGGCTGACATCAAAATGGTCGATCACGGTCACGCCGGATTTGCCCTCCATCAGATTGTTCCACAGCGTGTCCAGATCGAACCCCAGCGCGGTGATTGCCCCCATGCCGGTGACCACCACCCTACGATCCTTTCCCATTTTATCACCTCTATATCGTCAACCGCAGATGGTTGGCATTTGCGCATGTTCAGTGAAAACAGGCCGAAATAATGAGGAGTCCCGTTCAAAAAACGGGACTTGCCGAACCTACCGATCAGCTGTGAGCCTTTATGTACTCAACTACCTCTCCAACCGTAGAGATTTTCTCAGCGTCCTCATCGGAAATTTCCAGATCGAACTCGTCTTCCAGCTCCATGACGAGCTCCACGACATCCAGGGAATCCGCGCCCAAATCATCCTTGAAGGAAGCTTCGGGGGTCACTTCCGCTTCGTCCACACCAAGTCGTTCCACGATGATTTTCTTGACACGCTCGAAAATATCAGCCATCCGGTTCACCTCCTCCTAGGTATTATACGAAAATCGTTCCCATTTTGCCATATGAAACTTCGGACATGCTCCGCGCGCACGATGAAAGCAGGCCAATCCTTCCGGCGCGCGGGCGCGCACACGAATAGTATTGCCAACTAGGAGCCCATATACATGCCGCCGTCGACATGAATGTTCTGTCCGGTGATGTAGGACGCGGCGTCGGAGGCGAGGAACGCGACGGTTTCCGCCACGTGCTGCGTATCTCCCAGGAAGCCGAGCGGGATTTGCCGCAGGATGGCCTCCTTCTGCTCATCGGTCAGCCGGTCGGTCATATCGGTGCGGATGAAGCCCGGCGAGACCGCGTTGACCGTAATGCCGCGCGAGGCCAGCTCCCTGGCGGCCGACTTGGTCAGGCCGATGACGCCGGCCTTTGCCGCCGCATAGTTCACCTGGCCGGCATTGCCGATCGATCCGACGACCGATGAAATGTTGATGATCCGCCCGGACCGCTGCTTCATCATCGGCCGGGTGACCGCCTTGAGGCAGTTGAACACGCCCTTCAGGTTCGTTTCCAGCACCTGGTCGAATTCCTCCTCCTTCATCCGCATGAGCAGGTTGTCGCGGGTGATGCCCGCGTTGTTGACCAGAATGTCGATTTTGCCAAACCTGTCGAGGACGGCTTTGACCAGTTCCTCCGCCTGTGCGGAGTCTCCCACGTTCGCCCGCACCTTGATCGCCTCGCGTCCCATCGCCTGGATGGCCGATACGACCTCTTCCGCAGCCTGCTCGCTTCCGGAGTAGTTGACGGCCACATCGGCGCCCAGGGAGGCAAGTTTCAGGGCGATCGACCGGCCGATGCCGCGGGAAGCTCCGGTGACCAGAGCCACCTTTCCTTCCAGCATAGTTCATCCCTCCTTCAAATTTGATGGAACCGCCGGTTCCGGCGCGGGTTCAGCGCGCCAGTGCCTGCCGGGCCGCCTCCAGCGATTCCATGCTGTTGACGGAAATGGCCGTCACTTCCCGGCTGATTTTTTTGATCAAACCGGACAGCACGGTGCCGGAGCCGAACTCGACAAAGGTGTCCACGCCCTGCCCGATCATCCAGGTCACGCTGTCTTCCCACAGCACGGGGGAGACGACCTGATCCACCAGCAGATGCCGGATCTCCTCCGCCTTCGTGACCGGACGGGCCGTCACATTGGCCACCACCGGCACCGACGCGTCGGAGATCGCCACCGTCGAGAGCCAGTCGGCCAGCTTGTCGGCGGCCGGGCGCATGAGCGACGAGTGGAACGGCCCGCTCACCTCCAACGGAATCGCCCGCTTCGCGCCGCACGCCTCCTTCGCCCGCTCCTGCACCGCCGCCACCCCTTCCTTCGTCCCGGAGACGACGATCTGGCCAGGGCAGTTCAGATTGGCCATTTCCACCGCGGTTCCTTGCGCGCTCACCTCTTTGCAAAGCCGTTCCAGCGCGTCCCGATCCGCGCCGAGGACGGCCAGCATCGCGCCCTTTCCCGCGGGCACGGCTTCATCCATGTACTCGCCGCGCTTGCGCACCGTCACCACGGCGTCTTCAAAGCGGATGCTGCCGGCGGCAACGAGCGCGCTGTATTCCCCCAGGCTGTGCCCGGCCACGAAATCCGGCCGGATGCCGGCGTCGCGGAACGCTTCATAATAGGCAATGCTGGCCGTGAGAAGCGCCGGCTGCGTATTGTACGTAAGCTTCAGCTCGCTGTCGGGTCCTTCAAACATCAACTGCGACAAGGCAAACCCGAGCCTTTCGTCGGCGATGCGGAACAGCTCGCCGGCTGCTCCCGCCTGTTCGCACACATCGCGACCCATGCCGACCGCCTGGGCGCCCTGCCCAGGAAACACAAATGCGATTTTCCCCATGGTGTCTGTTCCCTCCTCTCATGGCCAAATGAGCACACAGGCGCCGTAGGTCAGGCCTCCGCCGAAGCCGACCAGAAGCAGCCTGTCGCCGCTCTTGACCCGCCCCGTTTCCACCGCCTCGGCCAGGGCGATCGGAATCGAAGCCGCCGATACGTTGCCGTAGCGGTCCAGGTTGACCGCGCATTTTTCCGGCTCGAGTCCGAGCCGTTCCAATGCCGCCTGGATGATCCGCATGTTGGCCTGATGCGGCACGAGCAGGTCGATGTCCTCCCTGGAAAGTCCCGCCTTTTCCAGCGCCTCGTTGGCGGAATTGCCCATGACCCGGACGGCGAACTTGAACACATCCCGTCCGGCCATTTTCAGGTACTGGAGGCGTTGGGCCAGCACCTCCCCGGTGATCGGCAGCCGGGAGCCGCCCGCCGGCAGCTTCAGCAGATCGCCGCCCGAGCCGTCCGCCCCGAGCACGAAGGAGCGGAATCCGGCGCCTTCCCGCACCGGGCCGAGCACCGCCGCCCCCGCCCCGTCGCCGAACAGGATGCAGGTGTTGCGGTCCTCGTAATCGGTGATCCGGGACAGGCATTCCGCTCCGACGACGAGAACATATTTGTACATCCCGGTGGAAATAAAGCTGGACGCGGCCGCGAGTCCGTATATAAAGCCGGAGCAGGCGGCGGAAAGGTCAAAGGCCGCCGCTTTCCTTGCGCCCAGTTTGTCCTGCAAAATGCAGGCCGTGGCGGGAAACGCCATGTCGGGCGTGATCGTGGCCACCAGGATGAGATCGAGATCCTCCGCGGCAATGCCGGCGCGTTCCAATGCTTTCAATGACGCTTCGTATGCCAGGTCGGATGAAGCCTGATCCCTGGAAGCGATGCGGCGCTCGCGGATGCCCGTGCGGCTGACGATCCATTCGTCGCTCGTGTCCACCATCGCCTCCAGATCCCGGTTGGTCAGCACCTTTTCCGGAACATGCATTCCGACCCCCAATATTCCCACAGGCAGCAAACTCATCTATGCCCACTCACTTTCCCTTGAATTCCGAGGCGATCGCCTCCACCAGTCCGTTCTGAAGAGCCTGCCGCGCCTGCCGGATGGCGTTCTTGATCGCATTGGCGTCGGACGAACCGTGGCCTTTGATGACCAGCCCGTCGATGCCAAGGAGCGGCGCTCCGCCATGCTCCGTGTAGTCCAGCCTTTTTTTGAATTCCGCCAGTCCGGGTTTCAGGACGGCGGCCGCCAGCTTGGTGGCGATGGAGCTCATGAACTGCTCCTTCAGCGCGGTGAAGATGAGGCTGGCCGCGCCTTCCAGCGTTTTCAGCATGATGTTGCCGGCGAACCCGTCGCACACCAGCACATCGCAGGCGCCGAACAGGACGTCGCGGGATTCCACATTGCCGACAAAATGGACCGGCGCCTGTTCCAGCATGGAAAAGGCCGCCTTGGTCAGCTCGTTGCCCTTCATCGGCTCCGTTCCGACGTTGAGCAGCCCGACCCGCGGACGCTCCAGGCCGTGCACCTTGGAACGGTAAATGCTGCCCATCACCGCATACTGAAGCAGATGTTCGGGGGCGGCGTCCATGTTCGCGCCCATATCCAGCGCCAGGAGCCCCTTGCCGTCCAACGTCGGCAACATCGGCGCAAGGGCCGGCCGCTCGATGCCGGGAATGCGACCGACGACGAGCAGTCCCGTCGCCATGAGCGCCCCCGTGTTTCCCGCCGATATCATCGCCTCCGCCCGGCCTTCCCGAACCATCTTGCCCGAAATGACCATCGACGAATCCTTCTTGCGCCGGACGGCCTTCACCGGCTCGTCGTCGGCCGCGATGGTGTCCGGTGCATGTTCAATACGTACATTGGCCGGCGCTCTTCCATCCATGAGCGGCCGCAGGCGGCTTTCATCGCCGACCAGGATGATTTCCAGATCGCTCCATTCCGTGGCGGCAAGAATCGCTCCCTCCACATTGATCTCCGGCGCCCTGTCGCCGCCAAACGCATCAATGGCGATCCGCATCGGCATACGCGGAGCCCCCTTCCATGTCTTCGGTTTTTGCGCGGTACACCATGAAGCTGCCCTGGAAGACGAGCTCCTCTCCCACGTATGTAAACACTTCCACTCTTACCTTGGAGCTGCCGCTCGAACCCGCCCGCACATACGCCTTGGCGACGCACTTTTCCCCCAGCCGGACAGGCCGGATAAAGCGAATATCGGCGGTGGAGGTAAGGGCGATCTCCGCGTCGATGACAGCCACCGCCAGGGAATTCGCCTGGGCAAACAGGTGATGCCCGCGGGCGATCTTGGTTCTGGAAAAGACATGCTCCTCTCCGATCTCGATGATGGAAATGCCGCTCTTGTCAAGCTCAAGATCGACGATTTCTCCGATGACCTCATGAAGCGGCAGCGACCGGATCTGGTCAAAGGATCGTTCCGCCATCGTCTTCATCCGTTCCCTCAATTCCGGGATGCCCAGCTCCATGCGGTCCAGCCGGATCGTCTGGATGCTGACTCCGAAAATCCGTGTCAGTTCCTCATCCGTCATGAACGGGTTGTCCTCGATCAGCTTCGTCAACTGCTGCTGTCTTTGACGTTTGGGAAGGCGTTCGATCGTCAAACACCACCTTGCATGCAGGCCTGAAAAATTAATACCTGGTACTAAGAGTAAGTATAACGTATCTGCCAAAAAAAAGGAAGACAAAAACAAAAAACAGCGCCTTCCGCAAGAAAGCGCTGATTTTCCTCAAGATTTCAGTCCTGATTGACGATTGCGCGGCCTTTGTAGGTTCCGCACGTTTTGCACACACGATGGGAGAGCTTCCATTCTCCGCATTCCGGACATTTCACCATGCCCGGCACCGACAGCTTGAAATGGGTGCGGCGCTTGTCGCGGCGCGCTTTGGACGTTTTACGAAATGGAACTGCCATTTGTTCCCACCTCCTTCAACTGGTTCACACAACCGATGCGGCGCCCCGAGCGGCAGCCGCCTATTGTTTGTCAAAAAACTTCTGCAAATCCTCCAGCCGCGGATCCACCCGCTCCTCGCGGCAGGAGCAGCTTCCAACGTTCCGGTTCGCGCCGCACTGCGGGCACAGGCCGGCGCAATCCTCCCTGCAGAGCGGGACAAACGGCATTTCCAGCAAAATGCTCTCCGCCACGTACGGGAGAACATCGATCACGGGATCCTCCGTGAAATGCGCGTCGGCATCGGAGCCTTCCGACAGAGGCGTCCGGGTGAACGTTTCATGAATGTGCACGCGCACATGCTGACCGCAGGGCTCCAGACAGCGGGAACACGGAACCGTCAGCTGCGTTTCGGCCTCGCCTTCCACGATGACATTTCCCGCTTCGGGCCGAGCCGTCAGCCGCACGTTGAGCGGAGCCGCGTCAGTGATCCCGGCGCGGTTGTCCAGCCATTGATGCAACTCGAACTGTCCCCCGAGCCGCAAGGGCGCGGGCGAAGCCAGCACTTCATGAACATTGAACTGCAAGGTCACCAGGATCACTCCAAACAAACAAGGATAATTATAGCGATTTTGTTTTGCTTTTGTCAACATCAAGCATTCGTGCTATATTCATGCTGTCGGATTTCGAACGGAAAAGCAACCGGCAACCTGTGGAAATGAAGGAGTTCGATGACGCATGCGCACTGTGGGCATCATTGTGGAGTACAATCCTCTGCACAACGGACACGTCCACCATTTTGCCGAATCGAGGAGGGTGACCGGCGCGGAAGCGGTCGTGGCTGTCATGAGCGGGCATTTCCTGCAGCGGGGCGAACCGGCCATCGTCAACAAATGGACCCGCGCGGAAATGGCGCTGCGCATGGGGGCCGATCTCGTCATCGAGCTGCCGGTCCTCTACTCCGTCCAGCCGGCCGAATGGTTCGCCTACGGCGCCGTGTCGGCGCTCCATCGGACCGGGGTTGTTGACGCCATCTGCTTCGGCAGCGAAAGCGGCGACATCGAATGGCTCAACCGCCTCTCCGCCGCCGTCGCGCGGGAGCCGGATTCCTTTCAGACGGAACTGAGGAGCCGGCTGAAAACGGGCATGAATTTCCCGCGGGCGTACTCAACGGCCATCGGCGAATGGCTGAGGATGGAATCGGAACGGGAAGGCTCCCCGGACAACCAGCCGGTGTCCGTCCACGATCTGATGCAGCCGAACAACACCCTCGGGCTGCACTATCTCATTGCCTTGCGGCGGTTGAACAGCCCGATCCGGGCGTACACGATCACCCGCGCCAAGGCCGGGTACAACGACGCGCACGTGAAGGATTCGTCCATCGCCAGCGCCACGGCGATCCGCCGAATCATCGGACAGGGGGGCGGTCTGGACGGCGTTGCGCCCTATGTTCCCCCGTTTACGCTGGAGCTCATGGCCCGGGAATTCCGTGAAGGACGCGGACCCGTCGACTGGGAGCGATTTGCCCGTCCCCTGTTCCATCAGCTCGTCACCATGCAGCCGTCCCAACTGGCTGAAATGTATGAGGTGAGCGAAGGATTGGAAAACCGCATCATCCGGTCGCTGGCCGAAATGGATCCCGAACAGGCTCCGACCGTTTCCGGGCTCCTGGAGCGGCTGAAAACAAAGCGCTACACCCTTACGAAGCTGCAGCGCATGCTGGCCCGCATCCTGCTTGGCCACACCCGGCGGCATATGACAAAAGCCCGCCTGCGGGCGGGCGTGTCCTATTTGCGCGTGCTCGGTTTTTCGGAGGCGGGCAGGGAGCTGCTCAAACAAATGAGAAAATCCGCCTCCGTTCCCGTCGTTGTCAATGTTTCCGGCCATCCGGACAATCCCGATCTGGAGCTGGATGTGCGGGCCTCGGCGGTCTACGCGCTTGCCTATGACGATCCTCGGGCGGGAATGCTGCTCCAGGATTACCGCATGCCGCCGATCCGGATCTGAGCGGTTCGCTCCGGACCGCGTCCGCGTCTTGCCTGCGGTCCGCTCTTTGTCCGAATCGGCGTGCTCGCCTGACGGCCGGCTCAGGCCGCCTGGCGGGCGGCGCCGCCTGCTTCCCTGGACGGCAGCGAACGCAGATAGTCAAGCGCCTCCTCCAGGGAGCGAACCGCCCGGATCTTCATGTCGATCCCCATCTGCTCCGCCTTTCGGATGGCATCGTCATAATTTTCCTCCGGCACGAGAAACACTTCCGCCCGGGCGCGATGGGCGGCCACGACTTTATGCTGCACACCGCCGATCGGACCGACCGTGCCGTCCGGCCGAATCTCCCCGGTGCCGGCGACGCGGTAGCCCTGCGCCAGCGGCTCCCGGGTCAGCTGCCGGTAAATTTCCAGGGCGAACATGAGCCCCGCCGACGGCCCCCCGATGTTTTCCACCGTCAAACGCACCTCATAGGAACGATCCTCGGGAACGATCTCCCGGTATTCGGCCAGGCTGATGCCGATACCCGGCGTCCCCGGTTCCGCATCCGGATTCACCTTCGACATGTCCGCAAGCACCAGTTCCGCCTGCCGGAGCGTCCCGTCCCGCACATATTCCACCGCCGCCCTGTCGCCCACCCGGCGGGCGCGCACGACCGCCAGCAGATCATTGATGGCGCGAACGTCCTCGCCGTTGATGCGCTCGATGCGGTCGCCGGGCTGGAGAACTCCCTCGGCGGGCATGCCGTCAAAAACGCCGGCGACGTACACGGCCGCCGGACGAACCTCATATTCGATGCCGATGGCGTTGTAGGCCGCCATAATGGCGCTGCTCTGGGATGTCTGCATGACAAAGGACTGCTGCCGCGAATAATCCTCCAGCGTCTGTCCGGGAGGAAACAGGTCGCTGCGGCGGTATATTTCCGCGTCGGAAGAGAGCGCGGCCTGCACGTACTTCAACACATTGGCATAGCTCAAGCGAACCGTCGTCAACAGGAAAACCCCGTCCCGCTTCCCGGATTCGCCTCCGTCTTCCTCCCCGGAGCGGCCGTTTCCTTCCGGCTGTCCGCCATGTTCCGCCGGCGTCCCGCCATTGGCCGCCGGTCCGACCTTGACGATCGGGCCGACTTCCTCAGCCGTTCCGGGCTCGTACACCATAAAAGGGGTCGGAACGTAGAGCGCGGTGTACATGAGCAATATGATGAGCAGCAATAAACCGTATTTGCCCCGGCGGGACGGCTGATGCATGGATTCACTCCCCCTTGCGCTGGTCTAAAGATACAAGCTGTCGCGTAAACATGTACCATTCCAGAGAGAAACGGAGTGGAGGTCATGGAGCTCATGAACATCCCGCGGGGCAAAAGCCCTCTGGCGACGCTGGCGCTGGCCTCCGCAGCCTGCCTGCTCGTTGTCTCCATCGTCGTTTACCCGAAGCAGGCGTTTGAAGCTTCCCTGCACGGTCTGACCATCTGGTGGAACATCGTGTTTCCCGGGCTTCTGCCGTTTTTGATCTTGTCGGAGATGCTGACCGGTTTCGGAATGATGCACTTCTGGGGAGTGCTTCTCGATCCCTTCATGCGCGCCTGCTTCCGACTGCCCGGCGTCTCCGGCTGGGCGGTTGCCATGGGCGCGGCGGCGGGCTACGCGGCGGCTGCCCAGTCCACGGCCAGGCTGCGGGAGCGCAACCTGATCAGCCGCCGTGACGGCAACCGCCTGCTGGCGCTGTCCTACAGCTGCTCTCCCGTTGTCATCATCGGCGTGGTGGCCGCCGGCTTTTTTGGCGAACCTCGGCTGGGCTGGGCGCTGGTGGCGGTGCATTTCGCGGCCTGGCTGGCCGTCGGCCTCATTCTGCGCGCCGTGCCGGACGCAAATTCCAGGACGTCCAAGCCGTCCGGGCCGCCCGCGCCGTCCTCCGCCACGCCCCGCTCCGCGTCGTCGTCCGTTCTGCGCCGCGCCCTGAGCGCCATGCATCAGGCAAGGAAGGAGGACGGGAGAAGTTTCGGCAAGCTGCTGGGCGATGCCGTCCTCCAGTCGATCGCCGCGCTGATGATGATCGGCGGCTACATGCTGTTTTTTTCCGTATTGCTGGAAATCCTGCGCATGATCGGGCTGATCCCGGCCATGCTGCGGATGGCCGAAGCCGTTCTCCCCGCGACCGGCGAGCTCGCCGGCGCCGCCGGCGCGCTTGTGACCGGCCTGTTTGAGCTCCATCTCGGCACCTATGCCGCAAGCCGCATCTCCCTGACTCCCGCCCTGCAGCTGGCGTTGGCCGGAGCCATTCTCGCATGGGGCGGATTTGCCGCCCATGCCCAGGTGAAAAGCCTCGTCGGCGACACCGACCTGTCCCTCCGCTGGTTTGTCGCCGCCCGGCTGCTCCACGGCCTCCTGGCCTTCGCCCTGACAATCGCCTGCTGGAAGCCGCTGTTGTCCCGATTCACCGCGAACGGACCGGATGCCCTGCCGGGGGCACCGCCGGTTCCCGGAAGGGAACTCCCGATGGTTCCGGATACGGGATGGCTCGCGCCGGCGGCCGCAGCGGTTCCCGGTTCCTCCGCCGGAATATGGCAGCTGTGGCTGGACGGGCTGATGTGGGGCTGCTCCGCCCTGGTTTTGTTTGCGGGCCTGTCCATATGGTACGCAAGACGCCGGGCAGATTGACGGGTTGTATTGCCGCCCGGAGAATCAGCCCCTCGAGCCGCCTTCCTGCTGTTCGTTCAGTTCCCGCATCTTGCGAACCACCGCTTCCTCCACCACCTTCGGCACCAGCTCGCCGATCGGGCCGTTGAACCTGGCGATTTCCTTGACGATGCTGGAACTGAGATAGGAATATTTCGGATTCGTCATCATAAAAAACGTTTCCACATTGCCGCTCAGCTTGCGGTTCATGGATGCGAGCTGCAGCTCATACTCGAAGTCGCTGACCGCCCTCAGACCCCTGACGATGACGCTGGCGTTCTTGCTTTTCATATAATTGATCAACAGATCGCGGAAATAGTCGATCTCCACGTTCGGAATATGGCTTGTCACCTGGCGCAGCAGCTCCGTCCGCTCATGGACCGTGAGCAGCGGCGTCTTGCTCATGTTGTTCAGCACGGCCACGATCAACCGGTCAAACTGCTTGGCAGCCCTTTCAATGATATCCAGATGTCCAAGTGTCACGGGATCAAAACTTCCGGGATAAACCGCTATGCGCTCCTGCATGTAGCTCACTCCACTTCGTCTGTTGGTTGGTAAACATAGATGGAAACGGCCGTGTCTCCATATTCCGCCCGCTTCTTCCGGACAAGCTGTCCGATGTCTTCCGGATAATGATGTTCCGCCGCGTGCTCGATCACGACGCGGCTGCCGCGCTTCAGCATGTTCAGTTCCTGCATCTGCCGCGCCAGTTCATCCATATGCCTCATCTTGTACGGGGGATCCAGAAATACGAGATCGAACGCCCTTCCGCGCCTGGCAAGCAGCTTCAGCGCCCGGACCGCGTCGTTTCGGTACACCTCCGCCCGGTCCTCAAACCCGGTGCTCCGCAGGTTGCCGCGGACGACGTCCACGCTCGCCTGTTCCAGATCGACGAAGACCGCCCGGTCCATTCCCCTGCTCAACGCCTCGATGCCAAGACCCCCGGTTCCGGCGAACAGGTCAAGCGCCTCTCCTCCCGCAAAGTACGGGCCGATCATGCTGAATATCGCTTCCTTCACTCTGTCGCTCGTCGGCCGGGTGCCCTTGCCGGGCACGGACTTCAGCGTCCTTCCCCTGGCTGAGCCGGATATGACCCTCATCCTGTGCCCTCCCCGCATGTTGCTGCCAAGCTGCTAATTGGTATCGTACCACATTCGCCCGCATGAGGAAAATCCGGCAGTCCACAAATTTCAATGAAACAAAATTTGCGGGTTTCCACCCGCAAAAAATTTTTTAAAAAATGGTTCCCCCGATGTATATTTTTTGTCCAGGCGGACATGATGTTAATGTCGGCGGCAGAAGGATGACGCCGATGACAACCGCGGAGAAGACTTACGTTTCCCCATAAGCTCTTCATCCGGTTTCTCCTCTCCCATGAGGGGGCTGGCGACAGCCCCCAACATATTTGGTCCCCGCAGCCGGTCAGGTTGGCGGGGTTTCTTTTTGCCATGCGGCCCGACAGGGGACGCATGGCCGGATCGGGTCAGGGAAGCGACGCCTGGCGCGGACGACTGACAACAAGAGAACCCCGGTTTCGCATGCCGTTGTTTCCGCATGCGATGGGACCGGGGTTCTCTTTTTGCCGGACCGCCGCGGGTGTGCAAGCTGCTTGGACCGTGTGTTGCGGACATCGTTCATCCGATCACATCGACGATTTCATCGGCTCCGACCCACTCCTCCTCCTCCCCGCACCGCAGCCTGACGCGGCGCAGCACCGGATCGAGCCGGAGCACCGTCACCGCCGCCAGTTCCCGGATGTCCCCGTCCGAGAACACGCGCACCGCCACCGCCTGCCCGCTCGCCGCGGCCTCCGCCAGCAGCCGGAACAGGCGCTCCCGCTCCTCCTCCGCCAGCATGGGGCGGGATCGCCTGCCGAGCCGGCCCAGGCGCTGGACGAGCGATTCCTTGTGCTCCGGCAGCATCATGCGCGACGATTCCCACAAACCGTTGCCTTCCAGCTTCCTGCCCACTTGCCATGCCTCCGTTCCGTTCTGCCGCTTGTCGTGCTGCCGCACGGTCTCCGTCCTGCCGCTTGCCGTGTCCGGCGCTCCCGCCGCTTCCCGCTACTTGTAGTGCCCGCCGATCTTGCGCGCCCGATCCCTCGCCTGGCCCGCCGCCGTCAGCGAAACGGCGCGCATGATCGCCGTGTCCCCGAACCGGCTCTTGATCCGGTCCGTCGCCTTTTCCAGGCTCCGGTATTTTTCGGTCGGATCAAACAGGCTGAGCTGGTATTCCCCGTCGTCCACGAGCTGCGACACGGAGACGCCGACGCGGCGGACGGGCCGGCCATCCCAGTGCCGCCGGAACAGCGTGCGCACAGCCGCGTACACCTGATTCGTCACGTGGGTCGCATCCGGCAGCTTCATCTGCCGGTAAAAGCCGGACGGGCGGTCAAAATCCGCCCCGGTGCAGCCGACCGCCACCACGGACCCCATCCGCCCCTTCTCCCGGCAACGCCGGCAGACGAGCTCGGTCAGCTCCAGCAGCACCGTCTCCAGTTCCTCCGCCTCCGTGTAATCCCGCGGCAGCGTCATCTGATGCCCGATGGACTCCTGCTTCAGATGGGTGCCCGGAGATACGGGCGAAGGGTCGATGCCGTTGGCGATATTCCACAGCACCTCGCCGTTGATGCCCCAGCGGCGGCGCAGGTCGTCCAGAGGCATCCGCGCCAGATCCCCGATCGTGTGCACGCCGATGCGCATCAGATGCCGCGTCATTCTCCGCCCCACCATGAACATCCGGTCGATCGGCAGCGGCCACAGTTTCGTCCGGAGATCGTCCCGGGACAACGTGTGGATGCCCGTTTCGTTCTTCTTGGCGAAATGGTCGCAGGCCATCTTCGCCATCACCTTGCAGTAGCTGATGCCAATGCGGGTGTACACGCCCGTGGCCCGCATGACCTTGCGCTGGATCTGCCGCGCCATCTCCTCGGCGCTGCCGAACAGGTGCAGGCTGCCCGTCACATCGAGAAACTGCTCGTCGATGGAATACGGCTCCACCATGTCGGTGAATCCCTCCAGCAGTTCCGTGATGCGCATGGACACGTCGATGTACGTCTGCATTTTCGGCTGCATGACGATCAGTTCCGGACATTTCGCCATCGCTTCCCCCAGGGTTTCCGCCGTCGTGATGCCGAACCGCTTGGCGACGGGACAGGCGGCCAGAATAATGCCCGACCGCCTGGCCGGATCCCCCGCCACCACCACCGGCCGGTCCCGGTACTCCGGATGCGCGGCCTTCTCGATGGAGGCGTAGAACGACTGGCAGTCCGCCAGAAAAATGACGCGTTCCTTCCGCTCCCTCATCCGGCTCCCTCCTTCATCCGGACCGCTCCTTTTCCCGCATGGCGGCGGCCGGATCGGCCGGCCCGCTCCGCCGGCCTCCGCCCGGCCATCTTCCCGGACCTTCGCCCGGCCACCTCCCCGACGCCCCGCGCCGTTCCGCGCTCCGCTCCGGCCTTCCCGGCTCCTCCGGCTGCAGGGCCATGATGCGGTCGAGCCGGAACAGCCGGGGCGCCCCGCGCTCGCAGCAGTGCGCCTTCATCCATTCCTCGCCCCACGCATAGGGCACCACCGTGCGCAGCGTCCACCGGCCCCGCCGATCCTGGTACATGATGCGCACCCGGCGGCCGGTGTACTTGCTCCATCCATGCAGCGGCGCCGCTTCCCCGCGCATTTCGCTGCGCATGACGACCGTTTCCTTGCGCATGACCGTTCGCTTCCTTTCGCACAAAAATGGGAACATATATTCGCTTCTGGAATGATTATATCCATCATAGCGAACATATATTCCCGTATCAATAGGCCAATAACTGTAAAAAATGGGTCAGCGGAACATCCCCCACAGCCGCAGCAGATGCAGCCGGTTTTGCGGGTCGATCTTCTGGCTGATGACAAAGCGGACGATGGCCTCCGCCTGCTCCTGGCTCAGCGAAATTTCGGCGATACTGGCGATCTGGCGCAGAAGCGACCGCACCTTCGTCCGGTTTTGCAGGTCCGCGCGGGTCAGATGCCTGACGAGCGGCTTCACCCGCTCCTTCACGTCCGGCTGCTTCAGGCGCGCCTTCGCATGCTCCACCAGCTCAGGGCTGATCCCGTACTGCTGATAGTTCACCATGCCCACCTCCAAACCGTCATGCTTCAAGCATATGAGCGCAGGCCTGGCAAGTTGCGCGAAAAAAGCCGCGCATGAAGCGCGGCTTCAGACTGAAGACAAACTCCCGCTTGCGTGCGATCAACCGCAGCGGGAGCCGGCCATGCAATTCTCGCTCGTTGCTGATCGTGGAACGAAGCATGGGACAAGTAAATTGATCCATATCCGGAAATTATTCTAATGCAAGGCTGGTGCCCCAACTTCCCAAAAAACGTCCGGATGTGATGCACAAATACATTAGATTTGGCCGCTGACGGCGTTATCGGGCCGGATGTAATGCACAAATACATTAGATTTGGCCGCTGACGGCGTTATCGGGCCGGATGTAGTGCACAAATACATCAGATTTGGCCGCTGACGGCGTTATCGGGCCGGATGTGATGCACAAATACATCAAATTTGGCCGCTGACGGCGTTATCGGGCCGGATGTGATGCACAAATACACCACATGAGACCTGCACGGCCGAATTTCTGTAAAATGTAGTGCACTTTTTGCACTTCCCGCCTCGATTTGTTCCTCCATGTGCAACACCCGAACCTCAGCAGCCGCAAAAAACGCGGCTTCCGTCCGTCCGGCATCCCGCCGGAACACAAGTCCGGCATCTCGCCGAAAATCAGTCCAGCATCTCCCCGGAAAAAATGTTCTCGCGGGTCAAATAGTCGCGCAGGGGAAGAAAGCTTGCCGACGTCCAGAAGTCGGCGCGGCGCACGAGAGCCGCGGCATCGTCCCGGGCCTGTTCCAGCAGGGCGAAATCATGGGTCAGGTCGGCCACCCGGAAATCCGGCACCCCGCTCTGCTTCGTGCCGAAAAAATCGCCGGGACCGCGCAGTTCCAGATCGCGCCGGGCGATTTCGAACCCGTCCGTCGTCTCCGTCATGACGCGCATCCGCTCGCGCCCGGTTTCGGACTTCGGGTCGGCGATGAGCACGCATACCGACTCATGCTCGCCGCGCCCGACGCGGCCGCGCAGCTGGTGAAGCTGCGACAGCCCGAACCGGTCCGCGTCGTAGACGACCATGACCGTCGCATTGGGCACATCGACGCCGACCTCGACGACGGTGGTGGACACGAGCACCTGCAGGCGGTTGGCCTTGAAGTCGAGCATCACCCCGTCCTTTTCCGATGCCGGCATGCGGCCGTGCAGCAGGCCGACGCGGAACCCATCCAGCTCGGCGCTGAGCCGGGCGTGCAGCTCCTGGGCGTTCTGCACGTCCAGCTTCTCCGACTCCTCGATGAGCGGGCAGATGACATAGGCCTGCCGGCCGGCTTCCAGCTCGCGGCGGATGAGCCGGAACACCCGGTCCATCATGGACGGCTTCACCCAGTACGTTTTCACCGGCTTGCGCCCGGCCGGCAGCTCGTCCAGGGTGGACACGTCCATGTCGCCGAAGGCGGTGATCGCCAGCGTCCGCGGAATCGGCGTCGCCGTCATGCTGAGCACGTCCGGATTCCAGCCCTTGCGCCTCAGCAGGCTGCGCTGGTGGACGCCGAAGCGGTGCTGCTCGTCGGTGACGACCAGGCCGAGCCGGCGGAAATACACATCCTCCTGGATGAGGGCGTGGGTGCCGACGACGATGTCGACGAGCCCCATCTGCAGCGAGGCGATGAGATCCCGGCGCTGCCGGGCGGTGAGGCTGCCGGTGAGCAGCCCGATCTGCACGTTGTAGGGGTGAAACAGGGCCTGCAGGGAGCGGTAATGCTGCTCCGCCAAAATTTCCGTCGGCGCCATGAGCGCCCCCTGGCAGCCCGCCTTGACCGTGGCGAACAGCGCCACGGCGGCCACCACCGTCTTGCCGGCGCCTACGTCGCCCTGCAGCAGCCGGTTCATCGCATGCGGAGCCTCCATGTCCGCGAGGATTTCCGCGATGACCCGCTTTTGCGCGCCGGTGAGTTTGAAGGGCAGTGCGCGCACAAAGGCGCGAATGTCCTCCCGGTCGAAGCGGTGGGCGACGCCTTCCGCCTTTTCCCGCGTCAGGGCGCGATACGCCTGAAGCTTCAGCTGATACAAAAACAGCTCCTCGTAGGCAAGCCTCCGCCTCGCCTCCTGGCCTTCCTCCAGCGAGGAGGGATCATGCACCCAGCGAATCGCCTCCCGGCGGGACTTCAGGCGGCGGCGCTCCAGCAGCTCTTCCGGCAGGATTTCCCCGATCGCATCACCGTACTGCACGAGCGCCTGCCGGATCGTCTTGCGCATCCACGCCTGGGAGATCGATCCTCCCACCGAATAGACAGGCTGCAGACCCCCGGCGAGCTTGGTTGCGGAATGGGCGAATTCCGATTGTGCCACCGTGATCTGCAGCCTTCTTTGATCCCATTTGCCTGTCAGCACCAGGTCGACCCCGGGCTCAAGCCGTTCTTTCAGAAAAGCCCGGTTAAACCAGACCGCCGTGATGATCGTCCGTCCCGCCAGCACCTTGCAGGACAGCCTTGTCTTGCCTCCGTATCGCTGCAGCACGGGCACGCTGTACACCTTCGCCCGGATCGTGATCCGTTCCCCGTCCTGCGCTTCGGCCAGTTCCCTGATCCGATAATCCTCATACCGGTACGGGAAATATTCCAGCAGATCCGCCACGCTGCGGATGCCGAACTGCTCCAGTTCCCTGGCCTTGTTCGGCCCCACCCCGTGGATGCTCTGCACGGAAACCTGACGCAAATCGTTCATTCCGCGTACCTCATGAACACTCCGACGGTTCCCGGACCGGTGTGCACGCCGATGACCGGGCCAAGCGTGACGAACTGAAGAGCGCGGACCGTGTACTGCGCCCTGAGCGCATCGGCCACCGTTTCCGCCGCCGGCAGGTCATTGGAGTGGACGACGTCGAGCACCACTTCCCGGTTCGGATCGTAATCCTGCTTGTACAGTTCCACGATGCGCTGGACGGCTTTCTTTGTCCCTCTCACCTTGTCGACCGAGGCCACTTCCCCTTCGTCGTCAATGGTCAGAATCGGCTTGATGTTGAGCAGGGAGCCGAGCACGGCCTGCGCCTTGCCGATGCGGCCGCCCTTTTGCAAATATTCCAGCGTATCCACGATAAAATACACCCGGCCGGAATCGCGGATTGCGCGGATGCGCTCAACCGTTTCCTCTACGCCCCGTCCTTCCCTGGCCATGCGCGCGGCCTCCACCGCGAGCATCCCGATGCCGTAGGAAGCGGAACGGGAATCGAACACGGTCACCCTTTCCGGCTTGTCCAGGAGCGATTTCGCAAGTTCCGCGGACTGGAAGGTGCCGCTCATCACCGAGGAAATATGGATGGACAGGATGTGCGTGTCTTCATCTTCCTGCAACAGCTTTTTGTAAACGTCAAGAAACTCGGCCGGAGATGGCTGGCTCGTCTTCGGCATGACCGGAGAAGCGGCGAGCTTCGGATAAAATTCGTCAGAGGTCAACGTGACGCCATCCAGATAGGTTTCTTCGCCAAAATGCACCTTCAGGGGAACGACTTCAATGTCGAGCTCCTTTCGGAGGGATGCGGGAATATCCGCCGTGCTGTCGGTCACAATGCGCAGCGTGGACACTTCATCACTTCCTTTTCAGACAATTGATTTCTATCCGCATCGATTTGTATCCGCATCGATGTGCAAGGTTCATTCCGCCGACACAATGTAGGGATATACCGGTTGATCGCCCTGGCGGCATTCCACCTCCACATCCGGGTAGGTTTCTTCCACGTAGGAGATGATTTCTTCGGTCTGCTCCGGAAGCGCGCCTTCCCCGGTCAAAATCGTGACCACCTCTTCCCCGTTGGCCAGAAGCTCGTCCATGAGCGCCTTTCCGGCGGAAACGAGGTCCGGCTTGGAGTGGACGATTTTGTTGTCGACGATCGCCAGGTAATCGCCCTTGCGGATGGACACGCCGTCCATTTCCGTGTCGCGGATGGAAGCGGCGATATGACCCGATTTCACCTGGCGGATCGCCTCCGCCATAGCGGCGCAGTTTTCCTCCGCGCTGCGCGATGGCTGGAAGGCGAGCAGGCCGGACATGCCCTGCGGGATCGTTTTGGACGGGATGACGATCACCTGCTTGTCCGCCCATTCGATCGCCTGCTCGGCGGCCATGATGATATTGGAATTGTTCGGAAACACGAACACCGTCTCCGCCGCGATGCCTTTGATTGCCTGCACAAAGTCTTCCGTGCTCGGGTTCATCGTCTGCCCGCCATTGAGCACGACGTCCGCGCCCAGGCTCCGGAAAATGTCGCTCATCCCCTTGCCCGCCGCCACGGTCACAATGCCGTAGCGCTTGACCGGACCGCTTCCGGAGGCGGGGGAACCCGCGGATGAACCGCCCGTGGAAGCGCCTGCGGACACCGCATCGGGCACCGTCCCGGAAGGCGTATGCGCGCGGTTGGCTTCCTCCGTCCCCGCCGCTCCCGGCTCCTCCCGCAGGATGGCGCGATGGGTTTCCCGCATGTTTTCGATATGGAAGCGGCTCAGTTCCCCGAAACGCATGGCCAGGTTGAGAACGTCGCCGGGCGCCCTCGTGTGCACGTGCACCTTGACGTCATCCCCGTCGGCGATGATCAGGATCGAGTCGCCGTCCCGGGCGAGCTCCTCGCGGAACCGGTCGGGATCAAATCCGGGACCTTCCTTTCGCTGTTCCAGATGAATAAAAAACTCCATGTCATAAGGGAACTCGATATCTTCCGTCGCCAGCATGACCTGGGCCTTGTCGGAAATTGCCGCCGCGCGGGAAGCCGCGGCCGGAGCCTCCGGGGCCGCCGCCCGCGTCCTGTCCGCCGGCCGGGCCACCTCCCCGCCTTGCTCGCCCGGATCCGTCCATTCCCCGGCCAGCCATTGGGCAAACCCTTCATACAGGAACACGAGTCCCTGCCCGCCGGAATCGACCACCCCGACCTGCTTCAGAATCGGCAGCATGTCCGGCGTACGGGCCAGCGTTTCCTTCGCCTTGGCATGCACCTCGCGCATCAGATCCGCCAGGTCGGCGCTCCTGCGCGCCACCGCGACGGCATGGCGGGCCGCCTCGCGGGAAACCGTCAAAATGGTCCCCTCCACCGGCTTGACGACCGCTTGAAACGCGGTTTCCACGCCCTGCTGCAGCGCCGCCGCAAACAGCGCGACGTCAATTTTCTCCGCATGATGCACCGCCTTGGCAAAGCCGCGAAACAGCTGGGACAAAATCACCCCCGAGTTGCCCCGCGCGCCCATGAGCAGTCCTTTTGAAAGCGTTTCCGCACAGTGGCCTGCGTGGGCGCTCGGTTTTTGCCGGATCAGGTCGATGCCGGAGGCCATCGTCATATTCATGTTCGTACCTGTATCTCCATCAGGAACGGGAAACACATTCAGATTGTTGATCGTTGTCACATGGGATTTGAGAACAGCCGCTCCCGCATTCATCATGTCAATCAAATCAAGTCCGTCTATAAAGCGCTTTCCCAACCTGTATTCTCCTTCCGATCTGCAAACCTAATGCGCCACGCGCACTCCCTGCACATAGATGTTGATGGCGTCCGCCTGGAGTCCGAGCAGTTCGTTCAGCACATATCTGACCTTGGCCTGAATGTTGCTTGAAACCTCCGAAATTTTGACTCCATAGCTGACAATGATATGCATGTCGATGTGCAGCTCGTCTCCTTCCCGGCGCACCTCGATGCCCCGGCTCAGATTTTCCCGGCCAAGCAGTTCGGCGATGCCATCCTTCAGATTGCGGGAAGCCATCCCGACCAGGCCGTAGCATTCCAGCGCGGCGGATCCGGCCAGCACGGCGATCACCTCATCGGTAATATGTATGGTTCCCAGAGCATTGGTCAAATCAACAGGCAACGCGCTCACTCCTTGCCTAGGATTGTAACTATTGTACTATAATGAGTCCAAAAGGAAAAGCATGAACACATTGACTCCATTTTTTTGTTTGTGTTATGATATGCAAAGCGCGTTGGAATTAGGGGAGGTGTGATGCTCATGGCACGCAGATGCTTTGTCACGGGAAAAAGTCGCGGTACCGGCAACCACGTTTCCCATGCGAACAACAAAACGAGACGCACATGGGGAGTCAACGTGCAAAAGGTTCGCATTCTCGTGGACGGGAAACCGAAACGCGTTTATGTCAGCACCCGCGCCTTGAAATCCGGCAAGGTGCAGCGCGTATAAGCGGGTTCAGCCCTCTTTGAACGGCTTGCCCATAGATAAAAAGCACCCTGGAGGTGCTTTTTTTCATGGACTTTTTGATCAGTTTTTGTGAAAGGTGTTCAGGATCGCCTTGACGAATCCGCCCAGAAATTTCGGAAGCTTGATTGTGTAAAACTTCATCCCTACCCCTCCCGTGTGAAGTAATGGACGTGGCCGCATCGGTGTTGCCCGCACTCACAGTGTATTCCTGCCCGGTACGGGTGGTGAACAATCCGCGAATCATCCTGTAAACCATTATATGCGCCTGCGGCCCATTCATGCTTCCACGGGAAAGTTTCCGTCCCGGGCATTCGGGCTGACCTTTTACGACCCTTCCGCAGCAACGCTCCGGCGGATCGCCTGAATCGCCGCCTGCCGGTCGGGCTGGCCAAACACAGCGTTGCCGGCAACGAGCACATCGGCTCCCGCTTCCACGACGAGGGGAGCCGTCTCAGGAGTAACGCCCCCATCCACCTCGATGTGAACGTTCCCGAGCCCCCGTTCATCCAGACGCCTGCGCAGTTCCCTGATCTTGGGCAGGACGCCGGGGATGAAAGCCTGTCCGCCGAAGCCGGGGTTGACCGTCATGAGCAGCACGAGGTCGACGTCCTCCAGCACGTAATCCAGCGCCGCAAGCGGCGTCGCCGGGTTGAGGACGACGCCGGCCCTCACCCCCAGTTCCCTGATGTGGTGGATCGTGCGGTGCAGATGGACGCACGCCTCCGCGTGCACGGAGATGAGGTCCGCCCCCGCCTTGGCAAAGGCGGGAATATAGGCATCCGGACGCTCGATCATCAGATGGACGTCGAGCGGCAATTTTGTATGCGGCCGGATCGCCTGCACGACGAGGGGACCGATGGTCATATTCGGGACAAAATGCCCATCCATCACGTCCACGTGAATCCAGTCCGCTCCCGCCCGCTCCGCTTCCCGGATTTCCTCGCCAAGCCGGGCAAAATCGGCGGATAAAATCGAAGGTGCGATCTTGATGGTCATCAATCAATACCTCGGCTTTCTCTCCCTGATTTCTTCCAGAAACGCAACATAGTGCTCATATCTCCCGGGGGAGATACTTCCGTCCTCCACCGCCTCGATCACCCGGCAGCCGGGCTCCCCGCGGTGCAGGCATCCCCTGAACCTGCAGCTTTCGGAAAACGAAGCGAACTCAATAAAGCAGGCGGACAGTTCGGACAGCTCCACACCCGCAAAGTCCAGCTGGCTGAACCCCGGCGTGTCGGCGACGATGCCGCCTTCCGGCAGCGCGAACAGCTCCACGTGGCGGGTCGTGTGGCGGCCGCGGCCGAGCTTCGTGCTGATTTCCCGGGTCTCCTGCGCGAGTCCGGGAAGAAGCGCGTTGAGCAGCGAGGACTTGCCCACCCCGGACTGGCCGGCGAACACCGAAATGTTCCCCTTCAGCAGTTCCTTCAGCTCGCCGATGCCCTCCCCGCTCACCGTGCTGGTGCAAAGGCACGGATAGCCGATCTTCCGGTACAGTTCCAGGCAGGCGCGAAACTCCTCGATTTCTTCCGTCTTCTCTCCCATCGGTCCGCGCAGAAGGTCCATTTTGGTGAAGCAGAGGATCGCATCGAGACCCGCGTGTTCCGTATGCACAAGAAACTTGTCCAGGAGCCTCAGGTTCAGCGCCGGGCGGGCGACGGAAAAGACGAGCACCGCCGTGTCCACATTGGCCACGGGAGGCCGGATGAGCTCGCTCTTCCTCGGAAACACCTCCGTGACCGTCCCCTCGCCGGCACGTTCCAGCCGGAAGGAGACGCGATCGCCCACCAGCGGATGCACGCCCCTGTTCTTGAACACTCCCCTCGCCCTGCAGCGGACCGGTTCCCCGCCGCCTTCGTCGGGAAGAACAAAATAATATCCGCTCAATGCCTTCATGATTCTTCCGGTCGGCATCAATCCGCTCCCCCGTCATTGCCAGAGTTTTCCGCGCCGTTGTCCCCGCCGCTTTGGTCCGGCGCTTCACCCTGTCCCGAAGGGATGCCGCCCGGACCGGAGGAGGACGGCAAGCCGTCCACGCCCATCTCCAGCAGCATGGCATCCCTGTAAGTGACCGTCCAGACGTTGTACCACACGTTGTCCCGGTACACCGTGATGATGGCTCCCTTGTCCGGGGATACGGTGACCTGCACGGGCAGCTGGACGGTCTTCGCCGTATCCCGCGTGCCCCATTCGCGGTTTTCGCCGGCCGCGTCGCTGATGCGGATGCTGAAGGTGGAAACCGTTCCTTCCTCGGCCGGGACGAGCTCGATCATTTTCAGCGGCTGCAGGGCGTCGGCGGGAAGTCCGGTGCTGACGTACACGGTCACCTTTGATCCGGGCTCCACCTCTTCTCCGGGCTGGTACGGGTGCTGGTAATACACCTTTCCTTCCGGCGCGCTGTAATCGGGTTCATACCGGAACTCGCCCTCCAGGTTCGCCTTGAGCAGGGCAATCTGGGCCTCGCTTTCGGTCAATCCGATGAGATCCGGCATTTCCACCACCCCCGGCCCTTCGCTTATGGACAGCACGATGCGGTCCTCTTCCACGAGAAATTCCGCCTCGGGCTTGATCGACTGCTGCAGCACGGTGCCGTTCGGCGCATCACCCTTGATCCATTCCTGCTCGATGTGCTCCTCGGGAACGCCCAGGCGTCGCAGGGATTTGAGCGCCTCGTCCAGCGGGGTGTTGACGAGATCCGGCATCCGCTCCTTCAGCGGACCGAGGCTGACGACGAGCCCCACCGTCGCCTCCTTGCGTACTTTCATTCCCGGCTCGCGGTTTTGCGAGATGACGGTGTTTTCGGCAAACTCCCGGTTGTTTTCCTGGCGCAGGAGCTCCGCCACCAGTCCCGCGTCCTCCAGCGCCGCCAGCGCGGTTTCATAGGGAAGTCCGATCACGTCGGGCACGACGACCTCCGGAACGACCAGCATGCTTCTCAGCTGCTGGATGCCAAACCAGGCGCCGGCGAGCAGCAGGATGACGACGGCCGCCCAGATCGTCGGCTTCAGCCACGGCATCGGCTTGTCGCGCACCTGTTCCCAGCGGTCGTCTGCCGGCGGATCCGAACTCGGGGCCGGCTTGTCCGCCCGCCCGTTGCCCGGACGACCGTTCCCCGGCCGCCCGTTGCCCGGACGACCGGCGCCGCGGATCGCCGGCATGACCCGGGTCGGATGATCATCCTCGTCCTCCGGATCGGGAAACTGGACCTTTGGCGCGTTTATCCGCTCGGGCGTAAGCGCCCGTTCCAGATCTTCAAGCATTTCCCGGGCGGAGTGGTACCGCTCTTCCGGCTGCTTGCGCAGCGCCTTGAGAATGATGTTTTCCACGCTTTGCGGAATCATCGGATTGACCTTGCGCGGTTCCTCCACCGGCTCCTGGAGATGTTTGAGCGCGACGCTGATCGGGCTGTCTCCGAGAAACGGAAGGCGGTTCGTCAGCATCTGGTACAGGACGATGCCGAGGGAGTACAGGTCGCTTCTCGCTCCCTGGGACACTCCCTTGGCATGCTCCGGCGAAAAATAATGCACGGACCCCATGACCGCTCCGGTCTGCGTCAGATCGACGGAGGTCGCCGCCCGGGCGATGCCGAAATCCGTCACCTTCACCCGGCCGTTCAATCCGATCAGGATGTTGTGCGGCTTGATGTCGCGGTGAATGATCCCCTTGGAGTGGGCGTGATCGAGGGCATCGCAAATTTGCGAGGCGATGCGGACCGCTTCCTCCGCCATGAGCGGCGCCCGTTCCTTGATGATCTCGTTCAGGTTTTTCCCTTCCACATACTCCATGACGATGTAGTGGACATCATCCTCCGACTGGCCGACATCATAGATGCTGACCACGTTCGGATGGGAAAGCGAGGCGGCGGACTGCGCCTCCCGGCGAAACCGGCGGACGAACTCCTCGTCGTGCGCATACTGCTGGCGCAGCACCTTGACCGCCACATATCTGTCGAGCAGCTCGTCGTGAGCCTTGTAAACGATGGCCATGCCTCCGCCGCCGATGCGGGCGATGATTTCATAACGATCTCCGAGACGATAACCTATCAATCAGTCCACCCCATTTCCCGCCTGGACGGCGTCGCTGTTGGCCAGCAAGATGACCGTGATATTGTCTTCACCGCCCGCATTCAGGGCGATTTCCACGAGACGGTCCGCCATCTTGTCCAGATCGTCCCCGTCCCGCATCACCCTCTCCATCTGTTCCGTGTCCACCAGGCTGCTCAGGCCGTCGGTGCACAGCAGCAAAATGTCGTTCCGCCTCCACTTGTGGTTGGCCACCTCCACCTCCACAAACGGCTCCGTTCCGAGAGCCCGGGTCAGCACGTTGCGGCGCGGATGCTGTCCCGCTTCTTCCTTGGAGATCTGGCCGCTTTTCAACAGCTCGTTGACCAACGAGTGATCGTCCGTCAGCTGTTCCACCCTTTGGCCGTCCCAACGGTACGCCCGGGAGTCGCCGATGTGTCCGAGCACGATGCTGTCGTGGTCCGCAAGCGCCACCACCACGGTCGTTCCCATGCCGTGATAGTGGTCCAGGCTGGAGGCGACGGTATACACCTTGCTGTTGGCGTGATAAACCGCCTCCTTGATGGCCATTTCCCGGTCCTTCGTGGACCCGGGAACGAGCAGATCGCGCAGCTGCTCATGGATCGTGTCCACGGCGATCTGGCTGGCGATGTCCCCAGCCTGGTGGCCGCCCATCCCGTCCGCCACAATGGCCAGCGTCAGCCCATCCGCTCCCGTCTCCACCATGACCCGATCCTCATTGACGGTGCGAATGCAGCCGATATCCGTCCTCATCGCGGTTCTCATCCGGTTTTCACTCCTTGATGGACTCCAAGTGTTTCGCCCGCAGCTGTCCGCATGCCGCCTCGATGTCGTGCCCCTGCTCGCGGCGAATGGTCGTATTGATCTTCTTTTTCTCCAATATGCGCTTGAAGGCAAAAATATCCTCGCGGGGAGTGCGCACATAGTTGCGTTCCGGCACGTGGTTGACAGGAATGAGATTGACATGGCAAAGCATGTCCTTCAGCACATCCGCCAGCTCCTCGGCATGTTCCGGCCGGTCGTTGACGCCGCCGATCAGCGCGTATTCAAAGGTGATCCGGCGGCCCGTCCTGGCGATGTAATACTTGCACGCCTCGATCAGATCGGCGAACGGGTATCTCCGGTTGACCGGCATGAGCTTCGAGCGCAGCGCGTCATTGGGCGCATGGATGGAAATCGCCAGATTGACCTGCGTCCCCTCATCGGCAAAACGGTAGATGTTCGGAACGATGCCGCTCGTGGACACCGTGATGTGCCTTTGCCCGATCTGCAGGCCGCGCTCGTGGTTGACGATGCGGATGAAATCCATCGTCGCCTCGTAGTTTTCAAACGGTTCCCCCGAGCCCATCACCACGATGCTGCTCACTCTTTCCCCTTCCGCATCGAGCAGCTGCTGCGCCTTGACGACCTGGGCGACGATTTCCCCCGCGCTCAGGTTCCGCTTGAGTCCCCCGAGGGTGGACGCGCAGAACGTGCAGCCGATGCGGCAGCCGACCTGCGTCGTCACGCACACGCTGTTGCCGTACTGATGCCTCATGATGACCGTTTCGATGGCGTGCTTGTCCCTCAGGCCGAGCAGAAACTTGACGGTGCCGTCCCGTGAACGGAAATGGGTGATTTCCTCCAGCGCGGCGAGATCGAACTGGTCGTCCAGTTTTCTCCGCAGCTCCCTGGGCAGGTTGGACATGTCATCGAAGGAGTTGACCCGCTTCACATACAGCCAGTCAAAAATCTGCGCGGTGCGGAATCTCGCTTCCCCGTTGTCCGCCACCCACTGCTCCAGCCTGTCCCATGTCAGATCATAAATATATGGCTTCATCGGTCAGACCCCATTTCTTTGCGGCGCAGGCGGGCAATGAAAAACCCGTCGGTATGGAACATGTGCGGCAAAATGCGCAGCATGCCCGGGGCGATCCCCGCCCTTGTCCACAGCGTTTCGGCCACGCACGTCTCCAGCCGCCCGTCCGGTTCAAATTCCGGGTGCTCGGCCAGAAATTTCCGTACAACCTGTTCATTTTCAGTATATTCCAGCGTGCAAGTGCTGTATACGACGACGCCGCCCGGCTTCACAAGGCCGGATACCGACGCGAGCAGCCGGAGCTGGACTTCGGCCAGGCTCGCCGGATCATCGGCCGACCTCATCCATTTGATCTCCGGCTTGCGCCGGATGACGCCGAACCCGGAGCAGGGCGCGTCCAGCAGGATCCGGTCGAAGGCATCCGGCGGGAACCGGCTGGCGAGTTCCGCCGCATCGGAGACGAGAGTGCGGATCGATGTCAGCCCGAGCCTGGACGCCTGGTCAAGGATGAGCCGCTCCTTGTGGGGATGCACGTCATTGGCCCACACTTCGCCTTTATCATTCATTCTTTCGGCCAGATGCGCCGTTTTTCCTCCCGGCGCGGCGCAGCAGTCGAGCACCTTCATGCCCGGTTCGGGAGCCACGGCGTCGGCCACGGCCATCGAGCTTTCATCCTGAATGCTGAACAAGCCTTCCCGAAATTCCGGCAATTCGGCCAGGTTTCCGCCGCCGGAGACGATGATGCCGCTCGCGCTGAGCGGGGAAGGTTCCGCCTCCAGGCCCGCCTGAACGAGCCGCCCGATCAGCTGTTCCCGGGCGATGCGCGTCGGATTGACGCGGATGCTGGCGCGGGGAGGCAGGTTGTTGGCCGCGCAGATCGCTTCGGCGTCCGCTTCGCCAAACTGCCGGATCCACCGCTCCACAAGCCACTCCGGATGGGAGTGAACGAGGGCGATGCGCCGGATCGGGTCGGCGATGTCGGGCACCGCCAGCTTCTCCCGGGAGCGAAGGCAGCCGCGGAGCACGGCGTTGACCATCCCGGCGATGCCCGGATGCCCCTTTCGCCTGGCGATGTTGACGGCCTCGTTCACCGCCGCGTGGTCCGGAATGCGCTCCAGATAGACGATCTGGTACAGGCTCAGGCGCACGAGATTCCGCACCCACGGCTCAAGCCGGTCCAGCCCGCGGCTGACAAAGGGCTCCAGCAGAAAGTCCAGCGTGTTCAGCCGCTGGATCGTCCCGTACACCAGTTCCGTGGCCAGGGCGGCATCCGGCCGGCTCAGGCCGGCCTTCTTCAGCGTCCGGCCCAACTCGAGGTTGCTGTACGCCTTCTCCTGCTCCACCCGGGTGAGCACCTCCATGGCCACCTCCCTTGCGGAGGGGCCCAATCGGCGCCGGTTTGCCGTGTTGCGCTCCTTCGTCCCTGCCACCATCTAACCTCCCAGCCTCGTGCCCGCTTCGATGCGGCCGCCCCGCAAAAACTCCCGGACCGTCATCCGCCTTTTGCCGGCGGGCTGTATTTCCGTGAGCCACACGGAGCCGTCCGCCGTGCGCACCTCGATCGCATCATCCGCCACCCGGACCACCGTGCCCGGCTCCGCGCGGGAAACGGATTCGTCCCGTTCTCCGGACCGGCCCTCCCGCGGCCGTTCTTCGCCTTTCGGATTCCGCATCTCGGCCCACCATACCTTCAGCACCTCGCCGTTCCAAAGCGTGTAGGCGACCGGCCACGGGTGAAGGCCTCTGATATGGTTATACACCTGCAAAGTCGTTTTGTTCCAGTCAATCCGTTCGTCTTCCCGGCGAATATTGGGGGCGTAGGTGGCCTCCGCTTCGTTTTGCGGCACGGCCTCCGCCGTTCCGTCCAGGATGCGCGGCAGCGTCTCCGCAAGCAGGCGGGCGCCGGCCGAGCTCAGCTTGTCGTGCAGCGAGCCCGCATGGTCGTCATCCTCGATCGGCACCTCCACCCGGCTGATCATGTCGCCCGTATCCAGACCCTCCGCCATGTACATGATCGTAACGCCGGTCACCTTCTCGCCTTCCATGATCGAGCGGTGAATCGGCGCGCCTCCGCGGTATTTCGGCAGCAGCGACGCATGCACGTTGATGCATCCGTAGCGGGGCATGTCCAGCACCGCCCGGGGCAAAATCTGGCCGTAGGCGGCGGTGACGATCAGGTCCGGCCCGAGATCCGCGATCTGCCGGATCGCCTCCTCGCGGCGCAGCTTCTCCGGCTGCAGCACCTGGAGTCCGTGCCGGAGGGCGGCCTCCTTGACCGGCGGAGGAGTCGGGATGAGCTTTCTTCCCTTGGGGCGGTCCGGCTGGGTGACGACCGCCACCACGTTGTATCCGCCGGCGAGCAGCGCTTCGAGGGAAGGAACGGCGAAATCGGGCGTGCCCATGAACACGATCCGCGCAGCATTACGATTCGGCATCTTCCGTCGGATCCTTTCGGTAGATATTCTCCGCCTTGTCGGTGAACAGGATGCCGTCGAGGTGATCGATCTCGTGCTGAAAAATACGGGCGAGCCACCCTTCCGCGTCCATCACCAGCTCGTTGCCGTGACGGTCCAGCCCCTTGACCCGGATTTTCTCGTACCGGTACACCTCGCCCTGGATGCCGGGAATGCTCAGGCAGCCTTCCGCACCCAGCACCCGGCCGGACTTCTCCAGGATTTCCGGGTTGATCATTTCGATCAGGCCGGTCTCCCCATCCGCCGGGTCGAGGACGATGACCCGCTTCAGGATGCCGATCTGCGGCGCCGCAAGTCCGACGCCCTGGGCGTGGTACATCGTTTCCGCCATGTCATCCAGCAGTTTGTGAATATTGGGAGTGATCTTCGGAACGGGACGGCTGACCTCGCGCAGGATCGGGTCCGGTTCCTTCACAATGACTCGAATGGCCAATTGCCAACACCTCTTCTACATGAGCATTTGGGGGTCCACATCGATGCTGACCGCAAGGCCGTGCGATCGCACCGCATCGCCGAGGACGCCCGCCGCCTCCTTCACGCAGCGGACGGCAGCAAGATCTTCCGAATATTTTACCATGCATTGAAACCGATATCTATCTTTCAGCCGGGAAATCGGCGAGGCGACCGGTCCGAGCACCTCGAATCCGCCGCGCGCGCCCGACCGCTCCCGCTCGGCGTCGAGCAGCCTGCGCAGCTCTTGGGCCAGCCGTTCCCCCCACTGCAGAAGCGCCGGCACCTGTTCATGGGACAGGGTGATCAGGATCAACCGCCGGTAGGGCGGATACTCCCTCTCCCGCCTCATGACAAGCTCCCTTTCGGCGAATCCTTCATAGTCATGCCTGCTGGCCAGCTCAATGCTGTAATGCTCCGGGCTGTACGTCTGCACGATCACCTCTCCGGGCAGCTCATGCCTTCCGGCCCTGCCCGCCACCTGCGTCAGCAGCTGAAAGGTTCGCTCCGCCGCCCGGAAATCGGGCAGATGCAGCATCGTGTCCGCGGCGATGACACCGACCAGCGTCACGAGCGGAAAATCCAGCCCCTTGGCGACCATCTGCGTGCCCAGGAGCACGTCCGCCTCGTGCCTCTGGAACATGGACAGCCATTTTTCATGGGCTCCCTTCTCGCCGGTGGTGTCCACGTCCATGCGGATGACCCGGATGCCCGGGAACGTCCGCGCCAGTTCCTCCTCCACCCGCTGCGTGCCGGTCCCGAAATAGCGGATATGCGGGCTTTGGCACCGCGGGCATTCGGCCACCTCCCGCTCCGCGTACCCGCAATAATGGCAGCGCATCGAGCGGGTATGCCGGTGATAGGTGAGGGAGATGTCGCAGTGCGGGCACAGGACGGCGTAGCCGCACGACCGGCACATGACAAAGGTGGAAAATCCCCGGCGATTCAGAAACAGCACCATCTGTTCCCGTCTCGCCAGCCGTTCGCCGATGGCCGCGTGGAGCCTGCGGCTGAACATGGAACGGTTGCCCGCCCTCAGCTCTTCCCTCATATCCACAATATGCACGGCGGGCAGCGGACGGCCGCCGATCCGCTCATCCAGCCGCAGCAGGCGGATCCGCCCTTCCTCCGCCTCGCGGCGGCTTTCGAGGGACGGGGTGGCCGAACCGAGGATGACCGCCGCCCGGTGATGGCGGGCGCGCTCGATGGCCACATCCCTCGCGTGGTATTTGGGGCTGTCCTCCTGCTTGTAGCTCGACTCGTGCTCCTCGTCGATAATGATGAGCCCGAGGCGCTTGAACGGCGCAAACACGGCCGAGCGGGCGCCGACGGCCACATCGGCCCTGCCGCTGGCGATCCGGCGCCATTCGTCGAAGCGTTCGCCCTCCGACAGGCGGCTGTGCAGCACCGCCACCCGATCGCCGAACCTTCCCTTGAACCGCTCGACCATCTGCGGCGTGAGGGATATTTCCGGAACAAGGACGATGGCTTCCCTTCCCTGATCGAGACAGCTTTGGATCGCCTGCAGGTAAATTTCCGTTTTGCCGCTGCCGGTCACTCCCTGAAGCAAAAAAACGCCGAACCCGGACGATTCAATCTGCCGCCGGATCGGCTCGAACACCCGGCTCTGCCCCTCGGTCAGCCTGAGCGGGGCGGTCGGACCGAAGGAGCGGCCGGCATACGGGTCGCGCATGATTTCCATTTCTTCCAGGGCGATCCAGCCCTTGTCCGCAAGCGCGCGGACGGAAGACGCCGCGGCGCCGAGGCGGCGGACCAGCTCCGCGACGGGAACGGGATCCGGATGGGCGATGAAATGCTGAAGGATCTCCCTTTGTTTTCTTGCCTGCGGCGAAAGGCCGGCGCAGATCCGCTCCAGTTCTTCCGGCCTAGCCAGCGGCCTTGCGGCGAGCACGGTCTTGAGGTTCATCCGGTTGCGCACCGTTTGACTGAGCACGAGCAGGCCCTGGCGCAGCAGGCGGCGAATCGTGCCCGCTTCCCCGGGAAACGTCTGGAGCAGGTCTTCCTCGCGCACGCTTCCCCTCTGCTTCACCGCCCGCAAAATTTGTTCCTCCGCCGGTGAGAGGCCGGCCGCCGCCGCGGACTCCAGCGCGGCCGCCGCCGAGATCCATTTTTCGTATTTCGCCTTCAGCGCCGCCGGCAGCATCGCCGTGAGCGCCGTCAGTTCATGGCAGACGTACCGGTCCGCCATCCAGGCGGCCAGCCGCACGAGCTCCCCGGTCAGCGGCGGTTCGGCGTCGAGCACGCCGAGAATCGGCCGGAGCTTCGCGGGGTCCGCCTCCGGACGGTCCGGGAGGGCGACGACGAACCCCTGCACGACCCGCGGCCCGAAGGGGACGCTCACGCGGCTGCCCACCTCGATCCAGTCCCGCCACTCCGGCGGCACCGCATAGTCGAAGGGCCGGTTCGTCTCGCGGGCCGGGACATCGACGATGACGCGCGCGTACATGCCGTCAGTTCCCCCCGCCCGCCTGAAGCCGGCCGGCGATGATGCGGATGAGCTCTTCGGCGATCCGCTGCTTTTCCATCCGCGGAATGCTGGCGACGAGCCCCTCCGCGGCGTACACCTGCACGGCGTTGTAATCCGAGCCGAATCCGGCATCCTTGCGGGACACATCGTTGGCCACCAGCAGATCGCAGTTTTTGCGGCGCAGCTTGTCCAGGGCATGTTGCTCCACATCGTTCGTTTCGGCGGCAAAGCCGACGACAAACTGGCGTGTCTTCCGTTCCCCGATCTCCTGCAGGATGTCCGGTGTCTTTTCCAGTTCCAGCGTGAGCCGGTCCGCCTGCTTTTTCATCTTCTGCGCATGGGTCTGAACCGGCCGGTAATCCGCCACCGCCGCGGCCTTGATGACGATATCCGCCGCCTCCAGCCTGGCCATGACCGCGTCGCGCATGTCCTGGGCGGATACGACCTGCACGACCTCCACTCCCTCAGGCGGCGTCAGCTTCGCATTGGCGCTGACAAGCACGACGTTGGCTCCCGCCCGCCGGGCGGCGGCGGCCAGGCTGTAGCCCATCTTCCCCGAGGAGTCGTTGGTGATATAGCGGACCGGATCGATCCGCTCAATGGTGCCTCCCGCCGTGACGAGAACGCGTTTGCCGCGCAGCAGGCCTTGAACCGTGCGGTCAAAAAAACGGCGGATTTCCTCCACGATCTGTTCCGGTTCCGCCATTCGGCCCTTGCCGACGTAACCGCATGCCAGCTGCCCGACACCGGGCTCGATGAACCGCGCACCCCGCCGCGCCAGCGTCTCCATGTTGGCCCGCACCGCCGGATGCTCGTACATGTGCACGTTCATTGCCGGAGCGATCATGATGGGCGCCTGCGTCGCCAGAAGCACGGTGGAAAGCATGTCATCGGCAAGCCCCAGGGCCATTTTCGCCAGCACATTGGCTGTCGCCGGAGCGATCACGACGAGATCCGGCCAGTCGGCGAGATCGATGTGCGCCACGACGGACGGATCCTTTTCCTCGAAAAGATCCGTGTACACATACGATCCGGACAATGTCTGAAACGTCAGCGGCGTGACAAATTTTTGCGCCGATCCGGTCATGACGACGCGCACTTCGGCCCCCGCCTGGGCGAGCCTGCTGCAAAGAGCGGCAGCCTTGTAGGCGGCGATGCCGCCGGTGACGCCCAGCAAGATTTTTTTCCCGTTCAACATTTCCCCAGCTCCCCGCGCCATTGTTCATCAGTCAGACATGGAAAATCTGAAAAAAAAACAACCCGTGGAGGAAATCTTCGAATCGAACGGTCGATTGCGGAAATTACCCTTCAAGGTTGTCTTGCGGAAAAACTTGCAAACTGGCGAATCATTGTTCCAGCTTGATGTAATCGCCGTAAATTTCCTCCAGGGCGATCCCCACATGCTTGTGAGACTTCGGCTGCCTGAGCTGGGACGGCGCCCCGTCGCGCAGTTCCCTCGCCCTGCGGGACGCGGCCACGACCAGCGTGTATTTGCTGTCCACCTTTTCCAGCAGCTCATCAATGGAAGGATACAACATGGGATCATTTCACCTCTTCGAACCATTTGGAGATTTTCGGCAGCATCCGCTCCTTGCGGCAGTGCTCCGCCATGATCACGGAGCGGATACGCTCGCAGGCCAGCTCCACGTCATCGTTGACAATCGCGTAATCGTAATGCTTGACCAGGCTCAGTTCCTCGTAAGCGGTGTTCATCCGGTCGCGGATCGACTCGGACGTCTCCGTGCCGCGGCCGACAATGCGCTTGCGCAGCTCCTCCAGGGAAGGCGGCAGCAGGAAGATGAACACGCCGTCGGGGAACTGCTCCCGCACCTTCATGGCGCCCTGCACTTCGATTTCCAGGATGATGTCTTTCCCCTGTTCCATCGTGCTGCGCACGAATCCGGCGGGCGTTCCGTAGTAGTTTCCGACATATTCCGCCCACTCCAACAGCTCGCCCTTCCGGATCATCTCCTCGAACTGCTCCCGCGTCTTGAAAAAATAGTTGACCCCATCGACCTCTCCCGCCCGGGGAGGACGGGTGGTGGCCGACACGGAATACACAAGATCCTTCGCGCGCTTGCGCAGCTCCGCGCAAACCGTTCCCTTGCCTACGCCGGACGGACCTGACAGAACGATCAACAGCCCCTTGGACATCAGCACTCCCCAACTTTACTCGTCATTGTCTTCTTCCTTGTTGTTGGACAGGCGGTGCGCCACTGTTTCCGGCTGCACGGCTGAAAGGATCACATGGTCGCTGTCAGTGATGATCACGGCGCGGGTTCTGCGGCCATAGGTCGCATCGATGAGCATATGCCGGTCTCTCGCTTCCTGGATGATGCGTTTGATCGGCGCGGACTCCGGACTGACGATCGAAATGATGCGATTGGCGGATACGATATTGCCAAAACCGATATTGATAAGCTTGATGGACATTTCCATTTCCTCCCTATTCATAATGACACAATCCGGATGAAACTATACGATTCGCACCGGTCCGAACATGGCCGGCGATCCGAACATTATTCGATATTCTGCACCTGTTCGCGAACCTTTTCCAGCTCCGCCTTCATTTCGACCACGAGCGCGCTGATGGACGCGTCCATCGATTTCGAACCGATGGTGTTCGTTTCCCGGTTCATCTCCTGCACGAGAAAATCCAGCTTGCGTCCGACCGGTTCATCGAGCTCCAGCGTTTCCCGAAACTGCCGGAAATGGCTGGCGAGCCTCGTCAGTTCCTCCGCAATATCCGAACGCTCCGCGAGCACGGCCGTTTCCATGGCAAACAGCCGCTCGTCAAAGGAGGACACGTCCTGAAGCAGCTGCCGGACGCGGCCGCGCAACCGTTCCAGATGCGCCCGAAGCGCCTCCGGATAAAGCCCGGCCAGCTTCATGCGCATCGATTCCAACGCCGCAAGGCGGCCGAGCAAATCCTCATGCAGAATGGCTCCCTCGGTTTCCCGCATGGCTTTGAGCGCGCCGGCGGCTTCTTCGGCGCATGCCTCAAGCGCGTGTTTCACCGGCTCATCCGGCTCCGGGAGCGAATCCCGGAATCTGAGCACATCGGGGATGAGAAGCAGGTCTCTGGCATCCGGACGGCCGTGCAGGCCGTAGCGGGCACAGATTTGTTCACATGCCTGTATGTAAGTCTCAACAAGCGTCCAGTCCACCGCCAGCTCGCCGGCGGCCGCGCTCTCCCGGGAGATGGTGACCACCACCTCGACCCTGCCGCGCCGGACCGCCCGTGTGACGATCTGTTTCACGGTGTCTTCGAGGGCGTTCCATTCCCTCGGCATGCGCACGGCAATATCCAGATACCGGTGATTGACCGATCTCATGTCCACCTGGATCTTGCAGCCGCCCGCCTGGCAAACGGAATGGCCGAATCCGGTCATGCTTCGCAACAAATTGACCACATCCATTCGCATCTGGTTGGGAGGGAAACGCCTAAATTCCTTCCTATTGTAAATGATTTTCATAGGCGGTACAAGGGGATGCCGCCGTTTTTGTTTTGTGCCGGACGTACTCCGTCAGCTCCACGGTCATCTCATAGGCCATGAAGGGAGTCATGAGATAGATGCCGTTAAACAGCGGCAGGGCCGCATCCAGGAGCTCCTTGGCAATGCGCACGCCTTCCCGGCGTCCCTCCGCGCCCTTGAGCCCCTTCATCCTGCGCAGCACTTCGTCGCTCAGCTGGATGCCCGGCACCTCGTTGTGCAGGTATTCGGCGTTGCCTCCGCTGGCCAAAGGCGCGATGCCGATAAAGATCGGCACGGACAGATGCCTGGTCGCCCCGGCGATCTTCCGGATCAGCTCCGCGTCGTACACCGGCTGGGTCATGATGAAGTCGGCGCCGGAGGCGATCTTTTTCTCCAGCCGCTCGATGGCCCTGTCGAAATATTTGACGTGCGGATTGAAGGCGGCGCCGACGACAAAGCGGGCGCTCTGCTTCAGCGGCTTGCCGGAAAAGGCGATCCCCTCGTTCAGCTGCTTGATCATGCGGATCATTTCGAAGGAGGTCAGATCGTACACCGAGCTGGCGCCGGGAAGGTCCCCGAAACGGGACGGATCGCCGGTCACCGCCAGCACATGGTCGATTCCGAGGGCATGCAGCCCCATCAGGTGCGACTGCGTGCCGATCAGATTGCGGTCGCGGCAGGCGATGTGCACGAGCGGGCGCGCGCCGATCCGTTCCTTCAGCAGGCTGCCGAGAGCCATGTTGCTCATCCGCGTCACCGCCAGCGAGTTGTCGGCGAGCGTGACCGCGTCCACTCCCGCCCTGTGCAGGGCGGCTGCGCCCTGCATGAACGAATCGATGTTCAGATCCTTCGGCGGGTCCAGCTCCACGATCACCGTGTGGCGCTCCCGCACCAGTTCCACCAGCGACGGCCTTCCTCCATCGGCGATATCCCGATGGGCGCCGCTCTTCGCCCCCTCGATGACGGCAATGACCGGCTCAACCTTGACCGTGTCCTCCGGAGCGTGGGGGACCTTCGCCTCCGCTTCCCGGATGGCGGCGGCCATTGCCGCGATGTGGGCGGGCGTGGTGCCGCAGCATCCGCCGATGATGCGCGCGCCGAGGGCGGCGAATTTCAGGGCGCTGTCGGCAAAGTATTCCGGAGTCGCCTGATAGGTGTATTGACCGTCGACAAAATCGGGAATGCCCGCGTTCGGAAAAACGGAAACCGGCGCTACCCAGCCGGGAGGCAGCGCCCTGAGGCTGCGCAGCATGCCGTGCGGGCCGCTGCGACAGTTGAAGCCGACGACATCCCCGCCGGCATCCAGCACCCGCTCGAACGCGTCCATGAGCGGCACGCCGGATCTTGTCCGCAGCGCATCCTCCACAGTCAGCTGGCAGATGACCGGAACCGAGGGATCGATCTCGCGGACGACGCCGAGGGCGAGCAGCATCTCATCGAGATCCGCGAACGTTTCCAGAATGAGCGCGTCGACTCTCTCTTCCAGCAGCGCCTCGATCTGTTCGCGAAAATCGCTTTCGAGGGCTCCGGTTTCCATCGGCCTGCGCACGCTGGCGCGAATCGAGCCGACGGACCCGGCGATCCAGGCGTCCGCTCCGATCGCCTGGCGGGCGATGGCCACGGCGGCGCGGTTGATGTCCCGCACCCTGTCCTCCAGACCGTACCGGGACAGCTTCTCCCGGGTGGCGGAGAATGTGTTCGTCTCAATCAGCCGGGCGCCCGCTTCATAGTAGCGGCGATGCACATCGGCGACGGCCTCCGGCCGGGTCAGATTCAGTTCCTCATAGGAAATGCCCACGGGGAATCCCTGCTGGTGTAGGAAGGTGCCGAATGCCCCGTCACCGATCAATATATGCTGTTTCAGCGCTTCACGCAAATCCGGTCTCAAATCCGGTCTCATCTCTTTCCCTCCAGAAGATGCGGGAAGACGGCGCCGCGGTACACCGTTTCCGCGGGCCCGGTCATATATACCCGGTCCGATTGTTCATCCCATTCGATCCACAGATCTCCTCCCGCGAGGGAAACGGCGGCCTCCCGTCCGGTCCGTCCGCCGACGGCGGCGGCGACCAGCGAGGCGCAGGCGCCTGTGCCGCAGGCGAGGGTCGGTCCCGCTCCCCTTTCCCACACGCGCATGTCCAGGTGCTCCCGCGAGCGAACCGAGACAAACTCGACGTTGGTCCGGTTCGGAAACATCGGATGCCGCTCGATGAGCGGTCCCCATTTGTCCACGTCGGCCTTGAGGGCGTCGTCGACAAAGATGACGCAGTGCGGATTGCCCATGGACACGGCGGTAAATCGAAACGAATGACCTTCGACCGAAAGCGGCAGATCGACCGCCCTTTGGCCTTCCGCCGCCACGGGAATGCGGCCGGGACGAAGCTCCGGCCGTCCCATGTCCACGCGCACGGTTTTCACCCGTCCGTCCTCAATGTGCAAATCCAGCGTTTGCGCCCCCGCCCCGATCGTCTCCACCGACAGCCGGTCTTTTCGGAAAAGCCCGAAATCGTATACGTACTTCGCCACGCAGCGGATCGCGTTGCCGCACTGTTCCGCCTCCGAGCCGTCGGCGTTGAAAATGCGCATTTGAACATCCGCCCGATCCGACGGCAGGATGAACACCAGCCCGTCCGCCCCGACCCCGAAATGGCGGTCGCAGAGCGCCCTGGCCCATGTTCCGGCCTCCCGTGGCAATGTTCCGTCACCTTCGACGACGATAAAATCGTTGCCGAGACCGTGCATTTTCACAAATTCCATCGCGGATCATGGCTCCCATCCTCTTTATATCTATCAATCATACCTGAAAATGGCCGAAAAAAAAATGCCGGAAAAAAGCGGGCCGCTTCAATTCCCTGTAATCGCATCAACTACATGATGATTTCAATCATACATGAACAGGGTGAAGCGGCTCAAGTGCCGTTTTTTTCACATCAACCTGCGGAAAGTCCCCTCCCCGTTTCAGCCCGCGACCGACGGAGTTCCGTAGCGGAATCTGCGCCTTCTCGCCCTCCTTCCGCCCCAGACGCTGCCGGCGCCCATGAGGAAGGTGGGAATGCCGGCAAACAGGAGCACGAGCGCCCAGTCGCGCAGGCCCAACGCCACCGTGTGGAACACCGGCTGCAGCGCCTCGATGTACAGGACGCCGAGCATCAGCGCGATGGAAGACAGCACGGACAGAACGAGGGCGCGGTTTTCAAACAGGTTGCGATGAAAAATCGAGCGGGAACTGCGGCAGTCGAACACATGGATGAGCTGCGCCATGACCAGCGTCGTGAAGGCCACCGTCTGGGCGTGGGCCAGCTCGCCGGGATATTGCTGAAGCGCGATCCAGAACGCCGCCAGGGTGCAGAGTCCGATCAGCAGCCCGCGGCTCACAATTTTCCAGCCGAGCCGGCGGGCGAAGATGCTTTCCTTTGCCGGACGAGGCTTCTGCCGCATCAGATCCGCTTCCGGCTGATCGACGCCGAGGGCCATGGCGGGCAGTCCGTCCGTCACCAGATTGACCCAAAGAATCTGGATCGGCACGAGCGGCAGGGGCATCCCGCACATCATGGCGATGAACATGACCAGGATTTCTCCCACATTGGAGGCGAGCAGGTAGCGGATGAACTTGCGGATGTTCTCATAGATGCCCCGCCCCTCCTCGATGGCGGCGACGATGGTGGCGAAGTTGTCGTCCGTGAGGATGAGCGACGACGACTCCTTGGAAACGTCCGTCCCCGTCATGCCCATGGAAATGCCGATGTCCGCCGCCTTGATCGCCGGGGCGTCGTTGACGCCGTCGCCGGTCATCGCCACCACGTGGCCCTTTTGCTGCAGCGCCTTGACGATGCGGAGCTTGTGCTCCGGCGACACCCGGGCGAACACGTAGATGTTGTGAATTTCTTCCGCCAGCTTCTCGTCGCTCATCCGCGCAAGCTCCGCGCCGCTTACCACCTTCCCGTCCCGCGGAAGCATGCCGAGATCGCGGGCGATCGCCTCCGCCGTCGCCTGATGGTCGCCGGTGATCATGATCGTGCGGATGCCGGCCTGCCGGCATTTGGCGATCGCTTCCCTCGCCTCCTTGCGCGGCGGATCGATCATGCCCGCCAGGCCGATGAAAACGAGTCCGCTTTCCGCCTCGTCTTCCGTCTCGCAGCGCTCGCTTTCCTTCACGTCGCGGTAGGCCAGGGCGAGCACGCGCAGAGCCGAGCGGGCCATCGCTTCATTGGCGGCCATGATCCTGAGGCGAATGTCGGCGTTGAGGGGAACGACCTTGCCATTGACGACCGCGTACGCGCAGCAATCCAGCAGCGTGTCGGGAGCGCCCTTCGCGTACACCAGCCTTCCCCCCTGATGCTCCAGAAGCACGGACATGCGCTTGCGGACCGAATCAAAGGGAAACTCGCGGATGCGCGTGTACATCCCCTTCAGCTGCCCGGCGGAAACGCCCGCCTTCTCGCCGAGCGCCAGCAGGGCGCCCTCGGTCGGATCGCCCTGAACCGTCCAGGCCGGGCGGGATGGCTGGGCGGTTTTTTTCTTCTTTTTTCCCGCTCCCTTTTTGTCCGCGGGCTTCGCTTTCACATCCTGAATCAGTTCCGCATTGTTGCAGAGCACCCCGATCTGCATGAGCCGCCGGAGCGCCTGGTCGCCGCGCAGATCGACGGGCCTGCCGTTTTCAAGCACCTCGCCCTTCGGCTCGTAACCTTCCCCCGTCACTTCGAGCAGGCGTCCGTCGCACCAGAGGCGGACGACCGTCATCTTGTTTTGCGTCAGCGTCCCGGTTTTGTCGGAGCAGATCACCGATGCGCAGCCCAGGGTTTCCACCGACTGCAGCTTCCGCACGATCGCGTTGCGGCGAATCATGCGCTGCACGCCCAGCGCCAGGGCGATGGTCACAATGGCGGGCAGCCCCTCCGGGATGGCGGCGACGGCAAGGGAAACCCCGGCCAAAAACATGCCGTAGGCCGGCTGCCCGTGCATGATGCCGGCAACGACGACCAGAACGGTGAGGGCGATGGCGACCCCGATCAGGATTTTGCCCAGCTGCTCCAGCCGGTGCTGCAGCGGCGTCTGCACCGACTCCGTCTGCTGGATGAGATCGGCGATTTTGCCCATCTCCGTTTTCATGCCCGTGGCGACCACCGCCGCTGTCGCGGTGCCGCGCGTCACCAGCGTCCCCATGAATCCGCAATTGCTCATGTCGCCCAGAGCGACCTCATCGGAAGCGATCGGATCCGCGCTTTTGGAAACGGGCACGGATTCCCCGGTGAGCGCGGACTCCTCCACCTGCAGGCCATTCACGCTAAGGAAACGCACATCGGCCGGGATGCGGTCGCCCCCTTCCAGGAGCACAATATCTCCCGGCACCAGATCCGCGACGGGAACGTCCCGGCGGCGGCCGCCGCGAAGCACCGTGGCGGTCGGCGCCGACAGTTCGCGCAGCGCCTGCAGCGACCGTTCGGCGCGGTATTCCTGCACAAATCCGAGGATGCCGTTGAGCAGGATGATGGCGATGATCGTGACGGCGTCCAGGTATTCCCCCAGCATCCCCGAAATGAGCGTGGCCGCCGCCAACACCAGCACCATGAAATCCTTGAACTGGTTCAAAAACAGTGTGACGGGCGAAATTCCCCTTCCTTCCGCCAGGACGTTCGCTCCGAACGTTTTCAGCCTGGCGGACGCCTCCTGCTCCGGCAAGCCCTTGTCCGCGCTCGTTCCGAGTGCGGACACCACCTCCTGCGATGTCATCCGGTGCCATTTGTTCTGCTCCATCTGGCGGTTCTCCTCCCTTGATCATCCTGTACCGGTACAACCTGTACCCGTGAACCCGTACTAGTGAAATATATTCTGACAAGCCGGAACTTATCCCATCATTTTGGGCCGCCGCGCCGGGGCACTACATTTTTGCGGCGAAATATGGCATCATGGAGAAGGAAAGGAGCAAACCCCATGGCACTGGACGGAATGACCGTGCGCGCGCTGGTCCACGAGCTGTCTGCGCTCACCGGCGGGCGCATTCACAAGATTCATCAGCCGAATCCCCATGATCTCATCTGGCAAATCCGCGCGGAAGGCAGGACGGTGAAACTGCTCCTGTCGGCAAGCCCGACCTACCCGCGCGTTCACCTGACCGAACGAACCTTCCCGAACCCGCTCGATCCTCCGATGTTCTGCATGCTGCTGCGCAAGCACTGCGAAAACGGCATGATCGAAAACATCCGCCAGGTCGGCATGCAGCGGATCATCCATATCGATGTCCGGCAGCGGGACGAGCTGGGCGACGACCGCCTGAAGCGGTTGATCGTGGAGCTGACCGGCCGCCACAGCAACGTCATCCTCGTGGATCCGCACACCGGAACGATTCTGGACGGCATCCGCCATGTGACGCCCGCCATCAGCCAGCACCGCATTGTCATGCCAGGGGCGGTCTATACGGAGCCGCCCGACCAGGGCAAGCGGAACCCGCTGGAGCTGAAGGAAGGCGAACTGGGCGAACTGATTCGCAGCGTGGCGCAGCAGCCCGGCTTGCTGGAACATCCGGAAAGCTGGCTGGTGGACACCTTTGACGGCATCAGCCCCCAGGCGGCCCGGGAAATCGTCCATCGGGCGAGAACAATGTCCGCACCCGGACAACCCGGCGGCGTGACCGCCGAAGCGCTGCGGAAAGCCATGGAAACCGTCCTTTCGCTTCTGGCCGGCCATCGCTATGAACCCGTCATTGTGGAGCCCCGGCCCGACGGAAAGCCGGGGAAATCGATCTTCTCCGTCATTCCCCTCACCCATGCCGAGGGGGAGGTCCGGCGATTCGACTCCGTCAGCGCCTGCCTGGAAACCTATTACGGCGACAAGGCGGAGAAGGATCTGGTCAAACAGAAGGTGGGCGACCTGTTCCGCTTCCTGCAAAACGAAATTGCCCGGAACGTCCGGAAGCTGGACAAGTTGCGGACCGAGCTGGCCGAAGCGGAAGAGGCCGAGAAGTTCCGTGTTTTCGGAGAACTGCTCACCGCCCATTTGCACATGCTGAAAAAGGGCGACTCAAACGCCCAAGTGCCGAACTATTACGAAGAGAGCCAGCCAGTGGTGGATATTCCGCTCGATCCCCAGCTCACTCCGGCGGAAAACGCCCAGCGTTATTTCCGGAAATATTCGAAGCTGAAAACGGGCAAAGCGGCCATCCGGGAGCAGATGCAGGCGGCGGAAACGGAAATCCGCTATCTGGACACCCTGCTGGCGCAGCTGGAAAATGCGGGACTCAGGGATGTGGAGGAAATCCGCGAGGAGCTGGAGGAGGGCGGCTACCTGAAAAGCCGCGGGCAAAAGGAGCGAAAAAAACAGAAGCGGGACCGGCGTCCCGCGCTGACCCGCTATCTGTCCAGCGAGCAGATTGAAATCTATGTCGGAAAAAACAACATCCAGAACGAGTACATCACGAACCGGCTGGCAAAGCCGGACGACACCTGGCTGCACGTGAAGGATCTTCCCGGTTCCCACGTCGTCATCCGCGCGCGTGAGTTTGGCGAAGCGACGCTGAAGGAAGCGGCGATGCTGGCGGTTCATTTCAGCAAGGCCAGGGAATCGAGCCAGGTGCCCGTCGACTACACGCTCATTCGCCACGTGCGCAAACCGAACGGGGCCAAGCCGGGATTTGTCATCTATGAGCGGCAGAAAACGCTGTTTGTGACCCCGGATCCGGCGGTGATCGCCAACCTGAAACCGGTCACCACCTGATCGTTCTCAAAGCAGCCAGTTGCTCAGATCATTTTCCCTGAGGAACGTCAGCAGCGTCATGGCCGGCATCGGCAGCAGGGCGCTATCCAGATAGACCGCGAAAAAATCGCGGGTGAACCGAACGCCCTCGATGCGCCTCGCGGTCAGGACGCCGAGCTTCGTCTCGTGCTTCACCGATGCGTGCGACAGGATCGTAATGCCAAGCCCGGATTCCACCGCCGATTTGACCGCCCCCGTGCTGCCCAGTTCCATGACGATGTTCATCCTGCCCGGATCGATGCCCGCCCTGTTGAACTGCTCCTCCATCACCTTGCGCGTGCCGGACCCCCGTTCACGCAGCACAAAGGGGTGCCGGAAAGCGTCCTCCACGGTGATGACCGGCAGAGCGTTCAGCGGATGGTCGGCCGGCAGGATGAGCATCAGTTCGTCCCGCCAGATCGTCTCCGAACGGATGTCCGGATGCCTCACGGGAGCCTCCACCAGTCCGAAATTGAGCTGATGGGAAACGATCTCCTCTTCGATCTGCGTCGTGTTCATCACCTTCAGGCTGATGGTGATGTGCGGGTATGCCTGCGAAAACGGCCCCAGCAGCCGGGGGAGGATGTATTCGCCGATCGTCAGGCTCGCTCCCAGCTGCAATTTTCCCCGAAGCATATGGGTGTAGCGCGACATCGCCTGGTCGGTCTCCCTCATCAGTTCAATGCTCTTCTGGGCATAGGGCAGCAGGGCCTTGCCCGCTTCGGACAGCTCCACCTTCTTGGTGGAGCGGTGAAACAGCCTGGTGCCGAAGTACTCCTCCAGCGCCTGCACCTGCATCGTCACCGCCGGCTGGGTCATGTGCAGCGACTGCGCCGCGGCGGAAAAACTGCCCTTGGTCGCCACGGTGTAGAAAATGTGGAGCTGATGAAAGCTGACGGCCATTGGCGCATCGACTCCTTCCGAACAAATGGCTAAAAAAATCATGTGGAACCTGTCCCACATGACCCCTTGATCATCCATCCATGCCGCCATCCGGCAGCAGGCGTTATTTTCTCTTTCTTCCGCTCTTGAGCAGCGTCATGCGCCGGTTGTGGCGCAGCCAGGCGTAATAGGACCTGATATCCCTGAGCTCCAGCGTTTCCGACATCCTGCCGAGAAAGGTGACCACAATCATGCGGTGCAGCGGATTTCCGGCCACATCCCGCAAATCCTCCATGGCGGAAAATTCGGCCACCATGACAAGATCGTTGTCGATCACGTACAGGTCCCGTTCATTCCGGTCGTAGGGCTCGATCCGGTTGTTCTTCAGCCGTTCCCACAAAAACCGGCTGATGCTGCGATATCCCGTCTTGGCATGCTCCACCCGGTCTTTCCAGCGCAAGCGGGCATGATGGGTGATGAAAATATCCGCCACCCGCTTGTCGCCAAGCGTCACATAGTAGGGCTCATACGTGTTCCAACGCTTCGAGGATTTGTCCCTCATCACTTCCCCTCCATAGGGTCATCTGCCTGTTTTTCCATGGATCCGATTATTTCGATTATAACATAACCGGAAGGATGTCAACGAATGGCAGGCAAAGATCTTGAGGGAAAGCAGCGCTTTCAATAGGAGTAAAACCGGGTCTTGTCCGGCAGTTTGCTCTCATATTCCGTCTTGATTTCTCCCCGGAAGGAGGGTTCGATCTGCTTGACAAAATGAAGCCTGGAAAGCTGTGTCTTGACTTCTTCTTCCTTCGCGGCATCGATATAGAGCACCGCATATTTCATCCTTTTCGATATGTAATGCAGGGAACCGAACCGGTCCAGATTTCTGGCCGCCTTCGGATCGGTCACCCAGACGATCAAAGCCTTTCTTTCCTTGATCAGCATGACGGACACCTCTTCCTGTTGAAACAATGGACTTGAAGGCGGCGCCAGCCTGATCAGCCGCATCTGCCGCCGCACGATCCGCCGGAACAGCAGCCGCCCTCCTCGATCACATGATTGCCCGGCACTTTGACCGATTCGGATACGGCGCCGGCAATGGTCTTCGCCACAGTGTACAGCAAATCGTCCAGCGCGTCCTCCGCCTGCTTGAATGCCGCGGCGACCGGCAGCCGCTCCAGGTCCTCCTGGGCCTTCCGCGCGGCCTCCAGCGCGCGATGGTATTCGGGATGGAAATGACCGAAGCGCTCGCACTCGCTGAAGCGCTCCTTCTCCCTGCCCAGCCGGGCGATCGCCTTCTGCACCTCCGCGTCTTCGGCCATGCGCTCTTTCCAATATAAATAATCGGCGACCTCCCGGGATCGCGCGATCATGTCGGATATTTCGCTGCTTTGGATCAGGATGGCGGACATATCCAGGGCTTGCCGTTCCAGTATGGCCAAGATATATCATCCTCCTGTCTCAAAATGGGCTTTCATCTACATCTTTTGTATCATTAATGCCTGGCAAAATCAACTGCATTTCTTCCCAGTCCCTCCGGCCAAACCGCCGTTCCCGGCCGTCGGCGCCGATGGCCACCAGATGCCAGTCTCCTTGACCCTCCTCGATCCTGCGCGGAATCCACCTCGACAGCTTGCCGTCCAGGCGCAGGCGGAGCGGAGCTTCCAGGGCGATGGCGCGGCGGATGACCTCCTTGCGGGTGGAGTCGTGATACGTGCGCAGCTCCCGCATCCAGGTGTGCGGAACCGCCGAAAGATCCGGATAGAGCTCCCTTTCATCCGGCAGTTCCGATTCCCAATCGTACCGGGGGACGTACAGCGAGGCCAGCAGGAGGCCGGCGGGCTCCCTCTCATGAAGTCCCTTCGCCTTCTCCTCCGGCGGGATTTCCGTCCGCTGTTCTTCCCGGATGCCGGACGCTGTGCCGGCATGTTGTTCCTCCCGGGCGCCGTATCCCGCTTCGCGCAGCCATTTCAGCAGTTCCTGCCGGCGCGCGGCGTCCACGAGGAAGTCCTTTCCGCCGATCCGCTCCAGCAGGATGCCCTGAAGAGCGGGAACACGCGCCAGCTCTTCCGCGCTTTGCTCATCCCGGCATCGGAGCAGCGTCGCGTCGACGATGCGCGCCCTGCCATATTCGCCCGCCCACTGCCTCACCGCCTGCTCCACCTGCGCGGGAACTCCGGCCGCGGCAAATGCGCGAAGCCTGCCGATCAGGTCGTCGGCGCTCCATCCCATGCCGCACGCTTTCCATACCGACGATCTGTCCAGCCTTCCGCGCACCACGCCCTCATCCGCCGACACATCCGCCAGCATCTCCAGTTCCCAGCGAAGCCGGAAGGAACAATGGGGAAGAGCGATGATCTCGAAATCGTCCTGCACATACCATTCGTCCGCCCACGCTTCGGCCGGCTCCGGCCTGCGCACGTAAACGTCCCCGGCCTCATCCGTCCCCAGCTGGACAAAGCCGAACCCCGCCAGCGGCTTCAGCCATTCTTCGAGAAGGCGTCCGTGATCGATTTCCCGCGTGCGGACATCCTCCTCCGCATCCGGCCAGCCGGCGGCCCCGGCAAGATGCCGGACGGCGAACCATTGTCCGCACGGCAGCGAGTCAAGGGTATCGGCAACATGAAGAAATCCGATTTCCGCCGGGAGATGCACCTGCCGGAACAGTTCATACAGCTTTGCGTCCTGCTCCGCCCGGCCCATGTCCAGCCATTGGGCCAACCGGTCGTCGCAGACAACGGCATGGCCGTCCCTGAAGCCGATGAGGCCGAGCCTCAGAGCAAGATCCAGCGTCACCAGAAACGGTTTCGGATCATCCCCGGCATGGGAAGAACGAACGTTCAGCCGCTCCAGGCATTCTTCTCCGGGCGACAGGCGCGAGGCGGCCTTCCGGACAAAGGAACGGGGCAGCTGCCCCCTTTGCGTCAACCTTGGCCGCTCCGCGCGAACGAGACAGACGAGCCGGAACACATCCTCGGCGGCTCCGGCGCCCGTTGGTTCCGGTTCGACCCGGTCCGGAGCGGCCGGGCGCGGCGCGGGAGCGTCGGGGAAGCAGATCCGGCGCCAATGGGACCAGGTGTCCCATGGGATCAGGAATACGCGTTCTCCCCACATTTTGCGCATCGCCAGCACAGCGCCTTTCCTGCGCAGCCCGAGGAGGGCGTGCCTGGCCTCCGCGCCGCTCATTCCCCGCATGGACAGGCGCGCATAATCCGCCTCGGAAAACGGCAGCGGCCCGAGATGCCGGACGATTTGCCGCAGCGCGGTCTGCTCCGCCCTGCTCATGGATTCATAGGTTTTCTTTAGATGCCTCCGGTCGGTCAGGAGGTCATACAGGTCATGACCTTCCTCCAGCCGGAGCATGAAGGCGGGTTCGTGGCTCCAGGCGGTCTTCAGCCGGTCGGGAAGCCGCCCGAACAGTTCGCTCCACTTCAAGCGTGAACCCCCCTTTCCCCAGCGAACGGCTCTATCGCGCATTCCTCCTCCATACGGCGCACCTCATACCGGTATCCCTGCTCCAGCAAAAAAAGCTGCCTTTTCAGGGAGAAATCCTGCTCCCGCGTATCTTCCGACACGAGGGAATAAAACCAGGCCGTGTTGTCCCCCGCCTTCGGCCGGAGAATGCGCCCGATTCTTTGCGCCTCCTCCTGGCGGGAGCCGAAGCTGCCGGACACCTGGATCAGCAGGCCCGCGTCGGGCAGATCGATGGCGAAGTTGGCCACCTTGGATACGACGAGCACGGGGATCGCGCCCCGCCGAAACCGCTCATAGACAGCTTCCCGCTCCCCGTGGGACATGCTGCCGCTCACCAGCGGGGCATCGAAGCGCTCCGCAATGTCCTGAAGCTGCCGCAAATATTGGCCGATGACGAGGGCAGGGCGGCCGCTGTGTCGGGCCAGCAGCCTGGCCAGCATGTCCATTTTGGCCGGATTTTCGCCGGCGATGCGGTGCCGTTCCCGCGCTGTGGCGCGCATGTAGTCCTGCCGTACGCCCGGAGGAAGAGGGATCCGGATTTCCCGGCAGCGCACGGCGGCGATCCAGCCCTCACGCTCCAACAGCCGCCAGGGCAGGTCATAGCGCTTCGGACCGACGAGGGAAAACACGTCCTCCTCCCTGCCGTCCTCCCGCACCAGCGTTGCCGTCAGCCCGAGCCGCCGCATCGCCTGGATCTCCGCGGTGGCGCGAAACACCGGCGCAGGCAGCAGATGGACCTCATCATAAATGATCAGCCCCCACTCCCGCTGGCGCAGCAGGTTCAGATGCCCGAATCCTTCGTCCTTTGACCGCCGGTGGGTCAAAATCTGATAGGTGGCGATGGTGACCGGACGAACCTCCTTTTCCTCCCCCGTATATTCGCCTATCCATTGTTCGTCCAGCGTGGTCTTGTCCACAATTTCCCTTTTCCACTGCCGCACGGACGCGACGTTGCTCGTCAGGATGAGGCACGCCTGGCCGATTTCGGCCATGATGGCGATGCCGATGACGGTCTTGCCCGCGCCGCAGGGCAGCACCAGCACCCCGCTGCCGCCGCTTGAGCCCTCTTCGCCGAAAAAGGCCCGGACCGCCTCCCGCTGGTATGCGCGCAGCGCAAAAGACTGCTTGCCCAGACGCGTCCGGGAGTTCAGGGCGATTTCCAGCCTTTCTCCAGCCCGGTATCCCGCAAGATCCAAAACCGGGAATCCGATCCGGGTCAGTTCCTGTTTGAGCTGCCCGCGATGCTCATGGGACACCACATACGTGCGGGGGCCGATTTGTTCTTTCAGGAATGTCCGCACCGCCGGTTGGCTGAACAGCTCTTCCACCGCCAACGCCCCGTCCGCCACCAGCCGCAGATCCGTTCCGTGGGCTTCGAGGCGAAGCAGGCCGTACCGGCCGATCCAGCTGGCGATCGCGCGGCAGGCTTCCGGCGGAATTTCCCATTTGCTGTACCGCTGAAGGGTGGAGATGATGTCGTCATAGCGCAGGCCGGCGGAAGCGGCGTTCCACAGGGACAGGGGCGTAATACGGTATGTATGCAATGGTTCCGGGCTTTTGATCAAATCGGCAAAGCGCGAGATGGCCGCCCGCGCCTCCTCGTAGTCCGGGTGGCGGCATTCCAGCAAAACGGTCAGATCCTTCTGCACCATCGCCGGCCTCGTGCGGTCATAGCGCACAGTATCCCTCCTTCCGGCATAAAGGGAGGACTCCCCATCGGAGAGTCCCGCTGCTTCATGAAGTCAGGATGCCTCATTTGACTCCGGCATATTCCTTTTCCCTGTCATAACCTTTGTACGTGTTCTCGGAAATTTCGCTCAGCGCATGGCCGGCCTCGTCTTCAAAGCTGCTCCGCACAGCCAGGTCGCCGATGGCCAGCACGCCCACCAGTTCGCCATTGTCCACCACAGGCAGCCTGCGGACCTTTTCCCTGGCCATGATTTCCGCGGCCTCATCAACGGTCGCTTCCGGGCTCACGGTGGCGATGCCGGTGCTCATCACCTCGTCCACAGCGGCCGAACCCGATTTCTTTTCGGCATATCCGCGAATGACCAGGTCGCGGTCGGTGACGACGCCGATCAGCTTCCTGCCGTCAACAACCGGAATGAAACCGATGTCGTTCTGCTTCATCTTGACCGCAATTTCGTAAATATTGTCCTGCAGCCCGACGGTGACGATATCCGTGCTCATCAGTTCCCGTACCTTTTTCATGAACAACCTCCCCTTCGGAATTGGTCAGGGTGGAGCACTATTAGTTTGGCTCGCCGGCGGATGTCTCATGCCCGCCGCACCAAGGTTGTTCATGCTCGCTGTTCCAAATACTGCACGGCCAGGGAGGCCAGGAGCAGGGCGGAAACGCGCATCGCCTCCTCGTCGATGTCGAACTGCGGGTGGTGATGCGGATGCACGATGCCCTTGTCCGCGTTCCCCGCGCCGACGAACAGGAATGTTCCCGGGATGCGCTGCACATAATAGGCGAAATCCTCGCCCGCCATCACCGGCGGAATTTCGCGAACCCGCTCCGGTCCAAACAGCCGCTCCGCCGTTTGAAGGCTTCTCGCCGTTTCGCGCGGATCGTTGACCAGAACCGGATATCCCCATTTGAATTCGACGGCCGCTTCCGCTCCGTGGAGCCTGGCAGTCGATTCCGCCATTTCCTTGAGCTTCCCCGAAATGGTCCGCCGCACCGGTTCGCTGAAGGAGCGCACGGTGCCGGTCAGTTCGGCCTGCTCGGCGATGACATTGAAACCGCTGCCCGCATGGAAGGTGCCGACGGTGAGCACCCCCGCTTCCACCGGGTCGATATGGCGGCTGATGATGCTCTGCAGGTTGACCGTCAGCTGCGCGCCGACAAACAGGCTGTCCACGCTTTCGTGGGGAAGCCCGCCATGGCCTCCCCTGCCCTTGATGCGAATGGAGAATTCGTCGGCCGCCGCCATGAACGGTCCCGGCCGCGATGCCACCGTGCCCGCGGGAAGCGGCGTCCATAGGTGAACGCCGTAAATGACATCGGCTCCATCCAGAGCCCCGTCCTCAATCATCGCGAGAGCTCCGCCGGGAGTCTGCTCCTCGGCGTGCTGGAACAGGAGCCGGACATTCCCCTTCAGCCTGTCCCTGTGCTGCTGCAGCAGATCGGCAACCGCCAGCAGAACGGACGTATGCGCGTCATGGCCGCAGGCATGCATAACGTTGGGGACGGAGGACCGGTATTCGCATGTTTTCCCGTCCTGAATCGGCAGGGCGTCCATGTCCGCCCGGAGCGCCACCGTCGGTCCCGGCTGTCCGCCGCGAATCACGCCGACGACGCCGTTGCCGCCCACGCCCCGCCGCACCTCGATTCCCCTCTTCTCCAGCTCGTCCGCGACGAGCCGCGCCGTCTCAAATTCATGAAAGGACAGTTCCGGGTGGCGATGCAGCCATCTTCTCAACCTGACCATTCCGGAAAACCGTTCGTCCACGCCTTGCCTGATCCATTCCATGCTGCTCACCCATCCTTCAAAGAAGTCCCTGTTTTTTATTGTATCAAACCTCGGGCCGCCGCGCTCCCCGGAAAAGTTCCGGAAATATTCATAGTGGCCGCCGTCTTCAGCTTGCAGTTCCGGGGGAAACATACTATCATGGAAACAGACATTTTTGCACCGCATGCAAAGGAGGAACATTCCCGATGATCTTGGAAAACACGGGACTGAAAGGTATCAAGGCCGAATTCCGGTTTCTGGAAGCGGCGATGGAAAAGGAAGGCTTTGTCAGAGGGCAGTGGGAATACAAAAGAGCGACCTACGATTACAAAATCACTGATGGAGAAGATACATACTACCTGCGGATCAACACGCGGGCCGTTGAAGGCAAGCTGGAGAATCCCTTTGCCGTCCTGACGCTGGAAGACGCGTACATCGGCAAAACATCGTTTCCCCACGGTCTCGACTACAGCTCCCCGATTCCCGGACAGGTGCTGGATTCAGCGCAACGGAAAATCAACGATCTGAAAAAGCGTCTGGCCTAGGTAGGACAAGATGCAGCAGCCTGCAGGCAGAGGAACGCCGGATTTTGTTTTGCTGTCGCTGACCTTCATGCTGACGGGGTTCGGAATCCTCATGGTGTTCAGCGCGAGCTCTGCAATCGCATCCATCGAGCCGTTCAACGATCCGCTGTATTTCACAAAGAGACAGATCCTGTTTGCCATCGCCGGATTTGCGGGAATGTTCGTGTTGATGAACATTCCCTACCTGTCTCTGAAAAAGTGGTTTATCCCCTATTTTTTTGCGGTCGTGGCCGCCCTTGTGTTCGTTTTGTTTCGCCCGCCGGTCAACGGGGCGCGCAGCTGGATCGGGGTAGGCTCCTTCGGCATCCAGCCCGCCGAGTTCGCCAAGATCGGCGTCATCCTGTATCTGGCCGCTCTGATCACCAAAAAAGGGGACAAGATCCGCGATTTCCGCAAGGGGCTCATTCCCGTGATGGCCATCGTCGGCTTTACCACCGGCCTGATCATGCTGCAGCCCGATTTTGGAACCGCCCTCATTCTCGTCATCATCGCGGCATCGATTATCATTGCCGGCGGGGCCAACCTGAAGCATATCTTCCTCTTGGGCGGAACCGCCGTCGCCAGCCTCTCGGTCACAGTGCTGATCTACACGATGCTGACGGAATCCGCCGGATACCGCATGGAAAGGTTCACCGCGTTTCTCAACCCGTGGGCCGATCCGCTCGGCTCCGGCTACCAGATCATCCATTCCCTGTACGCCTTCGGGCACGGGGGACTGACCGGGGCGGGATTCGGGCAGAGCATCCAGAAGCTTCACTATCTGCCCTACGCCCATACCGATTTCATCTTCGCCATCATCGGCGAAGAATTCGGATTTGTCGGCACCACCATCTTCATCCTGGTCTATTTGACCTATCTGTGGCGAGGCCTGCTCATCGCCCTGCGCGCGGCCGACACCTTCGGCACCCTGATCGGCATTGGCGTCGTCAGCATGATCGGCTTCCAGGCGCTGATCAACATCGGGGGCATCACCAACGCGATTCCGCTCACAGGCGTGCCGCTTCCCTTCATCAGCTACGGCGGCTCCTCGCTCGTTTCCACCCTGCTGGCCACCGGGCTGCTCCTCGCCATTTCGCGGGAAAACAACAGGCAAAACAGCCGCCATTCGGCATAAAAAACTCCCGAACCGTCCGATTGAATGGACGATTCGGGAGTTTCCATTTCCCTTTGCCCGCTCGCGGCAAAGCGCTATTTCACCCGCTGCTGCGGCTCTTCCGCCGCTTCTTCCTCCTTGAAGGCGACGCCCTCCACCCTCACGTTCACTTCCACGACCTCCAGTCCGGTCATGTTGGAAACCGCCTCGCGCACGTTTTCCTGCAGCGACCGGCAAACTTCCTGGATATTGACCCCATACTGGACGATGACGCGCAGGTCGATGGCGGCTTCCACCTGGCCTACCTCCACGCTGACTCCCTTCTGCACGTTTCTTCCGCTCAGCCGCTTGGCCAAACCTTCCGAGATCCCGCCGGACATGGCGGCGATGCCCGGCGTTTCCAGGGCGGCATATCCCGCGATGGTGGCAACGACATCATCGGAAATCCGGATGATTCCCCCTTGGTGTTGATCCGGCAATTGCATCCAACTCCTTTCGGATCCATACCCTCATTGTAATTCAGCGGGATCGGTCCAGACAAGTCAGGCATCCGGGGCAGGAGCCCGAGCCATCTACAGAGACTTGACCATGCCGCCGTCAAAATAATAGACGGAGCCCGTCATATATGTATTCCTGGGGGACAGCAAATATGCGGCGAATTCCGCCAGCTCCCCGGGCATGCCGTAACGCCCGAGGGGAATATCTCCCATCCTTTTCGCCCTCATTTCCTCCAAGCTGATTCCCAGCCTTTCCGCATCCGCCATGTCCAATTGGTCCACGCGCTCCGTCTGGACGCGGCCCGGACAGATGGTGTTCAGCAGGATGCGATCTTCCGCCCATTCCGCCGCCAGCGTCTTCATGAGGGCCACGACGCCGGTGCGGAACGTGTTGGACAGCACAAGACCCGGGATCGGGGTTTTCACGGATGTCGAGGCGATCGTCAGCACCCTGCCTCCGGCGGATTTCAGGTAAGGATAGCTGTGGCGCAACAGCCGCACCACGCTCATGAGCAGCGTCTCATACGCCAGGGCCCATGCGGCCTCGTCCAGCTCCAGGATGGATCCGGGAGGAGGTCCTCCAGTGTTGCACAACAGCGCGTCGATGCATCCCGTTTCCTCTCCGACGGACCGCACCCATCGTTCGATCTGCTCCGCCGAGCCGAGATCGACGGAGTACCCTTTGGCCACGACCCCAAAGCGCTCCGCGAGGTAGGCGGCCAGCTGTTCCACCGCCCGCCCGTCCCGGCTGCACAAATGGACATTGGCCCCTTCCATCGCCAGCCGCTCGGCGACCGCCCGGCCGATCCCCCGGCTGGCCGCGCTGACAAGCACAGTTTTTCCCTGCAATTGCAAATCCATGTCTCTCATCCTTTTCCGTTGCTTCCGAATGTCAAAAAAAAGCAGCCTTGCGGCTACTTCCCTTGACGGTTCAACGCTTCGTACAGCTGGGCCAGCTCCCGCTCCAGCTTGCTCAGAATGTCCTTGCCGGCTTGCCGGGATATGAGACCAGCCCGCACGGCGAAGTCTATTTCCCGGGACAGACCGTACATTTGTGTATCCAGAACCTCTTCATAGAGGGGACATTGGCGAGTCGTCAGATTCTCCATCTGAACCTCGATCAGTTTGACAATCTTGTTCGCGTCTTCCTGAATGAGTTCAAGGGCTTTCTGGTTCAGGCTCACCATGATTTCAGAAGCTGTCATCCTTTTCCCCCCTTGCAGCCGCTATGCACTCCACAGTTTTATATTAGACGAAATCGGCAAGATTCACAAGGGGAGAGCAGGATGCAGGGGCGCATGCGGCGCCGGCGTTCCCGGTCAAACGAGATGTTCGGGATTGAGCATCTCCAGTTCCTTCACCACAAACCGGCCATCCTTGCGGATGAGCACATCGTCAAACCAGATTTCCCCGCCCCCGTATTCCGGCCGCTGGATGAGCACCAGATCCCAGTGGACGGCGGAGCGGTTGCCGTTGTCCGCCTCCTCGTAGGCCTGGCCGGGCGTGAAATGGAGGCTGCCGGCAATTTTCTCGTCAAAGAGAATGTCCTTCATCGGATGGAGAATATGGGGGTTGAATCCGATGCTGAATTCCCCGATGTATCTCGCGCCCTCGTCCTGGTCGAGGATTTCGTTCAGACGCGCCGTGTCGTTGCAGGCCGCCTCCACGATCCTCCCGTTTTCAAAGCGGAAAAACACGTTCTCGAAGGTGATTCCGTTGTACACAGACGGGGTGTTGTAACGGATCGTCCCGTTGACCGAGTCGCGCACGGGGGCGGTGAACACCTCCCCGTCGGGGATGTTCATCTTGCCGTCGCATTTGACCGCCGGAATCCCTTTGATCGAAAAGGTCAGATCGGTGCCGGGCGCGACGATGCGCACCTTGTCCGTCTCTTCCATATACTCCTTCAGAGCGTCCATCGCCCGGGACATGCGGGCGTAATCGAGATTGCACACCTTGAAATAAAAATCCTCGAACGCCTCTGTGCTCGTATTGGCCAACTGCGCCATGGAATCGTTGGGGTAGCGCAGCACGACCCATTTCGTATGCTTCACCCTCTGCTCCGAATGGACCGGGTGCCGGTACAGCTTTTCATACAGCCGCATCTTCTCCCCGGGCACGTCCGACAGCTCGTTCACATTGCCGCCGGCGCGGATGCCGATATAGGCGGTCATCTTCTTCATGCGCATGAGATCGACGTCCGCCATGAGCCGGATCTGGTCTTCCCGCGCGCCCATGAGCAGGGAGCGCAACACGGAATTGTCGATCAACTGGACAAAGGGAATTCCGCCCCTTTCGTACACTTCTTCCACAATGCATTTCACCAGCTCGCGCTCGGATCCGAACATCTCGATGAGCACATGATCGCCCGGCTGGCAGTCGATGGAATAGCCGACCAGATTGCGGGCCAACGTCTCAAGCCTCGGGTCTCTCACCTTCAAGATCCTCCTTTGCCTTCAGCCGCCGGACGAGCCGCTGTTCCGAACGGTCTCATACAAGGCGGTGATGTGTTCTTCGACCATTCTACCATCTTTTTTATATCGAAGCACCATGTCCGCGTCAAGCCGTTCGATGTGCCTGTCCTTCGAATCGATGACGAGGCGGTAGACCGCTCCGGCGTCCAGATCGCGGAGCAGTTCGTCCCATTTGCGTTCCTCCGACTCCATCTGCGTCCGTCCGGGCCCGTCCGGTTCCGTGCCGGCCGCGGAAGCGCGGCCGAACTTTTGCTGAAGCCACCGCCTGTTGTCCGCAAAATACGCCCGCACCCGCTCCTTGACCTTTTCCGGCTCCATGGTCACCTCAAGAACCGTTTCGCCTCCGCGCCCTTGCGGCCGGTCAACGGTCACCCGCCTGGCGGAAGTAAGCAGCCCGTCCAGGCCGATGAGCGCCGATTCCAGCTTCGGTGCCTCCAGGCTGCCCGCTTCTTCCAGGACATGATCCGGATCATAATAGACGCTGTCCGCCCGCAGCACGGTCTGGTCGGAGACGGTGACGCGAATGTGTCCCTTCAGGGCATCCCCTCTTTCGGAAGCGGCCTTCAGCGCGTCGGCCAGCAACCGTTCCGCCTCTTTGTCTCCCTGTCCGGCGCACCCGCAGAAAACCACCGCGGCCGCCAGCAACGTCGCAGCCCATTTGCGCAAAACAAATCCCCCACCTTTTTTCCTCTATCGTTTCCAGGCGGGGGATGTTTATGCGGGCTCCTTCAGCCGGATGGGGCCGTCTCCGCGCACACCCTGTTCCTTCCGGCGTTTTTGGCCTTGTACAAATTGATGTCGGCGATGCGGAACAGCTGCTCCACGCTCAGCCGGTTTTCGCTTCTCCATTCCGCCAATCCGCACGACACGGTCACCTTCGGATGGGTTTCCGACTCCACCCTGGCGCGGATGCGCTCTGCGACGATGAGCCCGTGCTCCAGGGTCGCCTGCGGCATGTAGATCGCGATCTCCTCTCCGCCCCAACGGGCGGCGATGTCCGACTCGCGGATGCTTGACCGGATGATCCGGCTGACCTGTACGAGCGCCTCGTCCCCGGTCTGGTGGCCGTACGTGTCGTTGATCTTCTTGAAATGATCGATGTCGATCAGGATGAGCAGGCCGGAGCTGTCCCGTTTTTTCAGCACATTCATCTGTTCGTCCAGAAAGTGCCGTGTGTTCAGACCGGTCAGATGGTCCGTGATCACCATGCGGCGAACTTCGGCGTGGAGGTTCGCGTTGGAGATGGCCAGACCGAGATGGGCGGTGAACGATTGCAGCAGCTTGAAGTTATCGTAGGAAAAGAAGTTCGGTTCGCGATGGAACACGAGGAGGGAGCCGATCACTTCATTGGAGGCGACGATCGGTGTGGCCATGAGCGAACGGGATCCGGTCATCGCCATCATGTTGGAATTGCCGCAAACAAGCTGGTAGTCCGACACGATGACGGGCTCTCCCGTTTTCAGCATCATGCCCGCGAAATCTTCTTCCACCGGATATTCGGCGGGCAGCTCCCCGGGCAGATTGCCGGCCGTCACGCGCCACACCTTCCGCTCCGCGTCGAGGATCATGATGCAGATATAATCCGACCTGAAAATGTGCAGCAGTTCCTGGACCGCGTAGTCGTACATGTCGCCCAGTTTCAGGCTCTGGTTCAGCCCGCGGGTGATCTGGTTGATCAGGCGGAGCTCGTTGATCATCATGTTCGACTGTTCATACAGCTTGGCGTTCTCCAGCGCGTTTCCCGCCATGTCGGCGATGTCCAGGATGATCTGCAGCTGGGGCGGATCGGGCGGCGTTTCTCCGGTGATGCGGATGACCCCGTATACTCCCTGCTTGCCGGAAAGCGGAGCGGCGGTGATGAACAAACCGTCCCTCTTTTCCTGCATCGGCACGCAGTCGGCGTACACCCGACTGCAAACGGAATCGGGATCATGCGCCTGCAAGGGCTGCACCGGCAGCCCTTCCAGATCGGTGTTGTCCTGGGAAAGCAAAATATCGACCCGGAACGCGGGAAACAGCTCATTCATGTAATCGACGACGGCGGTGAGCACGGATTTGACGTCGATGGCCGACTGGATCCGCTTGGAAAACTGCAGAAGCAGAGCTTGCTGCATCCGGTTCTCCAGCTCCAGGCTCGTTTGGAGATAGACCGCGCAATGCCTCAGAAACGCGCGCACGTCGCGATCCGTTTGCTCCTCCGGATCGGAAAACAGCAGGACGGCGATCCGGAGGCCGTGCCCGCAAGGTTCCGAATACAGCTTGCGAAGTTCGGGCCAATGTGCGGCATTTCCACTCCGATCTGCCTCGCGTCCCTTGCCCGCAACCAATTCGGCGGCCGTCCGGCACATTGGATCTAGGTCCGAAAGCTCATGTTCGGTCAGATCGACGAGCAGGGCGGATTCCCTGATTTCCGCGGTGGATTCTTCCACGAGCAACAGAGCGCCCTCCACGGAAGGCGCATAGGGCTGCACCAGATCCATCCACCGTTTGAGATGCGCTCCATTTTTGGAGAATGATTCCATCATAGAGTCACGATCCTCACCACAAATAATGATTGTCGGAGGAAATATCGTTCTTGTATTAATACATTAAATAATTATAGTATAAAAGTTGGAGAGTATGGGATAGCATTTTACAAAATTTTTCAGCACGTCTAATTTTCTTGACACCCTTCCGAATAATTCATATAATATGTATTCGAGTATTGGTGCACAGCTGAACGGTGGTTCACCCTCGTGAATGCTCCCGGACGTGGCGCGGCTGATTTTTCCTGTCCGGCACGGGCTCCTGGATGGCGGCCTGTGTGAAGGAGCCATTCACACACCATGGCTGCCTTGTACCGATTTCCATTTTTTGATTTTCCATTTTATGTTCAAAAAGGAGCATTCGATACAATGGCACGCTACACAGGACCAAAATTCAAACTCAGCCGCCGTCTCGGCATTTCCCTGAGCGGCAGCGGCAAGGAACTGAAACGGCCGTTCCCTCCGGGACAACATGGACCGGGACAACGCAGAAAGCTGAGCGGCTACGGCATGCAGCTGCAGGAGAAGCAAAAACTGCGCCATATGTACGGCCTGGGCGAACGGCAGTTCCACAACCTGTACAAAAAGGCGACGAAAATGCAGGGTATCGTCGGCGAGAATTTCCTGATCCTGCTGGAGAGCAGGCTGGACAATCTCGTGTACAGACTGGGCTTTGCCAACTCCCGCGCCGGCGCCCGTCAGCTGGTTGCGCACGGCCACATCACCGTGAACGGCCGGAAGGTGGACATCCCCTCCTACTCCGTTTCCGTGGGAGACGTCATCGGCCTTCGCGAGCGCAGCAGAAATCTGAAAGTCGTCAAGGAAGCGCTGGAGAACAACAACTTTGTCCCGGCCTACCTCGAGTTCGACGAGAAGAACATGGAAGGGAAATACGTCCGGATTCCCGAACGCAGCGAGCTGCCCCAGGAAATCGACGAAAGACAGATCGTCGAGTTCTACAGCCGCTGATCCAAGGAAAACAGCTCCGAACCGCCTTCGCGGTGGTTCGGAGCTGTTTTTTTCGCTGCCCGTTTTCGTCCGGCTTCAGTTCCATCCGGTCAGCTCATCCAGCGCCTTGAGCAGTTCGTCCATCTCCTCGTCGGTGCCGATGGTGATGCGCAGGTGGTTGTCGATTTTCGGCTGGTTGAAATAGCGCACCAGGATTCCCTTCCGCCGCAGCCCCTGAAACAGTTCCGCTGCCGGAAACCGCGGGTGCGACGCGAACAGGAAATTGGCCATGGACTCCGTCAGCTCGAAGCCCCGGCGGGCGAGCTCCCCGGAAATCCTCTCCCGGGTGCGGATGATGCGCCGCCGCACGTCCTCGAAATATTCCCCGTCCACAATCGCCGCCTCCGCCCCGGCCAGCGCCACCCGGTCCAGGGTATAGGAGTTGAAGGAATGCTTCACCCGGTTCAGCCCCTCAATGAGCTCCCGCTGGCCGATGGCAAAGCCGACGCGCATGCCGGCGAGCCCCCGTGACTTGGAGAAGGTCTGGACGACCAGAAGCTGCGGGTAGTCGCGGATGAGGGGCACCGCCGACTGACCGCCAAAATCGATGTAGGCTTCGTCGATGAGGCACACCCGGGACGGGCAGCGCTCGAGCCAGTTCCGGATCTCGTCCGTGCCCACCGCAATCCCCGTTGGCGCGTTGGGATTGGGCACGATGAGGCCGCCCTCGAAGGCGCCGTCTTCCTCCATCCGGATGCGAAACCTCTCATCCAGCGGAAGCAGCCGGTAAGGAATGCCGAACAGTCCGGCATACACCTTGTAGAAGCTGTAGGTGATCTCCGGAAAGGCGAGCGGCTCTCCGGGATCGTAAAAAGCCAGAAACGACATGGCCAAAATTTCATCGGAACCGTTGCCGACGAACACTTCCTCGGGCCGCACGCCGTAATGGCGGGCGATCGCCTCCTTGAGCCGCTCCGCCTCCGGATCGGGGTACAGCCTGAGATCCCCGTTGACGGCTTCGGCCATCGCCCGGATCGCCTTCGGCGAAGGCGGGTAAGGCAGCTCATTGGTGTTCAGCTTGATATATGTTCGGTCCTTCGGCTGCTCTCCCGGAACATAAGGCGTGAGCCGCCGCGTCCGTTCATTCCAGAATCGACTCATCCATCCCCCATCCTTTCCGGACTGCCGTCCGTTTTCCCGGATTCAAATCCATGGATCTCTACCCGACGATCCGGACCCGGGCAAATTTTCTTTTGCCGACCTGCACCACATCGCCGTCGGACACGCTCACCTCGGCGTTCACATCCGAAATTCTCTCCTCGTTGATGCGCACCGCCCCCTGCGTGATGCTGCGGCGCGCCTCCCCGTTGGAGCTCTGCAGGCCGAGGGCGACCAGCAGCCGGATCAGGCGGATGCGGCCGTCCGCAAGCTCGGAGGCGGGCAATTCCGCTTCCGGAATATCATCGGGCAGCTCTCCGGCCTGGAACACCTTGCGGAAATGGTCCTCCGCCTCGCGGGCCGCCGCCTCCCCATGGTACATGCGCACAAGGGTGAAGGCGAGGCGCATTTTCGCATCCCGCGGATGAACGGTTCCGTCGGCCAGTCCGGCCTTGAGTTGAGCAAGTTCCTCATTGCTGACGTCGGTGGCCAGTTCGTAGTATCTCGGCATCAGCTCGTCGGGAATGGACATCGCCTTGCCGTAAATCTCATTCGGCTCCTCGTCGATGCCGATGTAGTTGCCCAGGCTCTTGCTCATCTTGTTGACCCCGTCCAGCCCTTCCAGAAGCGGCATCATGAGGGCGACCTGGGTGGAAAGGCCAAACTCCTTCTGCAAATGGCGGCCCATGAGCAGGTTGAATTTCTGGTCGGTGCCTCCGAGCTCCACATCGCTCTTCAGGGCGACGGAATCATAGCCCTGCATGAGCGGATAAAAAAATTCGTGCAGGCTGATCGCCTGGCCCGACTGGTACCTCTTGGTGAAATCGTCCCTTTCCAGCATGCGGGCGACGGTGATCCTGGCGGCCAGTTCGATGATATCGGAAAATGTGAGCGGCGCAAGCCACGTGGAGTTGAACACGACCTCCGTCTTTTCCGGGTCGAGAATCTTGAATATTTGTTCCTTGTAGGTCGCCGCGTTGCGCAGCACGTCCTCCTCCGTCAGCTGCTTGCGGGTTTCCGACTTGCCCGTCGGATCGCCGATCCGTCCGGTGAAGTCGCCGATGACCAGCTGCACGTGATGGCCCAGTTCCTGAAACTGGCGAAGCTTGTGCAGCACGACGGTGTGGCCGATGTGGATGTCCGGCGCCGACGGGTCCAGACCGAGTTTCACCTTCAGCGGCCGGTTTTCCTGAATGGACTGCGCGATCTTTTCCTTCATCTCTTCCTCCGGCACGATCTCCGCCGTTCCCCGGCTGATGACCTGCCACTGTCTTTCCGCTTCCGCCCTTTGCGCGGGCGTCAGTTTGTCCCAAACGCTCATCGTCAATGGCAACCTCCTGCAAATAATGTGCAACAAAAAGAAAAGCCGCATCGTCCTTAGGGACGAGACGGCTTGCGCTCGCGGTACCACCCTGATTGAAGCGGCCATGTCCGGGCACATCCGGCATGGCGCGGCTCCCACTCGTTCGGATAACGGGCGTTGACCCGGCGGGAAGCTACTGGCGTCTCAAGACGCGTTCCCTTCCGCTGCTCCGGACGGTAATTCGCCTCGTTTTGCTGCGCCGGTTCGCACCAAGGATCCGTGCGGGATCCGCCACCGGCTCTCTGACAGTCAGACAAAACGCGCTACTGAAGTCCTTCATTGCATCTGCGTTATGGAAATTGGTCATGTCTGAATCAATGCATTTATATATACCACATCAAGCGGGCAAGTGTCAATGCGGCGGGCAGGGGCGATTCCGGTTCGTTTGTGTCCATTCATTTCCTGATGTGGTATAATGTCTGTGTTATTCCGAAGGAGGAACAATGGGATGTCATCGAAACAGAGCAGGCGCAGCAACGCTGTTTTTTATTTAAAGAAAGGCTTGATCATGCTGCTCATCGCATTCAAATGGCTGTTGGTCCTCGGGCTCATGGCCGGCTTGTTCGGAGGCGCGGCCGTTTTCGGATACGTTGCGTCCGTCGTCAAGGATGAGCCGATCCGCAGCAAGGAGGAGATCTACCGGGAAATTTCCGACAACACGGAAACCGGATACGTCTATTTTCGCGACGGCACGCCGGTCGGACAGCTGCGGGGCATTGACCGGAGAGTGGTCGAGAGTCTGAACGAGGTGCCCGATCATATTATCAACGCCGTTCTGGCGGTGGAAGACAGCGACTTTTACAAGCATTTCGGCGTCGATTTCATGGGCACGGCGCGGGCGGTCAAGGAGCTGGTGCTGAACGAGCCGGTCCAGACCGGGGGAAGCACCATCACCCAGCAGGTCGCGCGCAACACGTTCCTTTCCCTGGAAAGGACGGCCCCCCGCAAGATCAAGGAAATCCTGCTGGCGATCCGCCTCGAGAGGATCCTGTCCAAGGAGCAGATTCTTCTGGCCTATCTGAACATGGTCCCCTTTGGCAACGGATCTTCCGGATACAACGTTTACGGCATCCAGGCGGCCGCGGAAGGCATATTTGATGTGAAAAATTTGAAGGATCTCCATCTCGCCCAGGCGGCCTATCTCGCGGGATTGCCGAAGAATCCTTCGGAGTATTCGGCCTACGACGGCTACGGAAGGTTCGACGAAAAGGGATTCCAGCGCGCCATGGAGCGGCAGAAGCACGTGCTTTACCGGATGCGGGTGGTCGGCGCGATCACCGAGGATGAATACAGGAAGGCGCTGGAGTTTGACGTGCGCAGCACCATGGCGGAGTCGAGGCCAAAGGCGTACACCACCTATCCGTACCTGATGATTGAAGCGGAACTGAAGGCCGCGGAAATTTTCCTCAAGATGGGCAATCCGAATCTGGACAAGCGGCAGGTCGACCGCGCCGAGTGGAACCGCCTGGTCAATGAGGCGCGGGAGCAGATGCTCGGCAAGGGATATCATATTTACACGACCATTGACAAGACGATCTACGACGAAATGAGAAAGATCGCCTCCAATCCGGAAAACTTTACGCCCGACCACGAGGAGAAGGGCGTGGAGCAGGTCGGCGCGATCATGATCGACAACCGGACCGGCGCGATCCTCGGCATGATCGAAGGCCGCGACTTCCAGCTGGAGCAGCTGAACCATGCCACCCAGATGGTGCGCCAGCCCGGCTCGACGATGAAGCCGCTCGCCGCCTACCTGCCGGCGATCGAAAGCGGCGCGATCCAGCCCGGGTCGATCATCGACGATTTCCCGATGGTGCTTGCCGACGGATCAAAGGGATATCACCTGCCCAACAACTGGAACATGCGGTTCATGGGGCTGGTCACAGCCCGGTATGCCCTGAACCAGTCGCTGAACATTCCCGCTCTGTACCTGTTCAATGAAGTGGTCACGATTCCGAGGGCGTGGGAATTCGTCCAATCGCTGGGCATTACGACGTTGACAGAAAGCGACTATCATGCGCGGACGGGCGTCATCGGCGGCCTCGAGTACGGCACGACGGTGGAGGAACTGACCAACGCCTACTCCGCCATTCCGTCGGGCGGCATGTTCCGCGACGCCTATTTCATCGAGCGGATTGAGGACTCGAACGGAAATGTCATCTACCAGCACGAGGTCGAGCCGGTGCAGGTGTTCTCTCCCGAAACGGCGTTTCTCATCACGGACATGCTGAAAACGGTCATCACCCAGGGAACCGGCACATCGATCCGCAGCACGTTCCAGCATATCAACGAATACCAGATTGCCGGCAAAACCGGTTCGACCCAGAACGACTACGACATGTGGTTCGTCGGTTTTACGCCGGACATCACCGTCGGGGTGTGGACGGGCTACGATCAGCCGGCGACGGTGGAATACAGGCACGGAGGACAGCACAGGGCCAAGAATATCTGGTCGATGATCATGGACATGGCCATCACGGAGCGGCCGGAGCTGTTCCCGAACAAGGAGTTTGAACAGCCGAAGGATGTCATTCGCATGACCGTTTCCGGCATCAACGGCAAGCTGCCGGGAGAACGTTCCGCCGAAATCCGGCCGAACGTGACCGACTGGTTCAACCGCAAATACATTCCGACGGAGACGGACAATTCCGTGGGCGTATTCCCGTACGTGAAATACAAGGGTCTGAACTATTTGCCCAACGACCAGACGCCGCGCGACATGATCAAGGAGAAGCTGTTCTTCCAGCGGCCGTTCAACATGACGGAAAAACTGCGGGAGATCGAGGGGATCCTGGAAAAGACACCGCCCAACGCAAGGCCGAAGAAGCAGGGCCGGCCGATGACGGTGGCCGACTTCTATCCGGAGGACAGCGCGATGACCGCGCCGACGGAGCCGCTGCCGGAAGTGCCCGACGACGGACCGCCGCAGCCCCCCGTGAACGTCCGGGTGAACAGGGAGAGCGATGTCGTCCGGACGATCCTGTTCGATCCGAGCGAAAGCCCAGATGTGCTCGGTTACCGGATCTATCGTTCCGTCGACGGAGAACCGTTCCGGCTGCTGGAGGGCAAGGTGGTGCTGCACGGGGAGTATGCGGCATTCTACGAGAACATCCATCCGTTCAGCTCCTACGCCTGGTACCTGACCGCGGTGGACGTCCATGGCCACGAATCGCAGCCGAGCCAGATCGTCACCTCGCAGCCTGAAGGTTCCCTGTTCCCGTTCCCGCCGCTGGACCCGAACGGCGATAACGGCGGGCAGCCGGCGGATGATATGTCCGGGGTGCCCTCCGCTCCGCAGGATGTGCAGGTGCGGCTGTCGATCGACCGCGAGGCGGCGATCGTTTCCTGGTCCGCCAATCCGTCCGTCGAATCGGTCATTCGCTACGAGATCGACTACAGCGAGGACAATGTGACCTACCGGACGATCGGCACGAGCAATACGGTCCGCTTCACCTGGCGTTCGGATACGCTTGCCGGCTGGTACCGGGTGCGCGCCATCAACGCCTTCGGGGAGTCGATGCCTTCCGAGCCGGCGCAGTTCATCGGACAGTGACGCTCAAACAAACAGGCGTCCCGACATCGGTTGCGCGATGTCGGGACGCCTTTCCTTGTTCCGCAAGTTTGCCTGCAAACCTACATTTTGCGAATCGTGTTGCGGAGGACCACCTCATGCGGGAGGATGACCCGCTTGTCTTCCACCGTTTCGTTTTTCATCAACTTGGTCAGCAGCCTCATCGACACCGCCCCGATGTCGTACATCGGCTGCGACACCGTGGACAGCTGCGGCCGCACCATGATGGACAGCTTGGAGTTGTCCACGCTGATGATGGAAATGTCGTCGGGCACCTTGAGACCGGCATCCTGCACCTGATGAAGGGCGCCCAGCGCCATTTCGTCGGTGGCGACAAATACGGCGGTCGGCCGGTCCTTCAGCTGCAGGAAATAGTTCATCATTTCCATGCCCGAGGCATATCGATAGGTGCCCACGCGCACATATTCTTCCCGGAACGGGATGCCCGCCTCTTCGAGCGCGCGGCGGTATCCCTGATACCGCGCCAGCCCTGTGTACGGATCCTCCATCCGGCCCGCGATCATCGCGACCTTGCGGTGGCCCGCGTCAATCAGCTGCTTTGTCGCATCGTATCCCGCCTTCTCATGGTCGATGTCCACCGACGGAAACTCGCGCTTTTCATCGCCGGTGGCGCACAATACGATGGGAACCGTCGTCGTGCGGAACGCCTCGATATGGTCGTCCGTCACCGCCGCGCCCATGAACAGAAGGCCGTCCACCTGCTTTTCCAGCAGCGTGTTGATGACCCGGATTTCCTTCTCCTTCTTTTTGTCGGCATTGCACAGGATGATATTGTAATGGTACATATTCGCGATGTCCTCAATACCCCGGGCAACTTCCGCAAAAATGTGGTTGGATATGTCGGGAATGACCACGCCAACCGTCGTCGTTCTCTTGCTTGCCAGCCCGCGCGCCACGGCGTTGGGACGATATCCGAGCTTTTCGATCGCTTCGAACACTTTCTTTCGTGTTTGCGGTTTCACATTCGGATTGTTGTTGACAACCCGCGATACCGTTGCCATGGACACTCCGGCTTCTCTGGCCACATCATAAATGGTTACCGTCATTGCAACCGCCCCATTTACCAGTTTTTTGAATAAAACGTTATCATTAACGTTATCATACGATAAATGAAAGCGACAAGCAACGTTCCTATGAAAATGTTATGAAAATGTCAAATAACTTTTCAGACAATATGCATCGTCTCTCCGGAAATCTGCAGGAGACGCTGCCGGCACTCGTCCATCCAGCTTTCATCGTTCAGCGATTTGGCCAGCAGCATGAGGTCCAGGATCTGATTGATGCGGTCCTCCACCAGGCTTTCCACCGGAATGCCTCTGAGCTCCCGGTCCGTCGCCGCCTTCAGCAGGTAAGCAAATTCATGGAAATCCTCGAACGCCAGGGAGCACTTCGGGGGTCTTGCTCCGAGCGAGCGAATCAGCTTCGTCAGGGCCGGCTTCACCCGGTCGTGCACCTCGCTCCTCCTGCACGCATCGCACTGGAACACCGGAACATTGGCGATATCCACGCTTCGGCTGTAAATGACGGTGCGCAGCCGGATTTCCATGCGCGCCCCGCAACTGCATGTTTTTAACACCTTTTCACCCTCATTCCCACCCTCACACACATCGAACTTCTGTAGTACTGTTCGCCCCGCGCCGCCATTTTCCTTCTAGTATTTCTTGGCACCTCCGGCGAATGTCAGCAAGGCCATATACCATTTCCGAAAGGGCGGGACGGATAACAGGATCATGGCCGCCAGCGCGCCGATGAAATCATTGCGGATATCCAGCCAGTCGGCGGCGCGATCCGGCACAAACATCTGGTGAAACTCGTCGGTCAATCCGTACAGGACGGACAAAACGACCGCGGCAAGCCTCCCCTTCCAGGTGGCATGCCGGGGCCCCAATGCCCAGTATATGGCGGCGGCCAGCACAAAATAGGCGACATAATGGCCGGCGTTGAAACTGGTCAGCTGCGGGAAGATCCGTTGAAAAAAGGGAAGGTATGAGTTCAGCTCTCCCCCCGGACGGTGGGACAAATAAAAAATGACGGCCATCCAGATGACGGCCGGACCAAAGCGGATGATCGATCTCAGGAAGGATTTCAGCAGCACGTCAACTCCTCCGATTGCTTCAGCAGTTCAAGGATTTCCTGGCTGGTGGAGCACTGGATAATGCTGCGGAACAGCTGGCGGCAAGCTTCCGCATCCGTGTGGAGCAGGTGCTGCTTGACCGGCAGTACGCTTTGCACGGACATGCTCAGATCGTAAATGCCCAACCCGATCCAGATCGGAAGAAACAGGACGTCCCCGGCGATTTCCCCGCACACAGAAACGGGAATGCCCGCCGCGTGCGCGGCGTCGGCCGTCTGCTTCAGCAGGCGGATGACCGCGGGATGGCAAGGATCGTAATAGCTGGCGATATGCTCGTTCATCCGGTCCACGGCGAGCACATACTGCACGAGATCATTCGTCCCGATGCTGAAGAAGTCTGCTTCCCGCGCCAGGAGATCGGCAATGGCCGCCGCCGCCGGCACCTCGATGTTCACTCCGACCTCGATGTTCGGGTTGAAGGGATATCCTTCCAGGCGCAGCTCCTCCTTGCATTCTTCCAGCAGCCGGTTGGCCCGGCGCAGCTCTTCCACCGAGGAGATCATCGGGTGCAGCAGCTTGATGTTGCCGTAGTGGCTCGCCCTCAGGATCGCCCTCAACTGGGTCTTGAACAGATCGGTGCGGTCAAGGCTGATGCGGATGGCGCGGTAGCCGAGAAACGGATTGTCCTCTTCGGGCAGCTCGAAATAGTCCAGCTTCTTGTCTCCCCCGATGTCCAATGTGCGGATGACGAGCGGCTTGCCCTGCAGCTTGACGGCCACGGCTTTGTACGCTTCAAACTGCTCCTCTTCGCCGGGAAAGTTGCTCCGGTCCATGTACAGGAATTCGGTGCGCAGGAGTCCGACCCCGCTGATTCCGTACTCCATGGCCTTCTCCGCTTCCTTTACGGAATTGAGGTTGACGCCGAGATGGAACGGGATGCCGTCCTTCGTCATCGCCGGAAGACCGATCAGCTGCTTCAGCTGTTCGTCCCGCCGCTGCCTCTGCCGCTGCCGTTCCTCATGCTCCCGGATCTCCTCTTCGCTCGGCATGACGTACAGCGTTCCCTCGTCGCCGTCCACAATGAGCAGATCTCCGGTCTGGATCGGTCTGAACAGCTTCCCCTCCACGCCGACGACCGAAGGAATGCCGAGCGCCCGGGCCATGATGGCCGAATGGGACGTCTTTCCGCCGATCATCGTGACGATGCCGTGCACATGATTCGGGTTCAGATGGATGAGCTGGGAAGGCGTCAATTCCCTGGCGACAAGGATGAACGGCTGGGTATCCTCCGGAAGCCTGACCTCCGGCGCGCCGATCAGATGCTTGATCAGCCGGTTCCCCACATCCTTGATGTCCAGCGCCCGTTCCTTCATGTACTCGTCTTCCAGCAAATCGAACATGGCGGCGAACTTGTCGATCGCCTCTTTGACCGCCACCTCCGCGGCCTTGTACTGTCTTCGAATGATGCCCTGGACTTCGTTCATGAACAGCGGATCATCGAGGATGGCCAGATGGGCGTCAAAGATGTTGCTCTCCTCCCGGCCAATGACTTCGCTCAGTTCCCGTTTCATCGTTGTCAGTTCGATCTTCGAGGATCGGATGCTCTCGTACAGGCGCTCCAGCTCCCTGGCCAGATCCGATACCTGAAGCGGCTCGTCCGTCGATTCCCATTCCCAGCTGGGCAGCACGAACGCCTTGCCGATCGCGATTCCCGAAGATGCGCCAATGGCCTCAATCCGCATGATGATCTCCCCCATCCGTCTGTTCTCTGTCGTGCAAAACAACGGACATCACTGAAGACTGCCCTTTTTTGACGGTTTGATACGGCGCAAAAAACCATGATTTTACCAAATTTTTATTCGTGACAACCATCGGAGTTGCCAGGGACCTGCTCAACTTCTCCAGTTTCTGCAGGTCAAACCGCACCAGCAGGGTGCCCGGGCGCACCTCTTCCCCTTCCCGCACCTTGACCTGGAAGACGTTCTTGTGCTCATCCGCCGCGCCAAAGCTGTCAATGCCAATGTGGAGCAGAACGGACAGCCCTTCCGGCGTTTGCAGGCCGATGGCGTGCCCGGCGGGATGGATGTGGATGACCTTGGCGTTGACGGGAGAAACAAGTTCTCCCTTCTCGGGGATGAAGGCAATCCCTTCCCCGACCATTTTGCTCGAAAACACCTTGTCCGGCACCTGATCCAGCCCGATCATCTTGCCGGTGACCGGGGCGGCGAAATGCACCTGCATGTTGTCCTTGCGCATGAGACGGACCATCTCTTCACGCAGCAACTCGGCGAAGGTGCCAAAAACGACCTGGATGTTTCCGCCTCCGAGGCGGATGATTCCGGCCGCGCCCAGCTGCCTGAGCGCCGCCGCGTCGAGCTTGCGCTCATCGGTCAGGGTGATGCGGAGGCGGGTGATGCACGCCTCCAGATGGACGATGTTGTATGCTCCGCCCAGCGCCTGGATGACCAGCGGCGCCTTGTAGGAAATCGGCCCGCCCATCTTCTCGCCCGCCGTCTCGTTCTCGCGGCCCGGCGTCGGGATGTTGAACCGGCGGATGCAGACGCGGAACAAAACGTAGTAAAAGATCCCATAAATCAGTCCGACGGGGATGATGTACCATACATTATGCCCCAGATGGGCGTTGATCAGAAAATCGATGACGCCGGCGGAATAGGCGAACCCGTGATGGATGTCCAGGGCGTAGGCGATCCACATGGCCAGTCCGCTGAGCAGCGCGTGAACGATGAACAGGACAGGCGCGACGAACAGAAACGCAAACTCGATCGGTTCCGACACGCCGGTCAGGAACGAGGACAGCGCCGCCACGAGAAACGTCGCCCGCACCTTCCGCTTCATGCTGTCCCTGGCTTCGTGCATGATGGCGAAGGCGATGGCCGGCAGCGCGAACATCATGACGATGTAAAGGCCGGCCATGTAGATCCCGGCATCGGGATCGCCGATGAAAAAACGCGGCAGGTCGCCGAACACCTTGAGACCGTTCTCGTTCTGGTAATCGCCCACCTGGAACCAGAAAAAGTTGTTCAACACGTGGTGCAGCCCGGTCGGCACGAGCAGCCGGTGCAGAACGCCGTAGGCAAAGGCGCCGAAGCCGCCCAGGTGGATGAGCGCCTCGCTGCCCTTGTCCAGCAGCCATTCGACGGGCTTGCTGATCGATATGAAAACAAACGACAAAAACATCGTGACGAACGCCATGAACAAGGGCACAAACCGGGGGCCGCCGAAAAACTGGATGTATTCCGGAAAACGGATGTTCTTGAAGCGGTGGTATGAAATGGCGGTCAGCACCCCGATCACGATGCTGCCGGTTACCCCGATGTTCAGCTCGGTATCGGTGAAATATTCGGTCAGGGCGGTGAACATGTAGTAGCTGACCAGAGAGGCCATGCCCGCCGTGCCGGAATTTTCGGTCAGTCCGAGGGCGACCCCGGCTGCAAAAATGTAGGGCAAAAAGGCAAATATCGTATGCCCGGCATAAAGAAAAATGTCCCCCCACTGCTGCAGTCCGATGGCTTCCCATGGCAAGGTTCCGAGTCTCAACAGGATGGCTGCAGCGGGCAAAGCGATCATTGGCAGCATGAGGGAGCGTCCAAACTGCTGAAAAATGCCCATCCAGTTCACAGTTTGCTCTCCTCCCGTCATTTAAGATGGTACGCCTTTCCCCTCATTTTGTCAAAGGCAAGCAGGGAGGAACAAACGACAAGGGCTGTCCATCCGTCTGGACAGCCCTCTGGCGGGCAGGCTCCACCCTGAAAACCGGTTCACATGCGAATTGGAGCCGGATCAGAAGCGGTACGAACCGGCCTGTGCATTAGAAGAAACAGGCTGCGTGGAATCCGCGCGCAGATACTGGTCATGCCCCGGCTGGTTTCCCCGATATGCGGCGGTGTGGAATGCCGTCGGGCTCGCCGCTGTCTGGCCATAAGGTTGCTGCTGCTGCCAGTTTTGCTGGCTCGGCTGCCATGCTTGCTGCACCGGCTGCACCTGCTGCTGGAACTGCCGCACCGGCTGCTGGAACTGCCGCGAGCTGTGCTGGATTTGCTTCAACGGCTGCTCGCGGGGCGGAACCTGCATGCTCACGCTCTGTTTCTGCGGCTGATAAAAAGAAGGAACAGTGCCGGTCGGCTCAAACCGGGGAGTCATCCCTTTGTATTGCGACGCAACCTGGGAACCGAAGGACTGCGCCGAATCCGCCCGCAATTGGCCGCTCCGGAAACCGGCAGTCTGGAACTGCTGGGTGTGATACATGCCAACGACCCCTCCATCATCAGGCGATTAGTCTCCATCACGCCAGGCGCGTGATGAAGCCAGTACTAGTGTGCCTTGACGAAGGATCCGATATGTATCCGGGGAATCATCCCCTGTCAGGTCTCAGGATGGCGTCCTCCACCTTGACGCAGCGATCCATGATCACATTCATTCCGGCGCGGCCGGCGATTTCCGCGGCTTCCTCATTATAGACGCCAAGCTGCAGCCATAGCGTCTTTGCCCCGATCTTCACCGCTTCCTCCGCCACCGGGACCGTCGTTTCGCTTCTCCGGAACACGTTGACCATATCGACCGGCTCCGGAATATCGAGCAGGGAAGGGTAGCATGTTTCTCCCAGAATCCTGCCCTGCACCATCGGATTGACGGGAATGATCCGGTAGCCGCGTTTCTGCATGGCTTCCGCCACCATGTAGGAGGTGCGATCCGGTTTGTCGGACAGGCCGACCACGGCGATCGTGCTTGTTTCCTCCAGGATTTTTTTGATCGTCGGACGATCCGGGTTTTCAAATGCCATCGTGATTCCTCCTCACTTGAATTCCTCGTAGGAAAGGGCCTGTTTCCCGAACGCTTCCCATGATTTGATGAACGATTTCTTTTCCACCCGATAGCCCTTCTGCTGTTTCAGGGGATCATTGACGTACACATACCGTTCGTCATAACCGACCATGAGAGCCGCGTGCATCGAGGTGGTGGCGCGCACCCTTCCGGTGGGGGAGTCCCATTCCATCCAGTTGTCCGGCACGTCGTAGCGGACGGAAATCCAGACCATCACCGGAATGCCCTCGGAAATTTTCCGCTCCAGCTCCCCATAGTCTGCCCCCGTCAGATTGACCGCCGTCGGAACATATGTTTCCAGCAGCGGGAACAGCGCTTCGTGGTAAATACCGAGGCCGGGAGAGTTCAACGTGATGTCCCCGACGAATCCTTCGCTCGGATTTCCCCAGTGAACAATGTTCCCTTTCTCATACCGGATCGGGGTTTCATCCCGCTTCATCTCGGAGGCAAGCTGGATCTTGTTGACATTGAGGCCGTAGTAGTTGATCAGCATCGTCAGGGTGGTGATTTCGCATCCCCTCGGGAGCTCCGGATACTGCAGGATGAGCGGAGCGTCCAGACGCGCCGCCGGCGGGACGGGGGCAGGCGGATCGTCCGGCGCTTCCGGCTCATCCCCGGCCCCCTCCGCCTGCCCCTCCCCGACGCCTGTACCTTTCAGTTCCTCCGCGTAGGCGATGTGTTCATGATGGCGTCCGAGATAGCGGTCGAGCTCCCCCGTCATTTTCCCGTACAGCAATGCGGTGAATACTCCGCTGGCAAACATGAGTCCGGCAACCAGGAGCACCATGCCCGTCCATCTGACGGCGTGCATCAGCTTCTTCATCCATCCTCACCCGCATCTCTGATGTTTTTCGGGATTCTCTTTCTCCTTCTCCCTGTGTTCTTCTCCCGGTGTTCACGTCAGCCGAGCCGGATGTCCGCGCCAACGGCTTTCATATGGTCGAAAAATTGCGGATACGATTTGGCCACATGCTGCGCGTCCCGGATGGTCAGCCCGCGCTTCGACCTCAAGCCCACGATGGTCAGCGCCATGATGACCCGGTGATCGAAATGGGCGTCGATCTCCACGCCGCCTTCCACTCCCCCGGGTTTGCCGTGCACGATAATTTCGCTCTGCCGCTCCTCGACATCGGCGCCAGCCTTGCGCAGTTCGGCGACAAAATCGGTGATCCGGTCGCACTCCTTGTAGCGCAGGTTTTCCACATTATAAAACCGCGAGGTTCCTTCCGCGAACACACTGGCCGCAACCATCGCCAGCACGCCGTCGGTGAAGGCGTCGCCGTCAAACTCCCCCGCCTGGAGCCGTCCGTTGCCGCGCACGCGGACCGTGTCCCGTTCGTGGGTCAGAGGAACGCCCATTGCCCTCAGCACATCGACGACCGCCCGCTCCCCCTGGCGGCTGTTTTCCTTCAGCCTCAGCACCGTCACATCCGACGGGACGACGGCGGCGGCAGCCAGGATGGCGGCTGAACCGGGATAATCTCCCTCGACGACGTATTCCCTGGCCCGGTAGCTCTGACCGCCGGGGATCCGGAAATGCATCAGGTCTTCCGAGGCTTCGACCTCGATGCCCGCCTCCTGCAGCACCTGCAGCGTCTGGCCGACGACCACCCTGGACTTCAGGTCGTCCGTGACGATGATTTCGCTGTCTTCCTTAAGCAGCGGGGTCATGAACAGGAGCGAACTCAGGTACTGGGAGCTGACTTTTCCGGAAACGGTGATGCGCCCGCCGCGGGGACTGCCGCCGCGGATCGTGATCGGCAGCCTTCCGCCGTTGTGCTCGACGCTGACGCCCGTCTGCTCAAGGGCGCGGATGAGGTCGTCATGCGGCCGCTTGCCCAGCGATTCCGGATAGCGGTTCACAAAGGTGACCTCCGGCAAAAAGGCCGCCACCGACATGAGGAACCTGAGCACCGCCCCGGCGTTGCCCACATCCAGCTCGCGGACCGGCTTCGGCGAACGGCCGAAACCGGTGATGGCGAGCCGGTTTTCCGTCTCGTCGAGAACCGCGCCCAGCGCCCGGAGGCACCGGCGCATCGCCTCGCTGTCCTCGCTGACGGCGGGATAAAGCAGGACGCTTGTTCCCTCGGCCAATCCGGCCGCAAGCATGTAGCGGGTCGTGTAGTTTTTCGAGGAAAGAGCCTGTATTTCTCCGGCGAGCCGCTGCGCCGGTTTGACAATCGCATCCATCACATGATTCCTTTCTGCGCATCGCTTTGCTGCTTGTATACCTTGTATACAGTGTAACATGAATGGCATGTTTTGAGAATTCATTTGATCCGCGCCGCGGCTGTGCTACAATCAACTTGGATGAAAGGAAAGGGAGATCACAACAATGAATGATTCGATGGCTGTTTGGGAAACGATTGAACCCCGGGAACTGAAGAAGAAGCTCGAACGCGGCGAAAAGCCGGTGATGGTGGACGTGCGGGAGGACGAGGAAGTGGCGCTCGGCATGATTCCCGGCGCGATCCATATCCCGCTTGGACAACTGCCCGAACGTTACGCGGAAATCCCCGAGGCGGAAGAAATCATCCTCATCTGCAAGGGCGGAGTGCGCAGCGCGATGGCCTGCGATTATCTTGCCTCGCTCGGCTTCCGAGGCCTGAAAAACCTGGTCGGCGGCATGGTCATGTGGGAACAGGAGGAAGCATGAAAAAGATCCCGTTTCACGAAACTGGTGAAACGGGATCTCGCTTGTCGGGACAAAGTCGAAATTTCGACGAAAATCTTCGCGATTTGAGCCTTATTGGGGAATTTTGGGCGAAATTTCGACTAAAATCGGCTCATTCATTCGCACGAGCCAGGAATTTGGTCGATTTTTCACCAATAAGCGTTCATCAAGGGTTGATGCTTCGGTGACAAGGTCGATGTTTCACCCAAATTTGTTGTGCACGGTCGGCCAAGCCGTTAAAACGCTTCCGACATGATCCATTCCTGGCGAAGCTTGCGGATTCTCTCCTTGCAGCGCTCGGCTTCCTCCAGCTTCCCTTCCTCCAGAAGTTCGTGCAGGGTGGCCAATTCGTAATCCAGTTCCAGGCGGAGTACGGGAATCCGTTCATCCACACGGGTTGATCGCATGGCTGCCCACACATGCTCCATGGAAATGTTCGGTCCTTTCTCGAACACCACTTTTCGTTCGATCCCGGAAATTTCCACCTTTTTGATGATCTCGCCAAACATGATGTTCTCGATCAGAATCTGCCTTTCGCTGAAACGCTTGACAACCGCATGCCCCTTGGTGTCGTTGATCATTTTTTCCATCATTTCCGACAATTTCGGATCGCGGAACGAATAGGTGCCCGCCAGTTTGTAACGATTGTCCACACGGTCCAACTTCAGCTTGATCAATTTTCTTCCCGAACGGATCGCGATGATGAACTGATGTTCATTCTCGTTCCAGTACAGGGAATAGCCTTCCTCGATCAAACTGGATATAAACTGCTGGATCAGTCTCCGGTCAAACCGCAGCTCCAGGTTGCAGTATTCCACTTCGTAGCTCTGGTTCACGGCAGCACCTCCCTGACCGATGTTCGGCTGGAATGAAGCTGAATTGTCAACCTTCTTTAATTTTATCTTATACTGAATTATATGTTTTCGCAACAAGGATTCATGCTTGAGATTGCTTGAAAAATCGCGGGTTCAAGCGGCGGTAAGCGTTTCCATCAAGCGGAAGGGCAGCGAGGTGAAAGCGGTGACGCCCCGGCGGAAAGGAGCGGACGGAATGAATCAGATCAGACCAGTTCCGCCGCCCTTTTCCGATCCTGGATGATGAATCCGTACAGCAGCCCGAAGGCCGCGATGCAGAGGATGCCGTTGGCGACAAACGGAATCGAGGGACCCGCGGTGAACAGATAGGTGCCGAACAGCGGTCCGACGATGCGGCCGAGGCTGTCCATGGAAGAGCTCAATCCCGTCGCCACGCCTTGGCCGACGGTGGTCTTCTGGGTAATCAGCGACAGCACGCACGGCCGGATAAGGGCGTTGCCGACGCCGAAGACGCAAACGTACAACGTGGCCGTGGCAAAACCGGTCGTGACGAGCAGCAGGAAAAATCCGGCGGCGGACAGGGCAAGACCAATGTGAATGACCGCGTTCTCCCTCCCCTTGTGCACGAACCGGCGCACCACTCCGCCCTGCACGAGCGCCCCCGCCAGCCCGTTGATGAGCAGCAGGATGCCGAAATCCCGGGTGGTCATCGGAAAGATCGTCTTGAGAAAATACAGCAGCGTGCTTTCCAGTCCGGCAAGGGTGAAGGAAACGAAAAAGCTGAGCAGATAAAGATATTTCAGGGGGCCGCTGAACGCCTTCCAGCGGGACGTGTTGTCCTGACTGGCGGCCAGCAGGCGGCGCTGCTCGGGATCCAGCGACTCCTCCAGGGCTGTGAAGGTGAAAAACATGGTGACCAACGCGAGCGACGAGGCGACGAAAAACGGAATCTGATAGCTGATGACGCTGAGCAGTCCCCCCACCGCCGGTCCGATGATGAAGCCGAAACCGATGGCCATGCCGATCATGCCCATCGAACGGGTGCGGTGCTCCTCGTCGGTGCTGTCCGCCACATACGCCATGGCGCAGGACGTCACCGCGCCGGAGAAGAGTCCGCCCAGAATGCGGGAAACGTAGAGCACCCACAGCGTATCCAGAAACATGCCGAACAGGAAAAAGCTGACGCTGAATCCGAGGGCGCCGATCATGATGACCGGCTTTCTTCCGATCCGGTCGGACAGAGCGCCCCAAAGGGGCGACATGACAAAGGAAGCAAGGGAATACAGAGCCAACAGCCAGCCCAGATGCCTTGGAGGAAGCACCTCGGGCAGGATGGGGATGATCACGCCAAAACCGATAAACACGGTCATGACCAGCACAAAGATGACACCAAGCCGCTTCTTCATCTGAAAGGATTCCTCCTGTTTCCGTTCAAGCGACAAATTGCCTTGATACCACTTCTGCAATGCCATTCCTGCACGAAACGGTTCACGATTCTTTTATGGTAACATAATTTGGATCCGGATCAAAATCCGAGATGTGAACAAATCGGAACATTCGAACCGGGATTCAGCGTGAATTTGTATAGATATGCATCCTCTTTTTTGCTATACTCATGCTTGTTTATATCATGCCAGCAGGAAGGAAAGATGCCGCATGGACCAGACGCAAACCCCGCTGTTCAGCGCACTGAAAAACCATGCCGGACGCAAGCCCGTGCAGTTCCACATTCCCGGCCACAAGAAAGGGGCCGGCATGGACCAGGAATTCCGGCAATTCATGGGCGACAACGCCCTGTCCATAGATCTGATCAACATCGCACCGCTGGACGACCTTCACAATCCCGCAGGGGTCATCCATGAAGCCCAGCGGCTCGCCGCCGAAGCCTTCGGGGCGGACCACACCTTTTTTTCCGTGCAGGGGACGAGCGGCGCGATCATGGCGATGATCATGTCCGTCGTCGGGGAGGGCGACAAGATCATCGTGCCGCGCAATGTGCACAAGTCGGTCATGACGGCGATCATCCTGGCGGGAGCCATGCCGGTGTTTATCGCTCCGGAAATGGACCGGCGCATCGGCATTTCCCACGGCATCACCGTGCAGGCGGTCCGCAGGGCGCTGGAGCTCCATCCGGACGCAAAGGCGGTGCTCATCATCAACCCGACCTATTTCGGCGTGGCCGCCAATTTGCAGGAAATCGTCCAGCTCGTCCACAGCCGCGGCATTCCCGTCATCGTCGACGAGGCGCACGGCGTGCATGTGCATTTCCATGAAGGGCTGCCGCTGTCCGCCATGCAGGCGGGAGCGGACATGGCGGCGACGAGCGTGCACAAGCTCGGAGGTTCGCTGACGCAGAGCTCCATACTCAACGTCCGCAAGGGGCTGGTCGATCCGAAGCGCGTGCAGGCCATCATCAGCATGCTGACGACGACCTCCACTTCCTACCTGCTGCTCGCTTCCCTCGATACGGCGCGCAGAAATCTGGCGGTCAACGGCGCCGCCGCCCTCGATCGGGCCATTCGCCTGGCGCAGGAGGCCCGCCGGAGGATCAACGAAATTCCCGGCCTGTACTGTTTCGGAGAGGAAATCCTCGATTCGGCGGCGGCCTTTGACCTGGATCCGACAAAGCTGACCATCCATGTCCGCGAGCTCGGGATCACAGGATACGAGGCGGAAAACTGGCTCAGGCAGCATTTCAATATCGAGGTGGAGCTGAGCGACCTGTACAACCTGCTGTGCATCGTGACGCCCGGCGACACGGAAGCGGAAATCGAGCTGCTGCTGAAAGCCCTGCGCCGGCTGGCCGAGGAAAACGCCAACCCGAAGGCCGCCCGGGACATCATCATCCGGATGCCGCAGATTCCCCGCCTGGCCCTGTCCCCGCGGGATGCGTTCTATGCCGCCACCGAATCGGTCCCTTTAAAGGAAGCGGACGGCCGCATCATCGCCGAGTTCATCATGGTGTATCCTCCGGGGATCCCGATCCTGCTGCCCGGGGAGGTCATTTCGCGGGAAAACATCGAATATATCGAGGAGCATCTCAGAGTCGGACTGCCCGTGCAGGGACCCGAAGACAAGTCGATTGCCAACGTCAGGGTCATCGTGGAAACGAGCGCCATTTCCTGAAGCGCTTCCGTCCATTTATTGTCATCCATCCTGGTACATGTTATGATAGGCTTGATTGTGCTTATCACTTACCGGGCAGGTGAACCCATTTATGGCAAAAAGCGCGTACATCAAGCTGGTGCCAGGATCGGCGGCTTCGTCCATCTCCCTCGACGAGGTCAAACAGCATCTGCAGGAATATATCCAGCAAACTTCCAACACGGGAAAACAGCTCAACTGGGAGTACGCGGAAGCCGCATTTCCCTATACAATTGAAACGAGATACGATTCCGAGGACAAATGGTTTTACCTGAAAGGAACGAGCCCGCTTTACAAATACCTGATTTTTGGAGTCGGCGAAGAGACGTCTGGCGAGGAAACCGTTCCCCATATCCAGGTGGTGCTGCCGGACGGGTGCACCCAGGGAGACGTTGCCAAGGGGAATGAGCTGTGCAAGTATCTCGCCCGCAAGCTGAAGGCGGAACTGCACCTGTTCAACGGACGTGTCATGTACTTCAATCCGCGCAAGTAAGCTCTTCTCGCAAACATGTTCATACCGCAACCGGGTCCGCATCCGGGCATGAATCGGACATGAGCCGGCGAACCGTTGCGCAACAAAGGCCAGCCGCCCCGCGTACACACGCATGGGGCGGCTGGCCTTTCAAGCGGAATATTTACCGATCCTCTTCCAAAATTTCCGTATACCTGGCCAGCGCGGTTTCCCACTCCTGATCGTCCTCGATATGGACCAGGAACACTTCCTCATTTTCCTCTTCCACCCGGAAAATGAGACCGTCTGCCTCGGGATCGTTTCTGTCCAACAGCACGGCGTACTCGCGTCCGCCCGCGGGAAAGGTCATGGCCAGGATCATTTCATGCTCCTCGCCGTTCTCGTCCGTCAGGACAAAGACATGCTCCTCTTCCCCGCAGCCGCAATCTTCGCCGTGCACGTGATCATGTTCATGTTCGCTCAATCGGAAAACCTCGTTTCTTTAAGGAATTGTGCTTCCCTGTCATCGTATCATTTTGCAGGAACGAGGTCAATTTGGCGATTGCCGGTTCATTTGGAAACGGAGTTGAACACTTTTTCCGACAGCAGGTAGTACTCGCCTTTCGGGTCATCCTTCATATACATTTTTACCCGGTAGGAGCCCAGATATTTGAACTCCATGCTGACGGGCACCTGCAGCCATTCGATCCCGCCGTTCTTTCCGTCGTAAGCTTTCTCGCTTTCATAGACGACGTTGTTGTACGGATCTACGATTTCAAAGCGCAGTCCGTGGATGCCGCTCTTGATATTGTCCATCTGGACAAAGATATTGAAATCCAGTTTCGAGCCATGGTCCACAATGCCAAAGGTGCCGAAGGAGCCGTCCTTGTTCGATACAGTCAGCCAGATGTGGACGTTGGGCTTGATGATGCTGACGGTCTGCGTGCTCTCGTCCCATTTGACAATGGCGTGCAGCTGGTTGGCGATTTCCCGGACCGGCAGGAGGACTTTTGATTCATTGTCAACAACGGTCAGTACGCCGTTCGTCTTCAGCGTCTGCCCGTTGACCGTCACCTTGATTTTCTTGCCCCGAAAATAATCATACGCGTCGTTGGCGTATGCCGCCGTGGCGCCGCACAAGGCAAGCAGCAGAAAAATGATGAGCACCCGTTTAGCTTTCATGTACTTCCCTACCTCCAAGCTATGCCTTTACTTCTTATACTCGGCAGCGGGAACAGAGTTGCGGGCGTCCCCGAAAATCATGCCCATGAGCTTCTCCTCGCAGCGCGCCTTGAGCACAAATGGCATAAAATAACTGTGAAACTCATAGCGGCGGTAGACGTACATGACATGAACGTGCCTGTTCTCGGTCAGTTCCTCCAGGACGATGCGGCATCCGGCCTTTCTCAGGCTGCGCCTGCTGCGGACGTATTCCTTCTCCGCCGCCAGCGAAACCCGCTCGAACCATTGCTGCCACACCCGGGACAGCTTCATGTTCTCCGCGAGCCTGCGGTCCCTTTCCACGGCCTTGAACAGGCAGGCGGAAACCACATAGTCGGCAACCAGGGCCTCAACGGTCTCATTCATGCCTCATCCCCCCCATTTTATATATTATACGAACATATGTTTGTGTAATCAATCACATGATTTGAGCCCCCGGAAAATCTGAAAATTTCTTTTGTTTTCCTGAAAAAAATGCTAAATTAAAATCATTGAATCGGTATATCCAACAGGTAGAGGAAAAAATTCACAGGATGGGATCCTATGACGCTGCAATTGCAAATGATTGGTACCGGGAATGCGTTTGCCAAAAAATATTTCAACAATAACGCTCTGGTTTACGCAAATGGCTTTACCCTGCTCATTGATTGCGGCATTACCGCGCCGCTGGCGCTGAATGCGGCGGGCAAGAAATTTTCGGATCTCGATGCCGTGCTGATCACTCACCTGCACGCGGATCATGTCGGAGGGCTGGAAGAGCTCGGTTTTCTGATGATCTACACGTACCAGCGGAAAATGAAGCTGTATATCGCCGAGAGTCTGGTCCGGCCTCTGTGGGAAAACTGCCTGAAGGCGGGGATGGAGGACGAAAGCCATTCCCGACTGGATGACTATTTCGAGGTCGTCCCGATGCGTCCGGGCCAACCGGTCGATATTTGTCCCGGATTGACCATCGAGCTCATGGAGACCAGGCATATCCCCGGCAAGGACAGCTACTCGCTGCTGATCAACGGGAAGTATTTTTACAGCGCCGACTCCCTGCTCGATGCGGAACTGCTCCAAAGGCTGCATCGCAGCGGCGTCAACCTGTTTTTCCATGACTGTCATCTCGGAGCGGATCCGAAGGTGCACGCCACCCTCGATCAGCTGCTGACGCTGCCGCCGGAAATCCAGCAGCGCACCTGGCTCATGCACTATCCGGACAACAGGGAAGAATACGAGGGGAAAACCGGCCCCATGCGCTTTGTTGAACAGCAAGTCACCTACAAGCTGGATGAAATGTGACCATCCGAAAAAAACATCCCGTTTCACGACCATCGGATCACAATGTCCAATGGTAGTGAGACGGGATGTTTCATTTTATCTCTCGACGTCGGTTTGACCGCCGACCGATGCGCGAGGGAAGCAAAATGCTTCTCTCGCGGTCATTCTATTCCTTCTTCTCCCTTCTCCCTGGCCCGAGCCATCTGCTGCCAGACTGCCCCTTCCGCCTCCTGCCCGCCGGTGATGCGGTCCAGAGCCATCCTGGCCTGCAGGGCGACCTCGAACTCCTCATCGTCCGCAGCCTTCTGCAGGGCTTCAATCGCAGTCTCGTCCCCGTGTTCATACAGGAAGCGGGCGGCTCGCCAGCGAACGAGCTTGTTTTCGTCCTCGAGCGCTTCCGTCATCGGCCGGATCGCCTCCCGCGCTCCCAGATCGGACAGCGTATCGCCCGCGGTGCGCCGCACCGCCGCGGAGCGGTCCTTCAGCGCCCCGATCAGCATCCCGAGCGCTTCGGGCGACCCCACCTCCCCGAGATACACAACGGCCAGCCGGCGCATGGACGCATTATCATCCTGCAGCGCCCGGGCGATGAGCGGCAGATTGTCCTCCGACGGTCTCAGCTGTCCGAAAGCCTGATAGCGCACGCGCCAGTCGGGGTGATCGAGATGCCCGGCAATTTCCTGATCGGACAAGTTTCTCCATTCCGGCAGCACATCATCCCCCGGAGCCGCCTTCTTCGCCTGCTCCACCAGTTGCCGCAGCCGCTCGTCGCCGTAGGCGGCCTCGATCTCGGCCACGGCCTGGTCCGCGATCTCCTCCGCTTCGCCGTAACGGACTCCCCAATCCTCCAGTTTTCGCTCGCGGATCAGATTGGGCGAGGCATACCCCGCTTCCATGGCGGCCGAGGCAAACCGGTCCGGCAGCGCCCGGCGTACCTCCGCCCCGTCGGTGCGCACGCGAATCTGCATCGGTATGCCGCGGAACACCTGCACGTACAAACGCGCCTCGACAAAACCGCCCTCATCGGCAAAATGCGAAGGCAGGCCGGCCGCGGCGTTTTCGCCAAACACAGCGCGCACCTCCTCCAGAACCCGTTTCCAGTCGGCGTTCGGATACCGCTCGAGGGACAGAAAGTCGGCGGTGCGAAAAACGCTTTTCACGCCGGGGATGTCCAGAAGTTTCCGGATGAGCGGAGGCGCGGACTGAAGGTTGTCTTTGGTGTATGTCCGGCCCCGTTCGACCCGTTCGTCCACATTCAGTTTCATCGCGTTCGGGCTCGGAGTCGGTTCGATCGACAGCAGCTTCAAGGTTCCGAATCCTCCCTTGTTCCAACAATATGCTTGTTTCCAACGATGGATGGGCAATGGTCCAGTGTCACATGTTTCATTACTGTCAATATTACCTCATGCGGACGGAATATGGTATGATCATTTTCAGAATGACAAGGAGGGAACATCATGGCATTGTGGAAGGAAGTCACCACATTGGACGAATGGGAAGCCCTGCGCCGGCGTTCCCATGAAAAGCCCGTGCTGCTGCTCAAGCACAGCACCCGCTGTCCCGTGAGCAGCAACGCGCTCAGGGAGTTTGAAGATTACGCGGAGCAACATCCGGACAAGCATGAATACGCCCTGGTAAAGGTGATCGAATCCCGCCCGGTGTCCAACCGGATTGCGGAAGATCTCGGCATTGTCCACGCCTCGCCGCAAATCTTCCTGCTCAAGGACGGAAACGCCTATTGGAATACTTCCCACTGGTCGATCACCACGGAGCATATCAGCGCCGTGGCCGATTGACGATATCAAAGGGCTCCCCGGCGGAACCACCGCGCTTTGGGGAGCCCTTTTTCTTCTACATTTTGATCTCCGGCAGCATGCGGATTTCTTCCCTCATGTCCGACTGGCACAACGGGCACTGCGGCTGTTGACTCAAGGAAAAGGCCTTCCTCATCCACCCCGGGCACTCATCGTTGGTGCACGCCCATACTTCCGTCTCCTCTTCGACGACCGGCTCCGCCGGTCTGCGCATGAACGCCATGCCCCGATCCCTCCTGGACGCTTGCATTTCACATACATAGTATGCCCGCGCATGACAGAAATACCCATTCGGGTTCGTCAATGTTCGCGCTCAGGCAGCTGTCCCACATAACTGTCGCTGTATTCGAGCAGCCGGAGCGCCCTTTCAAACTGATCGCGCAGCATGGACCTGTTGCGCGAACCTTGCGAAGCATGGACGAGGAGGATTTGCACGCCGTCCTCAAACCCCTCGCCGGGGATGAAAATGACCTCATCGTTAATGAAGGACCCCGACGGAAGGTAATAGCGGATCGGCAGCAAATTGTGCTCGTGATTGAGCAGGTCCTGGCCAAAATGGACAACATGGTCGATCCGCAGTCCGAGCAAATTGCAGATCGTCGGCATCAGGTCCACATGCCCTCCCACCTGGCCAAACGTCCGCCCCTCCGTCTCCCCCGGCACCGCGACAACGAGCGGAATATTGAACATTTGCGCGTAGTCGTACGCCCTGCCGTTCAGCTGTTGCAGCAGCTCCAGGTCCTTTTTGTCCAGGCTGTTGATCGGCAGTCCGAAATGGTCGCCGTATATGACCACCAGGCTGTTGTCCCACAGGCCGCTTTCCTTGAGCCCGTCGATGAACTGCCCGAGGGCGTAGTCGGCGTAATGGGCGGCGACCAGATACCGGCCGACGAGCGTCCCCTTGAACGGTTCCGGCAGTTCCATGCGGATTTTTTTCTCCGGCAGGAAATACGGATGGTGGCTGGACATGGAAATGACCATGGCGTAAAAGGGCTGGCCGGCCGCGGCGACCCGCTTCAGCTCCTGCAGCGTCTTGGCGTACAGCACTTCGTCGGATGCGCCGAAGGCCACCAGATCCGTTTCTCCAAAAAACTGCACATCGTAGGCCCTGTCAAAGCCGAGGGCCGGATACAGCAGGTCCCGGTTCCAGAACACGATGTCATTGGTGTGGAAAGTCATCGTTTCATAGCCCTGCTCCTTGAGCAGCCTCGGCAGTCCCGGCAGCACCCGGTCCCCGTATTTCTGGGAGGCGGCGCCGTCCGGAGGAATGTAGAGCGATGTGTTGACCAGAAATTCGCTGTCGGACGTGTTCCCCTGCCCGATCTGCTGGTACATGTTCGAAAAATAGAAATGGTCCTTCGCCAGCCGGCTCAGGTTCGGCATCACCGGAGTTCCGTCGATCTCGAGATCGATGAGGAAATTCTGGATCGATTCCAGCTGGATGACGATGAGGTTCCTTCCCTCCGCAGCTCCATAGAACGCTCTGTGTTCTTCCGGTTTGATCGGGGAGCCCTTCAGCCGGCGGATTTCCTCCGGCGTCACAAGGATCGTGTGATCCTCATCCGGCTTCAGCACGGAAAGAATTTCGTACACCTCATAGTTGATCAGCCCCATTTTTTCCGCCTTTTTGGATTCGTTGATGACATGGAGATTGGAAATGACAGAGGCGTAGCAGGCCAGAAGCGCGACGCCCAACACAGCTCCGGCGGTGTGGCGGCTGATGGGGGCGGACGAAAGCGCCCACGCCCGAAACCGGCGATTGCCGAAATAAAGCGCGATGGCCAGCAAAATGTCGGCAAACATAAGCACATAAAACGGATCGGTCAGGTTGACGACGCTTGCCCGGATATGCACGACCTGCCCGATCTGCGCCAGCGCCCGGTAGGTGACGATCACTCCGTAGTACTTGTGATACATGATGGCGGAAAACAACACGGCGGTCAGGATAAAATTCACCGACACGAGCCAGAAAAACCTGCGGGCCGCCGTTTTGCGCACGAGCAGTTCCACGAGCATCGCGACCGCAACAACGGACAAAAACTCGATCACCAGATGGGCGATGTTGAAATCCCGAAAGATCGAAAGCTGAGTGATGAGCAATTTGATCGTCAGCAATGCGCCAAAGACCGCCAGGGGCCTGGCAAGCCAACGCTTCCAACCGGTTTCCATTCCGATCCTCCCGATCTGCAGAACATCTTTTGGATGTTTTCCATATATTTTTATTATCAGGAAGCTGTCGCTTCGTTCCGAGGAGGTGCCGGCAATGATCGTCGATGACAAGCTGCTCGGTCCGTATGACCGGCCTTTTCCCGCGCCGGTTCCACGACAAAAGGTCCGCCCGGCCGTTCCGCCGGCGGGTGCGCAGCCGGTCCGGCCGGACAGCCGGGGGCGGGACGGGCGGCGAAAAAAGGACGATTCGCACATTACGGAGCCGGTCCTTGCAGACGAGGACATCCGGGACTTGCCGCCTTGTCCCGCCGGGAAACGGATGTCTGACGGTCAGCGCTTGTCCGCGGGGCGGCAGGTCACCGTCTCCGGACAGCGGTACGACGAACTGCTGGAAAAGGAGCAGCGGCTCCGGCGGCTGGAGGAACTGCTCGGCAGGCTGTGCGAGTTTTCCGTGCTTGGCATGAAGGAAGGGCGGATCCGTTACTCCGCCCGAATCAGCAAAAGGGAAGCCGAAAGCCTGCTTTGGGAGCTGCTTCGCCGCCATTCCTCCGGAATTCCTCCTCTTCCGGCTCCCATGCGGGGCCTTTACCCGGACTTCCGGCTGGAACAGGTGGAAGTCGGGGACTGACAAACAAAACCAATTTCTATTCTACCATTCTCCTGTCCGGAATGGAAACGATCCCCGCGGGACCTGAACGGGGTTGAGATGCAAAATTGCCCGGCTGACATGCAGCTCGGGCAACTTTTGTGCTGATCGCGAACTTTTTTGGCGCTGATCGCGTATTATTTTTCTTTCCAGGCGTTCTCCGGCGTCCAGGTGGATTGGTACGTCCTGTGCAGGCCGTCATCATGCGCCTTGGCCGATTTCAGCGTGATCGGAGCGGCGATAAAGAGCGGAATGCTCGCCATTTCCCTGCCGAAAATAGCGCCGTTCAGCTGCACGATGATCTCCTTCTTCTCATCCAGGGTTTTCGCCGAGTTGGCGGCCACGATCAGTTCCTCGATGTCTTCGGGCAGCGCCGTTTGTCTGTAGTGCGTTCCGTTCTTGGACAGGTTGCGGATCAGGTTGAACACGACTTCGTTGTCCACGCGGAAGGTGGAATGCAGGAAGCCGTCCCAGTCGCCGCCGGTCGCGGACATTTCCTGCCATTTGGCGTTATCCACCGGATTCAGGTTCAGCTTGATGCCCACATTCCCCAGGTACCCCTGAACAGCGGTGTAAATATTGGTCAGTTCCTGGCTCACGGGATAAGTGACGGTCGTCTCGAAACCGTTGGCATAGCCCGCTTCGGCCAGAAGCTGCTTCGCCTTTTCCGGATTGAAGTCATAGACTTCCACCTTGTCGTTGTAAGCCCAGGTTCCCGGCACGCTCCACTGGTCGGAAGCGATGTTGTAGCCGTAGGACAGGCTGTTCACGATCGCATTCCGGTCAACGGCATAGCTGATCGCCTTGCGCACATTCACGTTGGACAGCGGGGAAGACGATTTTTTGCTGTCCGGCGCCATGCTGGTGCCCACTGCGCCCATCCCGTTTTCCAGAATGACGACATTGAACTGGTTCTTCAGCGTGTTGGCCGTGGTCGAGGATGCGTTGAAATAAATGTCGTATTCGCCGGTCGACATGGAGGATTCAGCTGTGGTCGAATCGGCAAACAGATGCCATTCGATCTTGTCCAGGTAAGGCTTGCCCTCCTGCCAGTAGTCCTCGTTCTTCACGAACTCGACGATGACATCCTTTTCCCAGCGGGCGAACTTGAACGGTCCGGTGCCGACGGGATTGTTCGCCGCCCAGTCCTGTCCGCCATTCTTTTCAAAGGCGGTCGGAGAAATCATGAGCGCAAACGGGAACAGCTGGTCGACGAAGCTGTTGGCCCAGCGGTTCAGCTTGATGACCAGGCTGTATTTGCCGGTCACCTCGATGTCTCCGATCGGAGCGCCTTCCGCGCGCCCGTTGTCACGGAACATGAGCAGGTTCCACTTCACCGCTTCCGCGTCAAAATCGGTGCCGTCGTGGAATTTGACGCCTTCCTGGAGCTGCACGGTCACCGTCAGTTTGTCCGCATCGACTTCCCAGCTTTTCGCCAGATGAGGAATGGTGGCTCCCGTCTCATCGTGCTTGCCGAGGGTTTCCAGCGCGGTGGACGCGACAACGGAATCCTGCACCGAACGAATGATCCACGGGTTGCCAAGGTCGTTCAGCGCACTCGACAGGACGATTTTCAGCGTGCCGCCGTACTTGTTGTCGCCGGCAGGCGCCGCCGGGCCCGAACCGCCGGAATTCGACCCGCCGGAACCGGATCCGCCGGGCGAGCCGCCGGAATTCGACGAACCCCCGGAAGATTGGCCGCCGGTATTGGAGCTGCTGCCGCCATTGCCGCCGGAGCAGCCCGCCAGAACAATGCTGATCGTGAGAAGCAGCGTAATGCTCACTGTTAACCATTTCGGAAAACGAACATGTTTACTCATCATTTCACACCCTTTTTCTTGTTTTCTACCTTTCTAAATCCCCCTGCAATCCCCCTGCACATCTGCCAGAAACCGCTTTCTTTCCTCGCTCGGCATCCCCCCTTTCGCCAGGTCCAAAGTTTCATGGAGCGATTGGATCCGGATCAGCCCGCAGGATGAAACAGGGCGGTCAGTTCGCGCATGTCCCCGACCTGCTCCAGGTTCAGGATCATGTCCGCCGCCCGGCGCAGATTGCTTTCCGGAATTGGCACTGCCGTATGCTGCGCGCAGGACAAAAACTTGCCGACCAGAAGCTCGTCGCTGATCGGATGATCCGGATGGCCGAAGGGAGTCTCCACCTTCTCGGTAAAGGTCTGCCCGCCGGCTTCCATGATCACCGTGCCATGCAGCGTTTCCTTGAAGGAAAGACTTTCATCCACCTCGTAGGACACCTTCTGCGCCGTTTCGAGCACCTGACGGTTCCTCAGGGCTTCCTCCGCAAAATGATCCAGCGTCACGTCGCCGTAATGGACGGCGGTGGCTATGACAAACGGAATGCTGAACTTGGCGTTGATCGGAGTGGCGGGCGCCTTCTTGGCGGCAAGCGGTTCGCACAGCATCTGGTTGACCTTGCTGACCACCGCCTTGATCGAAGTGATCTGCTCCGGCTTCAGGCCATGTTTGCGCATGATGTTCTGCACGCCCTCGATATACGGATGGGTGCCGCGGCAGCTTGGCCACAGCTTGAAGCTGATGCGGGCCGCCTCATACCGCTCGCCCAGCTCGTTCGTCAGGACTTCGGGATTGTAACGTCCCCTGGCGAAGGCATGGAAAAATCCCCTCTTGCCTTCAAAGGGCTCGGTGAATCCGCTCACTCCCTCTCTCGCCAGCAGGGCGGACACAACACCTGCCTTGGCGGCAAAGGAATCCCGCACCGAGCGGATGACCGACTGCGGATTGTTGGTCAACTCCGCGCTGCACGTCGCCTGGCACATGGTCAGGGAGAAGGCGTCCAGCACTTGCTCCGCCGTCAGGTTCAACAGCTTCGCCGCCGAGGCGGTGGCCCCGTAGGCGCTGAATACCGGAGGCATGTACCATCCGTACTGCAGCAGGTCCTCCTCGAGGGACAACCCCATCCGGCAAACGAGCTCGCTGCCCAGGGTGATGGCCGCGAGGAACTCCCTGCCGCTCACCCCGCCGGCCGCTTCCGCAACCGCCAGCGCCGCCGGGATGGAGGCGGCATTGGAGTGGACGAAGGCGTCGTCATGGGTGTCCTCGAAGTCCAGGGCATGGGACATGGCTCCGTTGGCGAAGGCTGCCATCGGAGCCGGAACCCTTCGGGCATAGCCGAGAATGGTGCTCTCCGGCTCCCCGCCTCCGGACACGGCAAACCGGACGAGCGGCTCGCAGCCGTCTCCGAGACGGTTGGCGGCGAGAATGACGCCGATCGTATCCAGCAGGCTTTTTTTCGCGACCTGGATCGTCTCGGCGGGAATCTGCTCATATGTAGTCATGGCGATATGGTCCGCGATTTTCCGGGAAATGGTCATGAAGGATCCTCCTGTTTCTGTCTGCAGCTGTTAGCAACCTTTAATCCGTCAGCACAACTTCGTCGCCTTCCACCCGGTAGCCGGTTTCCAACCCCTGGGATGCGGAAATTTCCTCCATGTACGCGACGATATCCGCAAACCGCGGATCCTCGGCCGTGAGCACTTCCGGCTCCTCCCGGTCGTTGAGCTGCACCGGCAGGAAGGATACCCGGGCGATGCGCCGGTCCCTGATGACGCATTTCACCAGGATCGTCTTGTAGGAATCCGGGGGCAGCGATTTCTTTTCCGGTTTCCAGTCCGGACTGAGCGACTGGATCTCCTTGAAGGAATCCTTCTGCTTTGCCTTTTCGTCAAAGGTGAAGGGAGATTCCAGGGCAAAGTTGGCCAGGCTGTAGAAAATGGCCTTGCCCTTGTACACCTCCGTGCCCTTCAGAATATGCGTATGATGGCACAGGACCAGATCCGCGCCGGCATCGATCGCCGCCCGCGCCGCCTCCTTCTGGTAATCGGCGATGACGGCGGGCACGAAATGAATGCCGTTGTGCATCGACACGATGACGATGTCGGCCTGCTGCCTCGCCTTGCGGATATCTTCCCGCATCGCTTCCAGGTCGCCCCGATGGGTAAACGTGTGGATCCGGGCCGGCGTTCCCGGCTGGTCGTGCTCAATCTGCTCGTACAGCGTGTGCGCCCTCAGCGGAGCGCATCCCGGCCGGTCCTTCTCCGCCCAATACCCTTGCGGCAGGATCGAGTTATAGCCGAGAAAGGCGATGGCCGTGTCGTTCTTCCGGATGATGGCCGGCCTGCGGGCTTCCTCCAGATTGGCCCCGACGCCGATGACATGCAGTCCCTGTTCCTGCAGCGCCTGAATCGTGTCGAAAAACGCGTCCACTCCCCAATCCATGCAGTGATTGCTGGCGAAGGAGACGACATCGAATCCGGCGCGCCTGATGGCGCCGGCAGCCGCAGGGTCGGCGCGCATGGCCAGACGAGCCTGGGGCAAAGGCGTCCCTCTCCTGGAAAGGGCGGGCTCCAGCTGGCAAAAGGCGATATCTCCCTGACTGATCAATGGCGTGACGTGCTGAAACATCGTGTCCGGGTTTTCCCGGTTCGGGCCCACATCCCCCGCAGCGTACAATACGATTTCCTGGTCGTTCAATGCCGTGATGCCTCCCGCTACTGGATTGAAAATCAAAGGGTTGACAGCGCTTTCCATAACCTGAAAGAAAAAGAAAATCCGGTAAATGATTCACTACAAGAATAATTTATTTTCTAAAATATGTCAATGCTTTCCGGGGAAAAGAGAATGGACAGAACTGCCGGATGATCATCCGGCAGTTCCATCGGCCAATGCATCATGATTCGCGGATTATTTCTTGATGTAGGCAAGTTCCGGAGTCCATTGGGGAGTGTGCCAGTTGGTGTCATACACGTAATCCTGGTTTGCCGAGATCGACTTTTGGCCGTAGATCCAGTAAGCCATGGCAAACTCGTCCGCCTGCACTCTCTGCAGCTCGTGCACGACCTGAATGAGCTCATTCTGGTCAGAGGTGACGGTGGCTTTTGCGATCAGTTCCTTCACCGGATCCGGATTGTACACGGACGGAAGGCGAATATGGCTCACTTCCGGACCGAGCAGACGGGACCAGGCGCCCAGCTCGTTCGGGTTGATGGTGAACGGAATGATCGCCAGGCCGTCTTTCCATCCTCCCTTCTCCGGTCCGCCGGTCACCAGCGTGTGATAACGCCCTTGATCCATCAGGTCCACTTCCGCGTTGATGCCGACTTCCTTCAAATATGCCTGGACCGCGGTCAGCACGTTGCGGTAACCTTCCGTATTTTGCGCGTAGAGGGTCGTGCTGAATCCGTTCGGATATCCGGCTTCGGCCAAGAGCTGCTTCGCCTTTTCCGGATCATACGGATATCCCTTCACATTCGGGTTGTAAGCCCAGCTTCCATTGACAGCCAGCTGGTTGGACGCTTCAAAGAACCCGTTGCCGAGCGTTTTGGCGATCGCCTCGAAGTCGATGGCATGGGCCACCGCCTGGCGCACCTTCAGGTTGGTGTACACCGATCCCTCGTTGTTGCTGTCCGGCAAGAGGGAAAGCATCGACGCCGCCTGCTCGGAAGCGTGGACCTGGAATTTGGCCGCCTGCAGGTCAAGAGCGGTCTTCGGATCGATGCCGAACACGACATCCACTTCGCCGTTCATGAAGGCCGCGGCCAGAGACATGGCGTCGGGAATGATGATCATTTCAATACCGTCCAGATACGGCATGCCTTCCTGCCAATAGTTGTCATTGCGCTCATAGATGACTCTGTCGTCCTTCTCCCAGCGGACAATCTTGTACGGGCCCGTGCCGACCGGATTGGCATCCGCCCATTCGGAGCCCTTCTCCTCTAGGGATTTCGGCGAAACCATCATGCCCGGAATGGCCGACAGATAGCTCAACAGCAAGCTGTCGTATTCCGACAGGGACAGTTTGACCGTATATTCGTCAACAACCGCGACATCCTTCACCTTGGCCAGTTCCGCACGGCCGGTGGCGATATAGCGGTCCAGATTCCATTTGACCGCTTCGGCATTGAACGGAGCTCCGTCATGGAACTGAATGCCCTGCTTCAACCAGATGGTGATGGACAGCTGGTCGTCGGAGACCTCGTACTTTTCGGCCAGGTACGGAACAGGCGTGCCGGACGAATCCCGCCGGAACAGTCTTTCCACCGCCGGAGCCGCGAAGTTCGGGTCATTTTGCGACAGAACGATGGTCGGATCTCCCAGGTTGTTCGGACCAACCTGCGTGCCGACGCGAAGGATGCCGCCCTTTGGCGGACCTTCATTTTGTGGAGCCGCCGGCTGCTGGCTCCCTCCACCCTGGCTGCCGCCCGATCCGCCGGAAGTGCTGCCGCTCTGGGAGCCGCCGCTGTTCGACCCGCCGCCGGACGAACAACCGGCCACAACCAGCGCAAGGCAAAGCATGGCGGAAATGAGCATGAACATCAGCTTTCTGCCTTTGTAGCCCTGCTTCATTTTCATTACCCCTCCGTTTGCAAACAATTTGGAATAGCAGGAATCCCGCATGGTGAACCAATGCGGATACACTCATTGTAAGGCATGAAGTAAGGGTTTACATGCCCAAATCTTTGTGGTCGATGCTATTTTCATCGCTTTTTGGGGACGCTTTCCCCAACAAAAAAACCGCTCGTCAAGAGCGGTTTGAGCGGATGTGCGCCGCATGATTCGATGCCGCGTTCTGATCTTGCGCCGCGATTTCGCGTTCGCGTTATTGGCCCAGCAGTTCGTTGAGCCGGTCGATCCCGGCCTGTGAGCACAATTCATCCTGCTCGCCGGTTCCGCCGGACACGCCGATGCCTCCGATCAGGTGGCCTTCATGGCGGATCGGCAGACCTCCGGTCAGGATGTTCATGCGGTCCAGTTTGTTAAGCCCGTGCAAAAGCTGCGGATTGGCCTCCATTCTCGGATACCATTCCCTCGTCGGTCTGTTGAAGCTTGCGGCCGTGTAGGCCTTGTCCTGGCTCACCCGGGAGCTCAGGAGCGGCGCGCGGTCCATGCGCACAAACACCTTCAGATTTCCGCCGTCGTCCACGATGGCCACGGCGATGTGGATGGACAGTTCCCTCGCCTTTTCCAGCGCCGCCTGCGCCATCTGCAGCGCCAATTCCTCGCTCAGATAGGGCTTGCTGTTGAGTGTTGCCATGGATCGTTCCCTCGCTTTCCAAATGATTTCCGTGCGATCAGCAAACGTATTTTTCTTCTTCAATGACGCGGGCCGCCACCTTCCGCCTGGCTTCGACCCGGTCAAACGCCGCCATCTCCTCCGGCGCCCGCAGCCGTTCCCACGCTTGTTCTCCCTGCTCCCCGATACCGAGGGAGGAGACGATATCCCTTGCCCAGGCAAGCACCTTTTCGTAGGACTCATGGATGAATGCCGCTGTCATCAGGCGGGATACCTGCGCCTTGGCTTCTCCGTCCCTCGCCATCCGCTTGCGCGCCCGGATGGAGACGCTCTCCATCGCATACAGGTGAATGGCGATATCGGCCAGATGGGCGCAGATCTCCTGCTCCTGATCGAGCCCATGGCCGAATGTCCGCACCGCTTGCGCGAGAAGCCACCGGAACCACTGCCGGGCCGATTCGGTCAGGCGCTGCTCCAGATCCAGGGGCGCGCCGCTTCCCGCCCCATTCCATTCCGGCAGCGCCGGCTCCGATGCCAGAAGCGGCAAGGCTCCCTGGGAGCACCGCTTCACAATGGTGCCGGGGATGAGCATCCGGTTGATTTCATTCGTTCCCTCAAAGATGCGGAAAATCCGCGCATCGCGGTAAAGCCGCTCAATCCGGTACTCCTGGGTGAACCCGTATCCCCCGTGAATCTGCACGCCCTCGTCGACGGCAAATCCCGCCGTTTCGCTGCCAAACACCTTGATGATCGAGCATTCCAGGGCGTATTCGGCGATTGCCTTGGCGGACTGGGCGCCCGAATGTTCTGCGCCGAGGTTGATGGCGCCGAGCGCCTCGTCGAGCAGCCCCCCCGTGCGGTAGAGCATGCTTTCCAGCGCATAGGCGCGAATGTTCATGTCCGCCAGTTTCCGGCCGATGAGCGGGAAAGATGACAGGCTTTTGCCAAACTGCTTGCGCTCGTTGGCGTACCTGGCGGAAATGCCGATCACATCCTTGCTCAGTCCCAGGCTTCCGGCGCCCAGCTTGATGCGGCCGATGTTCAGAATATTGAAGGCGATGATGTGTCCCCTGCCGACCTCTCCGAGCACGTTTTCCACGGGAACGGGCACCTGGTCAAAGGTGAGGGCGCAGGTGGAGGACCCTTTCAGCCCCATCTTTTTCTCCTCCGGCCCGATGGTCAATCCCGGGGAATTTCGCTCCACGATAAAAGCGGTAAAATCGGTCCCGTTCACCTTGGCGAAAACGATAAACAGGTCGGCAAATCCCGATCCGGAAATGAACTGCTTGGACCCGTTCAGCACATAATGGGTTCCGTCTTCGGACAAGGTCGCCGTCGTCCGGATGCCGAGCGCGTCGGTGCCGGCGGAAGCTTCGGTGAGCGCGTAGGCGGCCAGCTTCCGGCCGAAGACGATGTCCGGCAGCCAGGTCCTCTTCTGCCGCTCATTTCCGAAAAACACAATCGGGAGCGATCCGATGCCGGTCTGGCCTCCGTAGGAAACGAAAAAGGAAGGGACTCTCCCGAACTTTTCGCTCAGGATGAGCGCGCTGACCTTGTCCGTCTCGATGCCCCCGAACGCTTCCGGCACCTCGGCTCCCAAAAGCCCCAGCTCGCCGGCAGCCCTGAGCTTGTCCACCGTCAGCCCATAGCTCAGCTTCTGCTCCATCTCCTCTTCCAGCGGATCCAGCTCGTTCGCCACGAAATCTTCGGCCAGCTGCGCGATCATGCGATGTTCCTCGGTGAAATCCTCCGGCATGAACACCCTTTCCGGTTCGGTATCCGTCCAGAGAAAACGGCCTCCCGGCAGTTGATTTGCGTCCAGACTCACAGTTGTTCCTCCTTGCTGATGTCATACAATGAATGAGCGCTCATTTTTCTGCACGGGTCCATTGTACCATGGCCATTCTTTTCATGACAACAGCAGCCACTGGGCGATCGTCGCCAGGAGCGGAATTGTAACGAGACTGAGCAGGGTGGTGGTCAACAGAGACATCGCGCCATATTCCTCGTCCGCTCCGGACATGGCCATGATGATGGAGGCGGTGGCGATATTGGGCAGGCTGGCCAGGATCAGAATGAGAAATTTGACTTCCGTGCTGTAGAAGGGCAGGAACGACAACATGCACAGCGCCAGCAACGGGAACACGATGAGCTTCAGGGACACCGGCAGGGACAGCAGTTTCAGGCTGACCCTCATTCTCGCCTTGAACATCGCCATGATGAGCATGCCGATGTAAAACATGGACAGGGGGCTCGCGGCCCCGGACAGCGTCCCGATCACTTCCCTTGCAAACCGTCCGGGTTCCAGATCCAGGAGGATGATGACCACCCCGATCGCGATCGCGACGATGGGGCCGTTGATGACGGATTTGAGGCTCTTTACACTCATTTTCCGGCGTTCGGGCTGCACGAACCAGGCTCCGAACGACCAGAGGATCGGAGCCATCCCCGCATCGAACACCGCGGCCATCAGCGCGCCCTTCGGTCCAAACATTGTCGCGCAGAGCGGAATGCCGATCAGCCCAAGGTTTCCGAAGATGGACAGAAACCCGGCTTCCCTCGCCTTTTGCGGGCTCAGGCGAAACGCCCTGGCGATGAGCCATCCGAGGAAAAGTCCCGTCAGGGTAAAGATGAAGGAAAAGGCGAAAATGCCGAACAGCTGCCTGAGCAGCTCGCGGTTCGTCTCCAGCTGCAAAAATCCGTTCAAAATGAGCGCCGGCAGCGTGACATAAATGATGAGAAAGATGAGCAGCTTTCGAATGTCCGGATTGATCGCCACCACTTTGTGCCCGACCCACATGCCGAGCCCGAGCATGACGGCGATTTTGCCGATGGCGATCAACAAGATGGAGAAGTCCATGTTTCCGTCGTTCCCTTTCCGCAGGCAATCTTGCAATCTCGCAAACTTTCATTCCTGCCCTATCCTATCGCTTCGCCGGCCAAAAAGCAAGCCATTGCGCATGCCGGACAAAAAACAGGGATCCGCCGAATCATTCGACGGATCCCTGTTTTGCCAATCATGCACCGATGACGCCGGAGGCTTGTCCGCCACGGGAACTGCATTATTTGTTCAGCAGTTCTTGCGGAGCTTCTGCCCGGTGATACCACCACGGGGAAGCAACCGTCACGGCGGTCAGAGCAACGAGGGACAGAGCCCTGGAAGCGAATACAGCCAGCTTCTTCATTGGAACTCACCTCCTTATTTTTACAGTCATTAGAGATGCTGTAAAAAATGCCTTTAACAGTAAATCCGAGCCTATGAAAATATTACCACAAACTAGCAAAATTGACGAGAGTTTTAGATATAAAAAATATTTTTCAGGTATGCGTGTTTTGCCCTTTACATCTGACGGGGCAAAAATGAGCAGAAGCACAATGGAAATAATGGATAAATAAATCTGGATGCCGTCCGGCACCGGGATATGCGGCAATGTCGAAAGCAGCGCGGTGGAGACGAGGAAACAGGTCAGCGCCGATTCGAAATGAAATCCACCAGCGAGAAAACGCATCACCGCAAAGGCGATCATGGTGATGATCGTTTCCGTCATCTTGCCCGTGATTCCACCGATCAGAAGGCAGGCAACCATCACCGTCGTACCGTTGAACAGCGAGATGAGCGCGAATTTCATGACCTCGACGCTCGCGGTCTGATCCGGCGCCTTGTTTTTGATGGAAACCGCAATTTTTTCCGCCCATTCGTAGCTCATGAGAAAAACTTCCTCTCCTTTATCGTTGATAAAAAGAGCAGGATGCCCACGGAAATGACCAGAATCAGAATGATGATGAACATGTACAGCGGCTCCGTCTTTAACAACGTAAAAATATACATGATGCCGGCTCCCACAACGGAAAACAGGGATACGATGATCAGCGCAGTTGTTTCCTTGGATTTCACGGTACTTTTCCGTTCTTCCTGGGACGGAATGAAGGCAAATCCCAGATTTCGAGAACGCAGAAGACTGGAAATTCCGAATGTGGAAGCGGCCGAAAGCAGCGCCACTCCTGCCATCGGCCAAGTCATGGCCTCCAGCTGAAACCCCGACTCTCTGGCAATGTAAACCAAGATCCCCTGAATCAGTCCATAGGACAGGTAACCCAAAGTCCCCATGATGGTGGCATAGATCGGATGCACTTTAATGACCAGCCAGATCAGAATGATCAAAATCAGGATTTGGACAAACGGCACATAGGCGCTGAGATTTTCCGTTCTCATTGAATAGGAGACATAGGAAAGGGCCAGCGCGACAAATACCATGTGATACTTGAGATATCCGAACTCAAACCGGAACACGGTGAAAATCAGAACCAGAATCGCTATGTACTCGATCGAAGAAATGACCGTAAACACTGCCAGATCCAAAAAACTCATTGTTGCCAGGCCCCCGTTGACTCCATGATCAGTTCTTTCTATCTATACTTGTATCTATATGGATGATGCATTCACTATTAATATATCGAATTCTACCTGTTTCGTCACTTCTTTTTTGGAAGAGGACGTCAGGCGGTCCCGGCCGGACGAATTCGACCCGGGGACGCTTTTCCGCGTATAAAAAATGGAATATGATTAAGGGGGAAAAGCATACATAAGGAAAGCGAGTGGAAATCCATGAAAAAACTGGGAACGGCCGGATTGATGGTGCCGCCCATCGGCCTTGGCTGCATGGGCATGTCCGCCATGTTTTACGGAGGCGCTCCGGAGGACCGGTCCATCGCCACCCTGCATGCCGCCATCGATCACGGAATGAATCTCATTGATACGTCCGACATGTATGGTTTTGGCCATAACGAAGAGCTCGTCGGCAAAGTGGTCCGCCAGCGCCGGAACGAGGTCGTGCTGGCCACCAAATTCGGATTCGTGCTGCGGGAGGACGGGCAGCGCGTCATCGACTGCCGTCCGGAGCGGGTCAGAGAGGCGTGCGAAGCGAGCCTGCGGAGGCTTGGAGTGGACACGATCGATCTGTATTACATGCACCGGTTGGACCGCAATGTGCCGGTGGAGGAAACCGTCGGGGCGATGGCCGAGCTGGTGAAGGAAGGCAAGGTGCGCTACATCGGCCTGTCGGAAGTGTCCGCGGACACATTGCGCAGGGCCTCCAGGGTCCATCCGATCACGGCGCTGCAGTCCGAACTGTCGATCTGGACCAGGGACATCGAAGCGGACATCATTCCCGCCTGCCGGGAGCTCGGCATCGGCATCGTCGCCTATTCCCCCCTCGGACGGGGCATGCTCTCCGGCCGCATCCGGTCCCGGGACGATTTCGCCCCGAACGACTCCCGCCACCGCATGCCCCGGTTCATGGGGGACAACTTCGAGCACAATTTGCAGGTTGTCCGCGAGGTGGACCGGATCGCCGAGGAAAAAGGCGTCACGCCGGCGCAGGTCGCCCTCGCCTGGGTCATGTCGCGGGGCGATGACATCGTTCCGATCCCCGGCACCACCCGTCCGGAACATGTGGTCGACAACCTCGGCGCCCTTCAGGTGAAGCTGACGGAGGAAGAGCTGAGGCGCCTCGAGCCGATCGCCTCCCGGATCAAGGGCGAGCGTTACGATCCGGACCGGATGAGCAACATCGACAAATAGGCCCCATCGGGGGGTTGCCAAACGTACAAACGTATACGGGATGCTTTCATCCTGGATATACATTCTCCCTGGTATAAATTCAGCCCTTTTCCCTCATCCTGTTAACAGTCGAACCACGATCAGATGAAGACGGAATGAGGTGAAAAGGATGAGCTGGCTTCAGGCCGTATCCCGATGGATGGAGGACCGCAAAGCGAGAAAGATCGAGCGGCACCGCGCATTGGGCACCTGTCCGGAATGCCAGGGCAGCGGATTTCTCCCCTTCGCCGCTGGCGACCTGGGGCTTCCCGTCTTTCAGGAAGGCTGCTACGGCTGCGATGGCTCCGGTCGGTTCGCCGACTGGGAAGCCCGCCAGCAGCTCTGACGGCACATGCCTCGAGGACTCGCGCGGATTTTTTGCCCGTTCCATACCTGTCCGGTTCCGGATCATGGACAGCACATATGCTGGAAACAGGAAACCGGAAAGGAGATGTGAGGGCGTGAAACAGGCGGTTCGCAAGGAAGATGTGCGCAAGCTGCTGGGCAAGCCTGTGTTTGCCGTGACCAAAAGCGGCATGCGGGTGTCGGGCAGGCTGGTGAAGATCAAGGGAAACAGGATTTATATCGCGAATGAAAAAGGAAAGGCCGCCACGAAGGCAATCCTTCCCCTGGCGCTGTTTGACCTGCTGGCCATCGGCACCCTGCCGTACGGATACGGGTACGGTTATCCATACGGAGCCTTCGGTTACGGTTCATACGGTTTTCCGTACGGCGGCTTCGGGTACCCGTACGGATGGTTTTGAATCCGGCCCGAACTACGCACCTCCGCCAACCTGCGCGGGGGTGCGTTCTGTTTTGTGCGATCCGGGGAGCGCGCAAGGAGTGCGAAGATGGCGCGGAAGATGATATAATGGAACCCATGGATATGCACAAGAGGTGTTGGATGTGAACCGAAAAGCGGTCGTCGTGTTCAGCGGCGGGCAGGACAGCACCACCTGCCTCATCTGGGCGCTGAAAACGTTTGAAGAAGTACAGACGGTTACCTTTCAATACGGGCAAAGGCATGCCCGGGAGCTGGAATGCGCCGCGGAGATCGCCAGGGATTTTTCCGTCCGGCATCATGTGCTGGATCTGGGACTGCTGAACCAGCTGAGCCCGAATGCCCTGACCCGCGGCGACATCGACATTGTCGAAGGAGGCGACGGGCAGCTTCCTTCGACCTTTGTCGACGGACGCAACCTGCTGTTTCTGTCCTTTGCCGCCATTTTGGCCAAGCAGCTCGGCTATCACCATATCGTCACCGGCGTTTGCCAGACGGATTTCAGCGGATATCCGGACTGCCGCGACGTGTTTGTGAAATCGCTGAATGTGACGCTCAACCTCGCCATGGACTATCCGTTTGTCATCCATACCCCGCTCATGTGGCTGGACAAGAAGGAAACGTGGAAACTGGCCGACGAGCTCGGCTACTTTGAATACGTGCGGGACAAGACCCTGACGTGCTACAACGGGATCATGGGCAGCGGATGCGGCGAATGCCCGGCCTGCCGGCTGAGAAACCGGGGGCTCGAACTCTACTTGAAAGAACGGGGAACGAACAAGTGAACACGGAAGTGAAAGTGTGCAAAATCTTTACCTTTGACGCGGCCCACCAGCTGGTGAACCACAAGGGCAAATGCGCCCATCTGCACGGTCACACCTACCGTCTGGAGGTCGTGCTGAAGGGGCCGCTCAAAGGTCCGGACACCCCGAGTGACGAAGGCTTCGTCATCGACTTCGGGGACATGAAAACCATCATCAAGGAAACGGTCGTCGACCGGCTCGATCACGCGTTTCTCGCCTGCGGCAACGAGCCGGCGCTGGAGGTGCTGAGGCAGACCAATTCCAGGGTGGCGATGCTTGGCTTCCGCACGACGGCGGAAAACCTTTGCATCTGGATCTGCCGCACCCTGAGGGATGCCGGACTGCCGGTCTGTTCCGTGAAGCTGTGGGAGACGCCGAACAGCTGGGCGGAAGTGATGGCCGAAGACGTGCCTGACGAGCCCGCATACGGCACGGTTGGGGGTTGCGACTGTGAGTAGGCTGCCGGTCATCGAAATGTTCGGACCGACCATCCAGGGGGAAGGCGCCGTCATCGGAGTGAAAACATTGTTTATCCGGTTGTACGGATGCGACTACAAATGCAGCTGGTGCGACTCCGCCTTCACCTGGAACGGCACGGCCATCGGCGAGGTGAGCAGGCTGGACACCGGCGAGATCTTGTCGCGCCTGAGGGAACTCGGTCTCGACGGGTGCCGGTACGTCACGATCACCGGCGGCAATCCCGCCCTGTACGGACAACCCGTCGAAGCTCTCATCGACGCGCTTCACGGGCTGGGCAAGCTGGTGAACGCCGAAACCCAGGGATCCATCTGGCAGGACTGGCTCCCCAAGGTGGACAGGCTGTCGATCAGCCCGAAACCTCCCAGCTCCGGCATGCGGCCGGATCTTGAACGGCTGGACAGCATCATGTCGCGGCTCGACCCCAGGAAGGCTTCGCTCAAGATCGTCATCTTTGACGAGGCGGACCTGGCCTTCGCCAAATCCGTGCACCGCCGGTATCCGGCCTTTGAATGCTTCCTGCAGACGGGGAATGCCCGCGTCCATGACTCCGGGGACATCTCCGGCCATTTGCTCGAACGCCTCGGCTGGCTGTTTCAGCGGGTCATTGAGGATGACGAATGGCGGGACGCGCGGGTGCTTCCCCAGCTCCATGCCCTTGTATGGCATAATGAAAGGGGCCGCTGAGTTTCAGCGGCCCACATTTTTTCAGGACAGTCCCCTTCAGCCGGTCGATTCCCTGACCACGAGCTCCGGCGCGATGATCTGCCTGAACGGCTGCCGGTCCAGGCCGTTCATCCGCTCGTGCAGCAGTTCCGCCGCCATCATGCCGATTTTTTTCGGGAAGGCGGAGATGGTCGTGAGGCGCGGGAACGTCTGCTCCGTTTCCGGAATGTTGTCAAATCCGATCACCGCCACATCCCTGCCGGGCTCCAGCCCCATCTGCCTCAGTCCCTGCATCGCCCCAAGGGCAACGATGTCGTTGTAGCAAAACAGCGCCGTTGGAGGCTCGATGCCGGCGAACAGCTCGAGCACCCCCTGCCTGCCTCCTTCCCTTGTGTCCGGAGTATTCAGGATCAGGCGGTCATCCTGGGGAAGCCCGTGAAGTTCCAGCGCCTTCCGGTATCCCTCCCTGCGGTGCCTCCAGGCGGAGGACGCGGGAGTGCCTCCGAGATACGCGATCCTCCGGTGGCCTCGTCCGATCAGATGCTCGGTGGCCATGTACCCCCCCTGCACGTTGTCCACCCCGATGTAGTCAAATTCCGTTCCGGTTGAGACCTCCCGGGCGAACATGACGACCGGAATGCCCCATTCCCTGATTCTCCCGACGAGCTCGGGGGAAAACTCTGCCGTAGGCGACAGAATCATCCCCCCCACCCGGTTTTCCATCATGGTGGAAATGAGCTTTTCCTGCTTTTCCCTGGATCCGTAAGTCGTTCCCAGGATGACCGTGTAGCCGTCGCGGTCCAGTTTCTGATGCACCCCGGCCAACAGCTCCGAAAAATACGGGTTGGCGATTTCCGTGATGATGACGCCAACGATATAAGACGACCGGGAACGCAGGTTGGAAGCGATCCGATCATACACGTAGCCCAGTTCCTTCATGGAACGAAGCACCTTCTGCCGCGTTTTCTCCGCGATCAGCGTGCTGTTGCGCGCCACCAGAGAAGCGGTCGCCCTGGATACCCCGGCGTGCCTGGCCACGTCCTCCAGCGTCACCCGGGACTTGTTTCGTTTTGACATTCCTGCACACCTGCCAGCCCGTTTCCGATTTCGCCATGTTTCGATCTGTTTCGCACATTTGCACCAGGTACTTCTGGCCATTGGACAATCAGAGTATTATAATATCCAATGTGTGGAAGATATTTTGAATTGTAGCAAATTTCCCTCGGAAATTCATCTTCACGATGTGACAAATTTGGAACAAGTCTTGACAAAGAATGTCTCTACCTTTACAGTTATTATTGTGTATTCATTATCTTGATAAAATGATTTTTAGATAAAATAAATTTTTATATAATATTGTTTATAAAGTAGGTTCGCGGTCTTGTTTTCGCATGCCGTGGACATACTTTGTAATAATAAAACAGACATCTTCCAAGGAGGGAACCAAATGTCTCTGGTAGGTAAAAAAGTTCTGCCTTTCAAGGCCAAAGCGTTCCACAACGGCGAGTTCATCGATGTTTCGGAGCAGGATTTCACGGGCAAATGGAGTGTCGTCTGCTTCTATCCGGCGGACTTCACCTTCGTGTGCCCGACCGAGCTGTCCGACCTCCAGGATCACTACGCAACGCTGAAATCCATGGGAGCGGAAGTGTACGCCGTTTCGACGGACACCCACTTCACCCACAAGGCATGGCATGACACTTCGGAAGCGATCAGCAAGATCGAATATGTCATGATCGGCGATCCGTCCCACCAACTCTGCCGCAACTTCGATGTGCTCATTGAAGAAGACGGCGTGGCTGACCGTGCGACGTTCATCATCGATCCGGACGGCGTCATCCAGACGGTGGAAATCAACGCCGGCGGAATCGGCCGCGACGCAAGCGACGTCGTCAGAAAGCTGAAGGCCGCCCAATACGTGCGCAGCCATCCGAACGAAGTTTGCCCGGCGAAGTGGGAAGAAGGCAAGGAAACGCTGAAACCGAGCATCGACCTCGTCGGCAAGATCTGATCCAGCCGGGCGAGATCGGATATTCGGCAACCTGTAAAAGGAGAAACCATACATGGCTCTGGACTCTGATATCAAAACGCAGCTGGCGCAATATCTCGAGCTGATGGAAGGGGATGTTGTGCTGAAGGTCAGCGCGGGTTCAGATGCCGTTTCGAAGGACATGCTGGCGTTCGTGGAAGAGATCGCCAGCATGTCTTCTCGCATAACGGTGGAACATGCGCCGCTCGAGCGCACCCCGTCCTTCAGCGTCAACCGCCCCGGGGAAGAGACCGGCATCGTCTTTGCGGGAATTCCCCTGGGACATGAGTTCACGTCCTTTGTCCTGGCGGTTCTTCAGGTCAGCGGCAGGCCCCCGAAGGTGGAGCAGAAGCTGATCGACCAGATCAAGGACATCCGCGGTGAATACAGGTTTGAGACCTATGTCAGCCTGAGCTGCCACATCTGCCCGGACATCGTCCAGGCGTTGAACCTGATGAGCGTCCTGAACCCGGGCATCTCGCACACGATGATCGACGGCGCCGTCTTCAAGGAAGAGGTGGAGAAGAAAGACATCATGGCCGTGCCGAGCATCTTCCTGAACGGCGAATTTTTTGAAAGCGGCCGGATGTCCCTGGAAGAAATTCTCGCCAAGATGGGAAATGCGCCGGACGTTTCCGAACTGGCCAACAAGGAGCCCTTTGACGTGCTGGTCGTCGGCGCGGGGCCGGCCGGCTGCAGCGCGGCCATTTACGCGGCGCGCAAGGGAATCCGTACCGGCATTGTGGCCGAACGGTTCGGCGGCCAGGTCAACGACACGATGGGCATTGAAAACTTCATCAGCGTGAAGTACACGGAAGGGCCCAAATTCGTCTCCAACATGCAGGAGCATGTCAAGGAGTACAACATTGACGTCATGAACCTGCAGCGGGCCAAACGCATCGAACGGAAAGAGCCGTTCATCGAGGTCGAGCTGGAAAGCGGAGCCGTGCTGAAAAGCCGGACCGTCATCCTTGCTCTCGGCGCCCGCTGGCGCAACCTGGGCGTGCCGGGCGAGGCGGAATTCAAGAACAAGGGTGTCGCCTACTGCCCCCACTGCGACGGTCCGCTGTTTGCCGGCAAGCATGTGGCGGTCATCGGCGGCGGCAACTCGGGCATTGAGGCGGCCATCGATCTGGCGGGCATCGCCGGCCACGTGACGGTGATGGAATTCATGCCGGAGCTCAAGGCCGACTCCGTCCTGCAGGAACGCCTGCGCAGCCTGCCGAACGTCACTGTGCTGACGAATGTGCAGACGACGAGAATTACCGGCGAAGACCGGGTGAACGGGATCGACTATGTCGACCGCGCCACCGGCGAGAACAGGCATATTGAACTGCAGGGCGTGTTCATCCAGATCGGTCTCGTCCCGAATACCGAATGGCTCGGAGATTCGGTCGAGCGCAACCGATTTGGCGAAATCGTGGTGGACGCGCGCTGCGCCACCAGCATTCCCGGCGTGTTTGCGGCCGGAGACTGCACGACGCAAGCTTACAAACAGATCATCATTTCGATGGGATCGGGCGCGACCGCTGCCCTGAGCGCCTTCGACTACCTGATCCGCAACTGACCTGAAAGCCCCCGTTCCTTGAACGGGGGCCTCAGACTGTCGACAAACCTTGGTCGACAGTCTTTTTTACGAGCGATATCTTTAATCATTCACCGCGTTAATATGATATAATATTTGTAGTACATACTTGGGAG